>ERZ1643251.15-NODE-15-length-356625-cov-85.601284_pt1 | contig 356625 bp, 298 predicted proteins | sample MGYA00579261_ERZ1643251 | MGnify/ENA primary metagenome ERZ1643251 (study PRJEB29033, sample SAMEA4952267) | chicken gut metagenome | biome: Broiler Chicken; feature: Gastrointestinal Tract; material: Caecum | place: Ireland | collected 2018 | study: Broiler... | reverse complement strand
TGAACATAAACGCACATCGAAGGAACGCATTTTATCGCTTAACCAAAATCTCATGACTGCGGCATGAACTCTGAAAAAACCAAAAGGGGCTGACTAAAATTTTATTGTTAGACAGCCCCCTTCGGGAAAACCGGGGCGGATTACTCCTCGGCGATGCGGACCGAGAGAATCAGGTCGCCCGGACGGATGTCGTCGATCACCTCGATGCCTTCGACCACGCGGCCGAAGCAGGTGTGCACGCCGTCGAGGTGTTGCGTGTGTTCGCGGTTCAGGCAGATGAAGAATTGGGAGCCGCCCGTGTCCTTGCCGCGGTGGGCCATCGAGAGTACGCCGCGGTCGTGGCGCTGGCGCGGTGCCGAGGTTTCGCACGGGATGGTGTAGCCCGGGCCGCCCGTCCCGTCGCCTGCGGGGCAGCCGCCCTGAACGACGAAATCGGGAATGACGCGGTGGAACGTCAGTCCGTCGTAAAAGCGCTGTTGCGCCAGTTTCACGAAATTGGCGACCGTGAGGGGCGTCTCTTTTTCGTAAAGTTCCGCTTTCAGGTCGCCCTTTTCGGTCGAGATCAGTGCATATTTCATAGTGTGGAACGATTTTGTCATCGGTCGTTTTTGCGCCGGAAGCGCCGGAAGGGGAGCTTCAGCACCCCGAAGAAGGCTTCGCCGAATATGCCGCCGCTCATCTTCGAGACGCCGAGGCGCCGCTCGGTGAAGACGATCGGCACCTCCGCGATCTTCATTCCGAGCCGCCATGCCGTGTATTTCATTTCGATCTGAAATCCGTAGCCTTTCATCCGCACGCCGTCCAGATCGAGGGTTTCGAGCGTCCGGCGCGAGTAGCAGACGAATCCGGCCGTGGCGTCGTGTACGGGCATCCGCGTCGCGGCCCGCACATAGAGCGACGCACCGTAGGAGATCAGAAGACGCGATGCGGGCCAGTTGACCACCCGGCCACCGCGGACATAGCGCGAACCGACCGCGACGTCGGCCCCCTTCGCGGCTTCGGCCGTCAGACGTGCGAGGTCCGCTGGATCGTGCGAGAAGTCGCAGTCCATTTCGAAAACGAGGTCGTAGTCCCGTTCCAGCGCCCAGCGGAAGCCTGCGAGGTAGGCCGTGCCGAGCCCCAGCTTGCCGCTGCGTTCGATCAGATGGAGGCGGCCGCCGTCCCGTGCGGCCTGCCGTTCGCGCACGACCGCGGCCGTGCCGTCGGGCGAGCCGTCGTCGATGACCAGCAGATCGTATGCCCCTTCGAGCGACAGGACGTGCGAGATCATCGGCGCGATGTTTTCGCGTTCGTTGTAGGTGGGGATGATGACGAGCTTGCGCATTGCTGAGGCAAAGATAGAAAAAAAACGTTTATCTGCAATTCCGCCGTCGGATTCGCTGCCGGCCAGCCGCCGTGTCGCTCGGCTTTCCCCGCTCACGGCTGCTCTTCTCGTTACGGCCTTGTCCGTCTTTTCGGCCTCGGCGGACAGCGCTCCGGAGCAACTTGCGCGGGGCGGTCCTCAGGCGGCGGACGGAGAGGCTCTGCGGAGCAGGGCCGTGTCGCCGGTATGGCTCCGCTACCTTCGCCGTTTCAGGGAGCGGATCATGGTTTTGTCGTCGGCCGAAACGCGCCGCGATTCGACGATCTTTTGCAGCGCTTTGTCGTAGGTCCAGTCGTCGAGCGACGAACGGTGCAGATACTCCGCCGTGCGCTCCGGGAATTTGACGTAGCAGACCGACAGAGCCCACGCCACGCCCATGCGGGCGTAATAGCCTTCGTGGCGGCAGGCGTCGAGATGCGCCAGCAGCGCATCGAGGTGTTCCGCGTCGACGAAGTTGCTCAGCCCCATCGCCGCCGCGAAGCGGAGTTCGAATTCGTGCCCGGAGCGGAAATAGGGCCGTATGAATCGCCACATCGGCTCCCGTTCGGCGGCTTTGAGCCGCCAGCAGAATAGATCGCACAGGGCCCAGTTGTCGATCTTGGGAACGAACCGCGCCACGCGGCGCAGCTTCTCCGCCGGATCGCATTTCGCAAGGCCGATCACGAGCCCTTGCAGCAGCCGCTCCTCGAAATAGAGGTCTTCGGCCGTGTCGAGATACGAACGCCAGTCGCCCCGCACTATTTCGCGTGCGAGAAGGCGCAGTTTCGGAACGCGGATGCCGATCACATGTTCCACGCCGGGCATCAGCGGCATCGTGAAGTCGCGGTAGGCCGGTTCGGCCATTTCGAGCAGTTGTTCGCGCAGTGTCATTTTCCGTGCGGTGATTTCGGTGCGGAGGCGGATGCGCTCCGCGCTATTTTGCAGAGGCCGCCGCCGGGCCGCCGTGCGGCGGCGGAGACCGGAGCCGTTATCTCTTTCGGTCTATTTCAGGAGGTTGTAGTTGCGTATGGCCGTAATTTCGGTCGACACCTCGCCGATTTGCAGTCCTTTGTCCTGCACGCCGGTCTGAATCTTCACGAAGTCGATGCTCGGCAGCGACACGGGCTCGCCCTGCGCGTCGACGGCGTCGCCGATACGGAAGAGGTTGCGTCCTTCGGAGGCGTAGTTGTCCGCATAGCCCCATGCGAACGGTTGCGGAATCCAGCGGTCGTCGGAGGGTTCCACGTTTTTCGGCAGCAGCGTCCCGCCGAGCGTGCAGCTGTCGCCTTCGATCCATGCGGGCCAGTAGGACTGCGGATGCTCCTTCGTGCGGTCCACGGTCCCGCTGCCGCCGCGGTTGTCGCTCCATGCCACCGGGTCCGAGTCGGCGGCGGGGCGGTAATAGGTTACTTCGTAGCCGCGCACGGCATTCGCCTCTTCGCTGCCTTTGAGCTCGTACCATGTGTCGTCCGGTTTGCCGTTGCCGTTTTCGTCCCGCATGACCCAAACGATTCCGGGCTCCGACGAGGTGGCGAACGAATTGCCTTCGATGAGCAGGTTGTAGCCGCCGTCGTTCCGCACGGGCTGTGCGAATGCGGCGACCAGCGAACCTCCCCATGCACCGAGCGAGACGTACCGCCTTGCGCGCAGACGTCGTTCGGCATAGGCGCGGGCGGCCTCGGGGGTATGCTCGCCGCCGAATCCGGCTTCGCGGGCATCGTTGACGTATTGTCCGGGTGCCGGAGTGTACTCCAAGACAGCGGCGAAGTCGGGATCGGGGAGCTCCGCCGTCTCCGTACGGTCGATGTTGCAGGCTGCGAGCAGCAGCAGTGCCAGCGGAATCGTGTGTATTTTCATAAATTTTTATCCAAATCGTCGTGCAACGGAAGGTGCCCGGTCCGCTGCGGTGCAAAAATACGTTTTTTTCCGGAGTTTCTTGCGGCTCGGACCGTGAAAGCGGCGGGATGCGCCGGCGGCCGTGCCGGAACTTCGTCGGGCGGACGCTTCGGGTGGAGCACGGATGCCGCCGGCGGATGCGGTGCGGCCGACGGGCCGTGTCCGCCGCGAACGACCGAAACGCGGACGGGGTGTGTCGCCAAGCCGGTCCCCGGAGACTCCGCAAAGAATCTGCGGACGGAGGGGCGTTTCGCACGGAAAAATATGGCCGTAATTCGTGCTTTTTGCGTAACTTTGCGTAACGGTAAAAACAATGCGATGAAAGTCTATCGAGTATCCGAAGCCGATGCGCGGCTCTGTGCGGCCTTCGCGCGGCTCATGCCCCAGCTCTCCGCCTCGCTCGGAGTTCCCTCCGCAGAGGCGTTGCGGCGCATCGTCGCTTCGTCTGCGACGGCGCTGTTCTGCGCCGAAACGGAGGACGGAATCGTCGGCGTGCTGTCGTTGGCGTGGTACGATGTGCCGTCGGGCCGCAAGGCGTGGATCGAGGATGTGGTGGTCGACGCCGCCGCGCGCGGCCGCGGAGCCGGACGGGCGCTCGTCGAAGAGGCGCTCCGGCACGCTTCGCGCATCGGGGCCGCGTGCGTGATGCTGACTTCGAATCCCGCACGCCGGGCGGCCCATGCGCTTTACCGCAAAGCCGGTTTCGAAACGTACGATACGACGGTGTTCCGATCGAAACCGGGAAAATAACGGAATCATGAAAAAATTGTCGAAAATTTTTGCCATAACGCTGGCGGTTTTGCTGTCCGCGGCGTCCGTGCTGCCGCTGGTATTCGAGGGGAAGATAGGCGACATCGTGAAGCGCGAGGCCGCTGCGAGGCTGCGTGTGCGGCTCGGCTTCGAGAAGCTCGACGTCAGCCTGCTGCGTCATTTCCCCCATGCCTCGCTCGATGTGCGGGGGTTGACGCTCGCGGGCGGGGCGCCTTTCGCCGGCGACACGATCGCGGCGGCCGACCGCATCTCGGTAGTGGTGAACCTGCTGTCGCTCTTCGGCGACGAGGGGATCGAGGTAACGAAGGTGATCGCGGTCCGTCCGGCGGTGCATGCCCGCAAGCTGGCCGACGGTACCGTGAACTGGGACGTGATGAAGCCCGTGCAGTCCGATGCGGAGAGGGCGGCAGAGCCTTCCGGGCCTTCGTCGTTCCGCCTCGCGGTGCGCGACGTGCGGATCGACGGGGCCGTGCTTCGCTACGAGGACGACTCGACGCGGATGCGTTTCTCCGCATCGCCCCTGTCGCTGCGGCTTCGGGGCGACCTGTCCGCCGCGCAAACCGATCTGTCGCTGCGTCTTGAGGCCGGACGGATGCGTCTGGTCTCGGGCGATGCGGTGCTGCTCGCGGATGCCGAGGGCGAGCTGGATGCCGTATTGTCGGCCGATCTGGAACAGAGGCGATTTGTGTTCGCGCAGAATACGCTGCGTCTGAACGCCGTCGAACTTTCGCTCGGCGGGCGAGTCGATCTTGCGGAGCCGGGGGCTGTGGCGGTGGACCTCGCGGCGGAGTGCCGCAAAGTGCAGTTCAAGGATATTCTTTCGATGATCCCGGCCTTCTACACGCGCGATTTCCGCAGCCTCTCCGCCTCGGGCGAACTGTCGCTCGCGGCGTGGGCGAAGGGACGGCTTGCGGGCGGCGAAGTGCCCGCTTTCGAGGTGAAGCTCGGCGTGCGGGAGGGGGCTTTCCGATATGTTTCGCTGCCCAAGGCCGTTACGGACATCGCGGTCGATGCCCGCGTTTCGAACGCAGGCGGCACGATCGACGATACGAAGGTCGAGATGCCTCTGCTGACGCTGACGATGGACGGAAACACGGTCCGCGCTTCGTTCGCCGCCTCGCATCTTTTCTCCGACCCGCATTTCGATGCGGCCGTTTCGGGGCGGGCCGATCTGGGCGGCATCCGCGAAGTCTATCCGCTCCGGGACGGCGAGGCGTTCAGCGGCATCGTTACAGCCGATCTGCGGGCCGCGGGCCGGATGTCCGATATTGAGCGCGAACGTTACGAATCGGTCGAGGCGTCGGGTACGTTCGTCGTCGAAGACTTGCTCGCGCGGATGGACGGATGGCCCGACGTGCATGTCCGGCGGGCTGCGGCGACCGTCTCGCCCGCGGCGATGACGCTCGGCGAACTGAACCTCGCGGCGGGCCGGAGCGATCTTGCGGCCAACGGACGCCTGACCGGATACATCGGCTATCTGTTGCGCGGATCGAAACTGTCGGGCCGTCTCTATGTCGAATCGGACCGGCTCGATCTGAACGAACTGCTCTCCTCCGTGCCCGCCTCGCAGCAGCGGGAGGGGGTGCAGCAGCCGGCCGTGTCCGCGGCGGCCGATACCGCGGCGCATGCGCCCGTGATCCCTGCGAATCTCGATCTCGCGCTCTCGGCCGAACTGCACGAGGTACTGTTCCGGAAGATGCGGATCACGAACCTGTCCGGAGGCGTGCGGGTCGCGGACGGCGCCGTGTTGCTCGACGGGCTGGCGATGGAGGCGTTCGGCGGCCGGGTGAACGCTTCGGGCTGCTATTCGACTGTCGCCGATGCGCAGCGTCCCGAGTTGCGTCTCGGGCTCGACGTGGCGAAGGCTTCGTTCGAGCGGACTTTCGAGGAGCTGGAGGTCGTGCAGCGGCTCGTGCCCCTGTTCGCGAAGACCGGAGGCTCGTATTCGATGCGGCTCGATCTCGCTGCGCGCCTCGATGCGTCGATGACGCCCGAACTGAAGACGCTGAATGCCGCGGGGACGATCGCTTCGCAGGATGTTCGCATCCGTCGGATCGAGGCTTTCTCCAAGCTGGCCGATGCGTTGAGGTACGAACCTCTCCGGCAGATCGAAGCCCGGGATGTGGCGATCCGCTTCACGATCGCCGACGGCCGTATAACCACCGAACCTTTCGACCTGCGGATCGCAGGAGCGGCGGTCCGTTTGTCGGGTACGACCGGTCCGGACCGGACGATCGACTACAAAGCGCGCGTCTCGCTGCCCGAAGGGGCTGCGGGCGGGGTGCTCACGACGCTCGACGTCGGGATCGGCGGTACGTTCTCCGATCCGAAGATCACGCTGGGCGTGAAAGAGGCGGCGGTCGATGCGTTGAAAAACCTCGTGAACGAGCAGGTGCGGAAACTCACGGGCAGCGCTCCGTTCGAAGCGGAGGTCGACGAACAGCGTCGGAAGATCGGCGCGGCCGTCGGGGAGCAGAGGGGGAAACGCTCCGCCGAGGCGGAGCATCGGGCGTAGATGCTGCGCGACGAGGTGCAGCGTGCCGGTGGCACGCTGCGTGAAGGCGGCCGAAGAACAGCGGGACGAACTCGTGGCCGGGGCCCGGAATCAGCTGGCTAAGGCCGCGGCCGAAAAAGCGGGGGACAAACTGGCGGAGGCGGCGCAGGAGCAGGCCGCGAAACTTGCGGCGGAGGCCGAAGCGCGCGCCGCCGCGATGACCGGAGACCGGCAGTAGAAGACCGGTGTGTCTATTGTTATAAAAGCTGTCTGACAGGTCTTGGACAGCTTTTTTTCTATTGGTGCTGCTTATTGTGGGGTTTTTCCGGACTGACAATACGTAGCTTTGAAGCACGGGAACGGGCGGGGATTTTCCGTATGCTCTTCCGGAGGGAAGCGGTCGGTGCGGCGGAGTTCCGGCCCTTCGGATCGTGGCAACGGATTGCGTGAGCGACACGGAGAGCGGTGCAGAGGGCCGTTTGCCGGGAGCATGCGCTGCGACAGGCGGAGACAGCGGTTCGCTGCCTGCGTTGCCCGGGGCGTGGATGCGGACGAGTTTCGATTTTGCGCCGGCGCTCCCGCACGGGTGGAACCTGCGTCCGGTTTCGTCGGTCTTGCATCCGCCTGCGGATCCGGCGGGTCCATTCATACCCGCCGGATCCGCAGGGTGCGGCTATTTTTTTATGTAGGTCTGCAATGCTGCGACATAAGCCTCGAAGGCGTCCATGCCCTGTTCCGTGATGCGGCAGACGGTACAGGGCATTTTGCCGCGGAAACTTTTCTCGACGGAGATGTAGCCCGCTTTCCGCAATTTGTCGATCTGCACGCTGAGGTTGCCGGCCGTGGCTCCCGTCTCCTCGCGCAGATAGACGAAGTCGGCGCTTTCGACCCCGACGAGGATCGACATTACCGCGAGCCGGAGCTCGGAGTGCAGCAGTGGATCGAGTTCTCTAAACATGTTTTCGGCGTTCGTGATAACGCAGTACGACGCCAGTTCCCAAGAGCTGAAGGGCGACGGCCGCGAAGGTGAGCAGAAATTGCATTAGGGTCTGGCCGTCGAGCGCCGCGCGGAAAATCCAAGCCGCGAGGAACGCTCCTGCGACGGACGCCATTTGCAGTACGACGAGTGAGCCGCCCTGATTCGATTTATTGGGGCCGTTTCGCCGGAATAGTTCGGAAGTGAAAGCGACGGCGATTGCCATGCCGATGGTCAGGAATCCCGCGATGGGCAGCCGCCCGTCGAGGTAGAATGCGGTGTAGCCCGTAACGCCGATGGCGAACAGCCAGACATTCAGGAGCGAGCGGTCTGTGAGCGTTACGGTGCGGTGCTTGTCTCGCCGGATCAGCAACAGGGCTACGCCGGCTATTCCGGCAGGTAACCAGAGCAGGTACCACAACCATGCCGCTCCAAGCAGCGTGTCGAGCATGAACTGCGCTGTCAATGTGAGGAGTGAGATCCAGCCAGCGGCGAAAAAGAGATTGCTGTGGACGAAATTGAGTTGTCGGCGTTGTGCGTCGAACGCCTGTGCGATTCGCTCCAGCCGTTCTTCGTCCGGCAGACGCAGATCATCGGAAGATTCGTTTTTTTTCATAGTCATTTCATTTGTTGGCTGGTTCGGGTTTGCCGATGACCGCTGATAGCCCGAAAGCGTTATGGGGCCGTTTTTCCGGCGGCGGAATTCCATCCGGCAGAACTTCGTATGGAGGTTCGTTATGCAAACTTTGAACAGATCATTCGATGCAATCCTGTCTGCGGCCGGACTTGCTGTTGAGGATATGTCCCGGGACGATCATCATCGCGGCGAAGATCGCGGCAAAGATAAGAATTTCCGCGTTCAACAGATGCGCATCCACGACGCTACCTGCGGCCGCTGCCCTTTTCAGCCAGAAATCGTAGAAGGCGAATGCCGTGGAGAGCCCCATGCCTGCAAAGCCTGCGACGCAGTAGATCCGCGACCGGACGATCGTTCCCGTGAGAGCCGTTGCGACCGCCATGACGAGCGTGATGAGTGCGAAGAGGCTCGGGCGGTAGGAGAGGCCGTGGAGGAGACAGAGCAGAAAGATCGGAATCAGCGACAACGTACACACGGCCCAGACCTTGCCGACGATGCGGTCGATGTCGGTGCGGGGATCCGTGCTTTTCCTTTGCGGGAACAGCCTCGTGAGCAGGTATCCGATGACGGGGATCAGAAACCACGTAAAGCTCCACGCCGGAGCGAAGCCGGCCTCGTTGAACCCGTAGTTCAGCAGCGAGATGCCCACGGTCGTGTAGCCCCAGATGAGGAATGGGCGCCCCGTGTCGCGTTCCATACGGCGGCGCGTATTGCGGATCATGCGTGCGATCAGTTCCATGCTTTCGTGCGCGTCGAGTGCTTTGTCTTGCAGCGGGTGCGGTGCGTTCGGTGAAGCGGTCCGCGAACGGTTCCGCCCGTCGGTTTCGATTCGTTTCATAAGCGTCGGTTTTAAGGTTAGGGCCGGAGTTGTTGTTCTTGTCGTTTGTGCTGCGTTTTAATCCTGTCTTTTATATCGACCAATGCCACGGAAAACGTTCGGACGCTATCCGTTACCTCGATCTTCCGCATGGCGCAACGCTCTGTCGGAACGCCGTTTTCTTTATCCAATTCCCAGTTGCCGTTGGCATCGTGGAAAACGTAGATTTCATACGTTCCATTGGAGACGTTCTCGAGTTTGATTTCAACCGGAAAGTCGGCGGCGTCCGCCCAGCCGTAGTATTCGCCGTGGCCGACGGTTGCTAAAATTCGTCCGGTTTGAGAGGGAATGTCGGTTACTTGCAAGATGATCTCTCTCTTCGGTTGCGCCCTTAACGTGGAACCGCAAAGAATGAGAACGGCGAAGGACGTCAATAAACATTCGATTCGTTTCATGACAATTGTTCTTTTTTATTCGTAAATAGGTTCGTAACGTAGATTGAAACGTCGTGTCGGATCCGATGACATCGGGTTTCGTTGTTGCAAATATAAATAAGTTTACGATATAAACCAAATTTGCCGCCGAAAATATTTCTGGGAAGCAGGGCATCCGTTTTACCGGTCCGTGCTGCGGTGAGCGTCGGGCGGTAATGGGTGGAGACGGACCGGGGCAAGGCGCCGCGGCCGCGTGAAGCGACGAGGAACCGGAGCGGCGGGGTGGGCGAGAACGGGGGGAAGAGGGACGGCTCCCGGAGCCGTCCCTCGCGTTGTGCGTAGTGCGGCGTTCGCTGTGCCGTTTAGCCCCTGAATACGATCTCCTCCCATTCGGGATGGCTGAAAATGTACTGGGCGACGTAACTGCAGCGGGGGATGACGCGCAGCCCCTTTTTGCGTGCATCCGTCAGCACCGCTTCGGTCAGCTCGGCGGCGATGCCCTGTCCCTGATGTGTCTCCGGGACGAAGGTGTGGGTCAGCGTGATGACGTCCGACTCCCTGATGTATTCGATCGCGGCGGTTTCGCCGTTCAGGTCGAATTCGTAACGTTTTTCGACGGTATTGTCCGTCAGCTTGTGTTTCTGCATGGCCGTAAGGTTTTTAACGTTTCGTCGGTTTTGTCTTTCAAAGATAGTTCCGAAACGGCGAATATCGGCACGGAATGGTTAAATTTGCCGCCGAAATGTCCGACATCGCACCCATATTGCTCGATTGGTACGCCCGCTGCGGGCGCGACCTGCCGTGGCGCCGCACGCGCGATCCCTACCTCGTCTGGCTTTCGGAGGTGATTCTCCAGCAGACCCGCGTCGCGCAGGGCCGGGACTATTACCTGCGTTTCGCGGAGCGTTTCCCCGACGTGCGGTCGCTCGCCGCCGCCGGGCAGGACGAGGTGATGAAGCTCTGGCAGGGGCTCGGTTATTACAGCCGTGCCCGCAATCTGCATGCGGCCGCACGGCAGATCGTCGCGGAGTTCGGCGGAGTGTTCCCGCGTGCGTATGCCGACGTGCGGTCGCTGCGGGGAGTGGGGGAGTATACTGCGGCGGCGATCTGCTCTGCGGCATACGACGAACCCGTGGCTGCGGTGGACGGCAATGTCTACCGCGTGCTCGCCCGCCTGTTCGACATCGCCGAGCCGATCGACACGACGGCCGGCCGCAGGCTCTTCGCCGAACTGGCCGCCGCGCAGCTCGACACGCGCCGAGCCGGACGTTACAATCAGGCGGTCATGGATTTCGGGGCGTTGCAATGCACGCCGGCCGCACCCCGCTGCGACAACTGTCCGCTGGCGGCGCGGTGTCTTGCGCTGGCGGCCGGGACGGTCGGCGAGCGGCCCGTGAAGCGGGGCCGCACGGCCGTGCGGCCCCGCTGGTTCCACTATCTGCACGTCGTCTGCGGGGGCGATACCTTCGTGCGCCGGCGCGAGGGGCGCGACATCTGGCAGGGGTTGTACGAGTTTCCGCTCGTCGAGATGCCGGAGGAGACCGATTTTCTGCGGGTCGCCGACGCGGAGGAGTTCCGTGCGGCGTTGGGCGGCGTGCCGTGGCGGCTGGTCCGTTCGGTCGCGCTGCCGGAGCACCGGTTGTCGCATCAGCGTATCCATGCCGTGTTCCACCGGATCGAAGTCGGTGCCTCCGCCCCGCTCCGCATGCCGGGGTGTCTCCGGATCGCGGAACGTGCGCTCGGCGACTATGCAATGCCGCGGCTTCTGGAAAATTATCTCAGCAGAGAGGAGATGTAGGCGATGTAGATCGCCAGAAAGATCGCCCCTTCCCACCGGTCGATGCTCCGTCGTCGGAAGGTGAAGGCCGCGACGAAGAGCAGCAGCGACGAGAGGACGACCATGAGGAGGTCCCGGGTCGTGATGCCGCCCATCGTGAGGGGATGGATCGTGGCGCTGGCACCGAGTATGAGGAGTATGTTGGCGATGTTCGAGCCGATGACGTTGCCCAGCGCGAGCTCGGGCCGTCGCTTGACCACCGAGATGATCGACGAAGCCAGCTCGGGCAACGACGTGCCGCCCGCGACGAGCGTGATGGCGATCGCCGACTCGCTGACGCCGAGATGCCGCGCGATGGAGACGGCGCTTTTGAGGAACAGTTCGCCGCCGCCGACGAGGGCCGCGAGGCCGCCGAGGATGAATACGACCGAGAGCCACGGTGCCTGCTGTTTCCGCCCGGGAGTCTCGGCGTGTGCGGGCCGCGGCGTGGTGCGGACGGTGTACCACAGGATCGCGGCGTAGAGCAGCAGCATCCCGATGCCTTCGGCGCGTCCGATGCGGTCGGTGGCGCCGAGGTGCAGCAGCCGGTCGGAAGCGAGGAGGAACAGCAGCACGGAGACGCCCAGTCCGATCGGAATGTCGCGCCGGATGTTGCCCGAGGTGAGGGCGACCGGAGCGATGAGGGCGCAGATGCCGAGGATGACGAAGACGTTGAAGAGGTTCGAGCCGACGACGTTGCCCACGGCCATGTCGCTGTTGTGCGCAATGGCCGAGAGGACCGAGACGGCCAGTTCGGGCGTCGAGGTGCCGACGGCGACGACGGTGAGACCGACGACGAACTCCGGCATGCGGAGGCGCTGTGCGACGGCCGCCGCGCCGTCCGTGAGGAAGTTGGCGCCGCCGAGGATCAGTCCGAGACCGGCGAGAAGCAGAAGAATGTCCATCTCTTTTTCGAGTACGAGTTGTGTGGTCGTATGTTTTTCGTGTCGGCGTTTTCGGCATTCCGGATGCGATCCGGACTTTCGTGGAGAACGGCCGGACGGGGCCGGCTGTTCGGGTCGTCCGCTCCGTTTCGGCGAGGCTGCGCGGGGGTATGCGTCCCTTCCCCCGAGGAGGGAAGGCGACGTGGGGACGGGCCGCCGCTGCGGCCGGAGCCTGCGCGAATCTCGCTCTCGCCGTCGGCCGACCTGCCGCCGTCCGCATCCGCGTGCCGGCGAGCGGCGGGGTGTCGGGCGGAATTGCAGCCGCGGATGGGGCATGCGGGCGATCCGGAGCGGAGTGCGGCGTCCGAAGTTTCCGGCGCGGCGCGCCGGTCGGCCTAAGCCAACAGGAGCAGGCTGAGCGCCATGACCGCCATGCCGGCCACGACGCCGTAGAGGGCGATGTGCGCTTCGCCGTATTCGCGGGCCGCGGGGAGCAGTTCGTCGATCGAGATGAAGACCATGATTCCCGCTACGCCCGCCAGCACGCAGCCCATGAGCGTCGCCGACATGAAGGGCATCAGCACAAGCCATGCCAGCAGAGCGCCCACCGGCTCGGCCAGACCCGAGAGCAGCGAGAGCCGGAAGGCTTTCAGCCGATTGCCCGTGGCGTAGAAGATCGGGATCGAGACGGCGATGCCCTCCGGTATGTTGTGGATCGCCACCGCGACGGCGATGGCTATGCCGAGCGTCTGGTTTTCGACGGCCGTGGTGAAGGTGGCGATGCCCTCCGGAAAGTTGTGGATGCCGATCGCCAGCGCGGTGAGCATCCCCATGCGCATGAGCTTCGGGTCGCGCGGATGTCGCTCCATGTCCTCCACGGCGCGCGCTTCGTGGGGGTTCTCGAACGAGGGAACCAGCCGGTCGATGATGCCGATGAGCAGGATGCCTCCGAAGAAGGCCGCGACCGCGAGAGCCTGCCCCATGCGGGGGCCCCATGCGTCGGCGAGCGTCGTTTCCGCCTCGCGCAGCAGCTCGGCGAACGAGACGTAGATCATCACGCCGCCCGACAGGCCGAGCGAGAACGAGAGCAGCCGTTTGTTGGTGTGGCGGGCGAAGAAGGCGATGGCGCTGCCGATGCCGGTCGCCAGACCGGCACCGAGCGTAAGCAGCAGCGGGATGAGCAGCGAATGTTCCATGGGCGGAGTGTTCTGCATGCAAAGATAGCATTCCGCCGCCGAATTCCGCCTTCCGGCCGAAAAATTGTGCGGGCCGATTGCGGATTGCGAATTTTTTGCCTACCTTTGTACCCGATTGGAGTAAATCCGGAAACCCACGACCATGAAAACCGAACCCAACACAGCGGCATCGCAGATGTTCTGGCAGGATAACCGTGCGGGTTATCACCGTTTGGGGTCTCCGGAGGTTTTGTTTTATTTAGGGTAGCTGTTCCGGCTGCCCTATTTTTTTATGCGATTGCGTGCGATGAAAACGATTTACCGGAATGCAAAGGTGTGGCGCTCGGGGCGCTTCGGCGAGGCCGACGTAACGGTCGCGGACGGACGGATCGTCGCCGTCGGCGAGGCGGCGGACGGCGGTGCCGAAAGCATTGATCTGCGCGGGCTGTGCATCGTCCCCGGACTGGTGGACGTGCATGTGCATCTGCGCGAACCCGGATTCGAGTACAAGGAGACCGTCGCCACGGGTACCGCCGCTGCCGCGCACGGCGGCTATACCACGATCTGTTCGATGCCCAATCTGATGCCGGCGCCCGATACGCCGGAGCATCTGGCCGTGCAGCTGGAGGCGATCCGCCGCGACGCTGCGGTGCGCGTGATCCCCTACGGCTGCATCACGATGGGGCAGAAGGGACGCGGCGAGCTGGTCGACTTCGCGGCGCTGGCGCCCGGGGTGGTCGGCTTCTCGGACGACGGACGCGGCGTGCAGTCGGCGGAGTTGATGGAAGAGGCGATGCGGCGTGCGGCGGCCGCGGGGCGGCCCGTCGTGGCCCACTGCGAGGCGGACGATCTGCTGCGCGGCGGCTACATCCACGACGGCGCCTACTGCCGTGCGCACGGACACAGGGGCATCTGCTCCGAGAGCGAGTGGACGCAGGTGGAGCGCGACATCGAGCTGGCCGGAAAGACCGGCTGCCGGTATCATGTCTGCCACGTCTCGACCCGGGAGAGCGTGGCGCTGGTGCGTGAGGCGAAGGCCCGCGGTCTGGCCGTGAGCTGCGAGACGGCGCCCCACTATCTGCTGCTCGACGAGACCGATCTCCGCGAGGACGGGCGTTTCAAGATGAACCCCCCGCTGCGCAGCGCCGAGGACCGTGCGGCGCTCATCGCGGGCATTCAGGACGGGACGATCGAGGTGCTGGCCACCGATCACGCGCCCCACACCGCTGCCGAGAAGTCGCGCGGACTGGCCGGCAGCGCCATGGGGATCGTGGGGCTGGAGTGCGCATTCGGACTGATGTATGAATATTTGGTGCTCGGAGGCGTGATCCCCTTCGCACGGCTCATGGAGCTCATGTCGGAGAATCCGCGCCGTCTGTTCGGCCTCGGCGGCGGACGGATCGAGGCGGGGCAGCCGGCCGATTTCACGGTGCTCGATCTCGGGGCGGAGTACGACGTGGACCCCGGAACATTCCTCTCGAAGGGCCGGGCTACCCCGTTCGCCGGGTGGCGGGTGCGGGGCCGGACGGTGCTGACGGTGGTCGGAGGCCGTTGGGCTTACGACGGATTGAACAGAAAACCAAACAGACAATAATGAAACCATTTACCAAGAAAATCGTTCTTGAAAACGGCGAGGAGTTCTACGGCTACGGATTCGGTGCCGACCGGGAAGCCGTCAACGAGATCGTCTTCAACACCTCGATGGTGGGCTATCAGGAAATTCTGTCGGACCCCTCCTACACGGATCAGATGGTGGTGATGACCTATCCGCTGATCGGCAACTACGGTACCGCCGAGGAGGACTACGAAACGAAGTTCCCGACCATCGGCGGCATGATCGTGCGCGAGTACAACGATACGCCGTCGAATTTCCGCTACACCAAGACGCTCGCCGAGGTGTTCGAGGAGCACGGCATTCCCGCCATCTGGGGGATCGACACGCGCCGTCTGGTGCGCATCATCCGCGACGAAGGGAGTCAGAAGGTGATGATTGCCTCGTCCGCGACCCCTGCGGCCGAGGCGCTCGCACGGCTTCGCGCCTACGAACTGCCGCACGACATGGTGCGGCGCGTGAGCTGCAAGAAACGTTGGTTTTCCCGCACGGCCAACCACCGTTACGACGTGGTGGCCATCGACTGCGGCATCAAATACAACATCATCCGCAAACTCAACGAAAAGGGGTGCAACGTAACGGTCGTGCCCTACGACATCTCGGTCGAGGAGCTGCTGGCGTTCCGCCCCGACGGCGTGTTCCTCTCGAACGGCCCGGGCGATCCGGCGGACGTGGCGCCCGTGGTGGAGAAGGTGCGCGCGCTCCGCGGGCGGGTGCCCATGTTCGGCATCTGCCTCGGACACCAGATGATCGCGCTCGCCTACGGGGCCCGGACCTTCAAGATGAAGTTCGGCCACCGCGGCGGCAACCACCCCGTGAAGTGTCTCGAAACGGGCCGGATCGAGATCACGAGCCAGAACCACAGCTATGCCGTCGATCGGCAGTCGCTCGGAGGTACCGGTCTGCGGCTGACGCACGTCAATCTGCTGGACGATACGGTCGAGGGCATGGAGTGCCCCGAGGACCGGCTCTTCTCGGTGCAGTACCACCCCGAGAGCGCCCCGGGTCCGCAGGACAGCGCCTATCTTTTCGACAAGTTCATACAAATGATGGAGGAGCACAGAAATGCCTAAGAGAACGGATATCAACAAAGTGATGGTCATCGGCTCGGGTCCGATCGTGATCGGTCAGGCCGCCGAATTCGACTATGCGGGCACGCAGGCGTGCCTCGCGCTCAAGGAGGAGGGGTACGAGGTCGTGCTCGTGAACTCGAATCCCGCGACGATCATGACCGACACGCACATCGCCGACAAGGTCTACATGGAGCCGCTGACGCTCGAATACGTCGCCAAGATCATCCGCTACGAGCGGCCCGACGCCATCGTGCCCGGGCTGGGCGGCCAGACGGGGCTGAACCTCGCCGTGCAGCTCGCCCGGAAGGGCATCCTCGAAGAGTGTCAGGTCGAGATTCTCGGCACGTCGTTCGACAGCATCGAACGGGCCGAGGACCGCGAACTCTTCAAGGAGCTGTGCCAGTCGCTCGGCGAGCCGGTGCTGCCGTCCGAGATCGCCGGCTCGATGGAAGAGGGGCTCGCGGCGGCGGAGCGGATCGGCTATCCCGTAGTGCTGCGTCCGGCCTTCACGCTGGGCGGCACGGGCGGCGGCTTCGCCGACGACGAGGCGGAGTTCCGCGAGATCATGCGCAACGCGCTCTTCCTCTCGCCCGTGCATCAGGTGCTCGTGGAGAAGAGCATCAAGGGATACAAGGAGATCGAGTACGAGGTGATCCGCGACCGCAACGACACGGCCATCGCCATCTGCAACATGGAGAACATCGACCCCGTGGGCGTGCACACGGGCGATTCGATCGTGGTGGCCCCGAGCCAGACGCTCACCAACCGCGAGTATCAGATGTTGCGCGACTCGGCGCTCAGGATCATCCGCGCGCTGAAGATCGAGGGAGGCTGCAACGTGCAGTTCGCGCTGGACCCTCTCTCGTTCAAATACTATCTGATCGAGGTCAACCCCCGCGTGTCGCGTTCGTCGGCCCTCGCCTCGAAGGCCAGCGGCTATCCGATCGCCCGCGTGAGCGCCAAGATCGCCGTGGGGCTGACGCTCGACGAGATCCGCATCGCCAATACGCCTGCGGCGTTCGAGCCGACGCTCGACTACGTGGTAACGAAGATCGCCCGCTTCCCCTTCGACAAGTTCAGCGACGCTTCGAACAAGCTCGGCACGCAGATGAAGGCCACGGGCGAGGTGATGGCCGTGGGCCGCACGATGGAAGAATCGCTGCTGAAGGCCGTGCGCTCGCTCGAAACGGGCGTCTGCCACATCTGGCACAAGAAGTTCGACGACTGGTCCGAAGACCGGCTGCTGACCTACATCAAGGACGGTACGGACGACCGCCTCTATGCCGTGGCGCAGCTCATCCGCATGGGGACGGACCTCTCGCTGATCTACAACAACACGAAGATCGACCTCTTCTTCCTCGAAAAGTTCAAGAACATCGTCGAATACGAACGCACGGTGCGCGAGCATCCGATGGACGCGGAGACGCTCCGCGATGCCAAGCGCATGGGTTTCAGCGACAAGTATATCGGGTTGTTGTGGGGCCTCTCGCAGAGCGAAATGTACCGCCTGCGCGAACGCCACGGCATCTTCCCCGTCTACAAGATGATCGACACCTGCGCCAGCGAGTTCGCCTCCTACGTGCCTTATTTCTACTCGACCTACGAGCAGGAGAACGAGTCGGTGGTGAGCGGCAGAAAGAAGATCGTCGTGCTCGGCTCGGGTCCGATCCGCATCGGTCAGGGCGTCGAGTTCGACTATTCGACCGTCCACGCCATCTGGTCGATCCGCGAGGCGGGTTACGAGGCGATCATCGTCAACAACAACCCCGAGACCGTCTCCACGGACTACACCACCAGCGACAAACTCTACTTCGAACCGCTGACGGTGGAGGATGTGATGAACGTCATCCGCCTCGAAAAACCCGAGGCGATCGTCGTCTCGCTCGGCGGACAGACGGCCATCAATCTGGCCGAGCCGCTCGCGGCGCTGGGCGTCCCGATCGTCGGCACGGGCTGCGATGCGATCCGCAATGCCGAGGACCGCGGCTGTTTCGAACGGATCATGGAGGAGCTGGGCATCCCCCAGCCCGAGGCCGAAGCCGTTACGGACATCGAGTCGGGCGTGCGTGCGGCGGCCCGCATCGGCTATCCGGTGCTGGTTCGTCCGAGCTATGTGCTGGGCGGCCGCGCGATGCAGATCGTCTCGAACGAGGAGCGTCTGCGCCACTACCTGCAAACGGCCGTCGAGGTCAATGAAGATTCTCCCGTGCTGGTCGACCGCTACATCATGGGCAAGGAGCTGGAGGTGGATGCCATCTGCGACGGGCGGGACGTTTTCATCCCGGGCATCATGGAGCATGTCGAGCGCACGGGCATCCACTCGGGCGATTCGATCAGCGTCTACCCGACCTTCAGCGTGAGTGAGAAAGCGAAGGAGAAGATCGTCGACTACACGGTGCGGCTGGGGCTGCGGATCGGCATCGTCGGACTCTACAACATACAGTTCATCGTCGCGGGCGACGACGAGGTTTATGTGATCGAGGTCAATCCCCGTTCGTCGCGCACGGTGCCGTTCCTGTCGAAATCCACGGGCGTGCAGATGGCGCACATCGCCACGCAGGTGATTCTGGGCCGCAGCCTGCGCGAGCAGGGCATCACGGAGGTGTGCGGCCGGGAGAAGAAGCGCTGGTACGTCAAGGCGCCGGCTTTCTCGTTCGCCAAGATCCGCGGCATGGACTCCTACCTCTCGCCCGAGATGAAGTCCACGGGCGAGGCAATCGGTTACGACGACAAACTCACCCGCGCGCTCTACAAGGCATTGCAGGCCACGGCCATGAACGTTTGCAACTACGGGACGATCTTCGTAACGATCGCCGACTCCGACAAGCAGACCGCCCTGCCGCTCGTGCGCCGCTTCTACGACCTCGGGTTCAACATCGAAGCGACGACCGGCACGGCGGAGTTCCTGCGCGGGCACGGCATCCGCACCCGCACGCGGCGCAAGCTGAGCGAAGGCAGCTCGGAGATCATCGACGCGCTGCGGCAGGGGCATGTGAGCTACGTCGTGAATACGATCGACATCAACCAGCACAACACCCGCCTCGACGGATACGAAATCCGCCGCACGGCCGTCGAGAACAACGTAACGGTCTTCACGGCGCTCGAAACGGTCGAAGTGCTGCTCGACGTGCTCGAAGAGATCACTTTCGGCGTGTCGACCATCGACGCGGAGTAAGGAGCAAGTTCCGGCTCCGGAGCGGGCGTTCCGCTCTTCCGTCTTTCGTCCGAACGGGACCCGCTTCGTGCGGGAGCTTGTCCGGTCGGGATGTATGCAGGGCGCAGGCCGCATCGCCGGTGCCGAATCGGGTATAACAGAGATTGTATGTACAAACAGGATATTTACGAAATCCGTTCGAACGAGCCGCTGACGGCTTCGGTCTTCCGCATGGTGCTCGCGGGCGATACGCAGTGGATCGCCGCTCCGGGACAGTTCGTCAACGTGGCGCTCGCGGGGCGCTACCTGCGGCGTCCGATCTCGGTCTGCGACTGGGACGGGCGGACGCTGACGCTGATCTATAAGGTGGTCGGCGACGGTACGGAGCAGATGAGCCGGATGCGGCCGGGCGAGCGGCTCGACCTGCTCACGGGGCTCGGCAACGGGTTCCGCACGGACGTGCCTGCGGAGCGGCCGCTTCTCGTGGGCGGAGGCGTGGGCGTCCCGCCGCTCTACAACCTCGCCAAGCGTCTGATCGCCGCCGGCCGGCCGACGACGGTCGTGCTGGGATTCAACACGGCGGCGGAGGTCTTCTACGCCGAGGAGTTCCGCGCGCTGGGTGCCGGGGTCTTCGTCGCCACGGCCGACGGAACGATGGGGACCGTGGGATTCGTAACCGCGGCCATCGAAGCGAACGACCTCCGTTGCGACTACTTCTACGCCTGCGGCCCGCTGCCGATGCTGCGGGCGCTGTGCGATGCGGTCGCCGCAGACGGACAACTGAGTTTCGAGGAGCGCATGGGCTGCGGCTTCGGCGGCTGCATGGGCTGTACGTGCAAAACCAAATACGGGAACAAACGCATCTGCAAGGAGGGGCCCGTGCTGACGAAGGAGGAGATCGTATGGTAGAATTTATATTGAAAAACGAATGTCGGATTACAAATACATAAGAGCAAATTTGTTGGACAAATTTGAATTTCAGAGTTATGGACATGCTTTGGAAATATTGAGCGAAGCCTTTCCTACAGAATGGAATGAGATTCAGGATTGTTTGGAGCGACTTTCGATCTCCGTCGAAGAACTGAAAGCTGCGGGAGGAAATGAAACGGCCATACCTAAGAAATTCGATGAAGTTTTGTATCCATTGGGTTGGCGGGAAATAAGGATTACCGGCGATTTGTTGGTGAAAATATATCCGCGTAAAGCGATGCAAAGAGGACGTTTTACGAATGAGCCTATCGACGAGAAGATTTTAAAAGGGTATATCGACGGTCATAATATAGATTTTATTAAGGATAAAGTCGCATTCGATTTAGAATGGAACAGTAAAGATCAAACGTTCGATCGGGATTTGTTGGCAATGCGAACTTATTTCGATTGCGGTTTGATTGAGGTAGGGATCATAGTTACCAGATCGAAAGATTTGAATGATATTTTTAAAACCCTTACGGATCAAGCTGGGAAACAGCTTATGTCGAAATATGGAGCCAGTACGACTTGGATGGGGAAATTGGAATACAGATTGAAGTCTCGCAGAAATGGAGGTTGTCCTATTCTGGCAATCGGGATCAAGAAATCGTGTATTAAAGAGAATTGATATGAAAGAGAGTGAACTGGCGGCGGCTACGATAGCGGATTTTAAAAATTACACAGCCGGTAAAAAATATAAAACGATTTATGCAGATCCTCCATGGCAATTTCAAAACCGGACGGGTAAAGTAGCACCTGAGCATAAACGACTCTCCCGATATGGTACGCTGACATTGGACGAAATAAAAAAATTGCCGGTCGCTGATGTCGCAGATGAAAAAAGTCATTTGTATTTATGGATTCCGAATGCGTTGTTACCGGAAGGTTTAGAGGTGATGAAGGCTTGGGGGTTCGAATATAAAACCAATATTATTTGGGAAAAAATTCGCAAAGATGGAAATCCGGATGGACGGGGTGTCGGTTTTTATTTCAGGAATGTAACCGAAATTCTTTTGTTCGGAATAAGAGGGGCCAAGAACAGAACGTTGGATGCAGGTAGATCGCAAGTTAATTTGATCCGTTCGATCAAAAGGGAACATTCGAGAAAGCCGGATGAATTTATTTCATTGATCGAAAATTGCTCGTCTGCGCCGTTTTTAGAGTTGTTTGCTCGAGGCTCACGAGATGGCTGGGATATGTGGGGGAATCAGGCGACTGTTGATTATGAACCGGATTGGGCTACTTATGCCAATCATACGACTGCTGAAAAAAATAAGTAATATTTAACTGAAAATTAGTGATGGTTTTAGATACGTCAGTAACCTTGAGCGGCCTCGTGCTGGACAATCCGGTGATTCCGGCCAGCGGGACGTTCGGCTACGGCAGCGAGTACCGCGAGTTCTACGACATCAACATACTGGGTTCCTTCTCGTTCAAGGGCACCACGCGCGAACCGCGCTTCGGCAACCCCACGCCCCGCATCGCGGAGTGTACCGAGGGGATGATCAATGCCGTGGGATTGCAGAATCCGGGCATCGATGCGGTGATCGCCGAGGAGCTGCCGCGGCTGCGAACGTTCTTCCATAAACCCGTGATCGCCAATATTTCGGGATTCTCGGTCGAGGAGTACGCCTACTGCTGCGAACGGATCGACCGGGAGGAGCAGGTGGGACTGATCGAGGTGAACGTCTCGTGCCCCAACGTGCGGCACGGCGGCATGTCGTTCGGAACGTCGCCCGAGGCGGCGGCCGAGGTTACGCGCGCCGTGAAGGCCGTAACGACCAAACCCGTGTACATCAAGCTCTCGCCCAACGTTACGGACATCGTCTCGATCGCCCGTGCGTGCGAAGAGGCGGGGGCCGACGGCATCTGCCTGATCAATACGCTGCTCGGCATGCGCATCGACGTGCGGCGGCGGAGGCCCGCGGTCGCCAACACGATGGGGGGCTTCTCGGGCGCGGCTGTTTTCCCCGTGGCCGTGCGGATGGTCTACGAGGTCGCGCGGGCCTGCTCCGTGCCCGTGATGGGTTGCGGCGGCGTGCGGTCGGCGCGCGACGTGATCGAGATGATGATGGCCGGCGCCACGGCCGTGCAGGTCGGGGCCGAGAATCTGCGCAACCCCTATGCGTCGAAAGAGATCGTCGAGGCGCTGCCCGCGGAGATGGAGCGGCTCGGGATCGAACGGTTGAGCGACATCGTCGGGATTGTCGGATAAAATCCGTACCTTTCGGGAGCGGATTCGGCTGCCGGACCGGCAGGGCCGTTCTCGCCGCCGGACTTGCCGGGACGGTCCGCCCGCAGGGCGGGAGAGCGGGTTCGGCCGCAGAAGGGGAGGGGATCGGCCGCGAAAGGGGGGCACGGGACCGGCGGGACTTGGCGTCTTCGCCCCTCCCTTCTCCCGGAGACCGATTCTTTTGCGACCGGCGCTTCCGATCCGTGGAAGACCGCCGGGAGGAGGCGCCGCAGCGTTTTGCCCCGCAGGACCGCAGGTAAAGGAGCCCGCCGCATCATGAGACGACTGTACGAAAACGAATGGATAACCATGGAAAACAGAGAAAATATAGCTATGAATCGTGATGTAATCATCGCCTGCGACTTCAAGAGCGCCGAAGAGACCTTCGAATTCCTCGATCTGTTCCGCGACGAGCCGCGCAAACCTTTCCTCAAGATCGGTATGGAGCTCTTCTATGCCGAAGGGCCCGCCGTCGTGCGCGAGATCAAGCGCCGCGGCCACCGGATCTTCCTCGATCTGAAACTGCATGATATTCCCAATACGGTGAAGAAGGCGATGGCCGTGCTGTCGCGGCTGGACGTGGACATGTGCAACGTCCATGCGGCCGGCACGGTCGAGATGATGCGGGCCGCGGTCGAGGGACTGACGCGCGCCGACGGTTCGCGGCCGCTGCTGATCGCCGTTACGCAGCTCACCTCCACGAGCGAGGAGCGCATGCGGCGCGAGCTGCTGATCGGGGCGCCGATGAACGACACGATCGTGCATTACGCCCGCAACGCCCGCGAGGCGGGACTCGACGGCGTGGTCTGCTCGCCCCTCGAAGCGGGCATGGTGCACGAAACCTGCGGAGCGGAGTTCCTCACCGTAACTCCCGGCGTGCGTTTTGCAGACTCGGACGCAGCCGACCAAGTGCGCATAACGACTCCCGCCCGTGCGCGGGAGATCGGCTCGGACTACATCGTCGTGGGGCGCCCCATCACCGCGTCGCCCGATCCCGTAGAGGCCTACCGCCGGTGCGTCGGCGAATTCGTAAACGAATGACAGAATGAAAAAAATCACGCTTTTCTACCAGAAACAGTGCCCCTTCTGCAAGAAGGCGCTCCAGTACATCGACGCGGCCAAGGCCGCGCATCCCGAGCTGCGGCCGATCGAGATCGAGATGATCGAGGAGACCGAACAGCCCGAGGTAGCCGACCGCTACGACTATTACTACGTGCCGACTTTCTACATCGACGGACGGAAGATCCACGAGGGCGGTATCTATTCCGACGAAGTGGAGTCCGTCCTGCGCAAGGCGCTGGAGTAGGCGCGGTCCGTAGCCGTGTCGGGCGAAACCCGGAAGATGCGTCCGCCGTCGTTTGCCTGTTTCCTTTCGTCCGCGGCTCGTCGCCGCTTGGCGTGCGTTGAGGCGGAAGGAAGCGGAATGCCGGGTTCCTTCCGACTGCGTCGAATCGTCCGCGCTTCGTTCGGACGGGGCGCGGGCATCGGGGGGCGTACCTCCGGCGGGCGGATTTTCCGCGCTTGCGCAATACCTGCCGTTCGCCGGGCGGGAAGAGGCGGGGGAAGAGCGGGACCCAGAAAAAACCGAAATACGTAATACGAAATACGAAGATGATGGAGAAATCAATAGCGAAAGATCTGCTTTCGATCGGCGCGGTGTTCCTGCGCCCCGAGCAGCCGTTTACGTGGGCGAGCGGTATCAAAAGCCCCATTTATTGCGACAACCGACTGACGCTCAGTGCTCCGGAGGTGCGCGAACATGTCGAGGCGGGGCTCGCCCGGATCGTGCGGACCTGCTATCCCGAGGCCGAAATGCTGATGGGCACCTCGACCGCCGGTATCGCCCATGCGGCCATCACGGCCACGATCCTCGGCCTGCCGATGGGCTACGTGCGCAGCGGTTCGAAGGACCACGGACGCGGCAACCGCATCGAGGGCCGGCTCGAAAAGGGACAGAAGGTCGTGGTGATCGAAGACCTCATTTCGACGGGCGGTTCGTGCATCGAGGTGGTCGAAGCGTTGCGCGAAGCCGGTGCCGAGGTGCTGGGCGTGGCCTCGATATTCACCTACGGAATGCAGCGCGGACTGGATCGTCTGCGTGAAGCGAACGTCGAGAACCACAGCCTCTCGAACCTCGATGCGCTGGTCGAAGTGGCCGCGGACGAAGGGTATATCAAAGCCGAGGACAAGGCGCGTCTGCTGCGGTTCCGCGACGATCCGTCGGACGAATCGTGGATGAAATAGCGGTCTGCCGGCGGCCGGCGGCCGGAATGCGGTCCGCCGTGTCGGACGGCGCACCGGCGGGAGCGCTTTTCGCCGGAAATCCGGCGTATCCGCCCGGCCGAGTTCGGTCCGAACTCGGCCGAAGATTGCGCAAACGGGGAAACGGAAGATAAAACCGGCGTTTTTTTTGCAACGGGAAGCGGCTCCCCGACAGTTAAATGAATAAACCTAATGAGACACCTGATCGATCCCACCGATCTGACGGTCGCCGAGACCGAGCGGATCATCGCGCTGGCCGAGGACATCATCGCCCACCGCGAGCAATACAGCGAATCCTGCAAAGGCCGCAAGCTGGCCACGCTCTTCTACGAGCCGAGCACCCGCACGCGCCTGAGTTTCACCTCGGCGATGCTCGAACTGGGCGGTACGGTCATCGGTTTTTCCGATGCCGCGTCGTCGTCCGTTTCGAAAGGCGAGACGGTGGCCGACACGGTGCGCGTCGTCCGTTGCTTCGCCGACATCATCGCCATGCGCCACTTCAAAGAGGGGGCGCCTCTGGTGGCTTCGCAGTATGCGGGCATCCCCGTAATCAACGCCGGCGACGGCAGCCATTCGCATCCCACGCAGACCCTCACGGACCTCCTGACGATCAAACGCGAAAAGGGCCGTTTCGACCATCTGACGATCGGCTTCTGCGGCGACCTGAAGTTCGGCCGCACGGTCCACTCGCTTATCAAGGCCCTCTCGCGCTACGAGGGGGTGCGGGCGATCCTGATCGCTCCCGAGGAGCTGCGCCTGCCCGATTACATGTTGCAGGAGATGCGCGCACGGTCGGCCATCGAGTTCCGCGAGGTGCGCACGATGGAGGAGGTGATGCCCGAGCTGGACATCCTCTACATGACGCGCGTGCAGAAGGAGCGGTTCCTCGACGAGGAGGAGTTCGACCGCGTGAAAGACAGCTTCGTGCTCGATCCCGAAAAGATGAGGGCTGCCAAGAAGGATATGATCGTCCTGCACCCGTTGCCGCGCGTGAACGAGATCGCGCGGGCGGTGGACAACGATCCGCGTGCGGCCTATTTCCGACAGGTCGAGAACGGTAAGTTCGTGCGCATGGCGCTGATCCATACGCTGCTCCGCTGGGCCGACGGGAATCGGCCCTTCGAGCGGACGCCCGTCTTCTCCGAACCCTATTCGGTCAACGAGATGGAGTGTCCCAACCGCCGTTGCATCTCGGCGACGGAGGATGTGGACCGCCTGTTCCGCAAGACGGGCGACGGCTGGCGCTGCGCTTATTGCGAGAGCCGACCCAAATAGATGCGGGCCTGCCGTTGTGGGGGGGGACGTTTTTGCGGGTTTCGCCTCTGCGGGGTGTTGCGGACGTGTGCATGCTGTTGCATGCGTATTCCGGGCGGCAGGGATTTGCCGGCGGGAGGCGAATGTTTCCCGAAGACTTCGCTCCCCTATGGGGGCGGACGTGTTCGACCTGCGCCGGGCACTTCCCGGGCGGATCGGGTATTGCCGCCGCCGGAACTGAGGAGCGGGGCGCACGAGGGAGCGGGGCAGTCGTGCGAATACCTGCGGTGCGCATCCGCCCGAACCGTATCCGCACCGTACCGTCGGTCGCCGAGGTGTTTCGGAGGATTCCGTTCCGGAAAGTCGGCCGGCAGAGACCCGTTGGATGACCGGTGCCCGTGCGATGGGGGCGGCATGGTTCGGCGGCGTTACGGGAGCGTTCGGGCTGTGCGGCCGGGAGCCTTGCCTGCCCGCGGCGTCGACCGCCGCGGACCGTTCGCGTGTTGTGCGGGGATAAGCTCTCGGTCGCCCTGTTTTTGCCGTCCGTGCGGCCGCATTCCGGCGTCCGTGCGGGAAAACGGACGCTTCCTTGCACGGGGCGCGAATGTTCAAAATTTGTCGATAGAATCTTCCGATAAGTTTGGCAGTATCGTGGAAAGTCGTTATTTTTGTACGGTGTAAAGACGGTACCCGATGGAACACTACCCGAATAGGATACGGCGCGGACGGCAGCAGGGCAAAAATCCTGCGTATCATTCCGCAGCGTGCCGCAAGCATCTGCGGCGGATGTCCGGCCGTATGCGTACGCCGGTTCGGCAGGGAGTGTCCGGATGCAGGGTGCTCGGATAGACAGGATGCCGCCATGACCTCTCGTGTCGTGGCGGTTTCGCTTTACGGTTCGGATGAATTCGAAAAAGATATGAAAAAAGTCGGTGTAATCATGGGCTCGACGAGCGATTGGGAGGTGATGGCGGATGCCGTCGAAACGCTCGAACGTTTCGGGGTCGAGTACGAAAAACGGGTGGTCAGCGCGCACCGCACGCCCGATCTGATGTGCGACTATGCGAAGACGGCCCGCGAACGCGGCATCGGCGTGATTATCGCCGGAGCCGGAGGAGCGGCCCACCTGCCCGGCATGACGGCGGCCATGACGCCGCTGCCGGTGATCGGCGTGCCCGTGAAGTCGCGGGCGCTCAACGGGCTGGATTCGCTGTTGTCGATCGTGCAGATGCCCGGGGGCGTGCCCGTGGCGACCACGGCCATCAACGGCGCCCGGAACGCCGCGCTGATCGCCGTCTCGATCCTCGCGCTGCAGGACGAGGCGCTGGCGGCGAAGCTCGACGCTTTCCGTGCCGCGCAGACGGCCGACGTGCTGAAGGCGGAGTTGTAGTCCGCGGAACGAATTCATGGACCACAGATAAACAGAGAGGGTTTTGACTGAAAAAACGATCGGCATCATCGGCGGCGGCCAGCTCGGGCTGATGATCGCGCAACAGGCCCACGGGCTGGGAGTGCGGAGCGTAGCGCTGGATCCGGCGCCGGACGCTCCGGCTTTCCGCGAGACGGACGACCGCATCGTGGCGGCGTTCGACGATGCGGCGGCGCTCGAAAGGCTCTGCCGCCGCTGCGATGCGGTTACATACGAATTCGAAAATGTCCCGGGCGATATTCTGGTGCCGTTGTGCGAAAGATACAACATTCCGCAGGGTTTCCGGCCCCTTTACGATTCGCAGGACCGTCTGCGCGAGAAGGTGAATGCCCGCGAACACGGGCTGAAAACCCCTGCTTTCGCACCCGTGCACGACGAAGCCTCGCTGCGCGAGGCCGTGCGGCGGATCGGGTTGCCCGCCGTGCTGAAAACCCGCACGCTCGGTTACGACGGCCACGGGCAGATGGTGCTCCGGTCGGAGCGGGACGTCCGGAAGGCGCTGCCCATGCTGTCCGTTCCCTGCATTCTGGAGCAGTTCGTGCGCTTCGATTTCGAGGCGAGCGTCATCACGGTCTCGGACGGCGAGCGGGCGGTCTGCTTCCCCGTGGGGCGCAACATCCACCGCGACGGCATCCTCGACCTCTGCGTCGTGCCTGCCGACATGAGCGACGGGCTGCACCGCCGGATGGCGGACGAGAGCCGGCGCTTCATGCGCGAGTGCGGCTACCGCGGCATTCTGGCCATCGAGTATTTCGTCAAAGACGACGAGGTTTATTTCAACGAGATGGCCCCGCGTCCGCACAACAGCGGCCACTATACGATCGAGGGCTGTTCGACCAACCAGTTCCGCGAACTGGTGCGTTTTCTGGCAGGCATGCCGCTCGAAGAGCCGCGCCTGACGGCGCCGACGGTGATGAAGAACATCCTCGGACAGGACCTCGCGGCCGCCGAAACCGTGGCGGGCGAAGCGCACGAAGGCGTTTACGTGCACATCTACGGCAAGACGGAGAGCCGCCCCAAACGCAAGATGGGCCACATTACGATGGTCGGTACGGACTTGTCGCGCTACGAAAAGGAGTGGGCCGGCCGGTTCGTCAGGTAGCGGCCGCTAACTCGACCGTCTGGTCGGGCCGTGCGCGGTGCCGAACCTGTCCGCATTCTGCCGGGGCGGGAAAACGGAAGAAGATAAACCAGCCGTTTCGCTGAGCCGGGCGCAGAGGCGAGCGCGAGTTCGGGCTCTGCCGGGGGCCGGAAACGGAAGAAAGAAAATCAACAGATAAATGAAGAATTACCGCATTTTCGTCGAAAAATTACCCTGTTTTCAGGTCGAGGCCGAAAGCCTGCGCCGCGAGCTGAACGACAACCTCGATCTCGGCCTGCGCACGCTGCGTCTCGTGAATGTCTACGACCTCTTCGGTTTCACGGAGGAGTTGCTTGAGAAGAGCCGTTATGCCGTCTTCGGCGAGGTCGTAACCGATCGCGTTACGGACGAGTGCGATCTTGCGGGCACGAGGTATCTGGCCGTGGAGTGTCTGCCCGGCCAGTTCGATCAGCGGGCCGCTTCGGCCGTGGATTGCGTGCGGCTGATCGACCCGCAGGCCGACGTGCGGATCAAATCGTCGAAGCTGCTCGTTTTCGACGGCGATCTGTCGGACGAGGCGCTCGGCCGCATCCGCCGTTACTACATCAATGCCGTCGAGTCCCGCGAAAAGGACCTCGCGGTGCTGGACGACGCGGAGCAGGCCGCGGTGAAGCCCGTGCCGGTGCTCGACGGGTTCAGACGGATGGAGGAGGCCGACTTGGCGGACTACTGCAAAGCGCAGGGCTTGGCGATGAATGCCGACGACCTCGCCGAGGTGGTCGGTTATTTCCGCCGCGAAGGCCGCGATCCCTACGAGACGGAGCTGCGCATTCTGGATACCTACTGGAGCGACCATTGCCGCCACACGACCTTTACGACCGAACTGGAGAAGATCACCGTCGAGGAGTCGTTCGCAAAGGACGAGATCGAGGATTCGCTCGCTCTGTACCTCTCGATCCGCCGCGAGCTGGGCCGCGAGCATAAGAGCCTCTGCCTGATGGATCTGGCCACGATCGGCGCCCGCTTTTTGCGCAAGCGGGGGTTGCTGGACGATCTGGAGGTGAGCGACGAGAACAACGCTTGCTCGGTCTATGTCGACGTGGAGGTCGACGGCCGTCCCGAGCGGTGGCTGCTGCAATTCAAGAACGAAACCCACAACCACCCCACGGAAATCGAACCTTTCGGCGGCGCGTCGACCTGTCTGGGCGGCGCGATCCGCGATCCGCTGTCGGGCCGCGCCTATGTCTATCAGGCCATGCGCGTATCGGGTGCGGGCGATATCTATCAGCCGGTGGCGGAGACGCTCGCGGGCAAGCTGCCCCAGTGCGTGATCTCGAAGAAGGCCGCGGCAGGCTATTCGAGCTACGGCAACCAGATCGGTCTGGCTACCACGCACGTGCGTGAAATCTACCACGACGGCTATGTCGCCAAGCGGCTCGAAGTCGGTGCCGTGGTGGGGGCGGTGAAAGCGGAGTACGTGCGGCGCGAGAAGCCCGCTAAGGGCGATGTGGTGCTGATGTTCGGCGGCCGCACGGGCCGCGACGGGATCGGCGGGGCCACGGGCTCGTCGAAGGAACACACCGGCAAGTCGCTCGAAACGTGCGGCAGCGAGGTGCAGAAGGGCAATGCTCCGGAGGAGCGCAAGCTCGAACGGCTGTTCCGCCGCCCGGAGGCGACGCGACTGGTGAAGAAGTCGAACGACTTCGGCGCAGGCGGCGTGAGCGTGGCGATCGGCGAACTGACCGACGGACTGGACATCTACCTCGACCGCGTGCCGGTGAAGTACAGCGGTCTGAACGCTACGGAGCTCGCCATCAGCGAGTCGCAGGAGCGTATGTCGGTGGTCGTCGAAGCCAAGGACGCCGAGGAGTTCTGCCGCTACTGCCGCGAGGAGAATATCGAGGTAACGCATGTCGCGGACGTAACCGATACGAACCGCATGCGCATGTATTATAAGGGGCTTCTGGTCGTGGACCTCGACCGGAAGTTCATCGACAGCGCAGGTGCCAAGCACTATGCCGAGGCTGCGGTCGGTGCGGTCGAATGCCGTGATCCGTTCCGCCGCACGGTGGAGGGCGCGGATCTGGCCGAGCGGATGCGCCGCAACCTCGCCGACCGGAACGTCCTGTCGCAGAAGGGGCTGATCGAAATGTTCGACTCCACGATCGGCGCCTCGACCGTGCTGATGCCTTTCGGGGGCCGCACCCAGCGGTCCGAGACGCAGGTCTCGGTGCAGAAACTGCCCGTGGAGGGCGAGACCGACACGGCCAGCATCATGGCTTTCGGCTACAATCCATTTCTTGCGTCGTGGAGTCCCTATCACGGCGCGGCTTACGCCGTGGTGGAGGCGGCGGCTAAGGTCGTGGCCGCGGGTGCGCGCTTCGACCGCATGCGCTACTCCTATCAGGAGTATTTCGAACGGATGACTTCGAATCCCGGGTCGTGGGGCAAGCCGCTGGCGGCGCTGCTGGGCGCACTGAAGATGCAGGTGGAGCTGGGGCTGCCCTCGATCGGCGGCAAGGACTCGATGAGCGGGACGTTCGAAGGGATCAACGTGCCGCCCATGCTCATGGCCTTCGGCATCACGACGGTCGGCGCCTCGCGGGTGATCTCGACCGACTGGAAGCAGGCGGGAAACAACCTCTACCTGATCCGACATACGCCCAAGGCGAACCGTATGCCCGATACGGCGCAGTTGAAGGAGAACTTCGGCTTCGTCAGCGGAGAGATCGAAGCGGGCCGCATCCGCTCGGCGTGGGCCGTCGGCTTCGGCGGCGTGGCGGAAGGGTTGGCCAAAATGTCCTTCGGCAACCGGATCGGCGCCGAGGTCCGGATGGACGAAGGGGCGCTCTTCGACTATGCCTACGGTTCGATCCTCGCGGAGTGCGCGGGCGAGTTGGACCATCCCCGTGCGGAACTCATCGGCCGTACGGTCGCCGACGAGGCGCTCACGATCGACGGCGTGCGGATGCCGCTCGACGAACTCTACGAGGCCAATACCGGGCGTTTCGCGCAGGTCTATCCCGACAGAGGACCCGGCGGCGGACATGTTCTGGAGGTCGTGCCCGAGCGCCGCACGTTCGTCTACAAGGGCGAAGCCGTGGAGCGGCCGGTGGCTTATCTGCCCGTCTTCCCGGGTACGAACTGCGACTACGATACGGCGCGCGCCTTCCGCCGCGCCGGCGCCGAGGTCGAGACGAGCGTCGTGTGCAACCTCGGGGGCGACGACATCCTGCGTTCGATCCGCGAAATGAAGAGGCGCATCGCCGGGTGTCATATTCTGGCCCTCTGCGGCGGCTTCTCGGCGGGCGACGAACCCGACGGAAGCGCGAAATTCATCGTGAACGTGCTCAACAACGAGGAGATAAAGGAGGAGATTCACCGTCTGCTCGACCGCGGCGGCCTCATCCTCGGCATCTGCAACGGCTTTCAGGCGCTCGTCAAGTCGGGTCTGCTGCCTTACGGACGGCTCGGCACGGTGTCGGAGGCGTCGCCGACGCTCTTCCGCAACGACATCAACCGCCACGTCTCGCAGATCGTAACCACGCGCGTGGCTTCGACCAATTCGCCGTGGCTGAGCGGTTTCGAAGTCGGCGATCTGCACTCGATCGCCGTGAGCCACGGCGAGGGCAAGTTCGTGGCGGGCGAAGAGCTGGCCCGCGAACTCTTCGCGGCGGGACAGGTGGCTTTCCAGTATGCCGGGCCCGACGGCCATGCGACGGCCGAGGCGCCCTACAATCCCAACGGATCGAACTATGCCATCGAGGGCCTCGTCTCGCGCGACGGACAGATACTCGGCAAGATGGGCCACACGGAGCGCTACGCGAAGGATCTGTTCAAGAACATCGCAGGCAACCGCGAGCAGACGATCTTCCGCAATGCGGTAGACTATTTCCGGAAAAGATAGAACGAATATTCAAAATACACCAGACTATGAAACAGCTCGAAATGCTTTACGAAGGCAAGGCGAAACAGGTTTTCCTCACGGACGATCCCGACAAGATCATCATCCGCTACAAGGATGCGGCCACGGCTTTCAACAACATCAAGAAGGCTACGATCGACAACAAGGGCGTGCTGAACAATGCGATTTCGACCCTCATTTTCCACGAGCTCCGCAAGGCGGGCATTCCGACCCACTACATCGAGACGATCAACGACCGCGAACAGGTCTGCCGCCGCGTGCAGATCATCCCGCTCGAGGTGATCGTGCGCAACGTGATCGCCGGCTCGATGGCGCAGCGCCTCGGCATCGAGGAGGGCACCAAGCCCTCGAACGTGATCTACGACATCTGCTATAAGAACGACGAGCTGGGCGATCCGCTCATCAACGACCACCATGCCGTGGCGCTGGGTGCCGCGACTTACGAGGAGCTGGACCTTATCTATAAGATGACGGCCCGGATCAACGAGGTGCTCGTCGCGCTGTTCCGCAGGATGAACATCAATCTCATCGACTTCAAGATCGAGTTCGGCAAGACGTCGGACGGCGAAATCGTGCTCGCGGACGAAGTGTCGCCCGATACCTGCCGCCTGTGGGATATGGACACCAACGAAAAACTCGACAAGGACCGCTTCCGCCGCGATCTGGGCCGTGTGCGCGAAGCCTACGAGGAGATTCTGGCGCGTTTGCAGAAAGCCGTAAACGATTAGGGATGACGGAGTTGATTCGAGACCGCGAACTGCACGAGGAGTGCGGGGTGTTCGGCGTCTACGGGGTGCCGGACGCCGCCTCGCTCGCCTACTACGGCCTGCATGCCTTGCAGCACCGCGGACAGGAGGGAGCCGGCATCGTGAGCGTGGACGACGGAGTTTTCCGCCGCATCAAGGGCGAAGGGCTCGTTACGGAGGTCTTCGAGGAGGAAGCGCTCCGCACGCTCAGGGGCGACATGGCCATCGGTCATGTGCGCTATTCCACAACGGGAGGCGGCGGCATCGAGAACGTGCAGCCGTTTCTGTTCCGCCACAATTCGGGCGACTTCGCGCTGGCGCACAACGGCAATATCGTGAATTCGGCCCGGTTGCGCACCTACCTCGAAAACAAGGGCAGTCTGTTCCAATCCTCGTCGGACAGCGAGATTCTGGCCCACCTCATCAAGAAGGAGACCCGCAATCATACACGCCCGCGCATCTATGCCATCATCGACGCGCTGAACATGCTCGAAGGGGCTTTCGCGTTTCTGGTCATGACCGCCAACCGCATCTATGCCTGCCGCGACAAATACGGGTTGCGTCCGCTGTCGATCGGGCGGCTCGGCGACGGCTATGTGGTGAGCAGCGAGACCTGCGCATTCGAGGTGATGGGCGCGGAGTTCGTGCGCGACGTCGAGCCCGGGGAGATCGTAACGATCGACCGCCACGGACTGCGGAGCACCGACTATTCGATGTACAAGCGCCACGAGATGTGCGCGATGGAGTATATCTACTTCGCACGTCCCGACAGCGACATCGAGGGATGCAACGTCCACGCCTTCCGCAAGGAGACGGGCCGTCTGCTCTACGAGGAGTCGCACGTCGAGGCGGACATCGTGGTGGGGGTGCCCGATTCGAGCCTCAGCGCCGCGATGGGGTACGCCGAGGCCAGCGGACTGCCCTATGAAATGGGGCTCATCAAGAACAAGTACATCGGCCGCACCTTCATCCAGCCGTCGCAGGAGTTGCGCGAAAAGGGCGTGCGGATGAAACTCTCGCCCGTGCGTTCGCTCGTGCGCGGCCGGCGGGTGATCCTGATCGACGATTCGGTGGTGCGCGGCACGACCTCGCGCCGCATCGTTGCGATGCTCCGGGAGGCCGGGGCGACGGAGGTGCATCTGCGCATCGCAAGTCCTCCGATCAAGAATCCCTGTTTCTACGGTGTGGACACCTCGACCTACGAAGAGTTGCTCTGCGCGCGCAAGGAGCTCGGCGAGGTGCGCGCGCTGATCGGCTGCGACACGCTGGCCTTCCTGTCGCAGGAGGCGTTGTTCCGCGCCGGCGGCCGGAGCGAATTGTGTCTGGCCTGCTTCACGGGCCGGTACCCGACGGCGCTCTACCAGAGCATCGAGGAGGCCAACAAGGACGGCAAATTCTGAGGGCGGACGGAGCGGCTGCGCACAGCGGAGCCGGTTCGACGGCCGGAAGAAGACGGCCGGGCGCTGGTAGGAGACGCCTCGTCGGGCCGGGCGCGCGACCGGATCTTATCCGGCTGCGCGGGGGCGGACGAAAGAAATCCGACGTTTTCGGTAAGCCGAGTGCAATCCGAGTTTACTCGGGCTTGCCGAGGCGGGAAACGATTGCAAAAAACGAACGATTAAAGGAGAAGATTTATATGGCACAAAGTTATGAAAAGGCCGGCGTGAATCTCGAAGCCGGATACGAAGTGGTGCGGCGGATCAAGAAACACGTGGCATCGACTTCGCGCCTCGGCGTGATGGGCAATATCGGGGCGTTCGGAGGAATGTTCGATCTTTCGGCGCTCGGGGTGAAGGAGCCCGTGCTGGTGAGCGGCACCGACGGAGTGGGGACCAAACTGAAACTGGCTTTCGCCGTGGACAAGCACGACACGATCGGGATCGACGCCGTGGCGATGTGCGTGAACGACGTGCTGGCGCAGGGCGCCGAGCCGCTGGTGTTCCTCGATTATGTGGCCGTGGGCCGCAACGAACCCCGCAAGATCGAGGCGATCGTGGCGGGCGTGGCCGAGGGGTGCCGGCAGGCGGGCTGTGCGCTCGTGGGCGGCGAGACGGCCGAGATGCCGGGCATGTACGCCGAGGGCGAGTACGACATCGCGGGCTTCACGGTCGGCGTGGTCGAGAAGTCGCGGCTCATCGACGGGTCGAAGGTGCGGGTCGGCGACGTGTTGGTGGGCATCGCGTCGAGCGGCGTGCACTCCAACGGGTTCAGTCTCGTGCGCAAGATCGTCGACGACAACGGCCTCGATCTGCGCAAGGTCTATCCCGAGCTGTCGCAGAAGATGCTGGGCGAAGAGCTGCTCACGCCGACGCGGATCTATGTGAAGCCGGTGTTGGAGGTGATCCGCCGCTGCGACGTGCACGGCATCAGCCATATCACGGGCGGCGGCTTCGACGAGAACATTCCCCGCATCCTCCGCGAAGGGCAGGGCATCCGGATCGACGAGGGGTCGTGGGAAATTCTGCCCGTCTTCGCCTTTCTCGAAAAATACGGCCGGGTGCCTCACCGCGAGATGTTCAACATCTTCAACATGGGCATCGGCATGGTCATCGCGCTCGATGCGTCCGAGGCGCCGCTGGCGATCGAGCTGCTCGCGGCGCAGGGCGAACGCGCCGCGGTGATCGGCCGCGTAACGGACACCGAGGGTGTCGTTATCGAGTAGGCGTATGAAACGGCTTGCGGTATTCGCCAGCGGCAGCGGATCGAACTTCGAAGCGATCGTCTCGGCCTGCGAGCGGGGCGAAATCCCCGCCGAGGTGGCGCTCGCGGTGTGCGACAAGCCTGCGGCGCGGGTCGTGCGGCGGGCTGCGGATCACAGGGTCGAGTGTTTCGCGTTCGATCCGAAACAATACGCTTCGAAAACGGATTACGAACGCGAGATCGTGCGGCGGCTCGATGCCGCGGGGGTCGATCTGGTTTGCCTCGCGGGCTACATGCGCCTCTGCGGCGAGGTGCTGCTCGGCGCCTACGGGGGGCGGATCGTGAACATCCATCCGGCGCTGCTGCCCGCGTTCAAGGGGGCGCATGCCATCCGCGATGCGTTCGATTACGGAGTGAAGGTCTTCGGCGTTACGATCCACTATGTCGATGCCTCGATCGACGGGGGGCGGATCATCGCCCAGCGGGCATTCCCCTACGAAGGTTCGGACCCGGACGAGCTGGAGGCCATGATACATGCCGTGGAGCATCCGCTCTACGTCGAGACGATCCGTCGGCTGCTGACCGCGGAGTAAATGCCGCGGCGAGGCGTGCGGGCGGAACGGATCGGTCGCCCTCCGGATGGTTTTTCGAAACGGACGGCGGGAGGGTGCCTTCCCGGATTCGGACGTCGCAAGGGAAGGGCGCGGGGTTCGGTCGGCCGAGGACGGAATTTCCGCCGGCGCGACTTGCCAACGGGGCCTTGGGGTTCATTTTGCAAGAGGAGTTTGCAGAACCGGCCGGCGGAGGGGGCGTTTTCGCGGTGCCGGTCGACGGGGCGGGATCGTGCCGAACGAAGGGGCTGCATGCTCGTCCGTGTGTGGGGAAGGGGCGCAAAGCCATGCGGTTTAGCGGCGTTCCGAAAAACAGACAGTGCGACGAATATCATTGAAAACAGCGAAAATTACATATAACAGAAAGACGATGAGAGCATTGATAAGCGTAAGCGACAAGACGGGTGTGGTGGAATTCGCACGCGGTTTGCGGGCCCTCGGCTGGGAGGTGATCGCCACGGGCGGTACGCAGAAACTCCTGCACGACGCAGGCGTGGAGACACTCAACATCAGCGACATTACGGGCTTCCCCGAGATTTGCGACGGCCGTGTGAAGACCCTGCATCCTGCGGTACACGGCGGCCTGCTGGCCCGCCGCGACGATCCCGGTCATGTCAAGGCGTTGGCGGACAACGGCATCGAATACATCGACCTGATCTGCGTGAATCTCTATCCGTTCCGCGAGACGATCGCCCGGCCGGACGTGCGGATGGAGGATGCGATCGAGAACGTCGACATCGGCGGTCCTTCGATGCTGCGCAGCGCGGCGAAGAACTGGGCCGACGTTACGGTGGTGTGCGATCCGGCCGACTACGGGCAGGTGCTCGACGAGATCCGCCGCACGGGCGGCACGCTGCGCGAGACGCGGCTGAAACTCTCGGCCAAGGCCTACACCCATACGGCCGAATACGATATTGCGATCGCCGCTTACATGCGCCGGCAGGCGGGGCTCGGCGAGAAGCTGTTTCTCGAATTCGACCTCGTGCAGCCGCTGCGCTACGGCGAGAATCCGCACCAGAGCGCGAAGTTCTACCGCGAAGGGGCGGAGGTGCCCTATTCGCTGGCTTTCGCCCGTCAGCTCCACGGCAAGGAGCTCTCCTACAACAATATTCAGGATGCGAACGCCGCGTTGAACATCGTGCGCGAGTTCGACGAGCCGTTCTGCGTGGGGCTGAAGCACATGAATCCCTGCGGCGCCGCGACGGGCCGGGACGTCGTCGAGGCGTGGACGAAGGCCTACGAGGCGGACAAAGTCTCGATCTTCGGCGGTATCGTGGCGACGAACCGCCCCGTAACGCGCGAGGCGGCGGAGCGGATGAAGTCCGTCTTTTTGGAGATCGTCATGGCGCCGAAGTTCGAAGAGGGGGCGCTCGAAGTGCTCTGCACGAAAAAGAATCTGCGTCTTTTGGAGGTGTGGATGGAGCCTTCGGAGGTGCGTCCGATGCAATACGTCAGCGTGAACGGAGGACTGCTGGTGCAGGAGCTGGACATCGAGACCCGGGCGCTGACGGCCGATATGTGTGTTACGAAGAAGCGTCCTTCGCCGAAGCAGATGGCCGATTTGGAGTTCGGTTGGCGGATCGTGAAGCATGTCAAGTCGAACGCGCTGGCGGCCGTGAAGAACGGCTGTACGGTGGGTGTCGGCGCAGGCCAGATGAACCGTGTCGGCTCGGCCGAAATCGCACTGAAGCAGGCCCGTGCCGCAGGTGCGACGGAGGGGATCGTGCTGGCGTCGGACGGTTTCTTCCCCTTCGACGATACGGTCGCGCTCGCCGCGCAGTACGGCGTTGCGGCTATCGTTCAGCCCGGCGGTTCGGTCCGCGACGAGGATTCAATCCGCAAGGCCGACGAACTTGGGATCGCCATGTTGTTCACGGGAGAACGTCATTTCAAACATTGATCGCGGTATGAAGGTGCTGGTTATCGGCGGCGGAGGCCGCGAACATGCGATCGTCGACGCGCTCGCGCGCTCGCCGCGGGTCGGGAAGATCTATTGCGCTCCGGGCAATGCGGGTATCGCGCGGCAGGCCGAGTGCGTGGCGATTCGGGAGACCGAGGTGGAGAAACTGCGCGACTTCGCGGCGCTGCGGGGTGTCGGACTGACGATCGTCGGGCCCGAGGCGGCCTTGGCCGCCGGTGTCGCGGATGCGTTCCGTGCGGCGGGGCTGCGTATTTTCGGTCCTACGAAAGCTGCTGCGCGCATCGAGTCGAGCAAGGAGTTCGCCAAGAAGCTGATGGTGAAATACGGTATTCCGACGGCGGCCTACGAGACATTCGCGGATTATGCCGAAGCGCTGGCTTATGTCGGGTCGCGTCCGCTGCCGGTCGTGCTGAAGTACGACGGGTTGGCCGCCGGAAAAGGGGTGGTCGTGGCGCGGACGTTGTCCGAGGCCGAAGCGGCGTTGAGGGACATGCTTCTCGACGACAGGTTCGGCCGGGGCAAGGTCGTCGTCGAGGAGTTTCTCACGGGGCCCGAGTTCTCGTTCATGTGTTTCGTCTCGGGACGCAAGGTCTTCCCGATGGTGCTGGCGCAGGACCACAAACGGGCTTTCGACGGCGACGAGGGTCCCAATACGGGCGGCATGGGCGCCTATTCGCCGCTTCCGTTCATCACGAAGGAGGACGAAGCCTATGCGCTGGAGCGGATCATGCAGCGTGCGGCCGATGCGATGGTCGACGAGGGGTGTCCTTTCACGGGGGTACTCTACGGCGGTCTGATGAAGACGCCGGACGGAATCAAGGTGATCGAATTCAACGCCCGTTTCGGCGATCCCGAGACGGAGGTGGTGCTGCCCCGCATGAAGACGGACCTCGCGGAGGTCTGCTGCGCCGTGGCCGACGGCCGCGACGTGCGGATCGAGTGGGACGACCGAGCTGCGCTGGGTATCGTGCTGGCATCGAAAGGCTATCCCGGTGCCTACGAAAAAGGGTGGGAGATCGCGGGACTGGACGAAGTCGCGGGAGCGGTCTACCACATGGGTACGAAGGCAGACGGCGAACGCATCCTCACCGCGGGCGGCCGCGTGCTGTTCGTCGTGGGGCGGGGTGCCACGCTCGCCGAAGCGCGCCGGCGGGCCTTGGCGAGCGTCGGGAAAATCGGCTGCGGCAATCTTTTCCACCGCTCCGACATCGGCCACTATGTATTTGACAAGGAAGAGAAATGAGTTTTTGTAAGCTATGATTATCAGCGGTAAAGATTTGTCGGCCAAAATGAAGGCCGATATGGCGGCCGAGGTCGCCGAATTGGAGAAAAAATACGGACGCGCACCCCATCTGGCGGTGCTGCTCGTGGGCGAAGATGCCGGAAGCGTCTCCTACGTTACGGGCAAGGCCAAGGCGTGCGATGCAGTGGGCATCCGCAACACTACGATCCGCCGTCCGGCCGCGGCCACGGAGGAGGAGATCTTGCAGGTCATCGAAACGCTCAACGACGACGAGGGCGTCGACGGAATTCTCGTGCAGCTGCCCCTGCCCGAACACATCGACGAGGATCGCGTGATCGCGGCGATCCAAAAGGAGAAGGACGTGGACGGATTCCATCCGCTGAATGTGGCGGCGCTCTGGATGAAGCAGCCCTGTTCGCTGCCCTGCACGCCGAAGGGAATCATCAAGCTGCTCAAAGCCTCCGGCGTGGAGCTTCAGGGCAAGCGCGCCGTCGTGGTCGGCCGCAGCAACATCGTGGGGCTGCCGGTGGCGAAGCTGCTGCTGGACGAGAATGCCACCGTAACCGTAACCCACAGCCGGACGAGAAATCTCGGGGAGGTTACGCGCAATGCCGAAATTCTGGTGGTGGCCATCGGCCGTCCGAAATTCATAACGGGCGACATGGTCTCGGAAGGCACGGTCGTGATCGACGTGGGGGTCAACCGCGATCCCGGGACGGGGAAACTGTGCGGCGACGTCGATTTCGCGGCTGTGGAGCCCAAGGCGTCGCTCATCACGCCCGTTCCGGGCGGCGTCGGACCGATGACGATCGCCTGTCTGATGGAAAATACGATCGAATGTTTCCTGCGTAAAATGAAGTAAAGCCCCCCTCTCTTTATTCGTAAATAGCGCTTATGCGGACGCTGCATCCGCATAAGCGCTATTTATGTGCCGGGGGATGTTCGGTCAGCCGGTCCGGATGACGATCCGGCTGTCGGTCGAAATCGTTTGCAGGGGCGGACGAGGAGTGCCGCCCGGAATCTGTTCAGGTTTTGTGAATCGGGCGAAAGTTCGGGAACGGCGGCTGCGAATGTGTTTTTCGAACGAGCTTGTGTGCGTCCGAGCTTCGAGACGGACGGCGGGTACAGCGGTAGCAAGAAGCTGGACGATTCCGGAGCTCGGGGCTGCATGCCGGGAGGCGGGTGGATTTCGGAGGCCGCGCGGATTCCGGTGCGGACTGGAGCGGCAGGTCTTTTGCCGGAGTCTGGCGGTGCGGAAGCGGTATCCTCTGCCGGATTCTCCGTGCCGGCAGCCTCCCCCCCCCTCCCTTCTGCATTACGGCCGGCGATATTTGGATAATTCGTACGATGATCGGGACCTGTGCGAAAATCGCATTGCCGGACATCGCTGCGCTCGGACAGGGCGGAGCGTGCCTCGTTGTGCCGAATATCGGGGAGGCCGAAATAGGACGCTAACGAGTAAAACCGGACTTCGGGACCGGGGCGCGTGGAACCTGACCGAGGAGGAGCGATGGGCGAGTATGTGGAAATCGCTGCATTGCCCGAACCGCGGGCTCCCGAATACCGTTGCGATCTTTCGGGTCGCGGCGGTTTTCTTTGGAGCAGGTGCAGTCTCCGTTTGCCGCTGTGCCGTCGGATTTCGGGCGTTTCTGGTTTCGCGGTTGCCCGCCGCGCATCGTGCATCGGCCGGAGTGGGCTGCCGGAGGTACGCCAAGCGAGGCATTTAGCGGACCGAGAAAAAAAATATAGTAGAAAAGGCCGGTTTCGTACGCTATTTGCATCTCTCGCGGTGTAATCATTAAAAATTTCGATTATGGATAACAACAACAAAATGTACGGCGAGAACCGCGAACAGAAGAACGGCTCGCAGAACGATTCGATGGGCAACAACAACAGCCCGATGGATAACCGCAGCAGTCGCAGCGACAACAGCGGCATGCACTCCGGAGGTGCGCAGGGCAGCGCCTACGACGACCGCCGATCGACGAATCAGTGGTCGCAGAACGATGCACAGTCTCCTTCCCGCGGACAGCAGCCGCAGTCGGGCTCGCAGGAGAATAGCGGCGGACGGATGGAAGAACAGGGCCGTTACGACCGGCAGGGGTCGATGTCGCGGAACGACTCGATGGGTCAGGACCGTCGGCAGGGACAGGAGCGTTCGGATCGCCTCGATTCCTCGAAACACGGGGAGGAGCACAAGGAAAATGCTTACCGCGGTTCCGACGAGCGGAAGTAAAATCCGACACCCGATCGTGAAACGGCCCGCCGGCGGGCCGTTTCACGTCGTTCGCCGCCGCAGGCAAGCTGCGGTCGTTCGGCGAACCGAATGAAAGGTCCGGGGGAGACGATTCGACAGGTTCTTCGCTTCGAACGGCATATGTTGCAGTCGTCCGGAAGGGGTGCGCTTCCGTGCCCAGCGGCCCCGGACCGTACGGAATTTTATGTTATTTCAAATTTCAGGCATATGTTTTTTCATTCCAAAGAACTTCAGTTCAATGCACGGGTTTCCAAACCCGATCCGCGGTTCGCACGCCTTCTGCTCGAACAATTCGGAGGCGGCAACGGCGAACTCAAGGCTGCGATGCAGTATTTCGTGCAGGCTTTCGCCTGTCATAATCCCTATCCCGACAAATACGATATGCTGATGGATATCGCCACCGAGGAGCTGGGGCATCTGGAAATCGTAGGCGCGACCATACAGATGCTTCTTGCGGGCGTCAACGGTGATCTGAAGGACGCTGCCGAAAAGAGCGAAGTCTTCGGCGAGGGCATATCCAAGGACGACTTCATCCATTCGGCCTTTTCGGTGAATCCGCAGTTCGGCGTGCTTACGGGCGGCGGGCCCCGTCTCACCGACAGCAACGGAGTGCCGTGGCAGGGTTCCTACGTCAATGCGAACAGCGATCTGACGGTGGATCTTCGTTCGGATATAGCTGCCGAGTCGCGTGCCAAGATCGTGTACGAATACCTCATGCAGTTCACGGACGACAAGGATGTGCTCGCCACGCTCAATTTTCTCATGACGCGCGAGGTGGCACACTTCCAGCAGTTCGAAGCTGCGCTGGATACCATTCAGCCCAATTTCCCGCCCGGGGTGTTGCAGAGCGATCCCCGTTACAGCAACCTCTACTCCAATCATTCGATGGGCGGGGATGCCCGCGGACCGTGGAACGAGGGGACCAGCACGGGCTTCGGCGAAGAGTGGCAGTATGTGGAGGACCCGCTTGCGCAGGTGCGCCGGACTGACGGCCTCACCGACTTGAAACCTTCGGGTACCGACCGCACGGAGGCTTCCGTACGCAGTGCCGACAAAAAACTCGGCAAGGAGCGCAGCGGCGAAATCCGCAAGGCGACGCCCGAAAAGAATTTGCAGTGGAGCAGTTACGGAGAAGAGAGAAAAGCGGAAAAGCGCAAGCCTGTCGAACAGGAGTGCTGATTCCGTCGGTATGAATTTATTGCGTCCGTTTCCCGCCTCGGCGGAACCCGAACATCGGTTCGGCTTTGCAACGGGCTCGGTGCAACGGTCCATTCGAAATGCAGCGCCTGCGATCGCAACCGCGGGCGCTCTTTTTTGGTGCGATGCATCCCTTCTCTTCCCCGGAATCGACAGCGAACTGTCGCAGTTTCGGTCGCAAAGCTCCGGTTTGCATGCGTTTTGCTGTGGGGTGCGTGTCCGGGCAGTCGCGTGCCGACGCTGGCAGGAGCCCCGGCCGGGGCGGTGCAGGGAAGGTCGTGTGCGGAACCGGCATGAATTCGATGAGCCGGTAGGCGGCGGGCCGCGTCTGCACGGGGTCGAGGGGCGGGGAACCGGGTGCGGAACCGGACTTGATCCGGGTTCTGCCGAGGCGGGAAACGGATGAATGAATTCGACGTTTAATTGCTTGCCATATGAAAAACGGAGTGATGATGCAGTATTTCGAATGGAATCTGCCCAATGACGGCACGTTGTGGAGCCGCCTGAAAGAGGATGCGAAGCATTTGCATGAAATAGGCATAACCTCGGTCTGGATTCCGCCGGCCTACAAAGCCGACGAACAGCAGGATGAAGGCTATGCCGTCTACGACCTCTACGATCTCGGGGAGTTCGATCAGAAGGGAACCGTGCGCACCAAGTACGGCACACGGGGCGAACTGGAAGAGGCCGTCGCCTCGCTGCACGCAAATGAAATATCGGTTTACCTCGACACCGTGATGAATCAGAAAACCGGTGCCGATTTTACCGAGAAATTCAAGGCTTGCGAAGTCGATCCCGCCGACCGCGGGCATGTCGTCGGCCAGCCGGTCGAGGTCGAAGGATGGACCGGATACACCTTTCCCGGCCGCGGGGACAAGTATTCCGATTTCAAATGGCACTGGTACCATTTCTCCGGCACGGATCAGGTGTACGAACCCGGCAAACGGGCCATCTATCTCATTCAGGGCGAGGGTAAGAAGTGGAGCGAAGGCGTCGACGGCGAAAACGGCAACTACGATTTCCTGATTTTCAACGACGTCGATTTCGATCATCCCGAGGTGCAGGCCGAGATGAAGCGCTGGGGCGTGTGGTTCGCTCGTTCGCTCGATGCCGACGGCATGCGTCTCGATGCCCTCAAGCACATCGAACGGCGGTTTATCGCCGATTTCATGCGCACCCTGCGCGAAGCGCGGGGCGGAGAGTTCTACGCCGTGGGCGAGTACTGGAGCGGTGATTTCAACGATCTTGAGACCTATCTCGATGCGGTGGACCGCACGATCGACCTGTTCGATGCGCCGCTGCACTACAAATTGTTCCAAGCCTCGCAGCAGGGCCGCGATTTCGATCTGCGAAACTTGCTGGACGATACGCTCGTAAGCAAGTATCCCACGTTCGCCGTAACTTTCGTGGACAATCACGATTCGCAGCGGGGCAGCTCGCTCGAATCGCAGGTCGAATCGTGGTTCAAACCGCTGGCCTACGGGCTGATTCTGCTGATGAAGGAGGGGTATCCGTGTCTGTTTTACGGGGATTATTACGGTGTCGGAGTCGAGCCTTCGCCTCATCGCACGGTTCTCGACATCCTGCTCGAAGCGCGCCGTACGCGCGCCTACGGCGAGCAGAACGATTACTTCGATCATCCCGATACGGTCGGTTTTACCCGCACGGGCGACGAGCGGCATCCGGACTCGGGACTGGCGCTGTTGATTTCGAACGGCGACGACGGCGAGAAGGAGATGTCCGTGGGTGAAGCGCACAGCCGTGAAACATGGCGCGAGATCACGGGCAGTTTCGACGAGGAGGTAACGATCGGCGACGGGGGGAAGGCGCTGTTCAAGGTCCGCGGCGGCAAGTTGGCCGTGTGGGTGAAAAAATAGCGCGCGGCCGGGAACCCGCGACCGCATTCGGACGCGGTTGTGGTATATGTTTTGCATTCGTGTTTTCCGAACGGTCCGTCCGCTGTGCGCATCCGCTGGAAACGGCATGCAGCAGGGCAGGGCTTGCCGCTTATGTTTAACTAAAAAATTTTGGTGTTATGAAAGAGTCCGACAACAAGACTTCGAGCCGCTCGCAGAGCGGTCAGAACAAGAACGACGAGAAGATGTCCCGTTCGTCCGCTTCGACGCGCGGCACCGCTTCGACGCGCAGCAACACGACGACGAACCGCAGTTCGTCCCGCACGGGGCATGTCAACAATCCGGAAGGCCACAACCAGTATACGAAAAAGTAGGCCGGGGCTGCATTCCGGACAACGGGGCGGTGGTGCGCAACCACCGCCCCGTGTCTTGTGCGGGCGGGCGTCCCGGGTGATTCCGAGGGCGTCCGATGCCGGAGGCGGCCGACCGGATTCGGGGCGCATCCGATCGCGGGCGACTGTCCGGGAGCGGCTCGCAGCTTCGGCGAACTGCCGTGCGGGGCGGACCGTTCCGCGGTCGGTCGGGTGGAATGCGGTGCGGCGAGTGGGCGGCGATTTCGGAGCCGCCTGCCTGTACGGGGCGGCGGAGCGCTCAGGCGGTCGCCGTGGCGGCCGGTTCCGTCGCCTGTGCGGCCGTTTCGTTCCAAGTCAGATGCAGCACCCGCTCCGACACTGCGCGCTCCCTGCGAAGGGGGAGAATCATGGCGCGGTCGCGGAGCGACTCGCCGGTGCCGAAGTCGAATCCGTCGGGTGCGGAAAATTCCACGGGCAGATCGCCCTCGTATCCGAGCCGGGCGTAGAATTCGCGCAGTCCTTCGCCGTCGGGGATCAGCACGAGCGCGTCGTCGCCCCGTTCGCGACAGAGCGTCTCGGCCCGGCGCAGCAGCTCCGTCGCCAGTCCCCGACCGCGGAAAGCGGCGGCCGTCGCCACACCGAAGACATAGGTCGTGCGCCCCAGTTCGCTTGCGAACGGCAGGAGGTGGAGCATCGATGCGAGCGTCCCTCCGCGTTCGGCGGCGAGCATCCGTCGGCGGCTGTAATAGCGCACGAGGAACGGGTCGACGAAGTCGTCGCCGTCGCCGAATGCCTCCTGCCAGAGCGCTTTGACGGCGATTTCGTCAGGATGGAGGTGTATGGCCGTGAACTTGCGCAGGGTCATCGCGGGGTGGTAGGAGAGCTTCGCGCGCCGGAGTCCTTCGATGCCGAGGTCCTCCTCGCGGTTGATGAGCGTGAACCGCTTGGGCAAATGTTGTGCGAAGAGTTGGTTGATGATCGTGAAAGCGCCGTCGTAGCGGGTGTCGGCCTTCTCGACATGGGTGTCGAACGTGCGGTCGTTGACGGCCGATCCGTAGGTGAAGGCTGCGAGTTTGCCGCCGGCGTAGATGCAGCCTCCGACGAGTCCCAGCGCTTCGAATGAGGCGAATGCCCGCTGCATGGCCCGCTGCTCGGCACAGAGCTCCGAGGCGTGCCCTTCGCGTTCGCTGCGCCACTGGCGTTCGAGCTGCATGCACTCGTCGAAACGTTCGGGCGTGAGCGTTTCGTAGCGGTAGTCGGGATATTCGGCCGTGAAACGGTTGATGTGGTTGCGTTTGGGCTGATAACGGCGCCCGGGCAGGTTGCGCAGGTCGTCGGCGTTGTAGATGTAGTCCTCCATCGCGCGGTCCGAGGCGAACGCGAATTGCCCGATGTGTGCCCGCCGGATCATGTCGCGTCCCCGGTCCGTGAGGCCGATGATGCGGAGCCGCTGTCCGTGGGCATGGGCGTCCTCGCGCAGGACCGGGATGATCGGTGCGAAATCCCCCTCGCCGACAGGCTGCATGTACCCGATCTTTTCGCTGCCGCCGATGTGGAAACGGATCACCAGAAACCCTCCGATCTCGGCCCATGCGCTGTGATACATGAACTGCCAGCAGAACATGTTGGCGAATGCGAGGTCGCAGTTGCAGATGTCCGACGGCATCGTGTAGCGTTCGATTACAGGCTTGTCTTCCAGTCGGATAGGTTTGAATTCGATCATTGAACGGTATAGTTTTTCTGTCCTATGTGCTTGTAATACTGTTGTATGAGGGCCTTGAAACGCTCTTCGAGCGAATCGGCTGCAACCGCCGTGCCATCCTCACGGTCGACGGTCGCGGCCTCGTGTTCGTCGAAGCGGACGATCCGGTCGTGCGTAAGCGCGTGGAACCGATCGTCGTAGGAGACGCTCCACGCCGGTCGCTCGGGTTCGTTGAACAGATCGCGCCCGAAGGCGAAGTAGGGTCCGGTCCCCCCCCCGCCTACGAGACCCAGTACCGTGGGCATGAGGTCGAGCTGCTGCACCACTTCGTCCGTCTGGCCGCGCAGGGCGCCGTCGGGCGTGTAGAGGAAGCCGATGATGCGGTAGTTGCCCGGATAGGAGCGGCTTTCGGGGGCGAACTTTTCCGACGAGACATGGTCCGCCACGAAGACGAAGAGCGTGCGTCGGAACCACTCCTCGGTGCGGTAGCGCTCGAAGAAGCGGCGGAAGGCCCGGTCGTCGTAAGCCACGCTCTTGTGGATCTTGGTGTAGCCCTCGGGCAGCGAACCGGCGCACTCCTTCGGCACGTAGAACGGGTGGTGCGAGCTGATGGTGAAGAGCGCCGCGAAGAACGGTTCGGGCAGTGCGCCGAACTCCTCGCCCGCGTATTGCAGGAAGGGTTCGTCCCAGATGCCCCAATAGCCGTCGAAATCGCCCTTGCCGTGCCGCCGCTCGTAATCCTCGCGGCTGAAAAGAAGGTCGATGCCTGCCGAGCGGGCATAGGCTCCGAAACCCATCGAACCCCGCTCGGAGCCGCAGAAGAAGGCCGTCGCGTAGCCCATGTCGCGGAGGATGGCCGGGAGCTGGCGGCTTGGGCCGAGCGACTGCGGCATCAGCACGAAGGGGGTCTTGAACGAGGGGATGCTTCCCAGTACCGAGGGCATGGCCTGTATGGAGCGCGTGCCGTTGGCATACATCTGCCGGAAGCAGTAGCCCTCGCGCATGAGCGAATCGAGAAAGGGGGTGAAGCTCCCGATCGGCTTGTCCGCATAGAGCTCGGGCATCAGATAGCCCGAGTGGTCGGCCGACATGCTCTCCATGATGAAGACCACGACATTGCGCCCCGCGAGAGGCGCCCGGGCCGATTCCGCGGGCCGGTGGACGGGCGTGAAGAGCCGATCGGCCTCCTCGTCGGAGAAGTAGCGCACGGTCTTGGCGCCGCCGCTGCTGCCGATCGTTCGCAGCAGGCAGAACGGATTGCTCAGGATGAGGTTGGCCTTCGTGTTGTCCGGAGTGTAGAGCGCCGCGTTCGAGAGGGTGATCGGGCGGGTCATGCGGGTCGTGCCGCCGCGGGCGCCCGCGATGCAGAGACCCGCCGCCGCGAGGAGGATGACGGTGTTCGCCGCGTAGTAGACCCGGCCTTTCAGCGGCGACCAGACGGGAGTGCGTCGTCGGTAGCCCGCGGCGAGCAGTGCCGTGAAAGCCCCCGCGAGCAGCACCATCCACCAGTTTTCGAGCATGAACTTGCCGATGAGACGGGCCGAGTTCGAATTGTCGGCGAAGAAGATCTCGTCGGCCGTGATGCGTTTCTGCGTGTAGCGGAAGTAGATCGCGTCCGCGAGGTTGAGCGCCACGACCAGCACGGCGTTCACGACGACGTAGTACCCGAATTGGATCCGCTGATACCAGCGCTTCTCGCGTGCGTGCAGCGGCAGGAGCGACAGCAGGACGAACGCCCCGTCGGCATAGACCGCCGATACGGTGTCGAACTTGAGGGCTCCGGCCAGCAGCGTCCCCAGATCGCTCCATGCGAGCGGTCCGATGCTCTCTGCGTTGTAGAGGTAGAAAACCGCGCGGCAGAGCATGAGCACGATGTAGACGAGCGCGATGCGCCACACCAGAAGCGCGACGGAGCATTGGGGCTTCGGCATCATCCTATTCGCAGGCTTTGAGCGACATGTCGAGCGACTTGATCTGGTGGGTCAGAGCTCCGACCGAGATGAAGTCCACGCCGCATTCGGCATATTCGCGCAGGTTGTCGAGCGTGATGCCGCCGCTCGACTCGGTCTGGCAGCGTCCGGCGACCTTGCGGACGGCTTCGCGCGTCTGGGCGGGCGTGAAGTTGTCGAACATGATGCGGTCGACGCCGCCTGCGGCGAATACGCGGTCGATGTCCTCCAGCGTGCGCACCTCGCATTCGATCGGCAGCCGTTTGCCCCGTTCGTCGAGGTAGCGGCGGACGCCGGCTATGGCCTTCTCGATGCCTCCGGCGAAGTCGATGTGGTTGTCCTTCAGCAGGATCATGTCGAACAGCCCCATGCGGTGATTCTCGCCGCCGCCGATCTTGACGGCCATCTTGTCCAGCACGCGCATACCGGGCGTGGTCTTGCGCGTGTCGAGCACGCGGGTGTGCAGTCCGCGGAGCCGGTCGACGTAGACGGCCGTCTGGGTCGCCACGCCGCTCATGCGCTGCATGATGTTGAGCAGGATGCGTTCGGCCTGCAGGAGCGATTGCAGCCGTCCTTCGACGTAGAAGGCCACGTCGCCCGGCCGCACGCGGTCGCCGTCGCGGAGCACCGCGTCGAATTTCACCCCGGGGTCGAGCCGCCGCAGCACGCGCTCGGCGACCTCGATGCCGGCGATTACGCCCTCCTGTTTGCACAAAAGACGCATCCGTCCCCGCTCCGAGGCGGGGATCGAAGCGAGCGACGTGTGGTCTCCGTCGCCGATGTCCTCCCGAACGGCGAGTTCGATCAGACTGTCTACGTAAGGCAGATACTCTTCTTTTATCATGGTCGTAAAGGTTTGCGTCAGTCGGTTTCGGTTCCCGCGTACGCTACGCGGAACCCCATACATTCGAAACTCAGCGTCAGACGGTCGCTCGGTTCGGCATCGGTCAGCGTGCCGGCGAGATTCGTGATGACGTACTTTTCGTAGGGCGTGCCGCCCATCTTCGGCACGAGCCGTTCGCCGCTCAGGTTCAGCCGTTCGGGCATGCGCGTGTAGGCGATTCCGGGCACCTCCATCGTCAGCACGGGCATCTGGGGCACGAACTGCGTCTCGTGCATCCAGAGCGTCAGCGTGCCGTCGTCGGCGCTGACGAGGCTGAACCGTTTGTCGTCGAAGGTGTAGACCTGCGAGGGATCGCTCAGGAGCGTTACGGTCAGCGTACCCGAGTACTCTTCGTTCGCGGTTCCGTAGTCCTTGTCGTCGTCGCACGCTGCGAAAGCCGCTGCGGCGAACAGGAGCAGAAAGAGTTTTTTCATGGTTTGTCCGTTTTATGCGATATGTTTATGTTCAGCGTGATTCCGAACGTGCGCGGACGGCCCCGTTGCAGAAAGGCGTTGCCCATCGAGACGAAACGGAACGTGTCGTAGCGTTCGCCCGCGAGGTTGCGGCCCCAGAGGTCCAGCGAGTAACGGTCGTGTTCGATGCGGATCGTGGCGTCGAGCAGCACGTAGAAAGGTTGCATGAGTGTGTTCTCCTCGTCCCACCAGATGCGGCCCGCGCCGCGCGCTCCGGCCGTGAGGACCAGATCGCCCAGCCACTTGAGGCCGGTGGGGATGCTCCACGAGGCGCGGAGCGAGGCCGTGTGCTCGGGCGCATAGGGGATGCGTTTGCCGCGGAAGTCGTGCCGCCCGTCGTCGAAGCGGCGGAAGACGGCGTGCGTGTATCCGTAGGCGAGGTCGAGGTCGAGCCTCCGCCACGGCGAAGCCTGCACCGAGAGTTCGGCACCCAGACTGCGCGTGCGTCCGGCGTTGGTCATCATGCGTCCCGTGGTCGTCCCCTCGGGGAAGACCGTGAGCTGCTGGTCGCGGCACTCGATCCAGAAGAGGGCGAAGTCGCCGCGCAGCGCTCCGCGGGCAGCCGTGAAACGGCCCCCCAGTTCGTAGTTCCAGCTTCGCTCGGGCTTGTAGCTCACCACGCGGTCGATGTCGTACTCGGTGCCGAAGCCCATGCGTTTCATCATCTTCTGTTGCAGCACGTCGGAGAACATCTGCGTGTTGAAGCCGCCGGCCTTGTAGCCTTTGGCGGCCGAGAGGTAGAGGTCGTTGCCCGCATCGAATGCGTAGCGGACCGAAAATTCGGGCAGCACCTCGGTGAACGACTGTTCGAGCCGCCCCCCTTCGTCGAGCAAGAATTCGAGGTCGTAGGCCGCGCCGTCCGCACGGCGGGTCTTGGTGTAGCGGGCCGTGGTACTGTTCTCGTAGTGCAGCACGGCCCGCTCCCAGTCCACGCGGATGCCCGCCGTGAAGTGCCAGCCGCCCGTGCGGAACTCCGATTCGTGGTAGAGCGCCGCCCCCGCATCGGGCATGCGGAAGCGGCTGTCGAGCGGCAGCGTTTCGTCGCGCCACGCATAGTCGTACTCGGGGTCGTGGGCGTTGGCGTTGGCGAGGATCAGACGGTCGATGCCGTCGCGCTTGAAGAGTACGGGGGCTTCCATGCGTCCGTGCTTGTAGAACCCGAAGGCGCCGAAGAGCCACCGGTAGGCGCGATCGCCCCGCGAGCGGAGCACGAGATCTTCGGTGAAGGTGTGCTCCCTCAGCGTCTGCCGGAGCGTGAAGTAGGAGAGCGGCAGAAAGTCCTGATCGAGGATCATCCGGTCGTCGGAGTACTGGTAGCTGGTGATCGACGACAGCGAGAAGCGCCCGGCGTCGTAGCGCAGCGTGAATCCGTCGCTGAAGTTCGTGCGGTCGTAGGATGAGGGGTCGTTGTATCGGATTTCGCCCGGGCGGACGAGCGTCTGCCCGTTCTGATCCGCGATCGGGTCGCCGGCATAGGCATAGGGGTAGCCGCCCTGCGTGAGCGAGGAGAATGCGGCCGTGTTTTCGATCCGCAGCCCCCGCTTGCCGCGCCACTGGATCTTGAGCCGTCCGCCCCCGAGCCGTTCCCAGTCGCACCGCTCGCCCGTAGCGAGGTTGTCGAAGAACCCGTCGCTCCGCACATACCATGCGGCGGCGGCGATGCCCAATCCGTCGCGGAGTTTGTGGTAGGTCGAGGCGCGCAGACGCATCGTGCGGCCGCTGCCGTACTCCGCCCCGAAGCGCGTGCCCTGCCATGCGAGCGGCGAGAGCGTGTAGACGTTCACCACGCCGCCCATCGTGTTGCGCCCGTAGAGCGTGCTCTGCGGGCCGCGCAGCACCTCGATGCGCTCGGCGTCCACCAGTTCGAAGTCGTAGTTGTTCTTGTTCATCAGCGGCACGTTGTCCACGTTCATGCCCATCGCGGGCTGGTCGATGCGGGCGCCCAGACCGCGGACGTAGATCGACGAGGTCATGCGCGATCCGTAGTCCGGAACGAAAAAGTTGGGAACCAGCTCCGACACCTCCTTCAGCGCACTGGTCCGGGTGCGCCCGAGCGTCCGGCTGCCCAGCACGGTCGAGGCGACGGGGCTGCTCCTGAGGTCGAGGCCCTGCTTGATGGCCGTAACCTGTATGCGGTCCACGTGTACCACCGTGTCCACGGGCGTCTGCTCCGCGTGCGCCGAGGCGGAGAGGGCGGTTGCGGCGGCTGCGACGGAGAGCAGCAGGTTTTTCAGGCGGTCGTTCATCGTTCGTCTCTTTCTGTGGGCGCAAAGTAACGGTTTTCCGGCGGGGCGTGCAATCCTAATTAGTGAGGATTCAGAGATCGTCGGCATCGACGTAGCCCAGCGTTGCGGCATAGAGCGTCAGCCCCGCGACGGATTTGATGCCGAGCTTTTCCATGATGTTGCGGCGGTGCGAGATCACGGTCGTGGTGCCGATGTGGAGCCGGTCGGCGATCTCCTTGTTCATCAGTCCCCGCGCGACGAGCGAGAGCACCTCCGTCTCGCGCGCCGAGAGCACGGCGGGCGGCGGTCCCTGCGGGTCGATGCGATGCTCGGGACGGCGGGCGTCGCGGCGGAGCCGCAGGATGTCGCGCACGATCCGCTCCTCGCTCGCGCAGACGTCGAGCCGGTGCATCTCGGCGAACTGCGTGCTGCGTCCGTGCCCCAGCAGGATGGTCTGTCTGGGCCGCTCCTGAAAGAACGCGCTGTGCCGCAGAAAGGTCTGCATCGCCACGAAATAGTGGACGTACCGTTCCGGGCCGCTCTCTTCGAAGGCCGCGAAGCGGTGGAAGACCGAGATCTCCGCCGCGGGCAGCAACTCCCCGAGCAGGGTTTTCAGCCCCAGACCCATGAGACTGTTGGGCGTGATGACGGCGATCGCGGGCTGCTGCATGGCTATTCGTGGTGATAGGGTTCGTTGCGCAGGATGGTGAAGGCGCGGTAGAGCTGCTCGGCGAAGATGGCGCGGACGATCTGGTGCGAGAAGGTCATGCGCGAGAGCGAGAGCCGCGCGTGGGCGCGGGCGTACACCTCGTCGGAAAAGCCGTAGGGACCGCCGATGACGACGACGAGCCGTTTCGTGCCGCTGTTGAGGCGCTTCTGGAGCCAGAGCGCGAACTCCACGGAGCGCTGCTCCTCGCCCCGCTCGTCGAGCAGCGCCACGAAATCGCCCTCCGAAAACTGACGCACGAGGGCTTCGCCTTCGGCCGTGCGCTGCTGTTTGACGGTGAGGCTTCTCGTGTTCCTCACGTCGGGCAGCACGGTGATGCCGAACTTGCAGTAGCGGTTCACGCGCCGCGCATAGAGCGCGACGAGCGATTCGATCTCTTTCGAATCGGTCTTGCCGATGACGATCAGTTCGATCTGCATGGTTCGGGCAGCGTTTTGCGTGGATTCGGCTTTCTCGTATCCGCGGGTTCCGACACGGGGTTACAGGTCCGAATTCCACTCGCCCGCAGCGTCGCCGTAGAGCACGGGGCGTTCCCGTTCGACGGATTTGAGCCATTGGTAGGCTTTGTACATGTTGTATCCGTTGCCCGATTCGCCGCCCAGTTCGTAGGCGATGACGCAGGTGAAGTTGCGCGAACGGTAGTACATGGCCTTCACCCGTTCGAGGTATTCCGCCGCGAGCTGCGGATCGTTCGAGGGGGTGCCGCCCACGGTGCGGTCGCTGCGGCCCGAGGGTGCGTTGAGGTTCGCGCGGTCGATGACGTAGAGCCCCAGTTCGTCGCAGATTTCATAAAACCACGCGGGCTGCGGAAAGTCGGGCCGGACGGTGTTCTTGCCCTGCTTGCGGAGCGAGGTCAGTTGAGCCCGCGTGGCCGCAGGATCGGCGCCTGCATTGTAGCGTGCCTCGGCGAGCGCGAGCGGCTTGCCGAAACTGTAAAAACGCCCGTCGCGGAATTCGATGTCGCGGAAACCGACCTTGCGGGGCATGTACTCCTTGTAGGCGCCGTCGCGGCGCAGAAAGAGCATCACCTCGTAGAGCGGCGGATTCTGCGTGCCGGCCTCCCATTTGTTGTCGTAGGTGTGGTAGATGTAGGGCGCGAAGTGCAGCGTGTCGGTCGAACGGCCGGCGATCGTGCGTTCCACGATGCTGTAATCGAGCAGTTTGCCCTGCGGGGAGTAGATGTCGTAGCCGACCGTTACGGGTTCGTCGTAGTTGAACGAGTTCCGGGCGACGACGTCGAGGCGCAATACGCCGAAGCGGCGGGTCGAGTCGGGGACGAGCGAGAGCGTGAAATCCGCGATGCTGCGCCGGTTCTGCATGTAGAGATAGCTGTCGGCGAAGGCGCTGCGCGGGGCGCGGGGCGTGGTTTCGTGCAGCTGAGGCGTCTGCGAGGGGCGCAGGGTAACGACGAACTCGTTCGCGCCTTCGCGTACATAGGGCGAGAGGTGGAATTCGGCCGGCGTCGCGGGGTCTTCGACTTCGGCCACCGCCGTGCCGTTCACCGTAAGCGTATAGGCCGATCCGGTGTTTTCGAGATGGAGGAAGACGTTGCCGTCGGTCCAAGCGTAGGGTATGTCGATCGTCTGGGCCGCATTCACGGCCTCGCCGCCGGCGCTCACGGGTTTGGGCGCGAAGGGGATATAGGCGCCGTCGCCCTTGCGGTTGCGGGCTTCGGCATCGTGGCGGGTGTCGTAGGGGGCGGCTTCGGTGCGGTGGATGCGTCCCGCGGTCTGGGCTGCGAGCGGGGCGGCCGATCCGAGCGCAGCGATCAGGAAGAGGATTTTTCGCATGGTGTCCTGTACTTGTTTATGTCGGACAAAGGTACTTTTTTTTTGCCGAATCGCAAATATTTGCCTACCTTTGTAAATTCGAAAAAGTCTTGGAAAATCACAGCTAAAACGAATCGTATGAAAAGGTTGAGAATCGCTGAAATACTGAAATCGACCGATGTGGATGTCGATATAACGGTCAAGGGATGGGTACGTACCAAGCGCGGCAACAAGAACGTGGCCTTCATCGCTCTGAACGACGGGTCGTGCGTGTCGAACATACAGATCGTGGTCGATCTGGCGAAATTCGGCGAGGAGCAGCTCAAGCCCGTTACGACGGGCGCCTGCATCCGCGTGGACGGTCGGCTCGTGAAGTCGATGGGTGCCGGGCAGGGGGTCGAGGTGCAGGCCGGGCGGATCGAGATCTACGGTACGGCCGATCCCGAAACCTATCCGTTGCAGAAGAAGGGGCATTCGTTGGAGTTCCTGCGCGACATCGCCTATCTGCGTCCCCGCACCAACACGTTCGGGGCCGTACTGCGCATCCGTCATGCCATGGCCTTTGCGATCCACGAATATTTCAACCGGAACGGATTCTACTACTTCCACACTCCGCTCATCACCGGATCGGACTGCGAGGGGGCGGGTGCGATGTTCAACGTTACGACCTTCGATCTGAACGACGTGCCCCGCACGGCGGAGGGCCGGGTGGACTATGCGCAGGACTTCTTCGGCAAGCCTTGCAACCTGACCGTCTCGGGTCAGCTCGAAGGCGAGCTGGGGGCGCTGGCGCTGGGCCGCATCTATACGTTCGGCCCCACGTTCCGCGCCGAGAACTCCAATACGCCGCGCCATCTGTCGGAGTTCTGGATGATCGAGCCGGAGATGGCTTTCTACGAGCTGGAGGACAACATGGAGCTGGCGGAGGATTTTCTCAAATACCTGATCCGCTATGCGTTGGAGCATTGCGCCGAGGACCTCGAATTCCTCGGCAAGATGTGGGACCCCGAGCTGCTCGCGCGGCTCCATTTCGTCGTGGAGAACGATTTCGAGCGGCTGGACTACACCGAGGGCATCGAGATTCTGAAGGCTTCGGGCCGCAAGTTCGAGTTCCCCTGCGACTGGGGCTGCGACTTGCAGTCGGAGCACGAACGCTATCTGGTGGAGGAGCATTTCAAACGGCCGGTGATCCTCGTCAACTATCCCAAGGAGATCAAGGCTTTCTACATGAAGCAGAACGACGACGGCCGAACGGTGCGCGCCATGGACGTATTGTTCCCCAAAATCGGCGAAATCATCGGCGGTTCGGAGCGCGAGGCCGACTATGGCAAGCTTTGTGCTCGTGTGCGCGAATTGCGCATGAACGAGAGGGAACTCTGGTGGTACCTCGACACCCGTCGCTGGGGTTCGGCGCCTCACTCCGGATTCGGACTGGGCTTCGAACGGCTGCTGCTCTTCGTAACGGGCATGACCAACATCCGCGATGTGATCCCGTTCCCGCGCTACCCGAAGAACGCGGAGTTCTGACCGCTCCGCCCGGAAACCCTTATGTACGAAGAAGAGACCAATTTCGAATTTTGATATTTATGGAATTCGATTGTAGACTTCGATTGTTCGGGGCGCCGGCCGGATCGTTTTCGCGCCGGGGCATGACCGGAGCCTCTTCCGGTGGATTCGGCGGCGGATTCGTGAACGCGGATCCGGGCCGTGCGAAGCCGCGATCCGAGGTGCGGACGGAGGCGGAAGACGGGCATTCGAAAGGATATGATTGTCTTGTGGAATTCTAAATTGGAGGATACGATATGGCCATAAACCAGAAACAGGTGCTTTCGCTGCAACAGAAACTCTCCCCGCAGCAAATCCAGATGATCAAGCTGCTGGAGCTGCCCACCGTGCAGCTCGAACAGCGCATCAAGCAGGAGATCGAGGACAACATCGTGCTCGAAGAGGAGGAACGCTCGCCCGAAGAGGAGGAGCCGCGGGAGATTTCGGTCGAGGAGTATCTGCGCGAGGACGACACGCCGTCGTACAAGAGCCGTATCAACAACTATTCGAAAGACGACAAACAGCGGCCCGTCTACCTTTCCGAGGGTCGCTCGCTGCAGGAGTATCTGGTCGAGCAGCTCGGCTACCGCGACCTCTCGGAGCGCGAGATGCGTCTGGCGGTCTACCTCATCGGCAGCATCGACGAAGACGGCTACCTGCGCCGCGACCTCGAATCGGTCGCGGACGACATCGCTTTTACGATGGGCGTCGAGGTTACTCCGGCCGAACTGGAGCGTCTGTTGAAGATCATCCACGAGCTGGAGCCCGCGGGGGTCGGGGCCCGCAACTTGCAGGAATGCCTGTTGCTGCAAATGGACCAGATCCCGCTCAACAGCCGTGCACGGCGGCTGGCCCGCAAGATTCTGACCTCCTATTTCGACGAGTTCGTCAAGAAGCACTACGAGAAACTGATCGCCCGTCTGCAAGTTACGGAGGACGAGTTCCGCGACGCCATCGACGAGATACGGCGCCTCTCGCCCAAGCCCGGAAATCTTTATTCGGAGGGCGGGACGGATACCACGCCCTACATCATCCCCGACTTCCTGCTCGACTTCCACGACGGACGTTTCGAGTTGTCGCTCAATTCGTACAACGTGCCCGAGGTGCGCGTCAACCGCCGCTATGTGGACATGATCCGCGACATGGTCGCATCGGACGGTACGGTGAAGGAGAAGGACCGCGAGGCGCTCCAGTTCGTCAAGAGTAAGATCGATTCGGCCAAGTGGTTCATTTCGGCCATCAAACAGCGCCACGATACGCTGATGCGGACGATGCAGACCATTCTGGACTACCAGCAGGAGTATTTCAAGGACGGCGACAAGAGCAAGCTGCGCCCGATGATCCTCAAGGACATCGCCGACCGCACGGGACTCGACGTCTCGACCATTTCGCGCGTGGTGAACAGCAAATACGTGCAGACGCAGTTCGGCATCATTCTGCTCAAGTCGCTTTTCTCGGAGGCGATGCAGACCGACTCGGGCGAGGAGGTGTCGAGCTACGAGATCAAGAATCTGTTGCAGCGGTGCATCGACGAGGAGGACAAGCGGCGTCCGCTGACCGACGAGACCCTGATGGACATGCTCAACGCCAAAGGCTACCGCATCGCCCGCCGCACGGTGGCCAAATACCGCGAGATGCTGGGCATCCCCGTGGCCCGGCTGCGCAAGCAGATCTGACGTGCGGCAGCTCCGAAGGGGGGCGTGCGCCGTTCGGTCTTCATCTGTCGCATATGCGAATTCCCCTCGGCCTGCGATTTTGCCTGCCGAGGGGAATGTCGTATTTTGGGAGTGATTCCCGCCCCCTTTCTGTCGCGTGTCCGGAGCTATTTCCACTCTTCGGGAATCCGGCCGTAGTCTGTGAGGCCGGTGCAGCCCGCGTAGCAGTAGCGGCCGTCGGGCACGGTGAACTCTACGGGATTCTCCGCACGTTCGTAGAGGTGGTATATGCGGTCGCCGATTTCGGTTGCGGGCGATTCGCCTTCGAGGGCCGAACAGCCGGCGAAAGTCCTGAAGAAAGAGAGTATCAGACGGTTGCGGTCGAACAGACCGGCGGGTATCGTGCGAAGCGATTCGCAAGCTGCGAAAGCGTCGGTCAGATCGCTCAGTTTTTCGTTGCGGTCGAACAATCCTTCGGGGATCGTTTCGAGAGCCGTGCAACCCTCGAAGGTACTTGTCAGATCCTCCAGTTCGCTGTTGGCATCGAAGAATCCGGCCGGAATGCGGGTGAGGCTTTTGCAGCCGAGAAACGCCATGGAGAAGTCTTCCGCCTGCGGGTTGCCTGCAAAGAGCGTCTCTGGAATCGACCGGAGGGCGGTGCAGCCTGCGAACAGTCCTTTTTCTTCCTTGTAGGAGGTGCCTTCGTAATAGATGGTTTCACCGCCGAAGCTGTCGACCTCGGAGTTGTGTGCGAAAAGTCCTGCGGGCAGTTCGGTCAGTCCGGTGCAGCCGTAGAAGGTCGCTTTGAAACGCGATGCCTCGGTGCAGGGGGCGAAAAGATCGGCGGGCAGGTGCGTGAGCCCCGTGCACTCTTCGAATGTGCGGTGGAAAAGATCGGCGCTCCGGCATCCGCGGAAGAGATCCGCAGGCAGCTCCTTGAGTCCCGTGCATCTTGCGAAAACCGTATCGAAGGTTTTGGGGTCCGCCCCCTCGAACAGTCCGTCGGGAAGGCTCCGGAGCCCCGTGCATTCGTAGAAGGTCGCTTCGAAAGTTACGGCGGCCGCGGCGTGCGCGAAGAGCCCTGCGGGCAGTTCGGTCAGTCCGGTGCAGCCGAGGAAGGTGCGGTCGAAAACCTCGATGAGCGAGAAGGCTCCGTCCGTGTCGGCAGCGATCCGTTCGAGCGACGTGAGGTCGCGCAGAATGATCTCCTCGGCTCCGAGGTTGCCCCACTTTTCCACGGCGAGGATGCAGTTCGTCTGTGCCGCCTGAGGCATGGCGAAAACCGAGATACGCGGCACCCTTCCGCGGATCGTTACCGCATATTCGCCCGCCGTTTCGTAGGTGTGGTGTATGGCGTTCGCATAACCGTCGTAGTGCTCGTAGCGCTCGATCGTTCCGTCTCCCCAATCGACCGTGCAGTTGTCGACATCGAGCAGGGGCAGATGGACCGTGCGTGCGTTGCCGGCCGAGGCGCGCACGCGGAGCACCATTTCGCGGCCGTCTGCCGCGAAGTCCACCTCCTGCCGAACGACGAATTCCAACAGTGCGAATCCGTCTGCGGCGAGCAGTACGACGCTGCCTTCGCGTGCGGAACTGCCTTCGGTGTGCGGTTCGAGCCGCAGTGTGTGGCGCTGGCGGCTGAATCCGGCTTCTTCGTCGCTTTCGATCTGCGTCTCTGCGGAGTCGTATCCGATCCACTCCTCGTTTACCGTGAGAGGCAACGGCCGCATGGCGTTGCTTTCGATGACGATCTCCAGCGTACTGCCTTCGGACGGAGCGATATAGGTGTTTTCAGCGGGAGCGCCGGCAAGCGTGCAGGAGAGTTCTTCGAGCGTTACGACGACTTCCTGCGCCGTTCGGTCGTTCGCGGCACGCAGGACGACTTCGCCCGGGATGCGTCCTGCCGCGTCGCCGATGCCGCGGACAACGAGTGCGCCCGCGCGGTCCCCTTCGGTCAGCACTTCTGCTTCATAGACCGATTCGTCGCTGGTCCATGCTTCATAGACGATATCGAGCGGCTCTTCCTCCGTCTGTTCCGGTATGTTGCCGGTGCGGACTGTGAAGCCGATCCGCACCTCGTCGTCCGGAAGAACGAGGGTCCGCAAGCGTTCCAGTTCGATCGAAAGGAACGGGCGGTCGTCGGGTGCCGTGATAGGTCCGTCGTCGCCTTGGTCATTCTCTTTTTCGAGCAGGTCGCAGGAACTTGCACCGGCCATGCAGAACAGAAGTGTCCAAAGTAAGAATTTCTTCATTTTTCGTTGAATGTTTCGTTGTGCTTCTTTCATCTATTTCTTGCCTCGGCTGAACCTGAACCGGAGTTCGGCTCGGCGTCGGCTTATCGAAAACGTTGTTTATCGTACACTCTTTCAAAAGAGCGTGCCGGACGGGGCGCCGTCCGGTCAACCGGCTTCTTCCAGTTCGTCGAGCTGCGCCAGCCAGACAGCGGCCGAGGCGTCCGAAGGCATGCGCCAGTCGCCGCGCGGCGAGAGAGAGACACTACCCACCTTCGGGCCGTCGGGCATCGCCGAACGTTTGAACTGCTGGGCGAAGAAACGGCGGAAGAACGTGCGCATCCAGCGGAGAATCGTCCTGCGGTCGTAGCGGCCGCGGAAAGCGCTCTGTGCAAGGTAAAGGAGCTTCGCGGGGCCGAAGCCCGAGCGGACGAAGTGGTAGAGGAAAAAGTCGTGCAGTTCGTAGGGCCCCACGAGTTCCTCGGTTCTCTGGGCGATGCCGCCGGCCTCGTCCGCCGGGAGCAGTTCGGGGCTCACGGGGGTGTCGCAAATGTCGAGCAGGATGTCGCGGATACGTCCGCCGGCTGCATCCGCCGCCCATGCCACCAAATGCCGAACGAGTGTCTTGGGCACCGAGGCATTCAGGCCGTACATCGACATCTGGTCGCCGTTGTAGGTGGCCCAGCCGAGGGCCAGTTCGCTCAGGTCGCCCGTACCGATCACCAGTCCGCCGACCGCGTTGGCCACGTCCATTAGTATCTGCGTCCGCTCGCGGGCCTGTGCATTCTCGTAGGCCGCCGAGCGATCCGCGGGGTCGAGCCCGATGTCGGCGAAATGTTGTTCGCACGCCTTGCGGATGGGGATTTCGCGGGCGTCGACCCCCAACTCGCGCATCAGTTCCACGGCATTGCGGTGGGTGCGGTCGGTGGTTCCGAAGCCCGGCATCGTGATGCCGACGATTCCCTTGCGGTCGAGGCCGAGCCGGTCGAACGTGCGCACCGCCACGAGCAGGGCGAGGGTCGAGTCGAGGCCGCCCGAGATGCCGAGGACGGCGCATGTGCAACCCGTATGTCTGAGCCGTTGGGCGAGGCCGCAGCTCTGGATCGAGAGAATCTCCTCGCAACGCGTGCCGCGCCGCGCCGCGTCCGACGGTACGAAGGGCAGAGGGGCGATGTCGCGGTCGAGGGTCTCGGTCCGCAGACTCTCGGCGATCTCCAGTTCGACGACCGTCGTTTCGGCCGCGGCCTCCTCCGTGCGGAAGGTCGTCGTGCGGCGCCGCTCGGTTTCGAGCCGTTCGATGTCCACGTCGGCTACGACAAGTTGCTCCTCCGTGGCGAAACGTTCGCTTTCGCGCAGAATGGTGCCGTTCTCGGCGATCAGGGCATTGCCTGCGAATACCAGATCGGTCGACGATTCGCCCGCGCCGGCCGAACAGTAGACGTAGGCCGAGAGCGTGCGGGCCGACTGCTGGGCCACGAGCGTGCGCAGGTAGTCGTGCTTGCCTGCCGTTTCGGGCGAAGCCGAGAGGTTGAAGATCGTCGTCGCACCGGCGAGCGCCAGTTGCGACGACGGCGGTGCGGCGACCCACAGATCTTCGCAGATCTCCACGCCGAACTCGGCGCCGTTCACCGCGAAGGTGAGGTCGCGGCCGAAGTCGGCTTCCCGGCCGGCGAGCACGACCGTGTCCGATGCGATCTCGGCGCCCGATGAGAACCAGCGGGCTTCGTAGAATTCGTTGTAGTTGGGGATGTGGCACTTGGGCACCACTCCCATGATCCGCCCCTGTGCCATCACCACGGCACAGTTGTACAGTTCGTTCGTGTGGCGCACGGGCATGCCGACGACGAGGGCGAGAGGCAGCTTGCGCGTCTCTCTGAGCACCCTGCCCAGCGCTTCTTCGGCCGCTTCGAGCAACGTCGGTTGCAGGAAGAGATCGCCGCAGGTGTAGCCCGTGAGCGACAGTTCGGGGAATGCCGCGATCTCCACGCCCCGCTGGGCTGCCCGCTGGGCGAGGGCGACGATGCGGTCAGCGTTGTGCGCGCAGTCGGCCACCCGTACATGCGGCACTGCGGCCGCGACTTTCAGAAACCCGTATCGGTCCATACGTTCGTCGAATTTTTGGTCTGTTTTTTCGTTTCGGCAGTTTTCGATCGAGGTCCGGATTGCGCCCGGCCCTTCGAAAGCGATGCTTTACAGCGTATTTACGAGGCGCGCCTTGAATTGTATGCCCCCCCCCGAATCGGGAGACGGTTTCCGCCATTGCGGACCGTGAACAAAGAGTATCTTCTTTCCGATTTCGGTGAACCGGCCGTTCGTTGCCGCCGACCGGCGGACCGCTCTTTCCGCGGACATATTTCGCTTTCCGCGGATATACTTCGCAACGGCATCCCGCTATGAAATGATGAAAAAGCAGGTGTCGCAAATACTTTGTTCTCCGTTCGCAGCCGGCGGAGGATGCGATCAGGCTGTCGCGAGCCGGGCAGTCATCCGGCCGGATGGCTGCGGGGTGTCCGGTTACGGCCGGGGCCGAAACCGGTGCCTGATTCCGGATTCGGATTGCGTTACCGACAAGAGCATCCGACGCTGTTCTTTATTTTCCCCCCCCCCTCCGTTTGCCCCGACATTGCGGAGCGGTGTTCGGCAATTCGGCCGTCTCTCCCCTCACCGTCCTCGGCTGCGGATTGTACCGCGCCTCGGGTTCGTGTCGTTGCCGCCGCTGGGCGGTCCGCAGCTTCTTTGCGGGCGGAGGCGTGGTGGCGGACCGGCATTCGAAATTTCCGGACCGGCGGCGGAGCTCCGCCGCCGGTCCGGAAAGATCACTTCGCCCAGAGCTGCGCGAGGTTGATGATCGTCTGCATCGCCTTGTGCATCGTGGTGAGCGAGACGTACTCGAATTTACCGTGGAAGTTCATGCCGCCCGTGAAAATATTGGGGCAGGGCAGTCCCATGAACGAGAGGCGGGCGCCGTCCGTGCCGCCGCGGATGGGCCTCACGATGGGCACGACGCCGGCCATGCGCATCGCTTCGAGCGCCTTGTCGATCACCTGCGGATGCGGCTCGACCATCTTCCGCATGTTGTAGTATTGGTCCTTGAGCGTGAGTTTCAAGACGCCTTCGCCGTATTTTTTCGCCAGCAGCGCCACGCAGTCGTGCAGGTAGACCTTTTTCTGTTCGAATTTCGAAGCGTCGTGATCGCGGATGATGTAGCTCACCGAAGCTTTCTCGACCGTGCCGTTCAGCCCCACGCAGTGATAGAATCCGTCGTAGCCCTCGGTGTGCTCCGGGCGTTCCCATGCGGGCAACATGCCGTTCAGCTCGCAGGCCACTTCGATGGCGTTGATCATCTTGTCCTTGGCGTAGCCCGGATGGACGTTGCGCCCCTGAATCTCGATCTTCGCGCCTGCGGCGTTGAAGTTCTCGTACTCCAGTTCGCCTTCGAAACCGCCGTCCACCGTGTAGGCGAAATCCGCGCCGAAAGCGGCGACGTCGAAGTGGTCCACGCCGCGGCCCACCTCTTCGTCCGGCGTGAAGCCGATCCGGATCTTGCCGTGCGCGATCTCGGGATGGGCCATCAGGTATTCGGCCGCCGTCATGATCTCCGCCACGCCCGCCTTGTCGTCCGCTCCGAGCAGCGTCGTGCCGTCGGTGTGGATCAGCGTATGGCCCACGAACTCCTTCAGTTCGGGGAAGTCCGCCACCTTCATCGTCAGATGGCCGTTCAGTGCGATGTCGCCGCCGTCGTAGTTCTCGACGGTGCGGGGCTTCACGTCCTTGCCGCTCATGTCGGGCGAGGTGTCCACGTGGGCGATGAAACCCACGACCGGAGCGTTTTCGCAGCCGGATGTCGCGGGGATCGTGCCCATCGTGTAGCCGAAGCGGTCGGTCGAGACCTCTTGCAGTCCCAGCGCACGCATCTCGTTGGCCAACTCATGCAGCAGCACGAGCTGCTTGTCGGTCGAAGGGTAGGTTTCGCTCTCCTCCGAGCTCTGCGTGTCGAAGGAGACGTATTTCAGAAAACGTTCTTTTAAATCCATGATATTTCGAGTTTTTTATTCGTTGAATCTTTCGTTTCGCTTTTTCGCCTTGACGGAGTTCGCACAAGCTCTTCGCTCGATTTGCCGGAAACGACGGTCGCCGGAATGCAGACGCATGCGCCGTTTGTCGGTCGCAGCCGGCGTACACGCCGTCCGCATCGGCTCCGCCATCTTCCGTACCGCCGGTTTCCGGACGGCCGTGCGTGGTTCCGGCGATCCGTCGTGTGCGGGTTACTCCTCTTTCCGGGCTTTGAGCGTATGCCAGCCGAAGTAGCCGATCAGGACGACGTACATCGCCAGTCCGAGCCACTCGGCGCCGTTCGAAGCCGCCCACTCGGTGAGCTTCCACTCGGCGCCCGCGAATTTGAGGATGGCGCTCACCACGCCCATCAGGGCGCCGCCGGCGATGAAGCCCGAGGCGATGAGCGTGCCGCGGTCCATGCGGGCTTTGTTCAGCCCCTCGTCCTTCGAGCGCGACGAGACGAACCATGCCACCAGACCGCCCACGACGAGCGGGGCGTTGAGCGACATGGGAATGAACATGCCCAGTGCGAACGGGAGCGTCGGCACGCCGACGGCCGTCAGCACGAGCGCCAGCACCGCCCCGCAGCAGTAGAGCGTCCACGGCGTCGTGCCGCCCGACATGAGGGGCTGGATCACGGCCGCCATGGCGTTGGCCTGCGGCGCCACGAGCACGCTGTCGGCGCCGAATCCGTAGGTTTTGTTGAGGATGATCATCACGCCCGCCACGGTCGCCGCGGCAACGAACGTGCCGAGGAATTTCCAGCCCTCCTGTTTGCGGGGCGTGGTGCCGAGCCAGTAGCCGATCTTCAGATCGGTGATGAAGCCGCCGGCCATCGAGAGCGCCGTGCAGACCACGCCGCCGATCACGAGCGCCGCCGTCATGCCGCTCGGGCCGCTCAGTCCGACGCTCACCAGCACGAGCGACGAGAGGATCAGTGTCATGAGCGTCATGCCCGACACGGGATTCGAACCTACGATGGCGATGGCGTTGGCCGCCACGGTGGTGAAAAGGAAGGCGATCACGAAGACGATGGCGATGGCCACGACCGACTGCATCCAGTTGTGCAGCACGCCGAACTGGAAAAAGAGGAAGGTGGTGGCCAGCGTGGCGACGAGTATCGTGAGGATCAGCTTCATCGTCAGGTCGCGCTGCGTGCGCACGGAGGTTTCGACCTGCTTTTTGCCGCCTCCGAGCTCCTTGACGGCGAGCCCCACGGCCTGTTTGATGATCGACGACTGACGCACGATGCCGATCAGTCCGGCCATGGCGATGCCGCCGATGCCGAGCGGCTTGCCTATGAATTGATAGAGGTTTTCGGGGGTGAAGATGCTCTGCGGGTCGGCGAGGATCGCTTCGTTCGTTACGCCGAGGAGTGCGGTCAGGCCCGCGGGGTCGATGCTCTGGGCGAACGATCCCACCAGCGGCACGACGATGAACCACACGAGGCACGAACCCGCGGTGATGATGAGCGCGTATTTGAGACCGATGATGTAGCCCAGACCGAGCAGTGCGGCCGAGGTGTTGATGCCGAAGACCACTTTGAATTTATCGGCCGCTGCGGCGCCCCACTCGCAGATGCGCGTCGAGACCGACTCGGTCCAGAGACCGAACGTTCCGACCACGAAATCGTAGAGGCCGCCCGTGAGACCGGCCGCGGCCAGCAGCTTGGCCTGATTGCCGCCCTTTTCGCCCGAGACGAGCACTTCGGTCGTGGCCGTGGCCTCGGGGAAGGGGTATTTGCCGTGCATCTGCTTGACGAAATATTTGCGGAACGGGATCAGCAGCACGATGCCCAGAATGCCGCCGAAGAGCGACGAGAGGAAGACCTGATAGAACCGGGCGTCGAGTCCGAGGATGTAGAGCGCCGGCAGGGTGAAGATCGCTCCGGCGACGATCACGCCCGACGAGGCGCCGATCGACTGTATGATGACGTTCTGCCCCAGCATGTTCCTGCGTCCGGTCAGATTGCCTACGCCGACGGCGATGATGGCGATCGGAATCGCCGCTTCGAACACCTGACCGACTTTGAGGCCCAGATAGGCCGCAGCAGCCGAAAAGACGATGGCCATCAGCAGGCCCATTCCTACCGAGTAGGGGGTTACCTCTTTCGGTTTGGCCGATGCGGGCATCAGCGGTGTGTACTCCTCGCCCGGCCGCAGTTCGCGGTAGGCGTTCTCGGGGATCGAGGTCTGTTGTCGTTTCTGTTCCATAGGGAGTTTCGGGTAGTGTTTTTATGGGTTGTACTTAGCTAATTCCTTGAGGATGTAGTACCGGCCGAGCGAGGCGGGAGCCTTGTGCGCATCCTGATGCCTGTAGACGGCGCAGGCCGCCGCGGCGCATCGCCGCGCTTCGTCGGACGTCTCGGCCGCGGCGGCCAGATCGGCCAGCAGTTCGGCGAAAAGCTCCAGATCGTCCGGCCCGAATCCGTGCCGTTCGACGAGCACGGACACGAAGTCCTCCTCGGCCAGCAGTGCCTCGATGTCGAGCCGGTCTGCCAGTTCGGTTTTCGCGGTTGGACCGACGGTTTCCGGTGCGTCGCTTCGCCGGAGTATGCCGATTTTGTGCAGCATGCCCCGGAGCAATACGCCGATCTTGTCGATCTCTCTGAGTATGAAGTCTTCCATTCTTTTCGTCGGTTCGGGCGTGTCGTCTGCCGCCGGTTGTTGCGGAGTACGGTCCCTTCTGCCGCGCCTTCTGCCGTTTCGGTTGCGACAGTCCGCCGGCCGCCTGCGTCGTGTGCGGGACGCATTTGCCGTCGTGCGGCCGCGATGTCTACGCCGGTATCGTCTGCGAGGCCTGTCGCCGCCATCGCCGCGGTGGGAACTGCGGCTTGGTCGCTCGTCTGCCGTACCGTCTGGTGCGTTTTCGGTCGTGGCGGCGGTTGTTTTGCGGCGGTGTGGGCTGCCTCCTGCCTGTTTCGCTTCCGGCTTCGTCGCGGAAGGGGGGGCGGCGGCCGTTGCGTCTCGTGCCGGACCGTCGCTGTCCGCACTGTCTGCCGCGAGCGTTTCCGGTGCTTCCCCTCCCCGCCATTGTCCGCCGCTTTTTCCCGGTGGTCGTCGCTGCGCGGACCGCAGTCGGCGGGGCTCCGCTCTCGTGCCGGTCGGCAGTCGCGCAGTTTGCGGCCTTTCCGCTTTGGAATGCCGTCAGCGGTTGTCGCCGCTTCCGTGCAGCAGGTCGCGCTGCTTGCGCGAGCGGAGTTTTTCGACGTTCCAGCGGGCCACGTCGTCCAGTTCGAATCCCAGATCGCGCGACAGCGTGGCGCAGTACCACAGCACGTCGCCGATCTCCTTGGCGATTTCGAGCCGGCGCTCGTCGGTGAACTGCTGCGAATTGTCGCGGATCACTTTTTTCACCTTGTCGGCCACTTCGCCCGCTTCGCCCGTGAGGCCGAGCGTGGGGTAGACGATGCGCTGGTCGTCGGGGTAGATCGCCGTTTCGAGCGCATGCTGCTGGTATTCGTTGAGGGTCATCGTTTTGTGTTTTATACTTGTCCGAACGACAAATATAACGAAATTTTTTCGAAACGCCAACTCTCCGGCCCGAGGAGGGGGCTTCGAGGAGGCGGAAGGGGCCGGGCGACCTGCGGGGTGCGGTTGCGGACCGGGGCGTGCGGGCGGTGTTCCGCGAATGGGGACGCACCGACACGTCTGTTCCCGTCTTCCGCGGCGGAGCGAAAGACGGTCCCGGATTCCACGTCGTACGAACGTCCGGCAGGCAGTCAGGGGTTTCCCAACTGCCGGATCGTCGGTCGGATGCGACGCTGCGGGTTGCCGCGCGTCGGGGAAAGAGACGGAGTTTCGGCGTCCGGCATTTCGGGGTGCATACGGCGGGTGATCCCCGCGACCTCCGGGGGCGGGTTGCGGACGAACGGGCAGCGGTTTTCGGGGGAGAACACTCTGCGCGAATCACAGACCGCGGATAAAACGGGGGACGGCCTCCGCGAGCGTCGGATCGAGCGGCAGCGAGGCATCCATGTAGACCGCCATCTGCTCTTCGGCAGTGCGCCCTTCGCCCTGCTTGAGCGTGTGCGTCATGCCCTCTATGAGGAGCAGTTCGGCATCCGGTCGGGCCGCTTTGAGCACTTGGGCATCGGTGGGCGGAACCTGTATGTCGTTCGTGCCGCCCACGATCAGCACCGGAACGCGAACACGGCGGATCGTCTGCTGCGGATCGCGTTTGAGGTGCGAGGTCCAATAGTTCTGTAGGTAGGGCTGGAACAGCGCGGACAGTTCGCGGGGACAGTCGTCCACGGGTTTGCCCTGACGCAGCGCATTGAAGATTTCGGACAGCCGCATCGTCGTTCCGATGTCGAGGCGCGGCGCGAGCTGCGTGAGCAGCATCCGGTCGATGGGGTATCCCGGGCCGGCGAGCGATACGACGCCGCCGATCCTGTGATCCGGTCTGCGGCTGGGGCCTGCTTCGGCCGTCCGGGTTCCGGATTCGGTCTTGCCGGCCTCGTCGCCGGTCGTGCGTTCGGCTGCGAATACCGTCGAGTCCTTTGCCGCACGATCCGCCGTCTGCCCGGCTGCATGGACTGTGGCATGCCCTGTCGTGCAGGCGGACGTTCGACCTGTCGCCGCTGCCGCTGTGTCTGCTGCTGCGTCGTTTGCCGTGCGGCTCGTCGTCCTGTCTTTCGGACCGGGGGTCTTGCCGTGAGCGGTTTTATCGGTACGGGCGGTTCCGCACGCCTCTCCGGCTGCCGTGTTCCCGGCTTCGGCCGCGGGGGCCGTTGTCGGGAGCGGCGGCACTGTCTGCGTCTCTTCCGCGGCGGCATCCGCGGCTACGCAGAGGGCGATCAGCGCCCCTTCGCTGTGGCCGACGAGCACGACCTTCTCGAAGCCTTCGTCGTGCAGGAAGTCGACCCATGCCGCCGCATCGTCGATGTAATCGTCGAGCGAGACGCCGTAGATTCCTTCCGGCGTGTCGTAGCGGCTGGCTCCGATACCCCGTTTGTCGTAGCGGAGCGAGGCGATGCCCTGCCTCTCCAGCGCATCGGCCAGATAGAGGAACGTGTCGGTGTAGAGCCCCTGTTGACGCGAATTGCAGTTGCGGTCGGTGGGACCCGAGCCGGCGATCAGCAGAGCTGCTGTGCGGGCGCCCTCTGCGGGGATGCGGAGGGTGCCGTAGAGGGTGCCGAAGCCGCGTTCGAGACGGACTTCCCGTTCTGCCGCCGCGAGGGGTGCGGCGTGCAGGAGCAGCAGGGCTGCGAAGGTAAGGAACGATTTCATCATACGTGAGCGAGATTTGCCAATAAAATTAGGAATAAAATCGGATAAAAACAATTCTTTCGTTATTTGCGCCTGTAGAATCAGCGGCCGAGTGCCGGACCGGTCGGGGCACTCCGGAGCGGGATAACGATTGCTCGGAAACGAACATTTGCGCCGAGTCGGGAGTAATCCGAATTTGCCGGGGAAATTGCCGGGCGGGAATACGAAGGGTGAGAATCGACCGTTTCCTTGGGCCGAGCGCAGAGCGAACGGGAATTCGGGTTCTGCCGAGGCGCGAAACGGAAGAAAAGAATCCGGCGTTTCCGCCGGGCGGAGCGGGAAAGCCGGATTTGTTCGAAGCTGGCCGCCGCGACGGATCGGCGCCTGCGGAAGAAAGAGAAAATCCCGTTCCATTCGATATGGAAGCAGGTAAAGATCGGATCTATGGAATGAAAGTCTGCCTTTTCCCGGATTTTGGCGGCTCGAAAGCTGCCGGAATGTTGTCTGAGTACGCAATTTCCTGTACTTGCCGGTCCTATGCCCGAATCAGCCGGCTCCGAGGGAGCGGCGGGGTGCGTCCGCGGACGGCTCGTGGCCGGCCGAGCCGCTGCGGCACAAACGGCACGGGACTTTTCGGATCGTAAACGTTGCAATCCGGCCGATGTCGGAAAGGTCCTCCGAACCATCCGCGGGACGAACGGTCCTGCGCCTGTCGGGCATTGCGGACGAAGGTGTCCGCATCGCATCCGTTTCCGTCCCGCAGGTATGCGGGAAACGATATGCCGCATGAAGCGTGTTTATCTTTTTCGACAGACGCAATCCGCCAGATGGTCGTCGACGAATCCCGCGGCTTGGAGAAAGGCATAGCAGATCGTCGTGCCGAAGAATTTGAATCCTCGCATTTTCATGTCCCGGCTCATGGCATCGGATTCGGGAGACGCTGCCGGTATTTCGTCCAGCGACCGGAACGTGTGGCGGATCGGTCGCCCGCCGGGAAAGAACGAGAGCGTGTAGCGGTAAAAACTGCCGAACTCTTTCTGTATGGCGAGAAACCGTCTCGCATTGGCGACGGTCGCTTCGATTTTCAGCCGGTTCCTTACGATGCCGTCGAACCGCATCAGCCGTTCGGTCTCTGCGTCGGTCATGCGTGCCACGCGCACGGCGTCGAAATCGCAGAAAGCGCGGCGGTATCCCTCCCGTTTTCGGAGAATCGTGATCCAGCTCAGGCCGGCCTGAGCGCTCTCCAGTACGAGGAGTTCGAACAGCCGTTTGTCGTCGGTGGTCGGTTTGCCCCACTCGTCGTCGTGGTATTGTACGTACAGCTCGTCCGTTCCGCACCAGCCGCACCGTCCGTTGATCAGGTCTTGCATCGTCGCATCGTTTGTCGTTCGCTGAATAGTATGTGCGGTATGGTGGGGTTCTTTGCCGCACCGCCGCCGTTCGGGGGGGCGGCCGCTTAAAGCAGTTCCACGATCTTTTCGAGACCGATGCCGCGCGAGCCTTTAATCAGTACGAGGGCATTGCGCACGGGATGCTCCGAGAGATAGGCGGCCAGCTCGTCGCGCGAGGGGAAGCGGAGGATGCGCGCCGCACACGCCTGTTCCGGCGGGGGGAGTGGCGTTCCGGCGGCGGATGCCGGACGGGGTGCGTCCGCCGTCGGGGGGCCGGGATGGTCCTGCCGGAGGAATGACCCGCCGCACTCGGGCGCTTGGCGTCCGGGTGCGCCGCAGTCGTCCTTCTCCCGTCGGCCGGCGACGTGCTCCGCACGGGCGGACGATTTGGCGTCGGTCGGATTCGCAGCGGCGGATTCCTCCGTATCGCATCCTTGTGCGGCGTGTTCCCGTGCGGTTGATTCCCGCTCGGCGTTTTTCCGCACTGCGGCCTCCTGCGGAAAACACTCCTGTGCGGCGGACCGGGGCTGGGCGGCCTCCGTCGCGGATAGGCGGCCGGACGCTGATTCCGCGGCCGGAAGAGCTGTCGCCGGGTCGTTCGCGGCCGAAAGGTGCGCCGCCGCATGGGCGGAAAATCCCGTAATACGGGATGCTTCCGGCATGCGGGATTCTTCCGACGAGGTGCGTGCCGCCTGAGAGGCTGCGGCCGAGAGTTTCGTCCGAAAAGCGGGGTCCGGAAGTTCCGACGGGCCGGATACGGGCGAGCCGGAGGTCCATACGGTGCCGTGCGCCCCTGTGTCCGGGTCGCCGGAGAACGCCGACTTCGGTGCGTCGCGGCATGGCTCTCCGACCGGAGAGCAGGGCGGGCCGTACTTCCGCGCAGCGGAGGGGAGGGCTCCGATCGCGTCGCAGGCTGCGGCGAACTCCCGGCCGACCGCGAGAATCCGTGCGTCCGGAATGGCGCAGGCGGCTTCGAGGATTCCGGCATGCTCTTCGCGCGACCATGCGCCGAGTTCGAGCATATCGCCGAGGATCAGTACCTTCGATGTCCGATCGCCGAGCTGCTCGGTGCGGAAGTTCCGAAGGGCGGCCCGCATGCTCGACGGATTGGCGTTGTAGCAGTCCACGACGAGGGTGTTGCGCCCGGTCTCGGTCCGTTGCGAACGGCAGTTGTCGGGCAGGTAGGAGGCGATGGCGTGGCGGATGCGCGTCTCGTCCACGTCGAAGTAGCGGCCGACGGCGACCGCCGCGGCGATGTTGGCGCGGTTGTAGGCTCCTTCGAGGCGGTTTTCCACTCCGTCGCCCAATGCGGCCGGATAGTACTCCACGGCCAGCGGATCGCGCCGGACGGCCATCGCCACGAGCGTATCGTCGTTGCTGGCGACGAATGCGCGGCCTCCGTTTTCGGCGAGATAGTCGTAGAGCTCGCCTTTGCCGCGCTGCACCCCTTCGGGACCGCCGAAACCTGCGAGGTGGGCGTGTCCGATGTTGGTGATCAGTCCGTAGTTGGGTTCGGCGACGGAGCAGAGCAGGTCGATCTCGCCGCAGGCGCTCGCACCCATCTCCACGACGCCGAACTCCGTGTCGCGGGTCATCGAGAGAAGCGTGAGCGGCAGACCGATGTGGTTGTTGAGGTTGCCGCGGGTGGCGCAGACTTCGAACCGCTCGGCCAATACGCGACTCACCAGCTCCTTGGTCGTGGTCTTGCCGTTGCTGCCCGTGATGGCGAGGATCGGAATCCCCAGCGCGCGGCGGTGTTCGCGTGCGAGATCTTGCAGGGCGGCGAGTGCGTCGCGCACGAGGATCATGCGCTCGGGGTCCGTCGCGGCGGTCGCCGGGTCGTCCACGACGGCACGGACCGCACCGCGGGCCAGCGCCTCGGCCGCGAAACGATTGCCGTCGAACGAAGCGCCGCGCAGCGCGAAGAAGAGCGAATCGGGTGTGACGCGCCGCGAGTCGGTCGAAACCGCGGGATGCGCCGTGAAAAGGTCGTACAGACGGGACATCGCTATACGTATTTCTCGCCCGTGTGGAACTTCACTTCGTCGATGTATTTTTTGATGTTCTGTTCCTCGGAGCGGGGGCAGATCATCAGTACGTCGTCCGTATCGACGACGATATACTCTTTCAGGCCGCTGATGACGGCCACCTTCTTTTCGGGCAGCGAGATGATGCTGCTGCGCGTGTCGTAGAGGTAGCAGCCCTCGGCCGGCGCAGCGTTGGCGTAGCGGTCTTTGCGGGCGTGCTGGTAGACCGAACCCCACGTCCCGACGTCGCTCCAGCCGAAGTCGCCGCAGCGGACGTAGACGTTGTCGGCCTTCTCCATTATGCCGTAATCGATCGAGATGGCGCGGCACTCCGAGAAGGCCATGTTCACCACGTTCTGCTCGGCGTCGGTGCCCAGCGCGCGCATCACGCCGCTGAAGAGCTGGTCGTGTTCGGGCAGGTAGCGGCGGAACGCTTCGACGATCGCCGAGACCTTCCAGACGAAGATGCCCGAATTCCAGAAGAATTCGCCGCACTGGAGGAACGTCTGCGCCAGTTCGAGATTGGGTTTCTCGGTGAAGCACTTTACCTTGCTGACGGGCTTGCTGTCCGAGACCTGAATGTAGCCGTAGCCCGTGTCGGGGCGGGTGGGCTTGATGCCGACGGTCATCAGCGCGTCGTGTTCGGCGGCGAAGGCGAGGCATTCGCCGATCACGGTGCGGAAGCCCTCTTCGTCGAGGATCAGATGGTCGGCCGGGGTTACGATCATCTCGGCTTCGGGGTCTTTCCTGAGCAGCGTGTAGGCCGCATAGGCGATGCAGGGGGCCGTGTTGCGGCCCACCGGCTCGCAGAGCACCTGTTCGGGCCGCAGCTCGGGCAGATGTTCCAGCACCAGATCCTTGTAACGCTGGTTGGTAACGACGAGGAAGTTTTCGCCGGGCACTGTTTTCGCAAAGCGTTCATAGGTGTGGCGGATGAAGGATTTGCCCGTTCCGAGGATGTCGAGGAACTGTTTGGGCATCGTCTGGCGGCTCTTGGGCCAAAAGCGTGCCCCGATGCCTCCGGCCATGATCACGCAATATTTTCGGTTATCCATAAGTTATATATACGTTCTGTTGTCATGTCGACGGTCTTTCTCGTCCGGGTCGTCTCCGAGCAGGCTCGGGATCGCGTCCGGCTCGGCGTAAACGTCGGATTTGCCATTCGGTTAGACAAAGATAAAAATAATTCGTAACTTTGTCCTCCGTTGCGACGATAAATTTTTAAGGAATGAAGATCAAACTGATTACAATACCCAATCTGCTGACCCTCTCGAATCTCATGTGCGGGTGTCTGGCCGTTGAGGCCGCTCTCGTGCGGAGCGATCTCGGTGCGGCCTTCTGGCTGATCGTCGCAGCCGCGGTGTTCGACTTTTTCGACGGGTTCGCCGCGCGGCTTCTGCGCCGGACGTCGCCCATCGGCGTCGAACTCGATTCGCTGGCCGACGACATTTCGTTCGGACTGGCTCCGGCAGCGGTGCTCTTCACGCTTTGGGCCGACGCACCCTCGGCGTTCGGCTGGAGCGGCGGTGCAGACGTGCTCGGGCGGTATGCGCTCTTCGCGGTGGCGGCTTTTTCGGCCCTGCGTCTGGCGCGATTCAATGTCGACACTTCGCAGCAGACCGAATTCATGGGGCTGCCCGTGCCGGCTTCGGCTCTGTTCTGCGCCTCGCTGGGAATGCTCGCCGCTGCCGGAAAACTCGTCGTCTGTAAAGAAGCGCTCCTGCTGACGGCCGCGGCGTTGTCGTGGCTGCTCGTGTCGCCGATCCGCATGTTCACCCTCAAGTTCCACGGTTTCGGCTGGCGCGGCAACGAACTCCGCTACCTCTTTCTGGCGGCTTGCGCCGTGGCGGTCGCCCTGCTGCGGCTGGGCGCCGTGCCGGTCGTCGTGGTGTCGTATGCAGTCGTTTCGGCCGTGCGGTGGCTCGCCATGCGGAAACGGCGGGTAGGCGGAGCGGATGCCGAACGTCGAATTTTTTGATTATCTTTGCGGCGGAATCCGTATGTTCGAATCCTTGAAAAGAATCATTCCCGCAGTGCTGGCCGGTCTGCTGGCCGTGTCGGCGCCTCCGGCGGCGCACGCGCAGCTCGACGCTGCGGCTCTGCTGCGTGCCCAGCAACGGGGCGAGAACACCAACCTCTACGGGACCAATCCTTTCGAGACGCAGGACGAAGAGGGCGAGTTGCAGGATACGACCAAAAAGGAGCGCCGCATCCGCAAACCGCTCGAATCCTATTTTTTCAACGATTCCATCCGGGCGCTTCCCAATTTCGTCTACCACGTGGACCGCGAGTACAACCGTGTGAAGATCGGGCCGATCGATACGGCGCTCACCGACTTTCGGATCGACTATCCGTTTTACGAGAAGGGCGTGGGCGACGCTCCGATCGGCGGTCTGGGGCAGGCGTCGATCCCGCTCGACTATTTCGAGCGCCCCGCTTCCTTCGATTTCGGCTTCGCCGACCCCTACCATGTCTATCTCTACCGGATGGAGAACGTGCCGTTCTACAACCTCAAGAAGCCGATGATCCGCTTCACCTATCTGGAGTCGGGGCAGAAACGTTACCGCGAGGAGAACTTTCACGTCATGGTCGCACAGAACATTTCGCCTTCGACCGGATTCAACGTCAACTACAAGTCGCGCAGCACCCGAGGCAAGTACGACTGGTCGCGCACCAAGAATCACAACCTCGCCGTCGGGTTCAACCATACGGGCAAACGCTACTCGGTCCATGCGGGCTACATCAACAACCACATCGAACGGCAGGAGAACGGCGGCGTGGTGGGCGAGTGGGCCATCGTCGATACCACCTTCGATATGGCGACCGGCGTGCCGATGCGTCTGTCGGAGGCGCAGGCGAAGAACGTCTACCGCAACAACGCATTCTTCATCGAGCAGTCGTACGGTATTCCGCTGGCTCCCGTAACCGAACGCGACTTCTCCATCGCGGGACTGCCGGCCGTCTTTATCGGCCATTCGTTCGAATACAATGCGTGGAGCCGCGTTTACACCGACTACAATGTGCCCTATGTCAACGAACGCGGACACAAGGACGACGCGGGGAATTTCGTGCCCGACACGATTTCCTACTACAAGAACTGGTTCATCAACCCGCTCGAAACCCGCGACTCGACTTACGAACGGGTGATCTCGAACCGGTTCTTCGTGCAGGCCCAGCCGTGGGACCGCAACGGCGTGGTCGGCACCATCGACGGCGGCATCGGCATCGACGTGCACACCTACTCCCAGTTTTCGCTGGGCGACTACCTCACGGGCAAGTCGACGAAGGAGAACAAAACCAGTATTTTCGCCTACGGTTCGGTCGAGGGCAAGATCCGCAGGTATGTCGATTGGGGCGCCGATTTCAAATTCTATCCTTCGGGATACCGGAGCGGTGATCTTTCGTTGGGCGCGCACATCGCGCTCACGGGGTACATCCGCCAAAGACCTTTGATACTCCAAGGCAGCTTCTTGCAGGAGCGCCGTTCGCCGACTTACTGGCAGGAGCATCTCTACTCCAACCATTTCATATGGTCGACTCCTTTGGACAAGGAGGATGAGACTCGTTTCGAGGTGAAGTTTTCGGTTCCGTCGATGGCTTTCGAAGCCGGATTTACCGAGGGGGTGATCTCCCGAAAAATCTACTACGACAACGACAGCAATGTCGCCCAGAAGAACGGAAGCGTGAGCCTCACGAGCGTGTATGCACGAAAGGATTTCCGTTTCGGCGGATTCCATCTGGACAACCGGGTATTGTTGCAGTGGAGCACGGATCAGGAGGTTGTCCCCGTTCCGCTTTTGAGCGCGTATCTCTCCTACTATTATGAGTTCTGGGTGGTGCGCGACGTGCTGCGGTTGCAGGCCGGTTTGGACGGCAGGTACAATACGAGGTACTATGCCCCCGGGTACAATCCCGCCATCTCGCAGTTCTACAACCAGCGGGAAGTCGAGGTGGGGAACTATCCCTACGTCGACCTTTTCGTTACGGCCAAGTGGAAGAGAATGCGTATTTTCTTGAAGTACCAGCATGTCAACATGGGGCTGTTCGGCAACGGCGAATATTTCGCCGTCGCCCGCTATCCGCTCAATCCGGGCATGTTCAAGATGGGTATTTCGTGGGGATTCTATGATTAGACGTGCTGTTCTGCGCGGTGTGAGCTGCCCGCAAAACAAACTTTTATGCTGAAGAAGACCGCGTTGATTTTTGCGTTCTTAACCGTTTTTACCGCTTTTCACAGCTTCAATGCCGATTTCGCGGCTCCGGCCGACGCTTTTGCCGTGGAGGCCGACGATCATTCGCTGCTGTCGGAGGGGGAATATGTCATTTCGGCCTACGACAACATCATCCGCAGCGTGTCGGAACGCGAGGGCAACGACTGGCGCCTCCTGAGTGCCATCGCCTACCACGAATCGCGTTTCACGCCCGACGCCGTATCGGGACGGGGCGCCCGCGGGCTGATGCAGATCATGCCTGTCGTGGCGCGGCAGTTCGAAGTGCCGGCCGATGCGGTGGCCGATCCGGCGACCAACGTGTGGCTGGCCAATCGATTGCTCAAGAAAATCGACACGACCCTCCGCTTCGCGCGGAACGTGCCGGAGCGGGACCGCATGAGCATCGTGCTTGCGAGTTACAACGGAGGGATCGGTCATGTGAGCGATGCCCGCCGGCTTGCCGGACTGTACGGCGAAAACCCCGATTCGTGGGAGGTCGTGGCGCGCTATCTGGAGCTGAAAGCCGATTCGGCCTACTATGAAAACGAAGCGGTGAAATACGGTAAGTTTACCGGAAGCCGTCAGACGATCGCCTATGTCAGGGATGTGATGGGGCGTTACGACAAATATTGCCGGATCGCCCGACGGTAATGCGGCGCAATTTTTTATGAAAAAGCCGTCTGCGAATGGATCGCGGACGGCTTTTTTCGTATTCGTTTCATGCGAACGCCTTTCGTCCGGACCGTGAGCCGGGGCAGCTGTGCCGGGGCGGAAGCGTACCGGGGCAGGAAATGGACGAAAGCAGTTCGCCCGGTTCGTAAGGCGGAGTGCCGTGCCGAACGCTCTGCGAGCCGTGTCGGTACGGGACGATAATTTTGATGGGCTGCATTCTTTTGCAGCCGGTCGCGGGCGTATTTGCCGTTGTTCGCCGGCGGCTGGATCGCACGGTACGCTGCGAGGGCAGGGGGCCGCCGCTGCGACGGCCTGACGGGATTGGTTCCGGGATGTCGAAATTTTCGAAAGGCGGCCGGAGGAAAAAGCGAAGACGATCCTCCGTAAAATCGGGCACGGTACTGTGCACGGGGCTCTACCGCGTGCCGGGGCGAACCTTCTTCGGGAAGGGCGGGGAACGGCTTCGATCGTGTCGTTCGTGTGGCGAAGCGGCGTCCGTGTCGGGAATCTGGGGGGGGGCGAAAAAGGGGGACACGTCTGACAACGCATTTTTTAACGGTTTCACCCCTGCCGGAGGCTGTTCGGGCAGGGGTGATTTCCGAATTTCGGGATGCGCCGGACGGTCCGCCGCTTCGCCGGTTCGGTCCGTCGGGATCAATATTCCCAACGGAAGTCGTCGACGTAGAGCACGTTCGTCTTGCAGCCGACCATGAAATCGCCGTAGGCGCTCGTCGAACAGGAGATCACGAGCGTATAGGCGCCCGACGGCTTGGCCTGCCGGTCGTAGAAGCTGAGCGGAACGCTCGTCTCGATCATCGCTCCGCCGGCGGAGGATTCGTCGATGAACATCGAGCCGTAGCCGATGATTCGGCCCTCGTCGGTCGAGGACTGCTGTTCGGGGTCCCACGTCCCCGTCGGCGCCGCCGTGCCGGACGTTACCTTGTGTCGGCCGCTCCAGTCCACGATCGCCACGAAGATGCGGCCGCGGTCCTGATCGCCCATGCCGATCGGGGCGCCGGCGTGCTTGGCGACGTCCACCGTTCCGATCTTTTCGGCATAGTATTTCACCTTGAGGGCCGAGGGGCGCGCCGTCCACGTGTAGGGTTGTCCGAACTCAACGACGCCGGTGGTGAGGCCGTCTTTGTAGAAGATACCCGTGAAGAGGTTGCCCGCCGCAAGGATGCCTACGGCGGTCGTACCCGCGAGTCTGGCGCAGTGGGCGCCCTCCATCCCCTCGAAGGCGCTCTGTGTGCAAAGCCCTTTGGTGAAGGTGTTATTGCCGCTGGCCCAGCTGTCCGAAGTCTTGTTTTCCGTGGTGAAACACGACATGCCGCTCTCCTCCATGCCGCCCAGCGGAATCGTGTCGCCGGTCGCGGTCGAGAAGGTTCCTTCGGCGGCCGTTTGGCCGTCGACGAGGAGCCGATAGTCGTAGGTCGTACCCGCGAATACGCCCGAGGCCGGGTCGATCGTGTAAACGGTGAGCCCCGAAGCGTTTTTGCTTTCGCTCCAGTCGGGGGCGATGCTCGCCGTGTAGCCGCCGCCCTCTCGGGGAGCGACCTCCGTCGGGCGCCACTCGTCGCTGTCCTGCCGTTTGTATTCGAGCGCCACCGTCTCCGCCTCCGGCTGCGGGGCGATGCTCAGCGTCGCCGTGCAGTTCCACAGGTCGGCTGCGGCCAGCGCCGCAGCCTCGTTCGTGCGGACTACGTAGAGCCGCCAGCGTTCGGTGAAGTCGTGGTAGGCGATGTCTACATAGCGCACGGAACTGAAGTCCGTCAGCGCTTCCGGCTCGGGGTCCATCGCGGTGATGTCGCGCGGCCCGAGCTTGAGCTCCGTAACCGTGATGTTCGAAAGATCCGTATCGAGACTGACCTGCGCCGTGGCCGTACGCTGCGAAACGTCGAAAACCGACGAACCGATCTGGCCTTCGACCGTGAAGATCCGTTCGATCTCCTGCTCGGCGCGAATCTCCCATTCGTAATCCTGATAGAGCGAGAGCGTTACCCGCAGCGGGCTCCTCAGGTCGAACGTGCCGGTGAGGGGCACGGACGATTTACCGCCTTCGGTGATCTTCACGTCGGTGATCTTCACGCGGCTGATGTCCGTCGTCTCGTCGAGTCTGAGGGTTACGACGCGCTCTTTCGGGTCGATGTCGCTGCTCGTAACGGTGAACCCTTCGCCTTCCACGCCGAGGATGTCGATCGCCACGACGGGATAGGGCAGGTTGTTGTCGATGCACGATGCACCGAGCGCGAACAGGAGAGTCCAGAAACGGTTACGGAGTTTCATAAAGTTAGGTTCTGTGTCAGTATACCCACTCGAAGTCGTCGACGTACATCACGTTCGAACTGCAGCCTGCCATGAAGTCGCCGTAGGCGCTCGTCGAGCAGGAGATCACGAGCGAATAGGCGCCCGACGGCTTGGCCTGCTTGTCGTAGAAATTCAGCGGAAGGGTCGCCTCGATCATGGTGCCGCCGGCGGAGGGCCCTTCGATGAACATCGAGCCGTAGCCGATGATTCGGCCTTCCGGGACGGCGTCGGGTCCGTTCATCGGGTCCCATGTGCCGGTGGGCCTCGATGTGCCGGACGAGACTTTGTGGCGGGCGTTCCAGTCCACGATCGCCACGAAAATGCGCGCTTTGTCCTGATCGCCCTCCTTGAGCGGGGCGCCGTATTTTTTGTCTATGTCTATCGTCCCGATCTTTTCGGCATAGTACTTCACGCGCATCGCCGTCGGGCGGGCTTTCCACGTGTAAGGCTGGCCGAATTCGACCACTCCTTTCGTGAAACCGTCCTTGTAGAAGAGTCCCGTGAAGAGATTGCCTGCCGCGAGAATACCTACGGGAGCGTCGGCCGCAAGTCTGGCGCAATGCGCACCCTCCATGCCGTTGAAGGTCCCCGGAGTACAGAGTTCGTCGGCAAACGAGTTGTTGCCGCTTGCCCATACGGGGGCCGAGGCATTGTCTGTCGTAAAGCACGAAAGCCCGGTGTCCTCCATGTCGCCGTAGGGGATCGTCTGCGAAACCGCGGTCGAGAGGCTCTTGACCGGACTTTCGGTGCAGCCGGTCGAGACCTTGTACTCGTAATCGCGGTTGGCGAATATGCCCGTCGAGGTGTCGATGAGATAGGTTGCGTGTGCGGTGTCGGTGCCTTCGGTCCATCCGGGAGCCGCCGTCGCCGTGTAGGTGTGGTCCGCGCCTTTCACGCCCGGGATGCGGATCCATTCGCCCGAGGACGTGCGGTAGCTGAACACGACGTCCGTAACGGCGGGATCGGTTACGATCGCCCGGAAGGTCGCCGTATTGGTCCACAGGTCGTAATCCGAAGCCGTCAGCTCCATGAGGCCCGGCATGGCGAACTTCGCGCTGCCCGTGCCCGTGCCGCCGTCGTTGTCGGTCATATCGAACCGCAGCTCGTGCAGTCCGGTGCCGTATTCGGCGAAGAAGGCGGCACCCAACACGACCGTCAGGTTGTTGTCGTCGGTCTTGACGTAGGAGATGCCGTCCTGAAGGGCTGCGGAAGCCGTCGATGCGTCGTAGACGGGATAGGTCGTGTCGTTCGCGGTGAGCGTTACCGTGGCGAGTTTTTTCACCGAGGAGACCTCGAACCGGATGTCGCTGCCGTTGTAGCCGATCGTTTCGTCCATCGAGAAGCCGTCGCCCTTGATCGAGGGCTGGGGGTTGAAGATGAAGTTGTCGTTGTGCTCTTCGGGAGCCGTTTCGATCTGAACGGTGATGTCCGCGGAGCCCGCGGGCGTCTTCGAATATTGGAATTTGAGCTTGTAGATCGTGGCGCTCTGCGCGTTTTCGATTACGCCGAGCTGTTTGACCTCGCCCAGATTCGTCCCCTCTCCGTAGAATCCCCAACTGAGGTTGGAAACCCCTTCGGGCAGAATGAAGTAACCCGTCGCGGCGGACGGATCGGCGAGGTCGAACCGCAGGGTCGGCACCTCGTTGATCGCAGCCAGTTCGAACCGGTCGCTGGCGCTTACGTAGACGCATGCGGACAGATCGAACTTATCCGCCACGGACTGATCGAACGAAACCCGAACACCCGTATTCACCGTCGGGCAAACGACCCGTTCCGTGATGACCTGCTGTGCGAGAACGGTGAAGTCCTTTTCGCCGCGGTAGCTCTTTTCGGTCCGTGTCGCAGGGTTCCAGTTGCCCGCTTCGACCGTGATTTTGTAGCCTCCGGCCACCAGATAGAGGTTCTCGGGCATGTCGTCGAGCGACGTGTAGCGGCGGATCAGACCGCCGTCCGCCTTGTAGATGCGGATCAGCAGATCGTCCAGCGGATCGTACTCCCCACGGGTTGCGGCGGATGTCGTTTCGATCCGGAAGTTCACGACGCCTTCGCCGCCGACCGGTGCGTCGTCCTCGGCGCACGACGCGCCGAGCAGCATCAGGCATGAAAGAACGTATGGCAGTATTTTTTTCATGGCGGTATACGGTTTAGTGGACGACGTTGAACATAAGCGTCTTGACGGTCGTACCCGCAGCGTCGGATACGGTCAGGCGGAAGTCGCAGTTTCCGGTCCCGTCGAGCACGGTCATCGCCGGAACGAACTCCGAGATGTCGAAGCGCATGCTGGTGGCGCCTTCGATGCTGCTGCCGTCTTTGGGCAGGAAGCCCAACTCCTGCAGGCGGGATTTCATCGCATCGGTCGCAGGATGGAGCAGGTCCATGTCGGGGGCGAGCGAGAGGCTCGCCAGTTCGTTCGCCGGCAGCACGTCGCCGCCCAGTATTTCGATTCGGAATCCGGTGATTCCGGTGGCCGACGTTACGTCGAGGGCCACTTTCAGAGGCGGATTGTCCGTCGGGGCGATCGTATGGCGCGTATCCAGATCGAAGCCGTCGAGCCCCGTGATCGCAGGCCCGGTCTCGCTGCCGCCGCCCTTGGCCACCGAGAGCGTCAGCGGCGTGTAGGTGCGTCGGTTCCGGCTGTCCGTTACGACGATTTTGGCCGTATGCGTGCCTTCGTAGCCGTAGAGACCGTACATGCCGGCGTCGTTGACCTTGACGAGCAGCCGGTAGGCGTTGTCCGTGCGAACGACCGCATAGTCGGCCGCTCCGTTGTCGGGGTAGAGGGGTACCTTGCGTTCGGTGTAACCCGCGCCGTCGAGGGCTGCGAGCAGCGCCGCGTTGTCCGAGTCGAAGACGCAGTAGGCTTCGGCGATCGTCGCATCCCCCTGCGGGGCGGCGATGAGGCTTATGAGGTCGTTGCAGCGCACGGGATCGAAGTCGAAATCGAAGATGGCCGCCGAGATGCGGAACGGATCTGCGATCAGATGATCGCCGTCGAGCGACACCTGCGGGCCGTCGGGGTCGCTGGTCTCGTCGTCGATGTCCGGAATCTCCTCTTCGCCGTAGGAGTAGGACGACGACATCACGTCCACGTCGATCTTCTCGTCGTAGACCCATGTCTCGACCGTGATGACGAGCTGCACGTTGCCCTCGTCGGCATGTTCGACGGATATGGCGATTTTACGCCATTGGCCGGCTTTGACGTTCGGTATCTTTTGCGTCATGGTGATCGGCTGGTATTCGGGCGTTTCGCCTTCGCCTTTCACGTTGTACCGCCCCGTGAGGACGACCGTCAGGGTGTTCGACGCGGCGGCCGCGCCGAAGTAGGCCGCGCGCGTTTCGTCGCGGGCGAAGACGCACGAAGCCTCGCCGAGCGAGACGGTGGTTTTCAGGTCGTCGGTGCCGTCGTCGAGGAACAGCTCCTTGAGGTCGGCCGAAAGCTCGACGGTCGTCTTGATGTTCGAGAGCGTACACACGAGGTCGCTCACCGTCGTCGTGGTCTTCTTGACGATGGTGAACTCGGTCGACCCGGCGTATTCGGGCGTCTCCCATGCTACGGGCTGGATGGCATCGGGCGAGGCGGCTCTGAGGGTGTAACGGTCGGGTTGCAGCTCCATCGGAGCGTCCATGGCCTTGATGTCTCCGTAGGTGCCCTCCCAGACGGTCGCCTGCGTGGTGTTGCTCGTGATCGAGAGCTCGAAGTCCGCATCGGCGTCCACGGTCGTGCGGGTGGCCGGCGCCTTCGATGCGTCCGGCCCGCTGACGAGCGTTTCGACATCGGCCGAGACGCCGAGGTTCATTCCCGAAAGAACGAGGTAGCCGGTCTCTTCGCCGCCGGTGGGCGTTTCGGGGAAAACGATCTTGTCCTTGCCGCAGCCTGCGGCGAAGAGGAGCGCCGCGAAAGCCAGCAATGCGGTTTTGTACGAATTTTTCATATCCGGTCTCTGTTATTTTCTTAGGTCGGTTTGCGCTTCGGGATTCAGTTCGATCACCTGCTCTTCGAGTTCGGTGAACGTGTCGTCGAGGTCGATGACCAGCTTCCCGCCGCCGGCCTCCGACGCATCCACACGGATCGTATGCAGCGTGCGGGCCTTTGTCGTGCCGATCTCCGCCTCGGGGAACTCCACTTCCGCACCGTTCTGCGCCTTGACGGCCGTGCCTTTGAGGAAGAGTTTCGTCGCGGGTTTCACGAAGACGAGCGATGTATTGGCCTGCGTGAAGGTGAAACTGTGGTCCGATTCGGTCCGGACCGTGATTTTCGCCTGAGTGTAATAGCGCGAGAACCACTCGCCGAACGCGAGCCTGAAGGCGGCGTTCTGGAGCGAAGCGGTGATGGCGGCCTCTACGGTCCGGCGGGCGAGAATCGTGAAATCCTGCGTACCGGCGAAGCAGGCCGCATCGGTCCCTTCGTTCTGCATGTCGCCGAAAGAGACCGACGCCGTGTAATCGCCGTGTACCATCTTGGGAGCATCGAACGCGCCGACCGTGGGCCATGTCCGGTCGTAGGAGTGCATGGTGCCCGCGTCGTCGTAGTAGGAGCCTGTGATCCGCAGCGAGAAATCGTCTGCGTCGGGCACCGAAGCCGCAGGCAGCTCGACGGTCTCGGCACGGGTTTCCGACGCCACTTCAGCCGAGGCGGCCACCGTGAGACGGACGGTGCCTGTGTCGGCCGTCCCCCCCCCGAGGGGTTCCTTATCGGACGAACAGCCGGCGGCGCATGAGGCCGCGGCGATCGTCAGTGCGTAAATGTATGTTCTCATAATGCGCGGTAATGTGGGGTTGGTTTATTTTATGATCTGAACCTTGATATTGTCGAGGTAGAGGAAATAATCGCCGAAATAGGCGGTCCATCCGCTTCGATTGTTGGAGACCTTCCACGAGAGACGATGCCGGGCCGTGCATCCGTCGAATTCGTAGGTGCCGGTTTGTCCGATGTTGTCGTAACCGTTGTATTTGCTGAGCACGATTCCGCTTGCGAGCTGGTTTTCGATGGAGGAACTGCCGTTCAATTCGCTTTGGTCGGTGGTGTAACCGTAGGCGTATACCGGCGACGTGTCCTTGCCGGATAGCGTCGTTCCGCCGTCGTAGTCGTAAGATACACGGACTTTGACCGCCCGCCCCTCTTTGATGCCGTTGAGCGGAGCGGAGTCGATGCGTCCGTCGTAACGTCCGTAAGCGAGACCTGCGCCTTCGTAATGGCAGCATACGCGGACCGCCTTGCCTGCACTCGCTCCGATGCGGGCGCCTGTCCAACCGGGCAGACCTTTGTCCGTCAGTTCGATCGCATCCGGATTGGATGCGTTCGATCCGCTGCCCTTGTCATCGTAATAGTTGAAGCTTGCGACGCCGCTGAAATCCTCCTCGAACAGGTAGGGTACGTTCATCGGCACGTTCGCCTCGCCGCCGTCGGCAATATCGGCGGGAAGGGCGACCGTGTGTCCCCGGAGCAGGGCGTTTTCCGATTCGTAGTCGATCCCGAGCGAACGGCCGCCGAGCGTCGAAGCGGGGACGGCGTCGGCATAGACGGCTGCGCGGAAACGGCCTTCGGCATCGGCCGCGACGGCGAGGGCTTCCGCGTTTTCGGCGGCGAACGGAACGGCGAACAACTCCTCGTCGGCCTCGATCCGAATCTGCGTGAGCTCCTCGCCGAGGTTGTTCGTGGCGACGGTGAAGTCGAGCCATGTGAGCGGACGCGCTTCGGGGACGGTCAGCGCGATCGGAGTCGTGTGGCCTGCTTCGAAGCGTTTCGAAACGGACGTGCGGACTGCCGCGGCCTGATAGCCGGAGCTGTCGTAGGCGCGGAAGGCGACCTCGCCCTCGATGTCGGTCGGTGCGATGAAGATCCAAGCGTAGGCGCCGGCCGCATCGGTGAGCCCTTCGTCCGGAAAGTCGATCGCCACGGTATTCGTGCCGTCGGTCAGTACGGGCGTGCTGTCGGGTCGTGCGGCGTCGAACGTGAGCGTTCCCGCCACGGCCGTGGGGAAAACGATCTCCAGCCGTTTGACCGGCGTGCCGAGGCGGTTGCGCCCGGAGGGGATTTCGATCCGCACGGCATGGCAGAGGTGGCGGAACGCCAAAGTGAGCTCCTCCTGCGGATCCTGCTCCAGAGCGGGGCCCGCGGTCGGAGCGGCGACCATGATGTCGGCCGCGCCGTCGTAGTTGCCGCTTTGCACGGCGGGGAGCGTGAAGCTGACTTCGGTGCCGCTGTGTCGTGCGGGAAGAGGGTAGACCGCATAGTAGGTGTAGGTGCCTTCGGGCATCGGCCCGATCGTCGCCGAGAAGTTCGCCGCTCCGTATTCGCTTTTGAACGTATGCAGGGCGAAGGTTTGGGCGTCGAGCGCGAAACCCGCGTCGTCGCGGGCCCAGACCGCAATCCGGTCGCCGGCCGCCCAGCGGGTCGTGTGTCCGTCGGGATCGAGCGACGTGCGGGTGTCGGCGAGCCGGCTGGCGCCGATCACCACCTCGGAGCATCCGCCGGCGGACGCTCCGCAGGAAGCCGCTTCGTCCGTCGCCGTGCAGGATGCGGCGAGGAGAAATAGAAATGCGGCAGACAGAAACCGTAGATTCATGCGATCGTTCGTTCGTGTGGTTTGCGAATGTTGCAAATAATCATACACCACCCGGCTGTTGCCGGAGCTCCGGATTCCGGCGGACGGGACCGGATCGTCGCTGTCCGCGGCTTCAGAGCGCGTTCACGATTCCGAGCTCCTCCCGAATCTCCCTTGCGCACGAGGCGCCGGGCGTGCCGGATCGGCAAGGCGGAGCGGGCGGGTGCCGGAACGGAAAGGTGTATAATCGTTCTGCAAAAATAGTTTCGCTTCTCCTTTATATAAAATAAATTCAACGAAATAGGGGATTTTCATCACAAACGCCGCATTTCCCGCTCCTCGCCCGCTTTTCGGTCCGGTGTCTCTGGACGGGGTGTTCGTGATGAAAATCCGGATGTCTGTGGAATTTGTTGGAAATCCGTTTTTAATTTATTTACCTTTGTTCCGGAATTGTGTAAAACGGGTTGCAGCAGATCCGACGATATGGATAAAAAAATAGTGAAAACGATCCTTGGGCTGTGGCTGGCGGTCGCGGCCGCGGAGGTGCGGGCGCAACAGTCGGACGGCGCATGGCAGGAGCCGCTGACCGTGAACGAGATGCGAGCGCAGCGCGGGCTCACGGAGATGGGCAGCGTCTTCGTCCCGAAGGGACAGTGGATTCTGGGCGCCAATGCCTCCTATTCGACGCACGAAAACGAATCGTACAACTTTCTGGTGATCGAGGGGATCGAATCCGACGGATATACGTTTCGCGTGAGTCCCGTGTTGGCTTACGCCGTCCGCGACAATATGGCGCTGGGCGTGCGGGCCGTCTATTCGCGCACGAACCTCACGATCGACGAGGCCGATCTGGTCTTCGGCGACGACAGTTCCGGTACGGAGATCCGGGTCGATGACTACAAATCGGTCAAACACTCCTATACGGTCGCCTTTTCGTGGCGGCAGTACATCCCGCTGGGCAAAAGCAAACGCTTTGCCCTTTTCAACGAAATGCAGCTCGGCGCCGGAGGCACGCAGTCGAAGTTCGCCGGCGGACAGCCGGTCAAAGGTACGTACGAGACGGGCTATACGCTCTCGCTCGGCGTGTCGCCCGGGCTGGTGGCCTTCGCCACGAACAACGTCGCCATCGAGGTGAACGTCGGCGTGATGGGCATCTCCTATTCCAGCGTGAAGCAGGTGCACAATCAGGTTGCGGTGGGGCACCGCCGGATGAGCAACATGAATTTCAAGGTCAACATCTTCTCGATTGGTGTAGGCGTGGCGTTCTACCTCTAAACTAAGGATTCGACGATGAAAAAGACGATACTTTCGACATTAGGGCTTCTCGGGATGCTGTGCGCTGCGGCGCAGGAAGCGCCGGGCGGAGATGCGGCATTCCCGCCGTCGGAAGCCGAAGCCGCCGCAACCGTTGGATCCGCCGTGCAGATCGCGGAACCGTCGTCCGGCGGCAAGCCTCCCCGGCACTTCCTGCCGATGCGCAGGCGGATCGACCGCGAGGTCAACCGCGGGCGCTTCGCCTACAAAGGCGAACTTATCATCGGTCTCACGGCTTCCTACGGTACGATGTCGAGCGACGACACCGACTTCATGGTGATCCTCGAAAACATCAACCTCGACGGGACGATCGCCACCGTGAAACCGTTTATCGGCTATTTCTACCGCGACAACCGCTGCGTGGGCGTGCGGTTCGGATACGAGCACATGGACGGACGCCTCGGCAACGTGGACCTCGATCTGGGCGAACAGAACGACATATCGCTCAACATCGCCGATATGTCGCTCGACAACGACAACTATTCGTTCGCCCTGTTCCATCGCTCCTACGTGGGGCTCGATCAAAAAGGCCGCTTCGGGCTCTTCGCCGAGGTGGAGGCGTCGGCCGTGATCGGTTCGGGCAGCTTCCTCAACAATTCGGGCGATACGCCCAAGGCGACTTACAGCGATAATCTGAAACTCAAACTGGCCTTCAATCCGGGGGTCGCGGTCTACATTTTCCCCAATGTCTGCGCGACGGTTTCGCTGGGACTGGGCGGCATACAGTACAATTCGGTTACGCAGCGCGACGCCGAGGGGAACAAGACGGGTTCGCGCTCGGCATCGAAGATGCGTTTTCGGCTCAATATCGCCGACATCAACTTCGGCATGGTGGTCCACTTCTGGGACAAGAGCAAGCGCTGAGGCGCTGCCTCGGACGGACACCCCGGCAAGCCGGAATAGTCCGTCCGAGGCAGGGGGGCTGCCCGGCCGGTCCGGACTGTCAGGTCCCGGGGCGGTCGTCCGATTCCGATGCGGGCCGGTGCGTCGTTCCGGAAGAGCCGAATACCCGAGCGCGGACCCGGAAAGTTCGTTGGATAGAGATGATTTCACCCCTGCCGGAACAGCTCCGGCAGGGGTGATTCTCATGCGTGAGACGGCACGGGGCCGTCCCGTCGGTCGGGGCTCTACTGCTGTTTCACGTATTTGTCGAGCCACGCGAAGAACTCGCGGTTCCAGACCAGCGAATTTTGCGGTTGGAAGACTTGGTGCGCTTCGTTTTCGAACTCGACCAGACGGGCCGGAATGCCCCGCACGCGGGCGGCGGTGAAGGCTTCGAGCGACTGCGTGTAGGGGATGCGGAAGTCCCGTTCGCCCGTGAAGATCAGGATCGGGGTGTCCCAACGCGCGACGAACTTGTGCGGCGAGTGGGCGTAGGAGCGCTGCGCCACGGCATTGCGCTCGTCCCAGTAGGGGCCGCCGTAATCGTGGTTGATGAAGAAAAGCTCCTCGGTCTCGCCGTACATCGACTCGAAATCGAAGATGCCGCAGTGGGCGATGAACGCCTTGAAGCGTCCTTCGTGGTGCCCGGCGAGGTAATAGACCGAATACCCGCCGTAGGAGGCGCCGACACAGCCCATGCGCGTCCGGTCGGCCCACGGTTCGCGGGCCACGTCGTCGATGGCCGAGAGGTAGTCGCGGATGTTCTGTCCGGAGTAGTCGCCCGAGATCTGTTCGAGCCACTCCTGTCCGAACGAGGGCAGTCCGCGGCGGTTGGGCGCCACGACCACATAGCCCTGCGCGGCCATCAGCTGATAGTTCCAGCGGTAGCTCCAGCCGTTCGAAACGACGCTCTGGGGGCCGCCCTGACAGTAGAGCAGGAGGGGGTATTTCTTTGCGGGATCGAAATCGGGCGGCAGAATCACCCACGTGAGCATCTGCTTGCCGTCGGTGGTCTTCACCCAGCGTTTCTGCACTTCGCCCATGCGGATGTGGTCGTATACGGGTTTGTTGATTTCCGAGATTTGCGTGAGCGCACCGTCGGCGGGATTTACTTCGTAGAACTCCGTGGCCGACGAGATCGTCGCAAGCTCCGCGACGATGCGGTCGCCGGCTTTCGAGAAGGCCGTGATGTCGTGGTCGCCTTTCGTTACGACCTCCACCGGATCGGGGGTCCCGCAGGCGGCTCCCGCCTCCGGCAGACGGAGCCGGCAGATTTGGTGCGTGGCTTCGATCGGTGCGATGAACCACAGCGTTTCGTTGCCGTCCCAGACGACGTTCATGGCGTTGTAGTCGAAGTGGGGCGTGCAGTCCTGCAGGTCGCCCGTGCGGCAGTCGTAGACGAAGAGACGCTCCTTGTCGGCTTCGTAACCGGCCTGTCGCATCGAGCGGAAGGCGATCTTCGTATCGTCGGGCGACCAGACGGGGTATTTGTCGTAGCCCGGCATGGCGGCCGGTTCGATGACCGGCGCGCCCTCACGGCCGAAGTTGCGGGGTTTGCAGATGTTCTGCGTCAGCCCGCTTTCGAGCGTATAGACGAAGATGTCCGAGTCGGTGGACTCCGCATAGGTCTTGCCGGCGAGGGGCTTGCAGGTGTAGGCCAGCATCGTGCCGGCATGGTTCCACGCGATCTCCCCCATGTCGAAATAGGGGGCCAGAGGTACGTCGTAGGCGGCTTCCGCGCCGATTATGTCCACGCCTTTCTTCACTTCGCGGCCGTCGAAGTCGGCCACGAACAGGTGGCGGTAATCGCCTTCGTCCCAATAGTCCCAGTGGCGGACCATCAGGTCGTCGTAGATGCGGGCCTTCGACTTGTCCATATCCTTGTAGAGATCGGACGAGCGGCGGTCGGCGACGTGGACCGTCTGCACGTACCACGCCTTGTCGCCGCGGGGGCTGATGCCGTAGCCTTCGACATCCTTGTCGAAGTGGGTGAGCTGACGGGCGTCGCCGCCGGCAGCGTCCATCCGCCACAACTGCTGCGAGCCGCTGCGGTCCGAGAGGAAGTAGATCGTCCGGCCGTCGGCGCTCCACTTCGGATCGGCGTTGTTGGACGCGGCATCCGTGAGTGCGCGCACGGATTTCGTCGCCATTTCCTGCACGAAAATCTGCGTAACGCCGCGGTTTTCGGCGACGTCGTAGTTCGTTACCGTATAGAGGAGCCGGGACCCGTCGGGCGAAAGCGACGACGAGCCCGCACGTCCCATTTTCCACATCACCTCGGGGGTGAGGATTCCCGCCTCGATCTCGGCGGCGGTGAGTGCATGGTCGGTTTCGAGAGGCTGCGGACGCCCGGTGCATCCCGTGAGCCCCAGAGCTGCAAAAGCCATCAGTCGTAGGATTTTTTTCATCGTTCGTATCGGTTTACTTCACTTGTTCCGCGTATCGGGCTCCGCCTCGGATACTCCCGCTCGGCAAATGAAAATAAATTTGCATTTACGCTCTGCTTATCCGTATCTTTGTTACAAAGTTTCGACATGAACCGTACAATCTATTTTGCCGATAAAGCCGTCGCTTTCGTGGACGAGAAGCCTGTCGGACCGCATTTTTTGCTCCGCCTCGGGGCGGGCGAGCGGGTCGGCAGAGCGAAGATACTCAAAATTCTCGAAAAACAAAACTTCGTCGCGGTATTTACGCCCGAGCCGGATGCGGTTTTCGCCGCTTTCGCTGCCGAATTCACGCCGGTGGAGGCGGCGGGAGGCATCGTGGTCAACAACCGCGGCGAGTGGCTGATGATCCACCGGAACGGCCGTTGGGATCTTCCGAAAGGCCATCTCGAAGAGTGCGAGACGCTCGAAGAGTGCGCCGTGCGCGAAGTGGGCGAGGAGACCGGTGTTACGGGCGCTCGTGTGGAACGTCCGCTTTGCGACACGCTCCATGCCTACAACCTCTACGGCAGCTGGGAGCTCAAACGGACGCACTGGTTCCGCATGCGCATCGTCGGCTGCACGCAGCCGGCTCCGCAGCGCGAAGAGGGTATCGACCGTGCGCGGTGGTGTACTCCGGAGCAGGTGCGCAACAATCTGGAGGGCACCTTTCCCACGATTCGCCGCGTGGCCGTCTGCATGGGCGAATGACCGTAGAGTCCGGGTATTGCCGCCTCTTCCCGAGTGAGGCCGCCGGTTTACGTTTTTCGAGGTGGGGAACCGTGGGCGGGGATTCGCTTTGAAAATCACGGGCCGTTCCGGGGGAAAACGATCCGTGATTTTCGCGGGAAGGGTATGGCGGCCGAGCGATCTTCGGCGAAAGGAACTGTCGGCCGTTTTTTCGCAAGGCCTTGTTATCGGGCCGGGTTTCGGTATACCCTGCGAAAAGGTGAATGATAGGGATTTTTCGGATATGGTTCGGAAATGCCGGGGAACGTCGCCCCCCCCCGATCGAGTGAAAAGCTCTGTGCCCGACCGAGACGAAAGGGGGCCGTCAGAAGAGTTTTTTTTTCGTCTTTTTGAGAATTGCCTCTTCGGAGAAGGTTTCGATGAGCGGCCCCGTAGCGTTAGGCCGGGCGCAGCGCCGAACCTCTTCGGACGGGACTTCGCCGGAGTGGAAGATGGACGAAAGAGAAATTCCGTCTGTTCGCTAAGCCAAACGCAGAGCCGCACTTCGGTTCGGGCTCCCCCGAGACGGGAGAACGATTGCCCGCAAGGCGGACGTTTTCGCTAAGCCGGGTGTGCGGTCCGGGTTCGCCCGGGAGATTGCCGGGCGCGAAATCGGCTGCCTAAGAGCGAACGACGGTCTTGCTGTTCCGGTGCCGAAATTAGATAGAGAATCCGAACTTTCGCACGAAAAATCGATCGGAGAGTTATTATTAAGAGATTTAATTGTTCCATTCGAAAGGCAGGATTTCTTCCTGCCTTTCGAATGGAACAATCGATCGTATTTTACCATTTGCAAACGTCGGTCCGGACGGTGTAGGTGCCTCCGCGTTCGTCCGTGAGTTTGAGCTCGAACTGCTGGAGGCTGTTGCCGGCTTCGGGCGCGTGTGCGAAACGCAGCAGGAACAGAGGTCCGTCCTCAAGCTGTCCGCTCCCCATGAGGAGCAGGTCTTCTGCTGTACATTCCGAGAGGGGGATTCTGAACGGATGAAGTCCGTCGTTTACCTGCCCGTTGTAGTAGAACGTGATATGCTGATATTTTTCCGGAATATATGCGGGCGGAGCCGACCAGTCGTATCGGTCGGTATATCCGCTTTCGAGATAATCGCGCGGGGTCCATGAGATCAGTTCGCACAGGTCGTTGAGCGACGTTCCGGCCGGGTGGCCGGCGTCGTAATCGGCAGTACTCGTTACGTCGATCGATACGAGGTTGTGCCACAGAGCGTCGAAACCGCCGGTGTACAACGGAAAAAATTCGCGTATTCCCGAATAGCCCGTATCCCCGTACCGTTCGCACAGCGCTTTGTAGGCTGCCGCTTTCTGAGGACGCTCGTCCGGGTTTTGTGCATCGTAATAAGCTGCATATTCCCGTGGTGCGGAACTGGAGATGCAGACCTGAAGTGTCAGCGGTTCGCCGTATATGGTTCCGGCCGAAAACGATTCGGGGGCGATGAAACGCAGCAGATAGTGCGGTGCGTCGATGATCTCGAGTTCGAATCCGTCCGGTGTATCTGGCCCCGATCGCTGAGACTCCTCTTGCTTGGTATTCGTATTCGGTTTATCCGGAATCTCGGCGCTTCCTTCGCTGCATCCGAGAAGCAGCAGGAACATAGCTGCTTGTGAAAGATGGTTGGTTTTCATAAGGCGCATTTTTTAGAATTGAACACTTCATTCAGACCCTAATATAGCGATAAAAGTCGAATTGTCAAAACTTCGGGAGGAAAAACGATGTCGGGATCGCTGTCGAGGTTGCAGTAAAGAAATAAGAAAAGGGGCTGTCTAACAAGTTTTAGACACCCCTTTTTATTCGTACTGCTATTCGGGAATTTTCCGAATACGCAATTCTCAGAGGATAAAAAACTTATTAGACAGCCCCTTTCGTATGAGTTTTCCCGGACTATTTCCACTCGCAGAGATCGGTCTGAGCGATGTAGGTTTTTCCTTTCTCGTCGGTAAGAGTGATCTTGAATGCTTGACGCGAATTTTTCGTCTCGGGTTTTCGTTCGAAACTGAGCATGCAGAGCTTCATGTAACCGCTTCCGATCAGCTCAAGGTCTTCCGGGGTGCACTCCGTCAGCGGTTTTGCAAAGGGGAGACTTCCTTCGATATCGTCGTGCCGGAAAATTCGAGAGTATTTGACGAATTCGTCGGACGCTTCGGTCCAGTCGAACTCTCCGGTATATCCGTCGGCGATGTATTGCCGCGGAGTTGCGGAGTAGAGGGTGCACAGGTCGTTGAGCGAGGTTCCGGCCGGATGTTCGGCATCGTAATTCGCGATACTTTCGATCCGGATCGAAACAATATTGTCCATCGGATAAAAATTGACATAGGGTTCGGCTGTGTTGTAGTACCGTTCTTTGTCATAGGTCGTGTCTCCGTATCGTTCGCAAAACGCAACATAGGCGTTGGCTTCTTCGGAGTCAGGCTCTTTTATTTCATACCAGAAACTGTATTTCCGGTTATCCGAAGTGTCGTAGACGATATGGACCGTAAGATCGTCGTCGCTGACCAAAGCCTTGTAGCTGTTCGTCTCCACGACGCCCATGATGTAGTGGGGGATGTCTACCGGTATCGTGTTATCCGGTATGTCGCCTATGTCGTCGTTTTTTTCTTGGTTGTCAGTTTTGACGGGTTGAGGCGAAGTGTCGTCTTTATCGCATGCATACATCGATGCGAACGCAATGAACATGAGAAATATGGTTAACCGTTTCATGGCGATAAGTTAGTTTAATATAAAATCATTTTATTACTGTCGTTGAAAGCGTTGATACCCCAATCAGGATATTGTTCATCCCGTTCGGGAATATTGGCGTCGATTACGTCGTCTGTATATTGCCGTTTAGAATAATCGAATATCCGTTCGATATAATAACCATCGTAAATTCCATGTTGTCCCCAATTCAAATGGAGCATTCTGTTCTGTTCTTCAAAATGGTTTATTGAAGTTTGTCCGGTCGATGGATAGAGTACTTTTTGTGTAACTTTACGGGAACATTTTACATATCCGTCAGTAACCCAAACCGTAGTAAATAAAGATCCTACCGATCCCATTGTAAAAACGGGTTTTTGTTGATCGAGGCTTTGATAAAGCTGTTTTATCGTACTGTTTGCTAAATTTACCAATTTAGCATTTGCATAATAGACAGGATCCAAATTTTTAAGTCCGTTTACGATATATCCTACCGGTGCAGAACCTTTTCCAGTGGACGTATCGTATTTGGTTTGAAAACATACATCTAAATACGCAAGGAAGTTGGCCAGCATTTTGGTGCGGCTTTGGTCAAGAGCACTCACGTTTTTGGAATAGTTCGTATACGTATAATTGGCAAGAGTCATATAGTTGGAAATATTTGTAAATAAGTTCCATGCATATGATCCTTCGGCTGAAGGGGCGTAATTGGGTTTTCGAGTGCAAGACATCATTTGTGCAATTATGACACTGCTGATATTTAAAGAACAGTTTTTACCGTTGTCCGCTATGGGAGTGCTCATGTTAAATGGGTAACCGTTACTCCATTTTACTTTCACTAACGGCCCAATCGTTGACATTTTGTCCGGAATCCAGTCGCCATGAGTCTCTTCCAAAATTTCCGGTCCAACGATTCTCGGCTGCGCGACCATCGCCTCGGCTAACAGTTCGTATGCAAAATCCGTTCCGATGTCGGTCAGCGGTCGTGCGTCCGCCTCGTCCGCACGGGTGTCGGGCGTGGGAAGCTGCCGGCGCTTTTCGGCGCGTGCGATCGCTTCGTCGAGTTTGGCGGCGTCGAACGAACCCGATTCGGTGATCGCGTACACGGGCTCCAGCGTCCGCTGTGCGCCCAGTACGGCGAATCCTCTGCCGTCGGTGAAATTCACTACGTAGGCCATCGTATCCGGCAGGTCGTTTTCGCCGCTGCGGGTTGCGAGCGCACCGCCGCTGACTTGGATTTCACCGATGGATCGGGTGCAGTCGAACGCCCCGTTCGAACGGGTATCCTGCGCGATGGCGTTCAGCACGGCGTCGAGCTCTCCGAGAGCCTCTTCTATGGGTACGACACTGGTGCGGGATTGAACGACAGGCATGTCGGGCCGTGCCGGCAGAGGCTCTTCGAAGTCATGGCTGCAACCGATAAGCAGCATTGAAAAAGAAACCAGCGAGAAGAACAGTGTTTTCATAGGCTTTGTTTTTTAGGTGGAAATTCTGCTCTTTTCCGCAAGTTAACACAAAAAAACGGCCGATCCAACTATTTCGATCCCCGATTTTTTAGTATAAACTTTATGAAACACGAATGGAACTTTATGAAATGTTTTGTGTAAACATTTCATTCGTATCGAGTTATGCAAGACTTGGAACGTGTCGATGCGAAATGGGGAAAATTTGGTCGCCCGAACGTACGATCTGCCGCGAGCGGATCGGCCGTCTGATACATTCAGCGGATTTCGGCGGTATCGCGTGCCGCAAATGCGACCGTAGGTTGTTCGCCGCTGCGGGCTGCGGGCCGAACCGCCGAAAAGTCTGTCTGAGAAGTCTTAAATCAGCCTTTTGCTATTGGCACGGCCATTCGGCAGTTTGCCCGAACGGGCCGTTCTCGAAGGGTTGAAAAACTTGCGGACGGCTCCGGAAAAATTGAATCATGCCATTCGGTATTGCGTTGATGCATCTCCGAGGCCCTCTCCTGCGTCTCGCCGCCCCGGAATCCGTTCGGTTCCGAAGTCCGGCGGTCGGAAAATACGGAACGCCGGCATTGAGCCTTGCGGACTATCCCCTTTTGAAGGCCCCGCAAGTCCGCATCCGCCGGGCCGGCGGTGCCGCATCAGTACTGCGGTGCGGCATTCATCGCCCGGGCGATGCCCTCGGCGATCTGATCGACTGCGCCTTGGAGTTTGCCGCCGATCATCATCTTCATCATCATGTTCAGTTCCGTGTGCAGTACCAGACGGAGCCGGGTGTCCGTGTCCGATACCTTATGGAGCTGGATCCAGAACGCGAAATCCATCGGGATACCGTCGCCCACGATCTTCACGTGCTTCGGAGCGACCTTTTCGTCCATGCGCAGCTTCACCGTGAAGCCTTTGGCCTTGAACGAGCAGGTGTCCGCATCGGCCTGCCACGCTTCGACCCGGTCGGCGACGGCGGGCGTGAGGTTGTCGAAGCGGCTGACGAGCGCATAAATCTGCTCCGCGGGCCGCAGGATCCGGTGTTGTTTGGAGATGTATTCTTGCATGTCGTGTGGTTTTGCGGCGCAAAGATAACACAAGCGCCGCGCAAATGCAAGACTGCGCATGAATCGGACGGCGCGAAGGAGGCAGCGGCGGGGCGGTGTCGTATGCCGGTCGTTTTGGGGAGGGGCGTAGGCTTTGTTGCGGCAGACGGACGGCTGCTTGCCTGCCTGCCGTAGGCGCTGCCGGAACGATACGGCTCCCTGTCGGTGCCGGCGACGGGAGCACGGAGCTCCGGCTGGCCGGCAAGGGCGTCGTCGCCGGAACGATGCGGTGCATGCCGGCGGGGCGGCGCGAAGGTCCGTTCGCCGCGGGCGGAGACGGCGGTCAGTCGATTTCGACGGTCCGTCCCTGCTCCGAGTCGGCCGTGATGCGCACGGTCATCGTGTCGTCGGGCAGCAGCGTTTCGATCTTCTCGGGCCACTCCACCAGACACAGGTCGCCCGAATAGAAGTACTCTTCGTATCCGAAGTCGTAGGCCTCTTCGGGTCTGTCGATCCGGTAGAAGTCGAAATGGTAGACGGGCCGCCCGTCCCGGCCGGAGTATTGGTTGACGATGGCGAACGTGGGACTCGTAACGTTGTCGGCGGAACCCAGCTGCGCGGCTATTTCGCGGATCAGCGTGGTCTTGCCGGCGCCCATCGCTCCGCGAAAGGCGACGACCGTCCGCGTGCCGAGCGCTTCGATCACGGCTTCGGCCGCTTCGGGGAGTTCTGCGAGGGAGTCGATATGCAGGGTTTTCATGGCTATCGTTTGGGGTTGAGAACGATGAACGGAACGATCATCTCCTCCATGGAGATTCCGCCGTGCTGGAACGTGTTCCGATAGTAGCGGATGTGGCGGTTCGCATCGTTATTGTAGACGAGAAAGTCGGAGTTGTAGGCGAAGATATAGGTCGACGTGAGGTTGCCCGACGGGAGCTGCACGTCTTCGGGGCGCAGCACCTCGTACACTTCGCGCGAGTTGTAGGCAAGGTTGCGCCCCGTTTTGTAGCGCAGGTTCGACGAGGTCTCGCGGTCGCCCGTAACCTTCACGGGATTGTCCACCCGGATGGTGCCGTGGTCCGAGGTGATGACGACGGTGTGGCCCCGCTCGGAGAGCAGCTTGAGCAGCGTGAAAAGGTCCGAGTGCTCGAACCACGAGCGGGTGAGCGAACGGAAGGCCGCTTCGTCTTCGGTGAGTTCGCGGATGATGTCGGTCTCGGTGCGTGCGTGCGAGAGAATGTCGAGGAAATTGTAGACGATCACCGAGAAGTCGGTGTCGTAGATGCGTTGGATGTTGTCCAGCAGTTTGCGTCCCTGCTCGGGCCGCACGAGCTTGTCGAAACTCCATTTCCACGGCTTGCCGTTCTGGGCGAGCAGACGGCGCAGGAACTCCTCTTCGTATTGGTTTTTGCCGCCTTCTTCGTTGTCGTTGAGCCACTTGTCGGGCATCAGTTTGTCGATGGCCAGCGGCATCAGCCCTGCGAAGATGGCGTTGCGGGCGTATTGGGTGGCCGTGGGGAGGATGGCGCAGTAGAAGTCGTCGGCAGCCACGTCGTAGTAGCCGCGCAGCAGCGAGGAGATCGACCGCCACTGGTCGTAGCGGAAGTTGTCGATCAGCAGAAGCGTCGTCTTGGGGTTTGCGTCCGCTACGGGGAAGATCTTGTTGCGCATGAGCATGTGCGACATCACGGGCGACGACTCCGTGCGGCGGTTGATCCAGTCGTAGTAGTTGCGGCGCACGAATTTGCAGAATTCCTGATTGGCCTCGGTCTTCTGGTAGGCGAGCACCTCCTTGATGCTCTGGTCGGTGGAGTCCTCCAGTTCGATCTCCCAGCCTGTCAGACGGCGGTAGATCGAACACCAGTCGGCGAAGGTGTCGGCCATTTGCAGCGAGGCGGAGATGCGTCCGAATTCCGAACGGTAGTCGGCCGTCGTCTGCTCGGTTACGAGCTGCTGCTGGTGGACGTTCTTTTTGATCGACAGGAGCACCTGATTGGGGTTCACGGGTTTGATGAGGTAGTCGGCGATCTTCGATCCGACGGCCTTGTTCATGATGTTCTCCTCTTCGCTCTTCGTTACCATGATTACGGGCGTCGTGGGGCGTATCTCTTTGATTTTCGGAAGCGTTTCGAGCCCCGTCATGCCGGGCATCATCTCGTCGAGGATAATCAGGTCGTAGGCCGTCTCCGAGGCCATGTCGATGGCGTCGTAACCGTTGTTGCAGGTGTCTACCTCGTATCCTTTCCGTTGCAGAAAGAGAACATGGGGCTTGAGCAGCTCCACTTCGTCGTCCACCCAGAGTATCTTTACCATAGTGTTCCGCTTGTTTGGTGGTGCAAATGTACGTATTATCTTACCTAATCAATGCGAATTCCGGGCAAATTATTGTGCCGTGCGGAAAAATAATCGAAGACGCCGCTCCCGTCCGGGCTGGGCCGCGGCCGGGGTGCGCAGCACGATCGGCAGTGCCGGCGGCAGTGCGGCTCCGGCGACCGAAGGCGGTGCACGCAATGCGTTGTCCTGCAAACGGATGACGGCGTGTCGCCGGCACTCGTTTCCCGGGAGGCTGAAACGGATGTGCCGGGTGCAGTTTAAAATGTTGAAATATAATATTTTAATTTCGGGTCGTGTTTTGCCCGGTATTTGCTATCGCATTGCGGGCGTGGGGGATATCCGCATGCGGGAAAACAGTAAAAAAAATCGGCGGTTTATTGGCGGATATATAAATTAAGCGTATATTTGCAGTCCCTAAAGGAACTTAATTTTAATAACATAAAGATATGACTAAGGCAGATATCGTCAGCGAAATCGCTAAAAGCACCGGTGTCGAGAAGATGCAGGTGCAGACCATCGTCGAGGCGTTCATGGAGAGCGTGAAGGATTCTCTCATCCAGAACAACAACGTCTACCTGCGCGGTTTCGGCAGTTTCATCGTGAAGAAACGCGCCAAGAAGGTAGCCCGCAACATTTCGAAAAATACGACCATTACGATTCCCGAACACAACATTCCGGCGTTCAAGCCCGCGAAGAGCTTCGCCGCGAAAGTGAAATAACCGAGTACCAAGAACCTCTAAATTCATTCAACTATGCCGAACGGAAAGAAGCATAAGCGCCATAAGATGGCTACCCACAAGCGTAAGAAACGTCTTCGCAAGAACCGCCATAAGAAAAAGTAGCGGGGTAGCACTGCCGTGCTAACAATGGATAAAGCTAAAGGGGCCCCGCCCTTTTAGCTTTACCTATTTTTGAATTCCCGATTCCGGACGCTCCGTTTGCGGGGCGTGGAATTCGCGGACGGAGCCGCAGTCCGTCCGACGGAACTGTCCGAAAATCATTGGAGTTGTCCGCCACTCCACTACGAACAGGCGGTAACGTAAAACTTTCAGCATATATCGCGCTTCCCCGCCTTCGGAAGCGAACAAACATACATGAACAGAGAACTCATCGTAAACGTAAACCCGACGGAGATTTCGATCGCCCTGTGCGAAGACAAAGTCCTCGTCGAGCTCAACAAGGAGCAGTGCCGGACCGGTTTCGCCGTGGGCGATATCTATCTGGGCCGGGTGCGCAAGATCATGCCGGGCCTCAATGCGGCATTCGTAAACATAGGACACGAAAAAGACGCCTTCATCCACTACCTCGACCTCGGAACGCAGTTCGTGTCGCTGCAGAAACTCGTCGATTCGCATCAGCCCAACAAGCGGGGCCTGCGCGTGGAGTCGATGAAGATGGAGGCGCCGCTCGACAAGCAGGGCAAGATCGGCACCTACCTCGAAGTGGGACAGACCGTGATGGTGCAGGTGGCCAAGGAGGCCATCTCGACCAAGGGGCCGCGTCTGACGGCCGACATTTCGCTGGCGGGCCGCAACGTGGTGCTGGTGCCGTTCTCGTCGAAAGTATTCCTGTCGCAGAAAATCCGCTCGGCCGAAGAGAAGAAACGCCTCAAGCGCATCGCCGCCGAGGTCCTGCCGCCCAATTTCGGCGTCATCATCCGCACGGCGGCCACCGAAGCCCGGGACGAAGACATCCAGCACGACATCCAGACGCAGATCGACCGCTGGCGCAAGACGGTGCAGAACATCCGCAGGAAAACCGCGCCCGCACAGCTGATGAGCGAGATGAACCGTGCCAATACGATCATCCGCGATACGCTCAACGGTTCGTTCTCGCTGATCGCCGTCGACGACGAGGCGACCTACAACGAGATCCGCAACTACGTGAAGGCGATCAATCCCGAAATGGTGAAGATCGTGCGGCTCTACAAGGGCAACGTGCCCATTTTCGACAACTTCGATATTTCGAAGCAGATCAAGTCGCTTTTCGCCAAATACGTTTCGCTGCGGCGCGGCGCCTATCTGATCATCGAACACACGGAGGCGATGAACGTCATCGACGTCAACTCCGGCAACCGCACCAAGGCCGAGGACAATCAGGAGCAGACGGCGATGGACGTGAACCTCGCTGCGGCGAAGGAGATCGCGCGCCAGCTCCGTCTGCGCGATCTGGGCGGCATCGTCATCATCGACTTCATCGACCTGCACAAGGCGCAGAACAAGCAGGCGCTCTACGATGAGATGGTGAAGCTGATGGCTACCGACAAAGCCAAGCACACGGTGCTGCCTCTCACGAAGTTCGGCCTCATGCAGATCACGCGGCAGCGGGTGCGGCCCGTGGCCGTGGGCGAGGTGTCGGACGTCTGCCCCACGTGCAACGGCACGGGCAAGATCGAACCCACGATCCTGCTGGAGAAGAAGATCGAAAACCAGATTTCGTTCCTCACGCAGGACCGCAAGCAGAAATTCATCAAGCTGGTGGTCAGCCCCTACGTGGCTTCGTACCTCTGCAAGGGGCTCGTTTCGCTGCGCCGCCGCTGGGAGTGGCGCTATAAGGCCCGCATCCGCATCGTGGCGGATCAGAGCGTCGGCATCGTCGATGTGCATTACCACGACCGTAAGGACAACGATTTGATTCGAAAATAATGGCTGAGTCGGCCCGCGAGCAGGCGATGCGGTTGGCCGAAGGCTCGGAGAGCCTCCGCAACCTGCACCGCGAATACGTAAAGAGGAGTTCCACCGTCCACCTCGAAGAGCTGGTCGGCGGGGCTCTGTCGTTTTATGCGTCGGCGTTGATCGCCCGTGCGGGCGGCGTGCATGTCTTCGTGGCCGAAGACCGCGATGCCGCCGCCTATCTGCTCAACGATTTCTACGCCCTCTTGGACGAGCGGCGCGTCTACTTCTTTCCGACCTCCTACAAACGTTCGCTTGCCTACGGTTCGGAGGATGCGCAGGGGGTCGTGCAACGCACGGCGGCGCTCCATGCCTTGCGCGGTTTCGGCACCGGGGGGAGGGCCGGGGCCGCGCGTGTTGCGAATGCCGCTTCGGGCGAAGCCTGTTCCGCTCGTTCGGACGAATCGGTCGGCGCCTCTGCGGCGCATGCCGGCACTGCGGCTGCTTCCCGGACGGGGGCTGATGCTCCGGCCGGGGCGGTTGCCGGACAGGAGGAGGCTCGGGCGGCCGCCGGGCTTGACGGGAAAAATGCCCGGACGAAAGGCGACGTTTCGCCGACCGGAGCCGTTGCGGCCGATGCACGGAGGGGAAAGCGCTTTCCGTCGGACGGGGCCGCAGCCCCGGATGCGCGTGCGGAGCGGCGCCCCGCTCCGAAGAGCGCTTCGGCGGCGAAGGCGGAGGCGCGCGTTTCGGCGCCGGGGGCCGGACGCGGACCGGGCGGGACGGCGGAATCCGGTTCCGCGCGGGCGGACGGGCCGGATTATCTGGTCGTCTGCACCTTCCCCGAGGCGATCGCCGAGCGGGTCGCCGACGCCGACGAATTGCAGCGCGAGACCATCGCCGTGCGGGTCGGCGACCGCATCACCCCCGAGGTGTTGGAGCAGGCGCTCGTCGATGCGGGGTTCTCGCAGGTCGACTTCGTCTACGAGCCCGGGCAGTACTCCGTGCGCGGCGGCATCGTGGATGTCTTCTCCTTCTCGGAGAGCAAACCCTACCGCGTGGATTTCTTCGGCGACGAGGTGGATTCGATCCGTCGGTTCAACATATCGAGCCAGCTCTCGGCCGACAGGCTCGATGGCGTGGAGATCATCCCCAACCTCAATGCCCGCGAGGCCCGCAAGGTCTCCTTCGCGCGTTTCGCCGGCAGCGAGGCGTCGTACTGGTGCTACGATGCGGATTACGTGCTGCGGCGCGTGAACGACGTGCGCCGCAAACTGCTGGGCGATTTGGACGACCCGTCCGAGATCGACGCCTACGTCGCCAGCCGCAACAGCCTGCTGACCGATATGGCGGACAGCCGTCTGTTCGCGCTCCGCGACAACCTCGCTGAGCGCCCCGCCGATGCGAAAATCGTCTTCGGCACGGCGCCGCAGCCCAAGTTCAACAAGAATTTCGAACTGCTGGCCGACGATCTGATCCGCAACGCGCTGCGCGGTTACGAGACTTTCATCCTTTCGGAGAACAGGACGCAGATCGAACGCCTCGAAAATATCCTCCATCAGATCGGGCGCGGGCAGGCGGCGCTCCGACCGCTCGCGCTGACGCTGCACGAGGGATTCGTGGACCATCGGCTCAAGGCGTGCTTCTATACCGATCACCAGATTTTCGACCGCTACCAGCGCTACCGCATCAACGGCGAGATCCGGCGGGACGAACAGATGACCGTGGCGGAGCTCAACCGTCTCCGTCCGGGCGATTACGTGGTGCACATCGACCACGGCGTCGGGCGTTTCGACGGGCTGGTGAAGATCGCGGAGAACGGTCGCACGCACGAGGCCATCAAGCTGGTCTATAAGGACGGCGACGTGCTCTTCGTCAACGTCCACTCGCTCCATCGCATTTCGCGCTACAAATCGGGCGACGGCGAGCCGCCCAAGATCTACAAGCTCGGCACGGGGGCATGGCAGAAGCTCAAGAGCGCCGCCAAGAAGGCCGTGAAGGACATCTCGCGCGAGCTGATCGCCCTCTATGCCAAGCGCAAGGCTTCCAGAGGGTTCGCCTTTTCGCCGGACGGTTATCTCCAGCACGAGCTGGAGGCTTCGTTCGCTTGGGAGGATACGCCCGACCAGCAGGCGGCGACCGCAGCCGTCAAGCGGGACATGGAGTCGGATCAGCCGATGGATCGTCTGGTGTGCGGCGACGTGGGCTTCGGCAAGACCGAGGTGGCGATCCGTGCGGCGTTCAAGGCTGCGACCGACGGCAAGCAGGTGGCCGTGCTGGTTCCCACGACGATCCTCGCCCTGCAGCACTACCGCTCTTTCTCGACCCGTCTGCGCGACTTTCCCGTGCGGGTCGAGTACCTCAACCGCACCAAATCCGCGCGCGACACGGCGCAGATTCTCGCCGATCTGGCCGCCGGGCGGGTCGACATCCTGATCGGCACGCACAAGATGCTGGGCCGGAACGTGAAGTTCCGCGATCTGGGACTGCTCATCATCGACGAGGAGCAGAAGTTCGGCGTGGCGGCCAAGGAGAAGCTCACGCAGATGAGCGTTTCGGTCGATACGCTGACCCTCACGGCGACGCCCATTCCGCGCACGCTCCAGTTCTCGCTGATGGGATCGCGCGATCTGTCGGTCATCTCCACGCCGCCGCCCAACCGGCAGCCGATCGTTACCGAGTCGCACGTCTTCTCGGAGGAGGTCATACGCGATGCGGTGGAGGCCGAACTCGCACGCGGCGGACAGGTCTACTACGTCCACAACCGCGTGGACGATCTGCCGGCGATCGAGGCGATGATCCGGCGCCTCTGTCCGAAGGCCGCGGTGCGCTCGGGGCACGGCAAGATGCCCGCCGAACAGCTCGAACGGCTCGTGATGGATTTCATCTACGGGGAGTTCGACGTGCTGGTTTCCACGACGATCGTCGAGAACGGCATCGACATCCCCAATGCCAATACGATCATCGTCGACGATGCGCAGAACTTCGGCCTCAGCGACCTGCACCAGCTGCGCGGCAGGGTGGGGCGCTCCGACCGCAAGGCCTACTGCTATCTGCTCTCGCCGCCCGACGAACTGCTTACCTCCGATGCCCGCCGTCGTCTCCGGGCCATCGAGGAGTTCTCGGACCTCGGTTCGGGTTTCAACATCGCCATGCAGGACCTCGACATCCGCGGTGCGGGCAACCTGCTGGGGGCCGAGCAGAGCGGCTTCATCGCCGACATCGGTTTCGAGACCTACCAGAAGATCATGAACGAAGCCATCGCCGAGCTGCGCGCCGAGGGGCTGGAGGTCGCGGGGCTCGGAGCGGCCGAACAGCAGGCGGTCGAACGGATGCAATACATCGACGATGCGGTGGTGGAGATCGACGTCGAAGCCGAACTGCCGGACAGTTACGTGCGCCAGACCGCCGAGAAGCTGCGCCTCTACCGCGAACTCGATTCGACGAAGGACGAGGCGGCGCTCGTGGCGTTCGAAGCCCGTCTCACGGACCGTTTCGGACCGCTGCCGCGGGCTGCGAAGGAGCTGCTGAACGTGGTGCGCCTGCGCTGGGAGGCGATTCGTCTGGGCATGGAGCGCGTGAAGGTGAAGAACGGCCTGCTGATCGTGCATTTCGTGGGCGAGCAGAACTCGCCCTATTACAAGAGCGACGTCTTCATGGAACTGCTGCGCCGCGTAACGCAGCAGCCCGACCGTTTTGTGCTCCGGCAGCACAATAACCGGCTGGCGATGACCGTTCGTAGGATAAAAGATGTGGAAGAGGCGTATAAGACCCTGAGGGAGTTGTAGCAGACGAATCCGTTGAACCTGATCGTAGACATAGGCAACACGATGGTCAAGCTCGCCGTCGCGGACGGCGGACGGATCGTCGCGCAACGCTGCGAGGAGCGGTTCGGTTCGTCGTCGGTCGACGAGCTGTTGGCCGCCTGCCCCGCGGTGGACAAGGCCGTGGTCTGCTCGACGCGGGGCGATGCGGAGGAGGTGGCCGCCGCCGTGCGGCGCAAGGTGGGCTGGTGCCTCGAATTCACGCCCCGCACGCCCGTGCCGCTCCGCAATGCCTACCGGACGCCCGAAACGCTGGGCCGCGACCGGCTGGCCGCGGCCGTGGGAGCCGCCGAGCGCTTTCCCGGACGGAACGTGCTGGTCGTGGATTTCGGGACGGCGCTGACGATAGACCTCGTAACGGCCGACGGTACGTTTCGGGGCGGGTTCATTTCGCCCGGGGTGCGAAGCCGGTTCCGCTCGCTGCACGACTACACGGCCAAGCTGCCCCTTTGTGCGCCGACGGAGGAGATGCTGCCGCTGGGCGTAACGACCGAGACGGCCGTGATGCAGGGCGTGATGCAAGGCGTGGCCTACGAGATCGGAGGGCACATGGAGCGCATGGGGGCGGAGTACGGCGATTTGTGTACGATTTTTACCGGCGGAGATGCGAAATACTTTGCGAAGCGAATTAAAAATACGATATTTGCAGACTGTAATCTGGTCTTTCGCGGATTGAATAGAATTTTGGAGTATAATGCAACTGAAAAAAATCCTGATTAGTCTGGCCGTCGCGGTCGCGGCGTTGCTTCCGCGGACCGCAGCGGCGCAGTCGAGCAGCATCAACGCATTCTCGCCCTATACGATGTACGGCATCGGCGAACTCAACACGCCGGGTACGCTGCCGACACGTTCGATGGGCGGCGCGGGCGTTGCGATGCGCAAACCGGGATTTATCAACCTTCTCAATCCGGCGGCCTTCAGCACCGTGCAGCAGAAGAGTTTCCTGTTCGATTTCGGCATCGAGGGACAGAACTACTACAATGCGCAGAAGGTGGACGGCGCGACGAAGAAGTCGGCATACAACACCTTCAATTTCCATGATATAGCTCTCCAGTTCCCGCTGGCCAAGAAGATCGGCGCCGCTTTCGGCCTGACGCCTTACAGCAGTGTGGGCTACCGCACGCGCGGCTCCGAGATCAAAGACGAGTACGGTTATGCCAACTATCTTTTCGAAGGCGACGGCGACCTGACGGAGGTGAAGTTCGGCATCGGCTGGGAGATTTTCAAGAACTTTTCGATCGGCGCGGCCGCGCAATATTATTGGGGCGACATCAACCGCACGTTCGTGATGACGCCCGCCAATATCGTCGACAATACGACCATCGCCTCCACCGTCGGCAAGGATACCTACACCGTTTCGCGGTTCAAGGGGCAGTTCGGCGTGCAGTGGACGCCGCTGCTCGACGACAAGCGGATGCTGACGGTCGGCGCCACCTACGACATCGGCGGCGATCTGCGGCCCGATCGCACCAGTACGATTTATGTGGGAAACAACAGTTCGGCCACGGTCGTCGATAAAACGGAGCATATAGCCCTCGCGCTGCCCCGCCAGATCGCCGCGGGCGTCTTCTACCGGACGCCCAAGTTGTCGCTCGGATTCGATTACGTCTATCAGGACTGGCGCAGCGTCAATTCGGGACTCTCGGAAACGACGGCTGCCGGGTACGACGTGGCCTATACCAATACGAGCACTTATAAGATCGGTGTGGAATATACGCCCAACTACATGGATGCCCGCCGGTTTCTCAACCGCTGGTCCTACCGCGCAGGCTTCCGCTACGGAGACTACAACCAGACCTTCGGAGGCAAGCGCCTCGCGCAGTACGCCGTAACGGTAGGCATCGGCATCCCCGTGCGGTTTCTGTCCGCTTCGGCCGTGGACGTCGGCTTCGAGTACGGCTATCGCGGCCGCGGCGGCGACATCGCTCCCGAGGTGGGGTTCATCCGCCAGCGGTATTTCAAGTTTTCGGTCGGATTCTCGCTCTTCGCGTCGCCCGGTTCGCAGGAGTACTGGTTCATCCGACCTAAATTCGATTGACGCACACATTAAGAAAAAATAACGCTAAAAACTATGAAAAAGGTACAGATTTTATGGGCTGCGGCTCTCGCGTTCGTGGGTACGGCGGCGATGGCCCAGCAGGACTTCAGCGGTCCGCAGTTTGCCCGTTGGGGCGAGACGGTCGAAGACCGCGAGGCGAACATCCGTGCGAGCAACTTCCTCGCCGAATCCTACAAAAACCGCAATTACGACGAGGCGCTCGTACACCTGCGTCAGCTGGTGGAGAATCGTCCGCAGGCCAGCGTCAATACCTTCAAGTACGGTGCGATCCTCTACCGTGCGAAGATCAACATGGCCAAGACGCGCGACGAGAAGAACGCCTATGTGGATTCGCTGCTGCGGATCTTCGATCTGAGGGCCGAGTATTTCGGCGATCCGGCATCCGAACGGGCCAACGTGCTGGGCGAAAAGGCCAAGGCGGTGCTGCTGTACCGCTCCGGCGACCGCGAGGCCGTGCGCGAGGCTTTCAAGACCGCCATCGCGGCCGATCCCGAGAATCCCAATCCCGAGATCGTCGCCATCTACTACAAGAATCTGTGCGACGATTACCAGAACGACGAAGTCTATGCCGAAGAGGTGATCGCGGAGTACGAACGTCTGGCTCCTGTTTTCGAAAACAACCCCGACGCCGAGGAGAACCGCAAGCAGTTCGATGCGGCCTTCACGCTCAGCGGCGCCGCCACGTGCGAAAATCTCGAAAAGATCTTCGCTGCCAAGCTCGCCGCCAACCCCACGGACGAGAAGGTGCTTTCGCAGGCCGTGAACCTCATGGCCCGCGCCCAGTGCAACAGCGAATTTTTCTTCGACACGGCCGAGAAGTTCTACGAGGTGAAGCCGTCGGCCGAATCGGCCCTGATGCTGGCGCAGATCTTTCAGGACGAACATGACTACGACAGAGCGGTCAAATATCTGACCGAAGCCCTCAACATCACGACGGATGCGACCGAAAAGGAGGCGCTTCTGGTTCGCGTCGGCGTGGTGGAGATGGTGGCCAACCGCATGTCTCAGGCTGCGGCCGCGGCCCGACAGGCCATCGAGCTCGATCCCGAGAACGGTCTGGCTTACTTCGTGCTCGCACAGGCTTATGCCTCTTCGGCCGCGAACTGCGCCGGTTTCGCCGGACAGACGGTCTACTGGGCCGCATACGATACGATGTCCAAGGCGGTCAACTACATGACCGAGGAGGACGAACAGTCCTACGGCCAGAACGCCCGCGCGTCGCTCGCCGCTTTCCGCAGCCGTTTCCCGACTTCCGAGGAGTGTTTCTTCAACGAACTCAAGGAAGGCGACCGCTACACGGTGAATTGCGGCATCGCTTCGGGTGTCGTAACTACCGTGCGTGCCCGATAACCCCATGTCGAGACATCGTTCCGGATTCAGACAGGTGGCACTCCTCGTTGCGGGGAGTGCTGCCTTGCTGTTTTCATGCGAGGGGAAGCAGGCGGCGGACGCTTCGGCGCAGGACGAGGCGATGATGACCATGTACAGCGAAGACCTTTCGGTCGTGGAGTCGAAGAACGGACGCAAGTCCTATCATTTCGTCACCCCGATGATGGAGGAGTACGGACTGGCGCGCGAACCCTACCGCGAGTTCCGCAAAGGGGTGAAAATCGTTACGTTCAACGACGACTCCGTTTCGTCGGTCGATGCGACGCTCACGGCCAATTACGCGATTTATTACACCAACCGCGAACTGTGGGAAGCCCGCGGCAACGTCGTGGCCGAGACTGCGGGCGACCGTACGCTCTATACGGAACAGTTGTTCTGGAACGCCAAGACCAAACGCATCTATTCGAACGTCGATTCGAAGATCGTGCAGTCGGACGGCGTTTTCTACGGCGAAGGTCTCGAATCGGACGATGCGTTGCGCGACTGGCGGTTCCGCCGCATGACGGGCCGCATGGAGGTCGAGGTGAAGCCGACGGCCGATACGACCGCCGCCGGGAGCACCCGCACCGGGAGCACCCGCACCGGGAGCGACGCTCCGTCCGGCGACCGTGCGTCCGTGCCGGTCGCTGCCGGCGGAGCGGGAACCGCCGCTCCTCGCGCGGTTGCAGGGCCGGCCGAAGCGGGGGCGTTGTCCGATGCCGGAGATCCGCACGGACGAGATGCCTCCGGGGCGTCCGGGGCGAAGGCTTCGCCGGAAACGGCGGCGTCCGTTGCCGTTCCCACGCGCGCTGAGGCTGCTGCGGGAGCCCCCGCTCCGAATGCCGCATCCGACGGGCCGGAGGAATCCTCCCGGTCGGCGGACGGTCCGTCTCGTGGCGGAGCGGGTTCGACGCCGGCGGCACCCGAACGGACTGCCGATGAAAGCCCCGATTCCGTCCGGAACGATACCTTCCGACGATAACCGAGCGGAGCCATGACCACTTCCATTATCCTGATTCTTCTGATGCTGCTCCTGTCCGCCTTTTTCTCGGGCATGGAGATCGCCTTTACGAGTAAGAACCGCCTCAAGCTGGAGATCGACCGCAAGCAGAGCCGTATGTTCGATTTCATCGCCGAGGTGTTCGCCCGCCATCCGGGGCAATACATCACCACGATTCTGGTCGGCAACAACATCGCGCTGGTCGTCTACTCGCTCTACATGTCTCTGCTGCTGCGTTCGATCGCCGCGCTCGCAGGATGGGAGAGCGTGGCCCGCAACGGTTCGGTAGCGCTCGAAACGGCGGTTTCGACCGTCATCATCCTCTTCGCCGCGGAGTTTCTGCCGAAGTCGATTTTCCGCAACAATCCCAACTTCTACTACCGGTTTTTCTCGCCGGCGATCTACTTCTTCTACATCGTGCTCTATCCCGTCGCACGGCTCACGACGCTCGTGTCGCACGGGATTCTGCGGCTTACGGGCCGCAAGCCGGCAGAAGTTTCCGCCGACGAACGTTTCGACCGGACCGATCTGGCTTCGCTGCTCGATGCGAACAACGGGGAAAGCCATGCCCACGAAAACGAGAACAACGAGTTCAAGCTGTTTCAGAATGCGCTCGACTTCGCCGACCTTCGCGTGCGCGACTGCATGGTGCCGAGGGTCGACATCGAAGCCGTGGAATCGAACACTTCGATCGCACGGCTCACGCAGCGGTTCGTCGAAACCATGTATTCGCGCATTTTCGTCTGGGAGGGCAGCATCGACAACATCGTCGGATACGTCAATTCGAAGTGCCTTTTCCGCCATCCGGCGTCCATCGGAGAGGTGCTCATGGCGGTGAATTTCGTGCCCGAGACCATGCCGCTGCAACTGCTGTTGCAGAACTTCATCAAGCACAAGAGCAACATCGCCGTGGTGATCGACGAGTTCGGAGGCACGGCGGGCATCATCTCGCTCGAGGACGTGCTGGAGCAGATTTTCGGCGAAATCGAGGACGAGCACGACATTCCCGACCTCGTCGAAAAACAGACCGGCGAGAGCGAGTATGTCTTCTCGTGCCGTCTGGAGGTGAAGTACCTCAACGAGAAGTACGGATTGGGGATCGCGGAGAGCCGCGAATACGATACGCTGGCCGGTTTCATCATCTTCCACTACGAGGGCATTCCCGCTGCGGGCGAGACGCTTGCGTTCGGCGGTCTGGAGCTGGAAATCCTGCGCACGAGCCGGTCGCGGATCGAACTGGCGCGCGTGAGGAAGCTCTGACTTTTTTTGGCCGGAATATAGGCGCAATCGGAATAAATTTACTACCTTTGACTGCTAATTCGAAATCTAAATAAATAATTACGAATTCATATGGCAAGTTTAAACACTTTACGGACCCGCTTCGGCATCGTGCTGACTGTCGTCATCGCGTTCGCTCTGCTGGCTTTCGTACTCTCTTTGAAGACCGAGATGGGATTCTCGGGGAACGATCCGAAAGTCGGTTCGATCGACGGCGATAAGATCAAATATTCCGAGTACATCGAGGAATACGAACGTGTGAAGATGCAGAGCGGGGCGTCGGAGAGCGATCCGCAGCAGGCCGAGATGCTTTCGAACGCCGCATGGCAGGGGCTTTTCGCCAAACATGTGCTCGAACCCGGCTTCGACGAGGCCGGGATCACGGTCGGCGAGGCGGAGCGGCTTTCGATGATTAGCGGCGAACATCCTTCGCAGGCGCTTTACAATGTTTTCGCCGATCCCCGTACGGGCGTTTATGACGTGGCTGCCGTATCCGATTTTCTCGCACAGGCCGAGACCAACGTGCAGGCGCAGCGGGCATGGAACTATCTGAACGAACAGGCCGTGCTCGAACGCCGGCTCGGCAAATACCTCGGTCTTGTCCGCGGCGGCGCCTATGTCAATGCGCTGGAAGTGGCGCAGGGCGTGGAGGCCGCGAACCATACCTATCGTGGCAAGTTGGTCGGTAGGAAGTACGCTGCGATTCCCGACTCGCTCTTCACGGTATCGTCTTCGGAGATCAAATCCTTTTACCGGGCTCACAAAGACCGTTTCAAGCAGACGCCTTCGCGCACCATCTCCTATGTCGTATTCTATGTGCGTCCGACCGACGACGACATGCTCGCAATCGAAAAGCAGGCGAAGGCGGTCGGCGAAGAGTTCGCCGCGGCCGACGACATCCGCGGTTTCGTGCGCGGCAACCGCAACGGCAGAATCAACGAGCGTTACGTTTCGGCGGCGCAGCTGTCCGAAGAGGAGGCCGATGCCTTTTTCAACGATAGGATGTACGGTCCCGTGCTCAAGAACGACGAGTGGATCATGGCCCGCGTGGTCGATCGGAAAATGGCGCCCGATACGCTCGGCATCCGTCATATCGTGTTGCCTTACACGCAGGAGAAGCTGGCCGACAGCCTGCTGAATGCCCTCCGCGGCGGTGCCGACTTTGCGAAGACCGCCATGGAGTATTCCGCCTACGACGCTACGGCCGCCGACGGCGGCGATCTGGGCGCGATGCCTTTCTCGGCCTTCACGGGCGAATTCTCCGATGCGCTGGCCGGAGCCAAAGAGGGCGACATCGTGAAGGTCGCTTCGGGCGACGCCATCCAGCTCATTCAGGTTTACCGCGCCGACAAACCTTCGAAACATGTCCGCGTGGCCGATATTTCCTATCCTGTCGAGGCCTCGGCCGAGACGCGCCGGAATATCCACAACGAAGCCGGTACGTTCATGGTCAATGCCAAAGGCTCTCTTGAGAGTTTCAACGAAGCGGCATCGGCTGCGAACCAGATTCCCCGTACGGCGTCCATTGCACAGGGGGCGATGCGCGTAACCAATCTGCTGGATTCGCACGATATCGTCCGTTGGGCCAATAATGCGGAGAAAGGCGACGTGTCGGAAATTTTCACCAACAACGGCAACTACGTGATCGCCATCCTGACGGATATCGACGATAACAAATATATGACCGTAAAGCAGGCCACGCCTCAGATCCGCAGATTGTTGCTGCGCGATAAAAAACACGATTACATCGTGAAACAGCTTGCCGGCGCCACACTCGAAGAGCAGGCTCGCAGCCTCGATTCGCAGATCACCGAATTCGACGGTCTCAATCGTTCGGCCTATTACATCGACCGAGTGGGTGTCGAGCCGCGTGTGGTCGGAGCTATTACGACGACCGCCGAAAAAGGTGTTCTGTCGGCTCCGGTGAAGGGTTCGCTCGGCACTTATGTATTCGTGGTGGACGAGATCGAGACGCAGGAGAAACAGACCGGCGAGGCTGAGAAGGTGCGTGCGCAAGCCCTGATCGAGAACAGCATGCAGCAGTGGGCGCTTCCCGTCGTACAGCAAATGGCCGACATCGAGGACATGCGTCCTATGTATTTGTAGGCGGTCCGTACCGAAAACGGGGGCCGTTCTGCGGCCGCGAGGGTGTCTGCGACGGGTTGGACACCCTCTTTTGTTCGCATTCCTCGCATTCTTGTTCGGGTACGATTCCGGTCAGGCGGGGTCGGCGGTTGGGGATAATTTGCCGGACAGCCCGTTGGCCCGACGGATTAACGGTCGGTCCCGCCGCCCTATTCCTCAGACAATTATTCGCCTCAGACATCGCCGGGGTGTTGGAGAATCGGAATAATAGTAGTAGATTTGTTGTCGACGGATTCAATAAACGGATGAGCTATGCATAACTTTATTTTTCAGAATCCCACGAAGCTGGTTTTCGGCAAGGGGATGATTTCCGAGCTGGGGGAGCTGATTCCCGCCGGTAAACGCATCATGATTACTTTCGGCGGCGGCAGCGTCCGGCGCAACGGTGTCTACGACGAGGTAACGAAAGCCCTCGCAGGCCGTGAATGGGTCGAATTCTGGGGTATCGAACCCAATCCTTCGATCGAGACGCTGCGCGAGGCGATCGCATTGGGACGTAAGCACGAGGTCGATTTTCTGTTGGCCGTGGGCGGCGGTTCGGTGATCGACGGCACGAAACTGATCTCGGCGGGTTTGCGCTACGACGGCGATGCATGGGAGCTGGTCCGCAAGGGGGCATGGTTCGATACGCTGCCGCTGGGTACGGTGCTCACGCTGCCCGCCACGGGTTCCGAGATGAACAGCGGCGCCGTCATTTCACGCCGTGAAACGAAGGAAAAATATCCGTTTTACAGCAACTATCCGCGCTTTTCGGTCCTCGATCCCGAGAAGACTTTCACGCTTCCCGAGCACCAGATCGCAGCCGGACTGTCCGATACGTTCGTGCATGTGATGGAACAGTATCTCACTACGACGGGGCAATCCCGTGTCATGGACCGCTGGGCCGAAGGATTGTTGCAGACCGTGATCGAGATCGCGCCCAAGATACGAGCGGACCGGCACGATTACGACCTGATGGCCGATTTCATGCTCACGGCTACGATGGCTCTCAACGGCTTCATCGCGCTCGGTGTGGCGCAGGATTGGGCGACGCACATGATCGGGCACGAGCTGACGGCGCTGCACGGGTTGACGCACGGTGCGACGCTGGCCATCGTATTCAATGGAACGCTGCGTGTGCTGCGGGACCAGAAACGGGACAAGATTCTTCAGTACGGCGCAAGGGTGTGGGGCATCGCCGAGGGCTCGGAGGAGGAGCGCATCGACCGGACGATTGCCCGGACCGAGGAGTTTTTCCGCTCGCTGGGGCTTTCGACGCGCCTCTCGGAGGAGGGGATCGGCGAGGAGACGATCGCGGAGATCGAGCGCCGGTTCGATGCCTCGGGTGCCGCCTTCGGCGAAGCGAAGAACGTTACGGGGGCCGTGGCGCGGCGCATTCTCGAAGCTTCGCTCTGAGCGGAGCGTTTTCTCACCGGAACGGATCGGCTGAAATTTTTCAGCCGGTCCGTTCCGGTGAGCCGCTTCGAGGCCGGTTGCCGTTCGTGTTTCTGTTATGGGCTCAATGGATTTTCTGTCTACTCTTTACAACCTCCCTTCGATGGCGGAAGTCGATGCGATGACCGATCTTTCATCGGGATTATCGGGGTTTTACGGCGATGCCGTTATTCTCCGGCAGCAGTTTCGGACAGGGGGATGAAGTTTGATTCCGCTTCGTATTTTCGTGTTGTGTAAGTTCGAGACGTTCCGGTTCGTTCGTTTTTATGCTGCCGAAAGTGCTTGCGGAGGCTATTTCTGCGAGACGTCTCTTGTCGGATGCCTCGAACTGGAATATGTCGATAATGAACATGGAATTCGTGGCGTTATCGACGGCTTTTTCGATGAAGCGAATCGGGGCGTCTGCGTTTAACCGTAGGGCGGCTTGAGGACTGCCTGCGATCCATTTGGTTTTGGTTTCTCCGATTCCGGAGATATAGGCGCATTGGCGCGTGTGCGCATTCGTATCGTTTTCTTTTTCAACTCGACAAGGGTATCGTCGGACAGGATCGTTATGACCTCTCCGATGAAATCCGGCTCGGACGTTTCGGAAATTTGGGCCGGAACACTTCCGCGATGTGAACGAAGGAACAAAAGGGAACCTAATTTTTCGCAGGTCGATGGTTTTCGAACGCATATGCTCGGTTTATCACCGTCCCGAACCTTTTTCCTCTATTTTCCAAGACTGGATCAACGAAAAACCCCTTCCGGTGTCGCTCCGAAAGGGGTTGAAAATCGTTGCGGACGCTCGTCTATTCGCCCATCAGGATTTCGAGGATCTTGATCGCGGCGGTGGCGATCGGGGTGCCCGGGCCGAAGATGGCGGCGGCGCCGTCGCGGTAGAGTTCGTCGTAGTCCTGTGCGGGGATCACGCCGCCGACGATGACGATGATGTCTTCGCGGCCCAGCTTCTTCAGCTCGGCGATGATCTGCGGCACCAGCGTAAGATGGCCGGCAGCCAGCGACGAGACGCCGACGACATGCACGTCGTTCTCCACGGCCTGCTTCGCAGCCTCCTCCGGAGTCTGGAACAACGGCCCCATGTCGACGTCGAAGCCGATGTCGGCATAACCCGTGGCGACTACTTTGGCACCGCGGTCGTGGCCGTCCTGTCCCAATTTCGCAATCATGATACGGGGCTGACGCCCCTCTTTCTTGGCGAATTCCGCACACAACTCCTTGGCGCGTGCGAACGATTTGTCGTTTTTCACTTCTGAACTGTAAACACCTGAAATGGAACGGATGACTGCCTTATAACGGCCTACGACCACCTCGCAGGCATCGGAAATCTCGCCCAGCGACGCACGCACCTTGGCGGCTTCGACGGCCAGCTCCAGCAGATTGCCCTTCTTGGTCTTCACGCATTCGGTGATCGCAGCCAGCGCCTTCTGCACGGCAGCCTCGTCGCGGTTGGCGCGCAGTTCCTTCAGACGTTTGATCTGGCTCTCGCGCACGGCCGTGTTGTCCACCGCGAGGATGTCGATCGGCGCCTCTTTCTCCAGACGGTATTCGTTCACGCCGATGATCTTCTCGACGCCGGAGTCGATACGGGCCTGCTTGCGGGCCGATGCCTCCTCGATGCGCATCTTCGGAATGCCGGTTTCGATCGCCTTGGCCATGCCGCCCAGCTTCTCGATCTCTTCGATGTGCGCCCATGCCTTGTGGGCGATCTCGTCGGTGAGGGTCTCCACGTAGTAGGAACCTGCCCACGGGTCTACTTCGCGGCAGACGTTGGTCTCCTCCTGAATGTAGATTTGCGTATTACGGGCGATGCGCGCCGAGAAGTCGGTCGGCAGGGCGATCGCCTCGTCCAGAGCGTTGGTGTGCAGCGACTGGGTGTGTCCCAGAGCGGCGCCCATGGCTTCGATCGCCGTGCGGGCCACGTTGTTGAACGGATCCTGCTCCGTGAGCGACCAGCCCGAGGTCTGCGAGTGGGTGCGCAGCGCCAGCGACTTGGGATTCTTCGGCTCGAACCGCTTGACGATCTTGGCCCACAGCATACGCGCGGCGCGCATCTTGGCGATCTCCATGAAATGATTCATGCCGATGGCCCAGAAGAACGACAGACGGGGTGCGAAGGCGTCGATCGACATGCCTGCGTTCACGCCCGCACGGAGGTACTCCAGACCGTCGGCCAGCGTGTATGCGAGCTCGATGTCGGCCGTGGCGCCCGCCTCCTGCATGTGGTAGCCCGAAATGGAGATCGAGTTGAACTTGGGCATGTTCTTCGAGGTGTATTCGAAGATGTCGGCGATGATCTTCATCGAGAACTCGGGCGGATAGATATAGGTGTTGCGCACCATGAACTCCTTGAGGATGTCGTTCTGGATCGTACCCGACAGTTGGTCGAGGGTGCATCCCTGTTCGAGACCCGTAACGATGTAGAACGCCAGAACGGGCAGCACGGCGCCGTTCATGGTCATCGACACCGACATGCGGTCGAGCGGAATGCCGTTGAAGAGCACCTTCATGTCCTCCACCGAGCAGATCGACACGCCGGCCTTGCCCACGTCGCCCACTACGCGCGGATGGTCGGCGTCGTAGCCGCGGTGCGTGGCGAGGTCGAACGCCACCGACAGACCCTTCTGGCCTGCGGCGAGGTTGCGGCGGTAGAAGGCGTTGGACTCTTCGGCGGTCGAGAATCCGGCGTACTGGCGGATGGTCCACGGGCGCATCACGTACATCGTGGAATAGGGACCGCGCAGGAACGGGGCGATACCCGCCGCATAGTTCAGGTGCTCCATGCCTTCGAGGTCTTCGGCCGTATAGGTGCCCTTGACGGGGATCTGCTCGGCCGTCAGCCACGGCTCGACTTGTCCGCAGCCTTTCGAGGCGCAGCAGCTCTTCTGGCCGGCGCCTTCGTATTTCAATTCGGAAAATTTAGCTCTCATGATCGTTTCTTCGCTTTTAGATGCCCAACTCTTTGAGGTAATACTTGAGGGTTTCGAGCACGTTGGACTTCACGTTGATGAAGTTCATGATGCCCTGAGCTTCCAGCTCGGGCGTGCAGGCCGGAGCGCCGGCCACCACGAGGATCGCACGTCCGGCGAGCAGTTCCTTCACTTTGGGGGCGGCTTCGGCGTAGTCGTCGTCGCTCGCGCAGACCACCACGATTTCGGCCTTGGAGGCCAGAGCGGCCTCGACACCCTCTTCGATCGACTTGAAGAACGTGTTGTCCATCACCTTGATGCCGGCGCAGGCGAAGAAGTTGCACGAGAACTGGGCGCGGGCGCGGGCCATGGCGAGGCTGCCGCAGGTGAGCATGAAGGCTTTGGGGGCCTTGCCGCTGCGGTCGACGTGCAGACGCATCTCTTCGAAAGCCATGGCGCCGCGGTAGGGTGCCAGCGTGTTGCCTTCGGCTGCGGGGCGTTCGACGACGGCTCGGGTGATTTCACTGCCGGCGGTTTCGTTGAAGTTGGGATATTGGTTGGCGCCGAGCAGAATCTGCCGGCGCGTGGCGATCGCCTTGTCCTTGGCGGCGGCCGACGCCTTCACGCGCTCCGTGATGAAGCCCGATTCGTAGGCCTCGGTATAGCCGCCCTTCTCCTCGATTTCGAGGAAGAGCTTCCATGCCTCGGCGGCGATCGACTGCGTGAGGTTTTCGATGTAGTACGAACCGCCGGCGGGATCTACCACCTGATCGAAATGCGCTTCGTGTTTCAGCAGCAATTGGACGTTGCGTGCGATGCGCTTCGAGAATTCGCCGGGATCCTCGAACGAACGGTCGAACGGAGTAACCTCCAGCGAATGCACGCCGGCGATCGACGCCGACATGGCCTCGGTCGTGCCGCGGAGCATGTTCACATAGGGGTCGTAGACGGTCTGGTTCCACGTCGAGGTAACGGCATGGAGGAACATCTTGCCGGCGCACTCCTTCGCAGGGTTGTAGCCTTTCACGATGTTGGCCCACAGCAGGCGCGCGGCGCGGATCTTGGCCATCTCCATGAAATAGTTGGAGGTGATATTCAGCGAGAAGCGGAGCTTGCGGGCCGCTTCGTCGACGGTCAGTCCCGCGTCCTGAAGACGCACGAGGTAGTCGTGGCCGGCGGCGAGGGCGAAGGCGAGCTCTTCGACGATCGTCGAACCGGCGTTGCTGAAGATGTGCCCCGAGACGGTTACCACGCGGATGTGTTTATAGCCGGCGGTCCTGCGGATCAGGTCGGCGATGCGTCCGAAGCACTTTTCGCCGTTGGGCGAGCAGAAGGTGCCCTTCTGGGTGAGCCCCTTCACGAGCGGGTCGATGCAGAACGAGACGTGCGCTTCTTCCTTGGCGACGCCCTCTTTTTCGAGTTTGGCCAGTACGAGCTCGGCCACGTCGGCCATACGGTTGCCCGAGAAGACGAGTTCTACGGCCGGAATGCGGATCTCGCGGAGCAGTTCGTCCAGATCGGCTGCCGAGAACGACTCAGCGGCGATGCAGAAGCCGAGCGAGTCGACGCCGGCATTGAGGAGTTTGAGCGCCTCTTCGTTGGCCGCTTTCGGGCACTCGACCTTCACGGTCTGATGCACGTGCCAGCGGTTGTGCGCGTGCGTACCGCGGACGAACGGGAACTCCCCTGCCCGGGAGCCCATGAAGCGGATACCCTCGAGGTTCTCGGCGCGGTAGTAGGGGCGCACGTTGAATCCCTCGCCCGTCTTCCATACCAGTTTGCGCTCGTAGTCAGCACCTTTCAGGTCGGCCGTAATCACCTCTTCCCATTTCTCCGTCGGGACGGGCGGGAACTCGGTGAACAGCTTTTCACGTTTGGTATTTGCCATAACTATATTGAGATTAGTATATAAAGTGTGCTTCGAAATTGCATGTAAAGGTAGTAAATAAATACCGAATAATAACAAGAAATCGACGTTAAAATGACAGTGTGGAAGTTTTCGGCCCTTTCGGCCTCGGACCGGGCGGCGATTTTTGCGCTTCGGACCCGATCATTCGGTGTCCGATTCCTTGCATTTTATGCCGCGAACCGCTATCTTTGTAACCGTGGGATTGTACGGATACCAAAATACGGATTTGCGATGAAGAGACTTTTAGGGACGATGTTTCTGGGTATATTGCTTTTTTCGGCCTGCACGAAGGACGAGGAGGGCGGCGATATAGTCTGGGATTTCTGGAATTATAATATGGTGTTCGCCGTAACGGACGCCGCGGGCCGCGATCTGCTCGATCCCGCCGTGGAAGAGAATGTGCTCGGCAACGACATCCGTGTCTATTACAGAGGCGAAGTGTATGTGCCGGCGGACGATAGCCGCGCCATGGAGCGCGGTGGTCTCGCACTCCGGCACGGGTACGACGAGGAGGCGGACCGCTACGTGCTCGCTTTCGGGCTCTTTTCGCCCGCAGATCAGCACCACAGACAGACTTTCACGATCGACTGGGGAGACGGTACGCGGAACGAGGTAGCGTTCGACTGTTATGTCGCGGGGCCCGAGGAGAGGCCGGCGGTGCGGAAGAGCCTCTATCTCGACGGCGAACAGACGGAGGATACGCCCTATCTGATTCGTCTGGTCAAATAGCGGGCGGTGCATCGCGGCGTTTCTGCCGCTGAATCGGCGGAGCGTGCCGCCGGGTTCGGTTTTGTGCTCCGCTCCCGGCTTTTCGGGTCCCGGATTCGGCAGGAGGGTCGGATTCGTGGCCGTGTGCGGCTGCACGTAGGCGGCGGAGCCTGCCGGTTCCCGGGCGTTGTAGCGGAGAGTTTTGCATGGGGATTTTCCATCGGCTCGGGGGCGGTCGGGTGAGGGCCGGGCGCGTCTGATGGAGCGGCCGGGTCGGATAGGATCGTGCAAGTTAGGTTAGGTTGCCGGATCGCTGCGATTCGGACATGTCGGGCGGATCGGGCTGAATGGATTCGATCGGGTCGGTCGAATAGATCGGACCGGGTTCGACCCGTTCGACCGAAATAGGGGTAGGTTAGGTGCTCGGTCGAACGATCGTGCGATGTGCGGGAGTGCGTCCTGCGGCATCCGTGCACTTTCGTTCGGCTGCGGTTGGGTTAAACAGATAAAGATTCCTTAATTCATGTCATTACTCAGATTCAACATGGTCGATGCGGCGATCGGCCACACGGCCGTCGAGCCTGAAGTGCCCGACGGACGTCCGTCGGATTATTTCGGAAGCAAGGTATTCGGCCGCGAGGCGATGCGCAAATATCTCGACCGGAAGACGTACGAGGCGCTGCTCGACACGATGCAGACCCGTGCGCCCCTGACGCGCGAGCTGGCCGACGGCGTGGCGGCAGGCATGCGCCAGTGGGCGCTGGAGCACGGTGCGGACCATTACACACACTGGTTCCAGCCCCTCACGGGCGGCACGGCCGAGAAGCACGACGCCTTTGCCGAACCCGACGGCGAGGGCGGCGTGCTGGAGGAGTTTGCAGGCAAGCTGCTTGTGCAGCAGGAGCCCGATGCGTCGTCGTTTCCGAGCGGCGGCATCCGCAATACGTTCGAGGCCCGCGGCTATTCGGCTTGGGACCCTGCGTCGCCTGCGTTCATCGTCGATACGACGCTCTGCATCCCGACGGTCTTCATCGCCTATACGGGCGAGGCGCTCGACTACAAGACGCCGCTGCTGCGCTCACTGACCGCCGTGGACAAGGCTGCGGCGGAGGTGTGCCGCTATTTCGACCGGAACGTGTCGCGCGTGTTTTGCTATTTGGGGTGGGAGCAGGAGTATTTCCTCGTGGACGAGAGCCTGTGGGCCGTGCGGCCCGATCTGATGCTCACGGGACGCACGCTGATGGGCCACGAGTCGGCCAAAAACCAACAGTTGGAAGACCACTATTTCGGGGCGATTCCCGCGCGGGTGATCGCCTTCATGAAGGATCTGGAGTACGAGTGCCTCAAACTGGGCATTCCCGTCAAGACACGCCACAACGAAGTGGCTCCCAATCAGTTCGAGTTGGCTCCGGTCTACGAGGAGGCAAATCTCGCCAACGATCACAACCAACTGCTGATGAGTGTGATGGATCGGATCGCCCGCCGCCACCGCTTCCGCGTGCTGCTGCACGAGAAACCCTTCAAAGGGATCAACGGTTCGGGCAAGCATTGCAATTGGTCGCTCGGGACGGACACGGGAGCGAACTTGCTCGCACCGGGGCGGACGGCTGCGGAGAATCTGCGATTCATCACCTTTCTGGTGAATGTCGTCTCGGCGGTTTGGAAACACAACGGTCTGCTGAAGGCCGCGATCATGAGCGCCGGCAATGCGCACCGTCTGGGGGCGAACGAGGCGCCGCCTGCGATCGTTTCGGTCTTTCTGGGGTCGCAGATCTCGGCCGTGCTCGACAGGCTCGAAGCCGGCGACGAGGAGGGGGAGATCAGCTTCGACGCCAAGAGCCTTTTCCGGATGAACGGCATTTCGCACATTCCGACGCTGATGATCGACAACACCGACCGCAACCGCACGTCGCCCTTCGCCTTCACGGGCAACCGTTTCGAGTTTCGTGCCGTGGGGTCGTCAGACAACTGCGCCGAAGCGCTGATCGCGCTCAACGCGGCCGTAGCGGCCGAGCTCACGGAGTTCCGCAAGGCCGTGGACGCGAAGATCGCGGCGGGTCGGGAGAAGGAGCGGGCCGTCTACGAGGTGCTGAAGACGATGATCCGCGCTTCCCGTCCGATCCGCTTCGACGGCAACGGCTATTCGGAGGAGTGGAAGGCCGAGGCGGCGCGCCGCGGCCTCGACTGCGAGACTTCGACACCCCGTGTCTTCGACCGGCTGCTCGATCCCGCGACGATCCGGATTTTCGAAGAGACGGGCGTACTGTCGAAGGTGGAGCTGGAGGCGCGGGCCGAGGTGAAGCGTGAGACCTATACGAAGAAGATACAGATCGAGGGGCGCGTGCTGGGCGACCTGACGATGAACCACATCGTGCCCATCGCGTCGAAATACGAGGCGATACTGCTCGACAAGGTCTACAAGATGAAGCAGATCGGCGGCGGACTGAACACGGGGCCCGACATCGCGCTCATCAGGCGCATACAGGATCATGCGGCCGAGATGCAGCGGCTCGTGATCGGGATGATCGAGGCCCGCAAACGGGCCAACCGGATCGACGATGCGCGCGAGCGGGCGATCGTCTACCACGACACCGTGGCATCGTGCTTCGACGAGATACGCCGTCGCATCGACAAACTCGAAGAGATCGTGGACGACCAGATGTGGCCACTGCCCAAGTACCGCGAGCTGCTTTTCCTGCGCTGACGGCACGGCGATGCGGTGTCGGGAAGGGGCGGTTCGGGAGTGGCACGTTCAGTAGCCCGGCTTGTCGGCGGGGATGCTTTTTGCGCTGACGGTATTGCCCAAGGAAAACGATGCGAGCGGTGCGGCGCCGAAAAGCGCCGCACCGCTCGTGCGTTGTCCCTGTGGTTCTGTCGTTCGGGGCGGTCCCCGATCGGAGCCGGGAGGGGGGCGGTGCTTCGGTCGTCTTGCAGCTTCCCTGCCGTCGTGCTGCGCGGCGGAGTATCCCCGGGCGGAACGTGTGGCGGACTGACTGCCGGTGAGCCGGGCGCCGGAGCACCGGGTCGGAGCGGGAGCGCAGCAGGCGGACCGGCCGTTTATTTCCCGGTTCCGACGAGCGCACCGGCCCGTGCGAGCGCCGCATGGATGTCGGGGCAGATGTTCTCCGGGCCGAGCAGAGCGTCCATGCCGTCGTGCTCCAGCGTTGCGCGGACCTTGTCGTTCACGCCCGAGAGCACGACCGTGATCTTTTCGCGCTGCGACATTACGCACAGGGTCCGGAGGTTGTGGAGCCCCGTGGAGTCGATGAACGGCACGCGCCGCATGCGGATGATGCGCACGCGCGGACGGTCGCCCATGCGGGCCATCAGCTCTTCGAATTTGGTGGCGATGCCGAAGAAGTAGGGACCGTTGATTTCGTAGACCTCGACGCCCTTGGGCACGGCGAGGTGTTCCTCGCTCAGGCGGACGTCGAGACCGGCCGCGGGGTCCAGCTCGTCGCGGATCACGGAGATTTCGGTGGTCTCCATGACGCGCTTGAGGAAGAGGACGCAGGCGATGAGCAGCCCGACCTCGATGGCGATCGTGAGGTCGAATACGATCGTGAGGAAGAAGGTCAGCAGCAGCACCACGACGTCGGCCCGCGGATTGCGCAGCAGCGCTTTGAAGGTGCGCCAGCCGCTCATGTTGTACGATACGACGACCAGTACGCCTGCGAGGCACGCCATCGGGATGTACTGCGCCAGCGGCATCAGCAGAAGCAGAATGAGCAGGAGTACGACGGCATGGACGATGCCCGCCACGGGCGTGCGGCCGCCGTTGTTGATGTTGGTCATGGTGCGGGCGATGGCTCCCGTGGCCGGAATGCCGCCGAAGAGCGGCGTGAGGAGGTTGGCGGCACCCTGCGCGATGAGCTCCGTGTTCGAGTCGTGGCGGTCGCCCACCACACCGTCGGCCACGGTGGCCGAGAGCAGCGATTCGATGGCGCCGAGGACGGCGATCGTGAACGCCGCGGGGAAGAGGCTCCGCACGGCCTCCCAGTCGATCTGCGGCAGGCTCGCTGCCGGCAGCTCGGCACGGATGGTGAAGCGGTCGCCGATGGTGTCGATGCCTTCGACGCCGGCGTAGGTGCGGAGCAGCCAGACGGCGAGGGTCATCGAGACGATGGCCGCGAGCGATCCCGGGATGCGGCGCATCAGCTTGGGCGTGAGGACGATGATGAGGATACTGACGACGCCCACGGCCGTGTTCCAGAGCCCGAGAGTGCCGAAGTGGCGGAAGTAGAGCGCCCATTTGCCGATGAAGTCTCCCGGGACGGTTTCGCCGCCGAAGTCGAGCCCGAAGAGATCGGCGATCTGCGTGGTGAAGATCGTAACGGCGATTCCGGCCGTGAATCCGACGATGATCGGGTAGGGGATGAACTTGATGACCGTGCCCAGCCGGAAGGCGCCCATTGCGACGAGCAGTCCGCCCGCCATGAGCGTGGCGACCAGCAGACCCGTTTCGCCGTACTGCTGGATGATGCCGTAGACGATGACGATGAAGGCGCCCGTGGGGCCGCCGATCTGCACGCGGCTGCCGCCCAGCAGCGAGACGACGAATCCGGCGATCACGGCCGTGATGATACCCTTCTCGGGCGAGACGCCCGAGGCGATGCCGAAGGCGATGGCCAGCGGCAGGGCGACGATGCCGACGATGATGCCGGCCATGAGATCGGCGGCGAAATCCGCGCGCGAGTAGTTTTTCAGGGTCTCGAACAGTTTGGGCCTGAAGGGGAATGTGTTCATATGTCGGGTGTGTGTTTGATCGCAATGTTTTTCGAAGCTGCAAAAATAGGTAAAATAATCGCAAGATGTACTCCGTCCGACCGGAGGATGGGCATTGCGGCATGTTCCGTGTAAAAAAGATTGCACGGACGGTTGTCGTGCATTATCTTTGTAAAAACTGTTTTCGGGATGACACCTCTGTTTTCCGACCGCGAAATCCGCGGTCTCGTTCTGTTTCTGCCGCTGGCCGGCCTGCTCGTGTTAGGCGTCCTGTTGCTCCGGCCGAAGCCCTCGCCGGAGGCGGCCGGAGCGCTGACGGCGGAGCTGGAGGAGCGCGCGGATACGATCGAACTGTTCCGCTTCGATCCCAACACGGTCGGCTACGAAGAGCTGCGGAGGCTGGGCCTCTCGAAATACGAGGCTGTCAGCCTGCTGAAATACCGTGCCGCGGGCAAGGTGTTCCGCATACCGGAGGACGTGGCCACGTGTTACGGCTTCACGGATTCGCTCTACCTGCGGCTGGCGCCTTATATCCATATAGGACGCAAGTATGCCATCGCACCCCGCGAGTACCGGCGCGAGCGGGTGGTGCGTCCGTTGCTGGCGCCGGAGCCGTTTCTGGTGGATACCGTCTCGGCGTTCTATCTGCGGGCGATCGGCGCTCTGTCCAAACGTCAGGCCGAGGCATTCGTCCGCTGGCGCGACCTGCACGGCATCCGCGACATGGAGGAGCTGAGCGAATGTTATGTGATCTCCGATTCGGTGGCTCGGGCGCTGGCGCCCTATGTGCGGTTCGCCGAGCGGCCCGATCCGATGCGGAGGCCCGTCGAGCTGAACCGGGCCGATTCGGCCGAGTTGCGCAGCGTCTACGGCATCGGAGAGAAGAGCGTAGGGGCCATTCTGCGCTACCGCGAGCGGCTCGGCGGATTCTACCGCGTGGAACAGCTGGCCGAGATTCCGCAGGTTACGGAGAGCAACTACGAGAAGATTTTGAAACAAATTGTGTGCGATAGTTGTGAAATTCGAAAAATTGATATTAACTTTGCGGCTCCGAATACGCTGGCCGGACATCCTTACATGCCGCCGCGCGTATTGAGGAAATTACTTAAACAAAGACAATTGAAAGGGGGCTGGACGAACGTCGGAGAGCTGGTTGAAGATCACATATTGACCGCGGAGGAGGCAGCGAGACTGACTCCCTATCTTCGTTTCGGCACATGCGGCACTCTTGAGAACGATACGGCGACTCCTTTCCCGGACGGGGAGGGCGCCCGATAGACAGACTGATTTGAATCGAAAACAATTAAAAGCAGAATAGTATGATTATCATGCCGGTTAAGGAGGGCGAAAACATCGAACGCGCCCTGAAGAAATTCAAACGTAAATACGAGCGTACGGGCGTACTGAAGGAGCTTCGCCGCCGTCAGTACTTCACCAAGCCTTCGGTAGCGAAGCGCGAGGCCCTGCAGCACGCCATTTACGTGGAGCACATGTACCGCGACGAGGAGTAGTCGTTCGCAGACGTGTTGCATCCGAACGAACGGTGAGACCGCCAACGAGTCTCGAATATGGCAAATCGCCCCTGTCGGAACAAATTCTGGCAGGGGCGAAATCGTTGACACGGATTTGTCGGACTGCCTTTCCATGTCGTTTTGCATCGCGGCGCATCGCATCTCTGGCCTTGCGGGGACGGCCGGAATAGTTTGCTTTGTTGCGGGATTATTTCTGGCTTTGCGGGGGTGGGGCGGTCGAGACCGTGTTTCGTTACGGGATCGGGCCTAACTCTGGGGGTATGCGGAAATCCGGTGATTCGGCGGGATGATCCGAACTCTTCGACGGGGTTATTGGCAGACCTTGCGGATCCTGCATGCGAAGGGCTTGTCGGCGGCGCTGTTCGGGACCCGGGCAGTCGACAGGCTTCCGGTTCGGACGGAGGGCGCATGTCGTGCAAACGGCTGCGTTTCTCTGTTTTTCGTTTTTTTGAAGGGGCGCGCATGGACCTCTCGTTACGAAAAAGGGGCTGTCTAATACGTTTTAGACGCCCCTTTTTTATTCGTACTGCTATTCGAGAATTTTCCGAATACGCAATTCTCGGAGGGAAAAAGAACCTTTGTTAAACAGCCCCATCTTCATTCGGGTAAGTGGGCGGACGATTTTCCGGATTCGTACGATCCGCCGGATCACAATCCCCAGTCCGAGGGATCGCAGGTGTTTTTCGGAGCATTCGGCACGTTGGGGAAATAGGTGATTCCCGTCATGCGTTCCAGTTCGCTCACTGCGATCAGCATCGAGGCATTCGGTTTAAGCCCCGGCTGTGCCTTGTGTTCCAGCAGAAAGGCTGCGCATTTGAGTTCGTCGGCCCGGCAGTCGGCGACCGCCTTGCCCGTCCGGCCCGTTTTGGTCCGCAGCAGGACTTTGTAATAATGGGTCGGAATCACCGTTCCGCTCGACACCTTGTCGTCGTTCGCCCAATGGCAGCCGATCACCTGATAGAGCGTATCGGCGCACCACTGACCGTCTACGAGGCTTTCGAGGTTGTTCCAAGCACCTCCTCCGGTGTTGAAGCCGTCGGAGAGCTGCGGTCCGATGTTCGAATAATAGAATACCTGTTTGTTGGTGGCTGCACTCACGGTGCGGTCGCTCGAACCGAGCAGGTGGCCTCGTGTGTAGCCGCTTCGTTTGCCGATTTGCGTGCAACCGAGCGCTTCGAGCGCGGGATCCTGCTTGTAGGATTCGTTGCGTCCCGAACTGCCTTTGTAGCAGTTGTGCATGGGTGCGGCGACCCAGACGGGGCATCCTCTCTGCTTGCTGTAACAGACGGTGAAATTACGGATCGTGCCCGCATCGGCCCGCATGTGGTAGGCGTAGTAATAGTCGCCCGCTTTCACTGCTTCGGCCGGCAGTTCGGCCCACGATTTTCCGAATACGGCTTCGCTTCCCGGGTTGGGATCGGGGTCCGGAAAGGGCGGCTCCTCAGTGCCGTCCTCTCCGGAACCGCCGCCCGAAGTTCAGTTTTTCTTGAAGATATAGACGTCTTTCTGACCACTCCTGTAGCAGGAGAACAAATCGCTCTCCGAGTTGAAACGCATCCAATTACGGTTGTCGCTGCCTGTCGCTTTGATGGTGGCGACCCCATCGGCTGCGATCGTGATCTCCCATTCGGAATTGACAGTTACTTTATTTTCTATCTTCAGATAATTTTTTGAACTGCTGGCCGCATAGAGATATCCGTCGCCGTCGTTCAGCGTGAAATAGCCGGTGTTGGTCGTACCTTGGCCCACGGTCAGCACACTGACCGTAGCAGCAGGATTTTCGATGAGGTTTCCTCCGGAGATGGTAACGGCCGCCCCTTCTCGGTTGTTGCTTCTCTGCGCGCCGAGAGCCTTGCCCGCTTCGAGATTGGCGATGATGATTTTGCTGCCGACGGTCAGTTCCGAAATATCGGTGAGAAGCGTGTAGGAAGCTTCTTCCGGTTTCGGCAACGTAACGTCGATCGTTGCGGTGTTCATCTTGCCGGCTTCGAACTTCACCTCTTGGATCATGGTGCGGGATTGTTCGCTGATGCCTTTGTCCGTCGTTACGGTGATGTTGAATTTGTCGCCGCTGGCGAGCGTCAGGGGGGCAAGTACGTAGTATGCGTCGAACGTGCCGTTCGGTTCGATGGCCGGAGCATTCTTAAGGGTCAGCGAAGTGTCTTTGTAATAGCCTCCGGCGATCTTGACCTCGCCTGTCGCATAGTCGATCGTGTAGAAGCCTGCGATCACGGAGTCGTCGCCGAGCGATAAGGTGATTTTAGTCGGGGTAATGGGGGTGTCCTCTTTGTTGACGAGCGTGAATTTCATCAACGAGCCGATATGGTTCATCCGGATCGATGGCGACTGTGTACCGGGAACGTTCTGGGCCATACCTACGATGCCGTCGCTGTCGCTCAGATGAGCGGTCGAGCTGCCGGTTTGGGTCTGGTTACCGATCGTAATGGTGCCGGTTTCCGGATTTTTCATGTATTTCGTGTTGCCTGCGTAGTTGTTGATGATATACCAGTCATAGGACTTGGCAGGGTCGATTGCGATGTCGGGGCAGGTAAAGATGCCCTGAGCGGCTGCCTCCTCTGTCGTCGTGAACTTGTACTGCTCCCATGAAGCGGGTTCGGTACCCGTTTCGCGGCAGAATACGAGCAGTTCGTCCTCGGCGTCCCATGCGACTTTGCCCGTCGCGGGATCGAGCGTGGTGCGCGTGTCGGATGCGATGGGCGTGTACTCGGCGCGGAGCGTGAATCCTTGCCGGAGATCGGACGCATCCGTGGCGGCCGTGTCGTCTTTCGAGCAGTTGGTGAGGGCTGATGCGGCGAGCATCAGACCCATCACGATGAACGATTTTTTCATTTTCATGTACGATTTTCAGGTCCGATACTCCGTTTACTCTTCGCTGCTCCACCAGTCTACCTCTCCGGTGCCCCAATCCGTGATGGGCAGATCGCCCGTGCTGGCTGCGAATCCTTTTTCCGTCGAGACTGCGAGGGCCTCGATCGCGGGAGCGGAATAACCGTTATTCCCCCCCCCTTGCTTGGTGAATTTTTCCATGGGTAATTTATTAGTAAAAAGTGTGTTATACGTCGTGTTCCGTCCGTCGAAATTACCGGTTGACAGCGAGGCTTGCAAATCGAACCCGTTAAAATACTGTGAAATCGATCCGTACCGATGCCGATCGTGCCTGACTGTTCCGGCGAATGTCCTAATTATTATACAAATATATACAGAGTTCCGCGAATTGCAAAGGGTATATCCATAAATGATACGATTCGGATTTTTTATCGGAAAATGTTGTCGGAGCCCGGAGAGCCTGCGGCGGCGGACCCGCCGGACGAAGTTGTGCGGCCGCACAGTCTCTCGAAGCGATCCGCAGCAGCGGTGTTGGGTGGAAAGCCGTTTTCAACGGAACCCGACGATCTCGGGGCGGGTCGGCAGATAGCGGTACTGCTCCATGCGGGTCTGATTCGAGACGCGCACATAGCGGCTGTCGAGCCAGCCCCGTTTTCCGACCGCAAAGCCGAGTTCGAGTTGTATGGCGTTGAAAATCAGTCGTTCGTTCTTGATCCGCATGCCGATGCCGAACGACGCGAAGAATTCGTTCCGGAAAGGGTTGGCATGGTAGCCCAGCAGACCGAAATCGGCGAATCCGAAGAGAGCGATCCGGAAGCCGAGGGGCTGGTAGGGGGTGAAGAAGACGGTTTCGGTGTTGAGCACTGCACGGTTGATGCCCGTAACGTCTTCGCGCAGCGAGCGGAGCCCGTTTTCGCGCGTGAAACGCAGCACCTCCTCGCTTCCGGAGTAGCGGTTCCAACCCTGTGTGTAGTTGAGCGAGAGGAACTGGCGGATGCGGTTGCGGCGGAAAACGAAGAGGTTCGAGAACCACCTCAGGTCGATGTCCACGGCACTGCGCCGCCATGCTCCGGTGCTCAGGTCGATGTAGCTGCCGAAGGAGATGCCGCCCATCACATAGCCCAAAGGTCTGAAGCTGCCGGCCTTGAGCCCTGCACCGAGGTACATCAGCTCGTCGAACTCGCCCCACGAGTAGCCGCCGACCAGCTCGGCGTTGTAACCCGTGGCGAGGTATTCGCGCGTACCGTATCCGTAGACGAGATTGGCGGAATAGAATTTTTCGCGGTAGAGGCCGACGCCGAACAGCAGGTTGTCCGTATTGTGGAAGGCGGGGTTGTACTCCGGACCGACTTGGGGCCGCAGACTGAAATGGGCCCGGCTGTAACGGCCCGTAACGTAGACGCTCGAACGGATCGGTGCGATGTATTTCGAGCGGCCGCCCCAAATGTCGACCGCGTGGATTTTGCCCAGCTCCGAGGTGTCGCGGTCGACGAGGTAGTACTTCTCCTTCACCTCTTCGTAGGATGCGCCCACTTCGTAGTCCGTGGGTTTGATGAACTCTTTGCCGAGGCCGAGCTTGAGCTCCGAATTGTAGAAATCGCGCCCCGCGGAGAAGGCGGCCGTGTAGAAGGTCCCCAAGAGGTTCGGAATTTCGTATTCCACGATGTTGCCTCCGTAGCCGAAGTCGTTGCGGTCGAAGTGGGTCTTGACGCTCAGTTTGTTGCCCATGCCGAGGATGTTGGCGTCGTACACCGAGAACATGGTGCGGCCCTCGCTGTGGAATCCGGCGTCGGCACTGATGGTCCAGCTGTCGCGGGTGTGGACCACGATGTTGACGATCGCCGTGTCCAGCGGATCGGGCACTATTTCCAGTTCGGCGTCGGAGATGTAGGCGCGCGAGCGGAGCAATTGTTTGTTGCGCACCAGAATCTGCGGGTCTACCTTGTCGCCCGGACGGAACAGGAGGTCGCGGCGGATCACGCGGTCGCGCGTGAGCACGTGGACGTTGTTGCCCGTGCGTTCGAACCAGTTGCCGTCGGGCGAGAAGACCTGTTCGCGTGCAATGGCGATTTCGCCGATGGTCTTGCCTGCATAGGGCTCGAAGAGGCGGTCTTCGTCGAGCACGCGCCCGTTGTCCGTCGTGTCGAGTACGGGGCGGACGAAAAGCATCTTGTAGAGCAGGCGCGGCACGGCCCGGCGGCTCGTTTTGGCGGCGATGCTGTCGTAGAGACGCCGGTTGCGCTCGGCCCGCTGGAGGATGGTCGTGTCCGGCGCGTAGCGTCCGGACCGGCCGAGTGCGGGTACGCTTTCGAGCGTGTGGAGCCGGATGCCCGCAACGGAGATGCAAAGCGTATCGGGATGTGAAATGCCGCCGCCCGTGCTGTCGCGGTAGCGGCAGAGGTATTCCCAAGTGGTGATGTCGAGGGTGTCGGCCTCTTCGCGGGTTGCGGCGGCGGATGTCCGGTCGGGCGGGGCGGTTGCCGGGGCGTGCCGGGGCGTGCCGGGGCGTGCCGGGGCATGAAGGGCGTATGCGGCGGTTCCTCGGAGTGTCTCCCCGGCCGGTGCGCTGCCGCCGCTTTCGGCGGCAGCAACGGAAGGGACCGGAACGGGGAGCGCCGGGGCCGAAGTCGCGGAACCGCGGGGCGTCGTTCGGCTTTCCTCTCGCGAGAAAGCGACGTTTGCGGCGAGCAGGAACGACAGTGCGAGTATGGAAAAGCGGAACGGCATTCGTCCAAAGATAACGTTTTTTTTCGCAAAATGTGTACATCATCCGATGCTTCCTCGCGTTCGGATTTCCCGGTCGTGCTGCATGCGAAGAGGATAACTCGAATTTTTTTTCGTCCGTTTCCCGCCCCGGCACGGCCCGAGCGGGTTCGGTTCTGCTCCCGGCCTGATGAAACGGTTGCTTTCGGGAACCCTATCAGGCGGTTTCGAAGGCAGGCCGGACTTGAGGCTGGGCGTATGGTGCTGCGGGGCGTGTGCGCGAGCGGACCGGCGGTCGGACGATGCCGCTGGCGCGGCGAGGTCGGGGCCCTTCTCCCTCCCTCGGAAATCCGGATGTTCGCCGCAGGCTTGCGGCCCCGTTTTCTGCGTCGGAGTGCGATTGCGGAAGGTTGGGGCGCCTTGGGCTGCAGGGCGTATGTGCGGTGGACGCATCGGAACTCGGCCGGCTCGGTTCGTCGTGTTTTTGTGCCGAGGAACGGGGCGGAGGTTTCATCGTGCGGTCGGAGGGCCCTTCGCCGGGCGGCTGCGGGAGGGTAGGGGAGAGTACATACGGGACCGATGCCGCATCCGGCTGCGATTATCGTTCGGTCTTCTTCGCTCTCGCGGGGGCGCGGCGGTCCGCAAACACGGTTTTCGGTCGCGGGACTGTTCGGTTTGTCGTGCGGTTTGCAGCCGGGGGGCATGCATCGTCGCGGCCGGTCGATGCACACATGAGAAAGGAGGGAGTGCCTTTCGGCGGTCTCCCTCCCTTTGCGTCGAGTGTCCGCAAATATGCCGTCGTCCCGCAGGTAGGCGCTCCTCGATGGCGGAGTGTGCCTGTTGCGTTTGCCGGAACCCGTTCGGCTGCCGGCCGTCCGAACTGAAAACCGCTTCCGGCTGCGGTCTTATTTGCGGCTCTCCTTGGCTTCGATGCACTCGGTGGCGTGCGGCACCTTCATCAGCCGTTCCTTCGGAATCAGCTTGCCGGTGGTTTTGCAGATGCCGTAGGTCTTGTTCTCGATGCGAACGAGCGCCATTTCGAGGTTGCGGATGAATTTCATCTGGTGAGCGGCCAGCCGTCCGCTCTCCTCTTTCGAGAGCGTGGTGGCGCCCTCTTCGAGCACTTTGAACGTGGGCGATGTATCCTCGGTATCGTTGTCGGCCGTATGGGTGATCGTGGCGCGCAGCAGTTCGTAGTCCGCGCGCGCATTTTCCAGCTTTTTCAGAATCAGCTGTTTGAACTCTTCGAGTTCGGCGTCGCTGTAACGTGTTCTCTCGTCTGCCATAATCTCTGTTGTTTGTGATTTATGTAAAATTAAGCACTTTTTCCGTAAGTACCAAATTTTACCCGTTAAATTCGCTCAGAGGCGTGTTACGGCGATGCGTACCCGTTCGTCGTCCACTTCCGTGTCGACCACTGCGGCGCCTTCGGGCGTTGCGCTGCCCGCCACCTCGTCGGCGAGGGTCTGCGCAGCGATGTAGCCGGCGTAGCGTGCGAGCGCGTCGCGCGTCAGAGGCGTCAGTTCGATGCCGACGCGGATGCGGTCGGTAACTTCGAATCCCGACTCCTTGCGGATATTCTGGATGCGGTTTATCAACTCGCGTGCCACGCCTTCGGCTCGCAGTTCGTCCGTCAGAGTGATGTCGAGCGCCACGGTGAGCTTTCCCTCCGAGGCGACCAGCCAGCCGGGCATGTCCTCCGAGGTGATCTCGAAGTCGGCGGCCGTCAGGGTGATGCGTTCGGCGCCGAGGTCGAGCTCGGTCTCCGCGGCGGATTCGATCCGGACGATCTGCTCCTGCGTGAACTGGGCCGTCATCGCGGCGATCTGCTTCATGTATTTGCCGTATTTCGGGCCGAGGGTCTTGAAGTTGGGTTTGATCCGCTTGGTGATGAGCCCCGCGGTCTGTTCGATCAGTTCCACCTCCTTGACGTTCACTTCGCCCATCACCAGTCCTTTCACGGCTTCGATGCGCCGTTTGGTTTCGGCGTCGAGCACCGGAACGAGAATCTTCGTGAGCGGCTGGCGTACCTTGATGTTCACCTTGCGGCGCAGGGCCAGCACCATCGACGAGATGCGCTGCGCGAGCGACATCGTCTGCTCCAGCTCGGGGTCGATCCGTGCGGCGTCGGCCGCAGGGAAGAGCGCGAGATGCACCGATTCGTCGGCGTGGCGGCCGCTCACGGCGTTCAGGTCGCGGAAGATGCGGTCCGTGATGAAGGGCGCGAAGGGCGCCGCCAGCATCGAGACGGTCTCCAGACAGGTGTAGAGCGTCTGATAGGCCGCAAGTTTGTCGTCCGTCATGCCGCCGCCCCAGAACCGCTTGCGGTTGAGGCGCACGTACCAGTTCGAGAGGTTCTCGCACACGAATTCCTGAATGGCCCGTGCGGCCGGCGTGGGATCGTAGTTTTCGAGCGCCTCCGTTACGGTCTTCACCAGCGTATTGAGCAGCGAGACGATCCAGCGGTCGATCTCGGGGCGTTTCGCTACGGGGATTTCGGGCTCGCGGCCCGTGAAGCCGTCCACATTGGCGTAGAGGGCGAAGAAGGAGTAGGTGTTGTAGAGCGTGCCGAAGAACTTGCGGCGCACCTCGTCCACGCCGTCGCGGTCGAACTTGAGGTTGTCCCACGGCTGCGAGTTGGAGATCATGTACCAGCGGGTTGCGTCGGCCCCGTAGGTGGCGAGCACGTCGAACGGATCGACGGCGTTGCCCAGCCGTTTCGACATTTTGTTGCCGTTCTTGTCGAGCACCAGCCCGTTCGAGATGATGTTGCGGAAGGCCGCCGAATCGAAGAGCATCGAGGCGAGGGCGTGCAGCGTGAAGAACCAGCCGCGCGTCTGGTCCACCCCTTCGGCGATGAAGTCGGCGGGGAAGACCGTGCGGAAGTCCTCCTTGTGTTCGAACGGGTAGTGCAGCTGCGCATAGGGCATGGCGCCCGAGTCGAACCACACGTCGATGAGATCCGGCTCGCGCCGCATCGGCTCGCCCTTGGACGAGACGAGCACGATCGAATCCACATAAGGGCGGTGCAGGTCGATGCGCTCCGCGGAGTAGTTCTCCCGCGAGTAGTCGCCCACCTTGAAATCCTTGTAGGGGTTCTCCGGCATCAGTCCCGCGGCCACCGACTTCTCGATCTCCGCGACGAGCTCCTCGACCGAACCGATGCACTTGAGCTCGGAGTAGTCCTCCGTAGCCCAGACGGGCAGCGGCGTGCCCCAGAAGCGCGAGCGCGAGAGGTTCCAGTCGACGAGCCCTTCGAGCCACTTGCCGAAGCGGCCCGTGCCGGTCGATTCGGGCCGCCAGCGGATCGTGCGGTTCAGTTCGATCATGCGGTCGCGCAGGGCCGTGGTGCGGATGAACCACGAATCGAGCGGGTAGTAGAGCACGGGTTTGTCCGTCCGCCAGCAGTGGGGGTAGGAGTGGGTGTGCTTCTCGATCTTGAAGGCGCGGCCTTCGCCCTTGAGCATCACCGAGAGATCGACGTCGAGCGTCGGCGCATCGGCCGGCAGCGAGTCGTCGTAGGCGTTCTTCACGTAGCGGCCGGCATACTCGCCGTATTTGCGCACGTCGACGTGCGTGCGGACGAATTCGGCATCGAGCTCTTCGAGGGGGAAGAAACGTCCTTTGCGATCCACCATCGGCTGATTCTTGCCCGCCTTGTCGACCAGAAACAGGGGGGCGATGCCGGCTGCGCGGGCCACGCGGGCGTCGTCCGCGCCGAACGTGGGCGCGATGTGCACGATGCCCGTACCGTCCGACGTGGTTACGTAGTCGCCCAGAATGACGCGGAACGCATCCCCGTCGGGACGCACCCACGGCATGAGCTGCCGGTAGCGCACGCCTTCCAGCTCGGGGCCTCGGAGCGAGCCTTCCATGATCTCGTAGGTGCCCTCGGCCTTCTTGGGGAAGTAGGAGCCCACGAGATCGCGGGCGAGAATCACCGTTTGCGGGGTGTCCGTATAGGGATTGCGGCACTTGATGCGCACGTATTCGATTTCGGGACCTACGGCGAGCGCCGTGTTCGACGGCAGGGTCCACGGCGTCGTGGTCCATGCGAGGAGACAGAGCGCGCCCTCCGTGCCTTCGAAGAGCCGCTGGCTCCGTGCGTCGCGCACCACCTCGAACTGCGCCGTGCAGGTCGTGTCCTTCACGTCGCGGTAGCAGCCCGGCTGGTTCAGTTCGTGGGTCGAGAGACCCGTGCCCGCTGCGGGCGAATAGGGCTGGATGGTGTAGCCTTTGTAGAGCAGCCCCTTGTCGAAAAGCTGTTTCAGCAGCCACCACAGCGTCTCGATGTATTTGTTGTCGTAGGTGATGTAGGGATCGTCCATGTTGACCCAGTAGCCCATCTTGCGCGTGAGGTCCTCCCAGACGCCCGTGAACTCCATGACGGCTTCGCGGCACGTGCGGTTGTACTCCTCGATGGAGATCTTGCGGCCGATGTCCTCCTTCGTGATGCCGAGTTTTTTCTCGACGCCCAGTTCCACGGGCAGGCCGTGCGTGTCCCAACCCGCTTTGCGGTGGACCAGATAGCCTCGCTGGGTCTTGTAGCGGCAGAATACGTCCTTGATCGTGCGGGCCATCACATGATGGATGCCCGGCAGTCCGTTGGCCGAGGGAGGCCCTTCGTAGAAGACGAACGCCGGATGTCCTTCGCGGGTGGAAATGCTCTTGTGGAACGTGTCGTTCTCGTCCCACTCTTTCAGCACGTCGGCGGCTGTCGCCGCCAGATCGAGACCCTTGTACTCTTTGAATTTCATATCGTGTGATTGCTGATTTCGTAACAACTCGCAAAGATAGTAAAATCTCCGGAAAATCCGGTGCTTTCGCAAACCCGATTGTCTCTTCGGCCCGCTCTCTTCCGGCAGTCCGATGCCCGTGCCGGACGGGCGGCTTCCGGCTCTTCGTCGTCCTTGACGCACAGAGCTGTCTGCCGGACATCGTTCGGTACGGCCGGGTGTCGTTTCATCGCGGACGAACCGTTTCATTGAGCCGAGCGCAGAGCCGAACTCGTTCGGACCATGCCGGGGCGGAAAATGGAAGAAATACATTCAACCGTTTCATTGAGCCGAGTGCAGAGCCGAACTCGTTCGGACCATGCCGGGGCGGAAAATGGAAGAAATACATTCAACCGTTTCATTGAGCCGAGTGCAGGGCCGAACTCGTTCGGGCCATGCCGGGGCGGGAAACGACCGCACGAAGATCGACTTTTTCCGCCGCTGCCGAACGGAGAGGGAGACCGTCTGCGGGCATTCGCCGGACACGTCGATCGACGAAAAGACTTCGGGTGCGGCCGTCCGGCGACAGGTGCGTCTCTGCGGTCCGTGCGCGGCATGGCACTTCGGACATCGGACCGTGCGCACCGCCCGCCGCTCCGAGGCGGGGAAATCCGTCTGTTCGAAGCGGTTCTCTCAAGGCCTTGTCGGCCGCGGAGGGCGGGCGGAGGTTCGGGGTCAGAGGGTCCGCACGATCCGTGCAGGGTTGCCCACGGCGAGCGAACGGGCCGGCAGATCCTTCGTTACGACCGCGCCGGCACCGACGATGCAGCCGTCGCCGATCGTAACGCCCGGGCAGACGATCGCTCCGCCTCCGAGCCAGCAGTCGTCGCCGATCGTGATCGGACGGCCGCATTCGCGCTGCGTGGCCCGTTCCGCCGCGTCGAACGGATGGTGGGCGGTGAGCAGCTGCACGTTAGGCCCGATGAGCGTGCGGCGGCCGATGCGGATCGGTGCGAGGTCGATGCATACGCAGCCGAAGTTGATGAAGGTCCCTGCGCCGGCCGAGACGTTGTAGCCGTAGTCGCACTGGAACGGAGCGCGGATGAACCCCTCCATGGCGGGACACAGTTCGCGCATGACGCGGCGGTACTCCTCGTCGTGGTCGCAGAGCACGACGTTCAGCCGGTGCCGGAGCCGTGTGGCGCGGGTGCGGTCGGCCGTGAGTTCGGCGTCTTGCGGGTCGAACCACTCGCCGGCGATCATTTTCTCTTTTTCGGTCATTTTTTTCGTTCGGTTTCAGTCGAAAGACTGCATTTCGATCAGTTTGGCGTAGATACCGTTGCGGGCCATCAGTTCGGCGTGGGTACCCTGCTCGGCGATACGGCCGTGGTCCACGACGATGATCCGGTCGGCGTTGTGGATCGTCGAGAGGCGGTGGGCGATCACCACCGACGTGCGGCCTTCGAGCAGGGCGTTCAGAGCGTCCTGCACCAGCTTTTCGCTTTCGGTGTCGAGGGCCGAGGTGGCTTCGTCGAGGATCAGGATTTCGGGGTTCTTCAGCACGGCGCGGGCGATCGAGAGACGCTGTCGCTGGCCGCCCGAGAGCTTCGATCCGCAGTCGCCGATGTTGGTGCGGTAGCCTTCGGGGGTCTCCATGATGAAGTCGTGGGCGTTGGCCACCTTGGCCGCCGCGACGATCTCGTCGTGCGTGGCCGAGGGTTTGCCCATGGCGATGTTGCTTTCGATGGTGTCGTTGAAGAGCACGGTATTCTGCGCCACGACGCTCATGTGGGCGCGCAGGCTCTCCTGCGTGTAGTCGCGGATCGGGATCCCGTCGATCAGGATGTCGCCCGAGGTTGCGTCGTAGAAGCGGGGAATGAGCTCGCTGAGGGTCGACTTGCCGCCGCCCGAGGGGCCGACCAGCGCCACGGTCTCGCCGCGGCGGATGCGGAACGAGATGCCGTCGATCACCTCGCGGCTGCCGTCGTAGGTGAAATGTACGTTGCGGAACTCGATTCCCTCGCGGAGGCTGTCGAGCGTGCGGGCGTCGGGGCGGTCTTGGATTTCGGGCTGCGAATCGAGCACCTCGAAGATGCGTTCGCCGGCGGCGATGCCCTGATTGATCGTGGCGAACTGGTCGATGAACGACCGCACGGGGCGCGTGATCTGCGAGAACATGGCCAGAAAGGCCACGAAACCGCCGGCGTCGAGCGAGCCCCGGATGACGAGCATGCCGCCGAAGACGAGGATCACGCCCGCGGCCGAGATGCCGAGAAATTCGCTCATGGGCGAGGCGAGCTGCTGGCGGCGGACCATCGAGAGCTGCAGACGCGAGAATTCGGCGTTGATGGCGTGGAATTTCCGTTTGACGTATTCGGTGGCGTTGTAGCTCTTGATGACCTTGATGCCCGAGAGCGCTTCGTCGAGTGTGCTGACCATGTCGCCCATGCGCTCCTGACTGGTGCGGGCCGGATGGCGGAGCCGCTTGACGATCGAGCCGATCAGGAGGGCCACCAGCGGCAGAAAGACGATCGAGAAGATCGACAGCTCCCACGAGATCATGAACATCGCCGCCAGATAGCCGATGATGAGCAGCGGCTCGCGGAAGGCTACCTGCAACGTGTTGGTGATGCAGAACTGCACGACCATCACGTCCTGCGTGATGCGCGATACGATGTCGCCTTTGCGCTGTTCGTTGAGGTAGCCCACGTTCATGCCGATCACCTTGTCGAACATCTGGTTGCGCATCCGCTGGAGCGACCGCGTGCGGAGGTTCTCCACGGTCCACGAGCTGAGGTAGCGGAACGTGTTGCTCAGCAGGCTGGTGGTCATCACCGTGGCGGCCAGCAGGACGAGGGTTTTGAAGATGCTGAATTCGGTGCCGAAGAGGTGGGTGTAGAGGTAGCCGATGAGTTGCGAGAAGGTCTCCTGATTGACGGCATAGGTCGACGGCAGTTCGTAGACGGGTTCGAAGCGGTAGGCGGGGTCGAACAGGGTGCTCAGGATCGGAATGATGAGCACGAAGTTGATCGTGTTGAAGAGCGCGTAGAAAACGGCGTAGAAAAAGTAGGGTACGGCGTATTTCGAAATCGGGCTGGCGAAGCCGAGCAGTCGTATGTAGGTCTTGAACATAGGGTGTTCGCGGGGTTGTTTGGGGTTAATATCTCGGCAAAGATAGGAAAACCCGCGGAAAATGACGCATCGGAAGGGAAAATAACGCGATTGTCTGCACGGGCCGCTGCCTCACACGGGTGCGGGCAAAAGGTGCGAGAAGCAGGAATTTGCGGTTTTTTCCCGAAATAGAAAGTGCTGGAATATCGGGTTTTCGTACTTTTCGCCTTGCGAAAGGTGCGGAAAACCTTTCGCAAGGCGAAAAAAGACGCGAGACCGGAGGCTTGAAAGATCCGCGAGGCGGATAGCAGGCATTGCGGAAGACGGGGCTTTCGGGTTTTTGCGCCGGCTTCCGGTTTTTACGCCCCGTCGTCCGAAGCGTCGTAGCCCGTGTCCTCGATGTGGTGCGCGCGGTCGCTTGCGGCGGCCACGGCGAGTTGGTCGCAGCGGTTGTTTTCCACCGTTTCGGCGTGGCCCTTTACCCAGACGAATCGGACGCGGTGGCGCCGGTAGACGCGCAGGAAACGCCGCCAGAGATCGGGATTTTTCTTGCCGGCGAATCCCTTTTTCTCCCAGCCGAAGACCCAGCCTTTCGTTACGGCGTCCACGACGTAGCGCGAATCGGAATAGATCGTAACGTCCGATCCGTCGAATTTGAGCAGTTCGAGCGCGGCGCATACGGCCGTGAGCTCCATGCGGTTGTTGGTCGTGAGGCGGTAGCCCTGCGACAGCTCCTTGCGGAAGCGGCCCGAGATCAGCACGCAGCCGTAGCCGCCCGGCCCCGGGTTGCCGAGGGCCGATCCGTCCGTATAGATGGTGATGGTCGGCAAATCGTATACTTGGTTTGTAATGTTTTGTTGCGTCGGGTCGGATTGCGTCTGACGCGCCCACTTCTCCCCCCCCCTCCCTTCTGCTTGCTCCCCGGCGGAGCGGAACGTCGGAACCGCCGGCCCCGAGCGGGATCCGGCGGCGGCTTCGCCGTATGCTTCGAGGAAGGCCGAACGCGACCTCCGTTCCGTCGGCGCTTCGGTTATTTCAATGCGGCGAGCTGTTCGCGCAACGCCGTGATCTTGGCCTCGGCATCGGACCGCTTGGCCCGCTCGTTGGCCACCACCTTTTCGGGTGCCGAGGAGACGAACCGTTCGTTCGAGAGTTTTTTCAGTACGCCGGCAAGGAACCCTTCGTAGTAGGCCAGCTCCTTTTCCAATTTCTGCCGCTCGGCCTCGGGGTCGATGCAGCCGGCCAGCGGCACGAAGTACTGCGTGGTCTTCACGATGAAGGCCGCGGCCGCGGGGTCCTTCTCCGCCACGGTCTCGATGGTCGAGAGATTGGCCATCTTCCGGATGACGGGTTCGTACTCCGCAGGATAGTTCTCGTCGGCCACGACCCGCAGCGTCAGCGCCTCCTTCTGCGGGAGGTTCTTCTGATTGCGGATGTTGCGCACGGACGAGACGACTTCCTTGGCCAGTTCGAAGCGTGCGAGCAGGCGTTCGTCCGCCGCGACCGGTTCGGGCATCGGGGCCACCATAATCGACTCGCCCGCACGGCGCGGTGCGAGGGCCTGCCAGAGCTCCTCCGTAACGAAGGGCATGAAAGGGTGCAGCAGACGCATCAGCGCATCGAAGAATCCGCGGGTCGCGGCGAGCGTTGCGCAGTCGACGGGTTGACCGAAGGCGGGCTTCGCCATTTCGAGGTAGAGGCCGCTGAAATCGTCCCAGAAGAGTTTGTAGGCCTTCATCAGCGCTTCGGAGATGCGGTACGATGCGAAGTCCGCGTCGATTTCGCGCAGGGCCCGGCCCAGCGTTTGCCCGAACCACTCGACGGCGAGGCGGTTGTTTTCGCTCTGCGCGAGCGTCTCGTCCGCCTTCCAGCCGTTCACCAGCCGGTAGGCGTTCCATATTTTGTTGCCGAAGTTGCGCCCCTGCTCGCAGAGCGCCTCGTCGAACATCACGTCGTTGCCGGCCGACGACGAGAGCAGCATCGCCACGCGCATGCCGTCGGCTCCGTACTGCGTGATCAGGTCCAGCGGGTCGGGCGAGTTGCCGAGCTGCTTGGACATCTTGCGGCCCAGCTTGTCGCGCACAATGCCCGTGAAGTAGACGTTGCGGAAGGGTTTTTCGCGGCGATACTCGTAACCCGCCATAATCATGCGCGCCACCCAGAAGAAGATGATGTCGGGGGCCGTTACCAGATCGTCGGCGGGGTAGTAGTAGTCGATTTCGGGATTGTGCGGGTGTCGGATGCCGTCGAAGACGGAGATCGGCCACAGCCACGACGAGAACCACGTGTCGAGCACGTCCTCGTCCTGCCGCAGATCGGAGAGACGCAAGGTCGCGTCGCCGCTCTTGGCGCGGGCCTTTTCGAGCGCCTCTTCGGCCGTGGGGGCCACGACGCAGCCGCCGCCGGGCAGGTAGTAGGCCGGTATGCGCTGGCCCCACCAGAGCTGGCGCGAGATGCACCAGTCCTTGATATTCTCCATCCAATGGCGGTAGGTATTCTTGTATTTCTCGGGCACGAAGCGGATCTCGTCCTCCATCACGGCGCGGATGGCCGGTTCGGCCAGCTCGCGCATCGAGAGGAACCACTGCATCGAGAGTTTCGGTTCGATCGCTGCGCCCGTGCGCTCCGAGTAGCCCACGTTGTTGGTATAGGGTTCGGTCCGGTCGAGCAGTCCCGCCGCGTCGAGGTCGCCCTCGATGCGTTCGCGCAGTTCGAAGCGGTCCATGCCGGCGTAGAGACCGACCTTGTCGTTGATCGTGCCGTCGTCGTTGAAGATGTCGATCGTTTCGAGCCCGTATTTCTCGCCCAGCATGTAGTCGTTCACGTCGTGTGCGGGCGTTACTTTCAGGGCGCCCGTGCCGAATTCGATGTCGACGTACTCGTCGCGGATGACGGGGATCGAACGGCCCACCAGCGGCACTACGACGCGCGCATCTCCGGGCAGGTCGGCATAGCGCGGATCGGCGGGGTTGACGCACAGGGCCGTGTCGCCCAGAATGGTCTCGGGGCGCGTGGTGGCCACGACGATGTGGCGGTCGGTGCCTTCGATCCGGTAGCGCAGGTAGTAGAGCTTGCCGTGCGACTCCTTGAAGACCACCTCTTCGTCCGAGAGGGCGGTGCGGGCCGAAGGGTCCCAGTTGACCATGCGCACGCCGCGGTAGATCTTGCCCTTGTCGTAGAGGTCGCAGAAGACGCGGACGACGCTCTCGGTGCGGGCTTCGTCCATCGTGAAGGCCGTGCGTTCCCAGTCGCACGAGGCGCCCAGCTTGCGCAGCTGGCGGAGGATCACGCCGCCGTACTGCTCCTTCCACTCCCATGCATGGCGCAGAAACTCCTCGCGCGTGAGCTGCGACTTCTCGATGCCCTGCTCCTTGAGGCGGGCCACCACCTTGGCTTCGGTGGCGATCGACGCATGGTCCATGCCCGGAACCCAGCAGGCGTTGCGGCCGGTCATGCGGGCGCGGCGCACCAGCACGTCCTGCAGCGTGTTGTTGAGCATGTGCCCCATGTGGAGCATGCCCGTAACGTTGGGGGGCGGGATGACGACGGTGAACGGTTCGCGGTCGTCGGGCTCGGAGTGGAAAAGGCGGTTTTCGATCCAGTAGTCGTACCACTTGGCCTCGATCTGCTGGGGCGTGTATTTGTCTGCGATCTGCATATGCGTGTCGGTCTATTCGTTTCGAACGACAAAGGTATGAAAAAAGTCGGGAAAGAGCGTGCGGGGGCGGCGAAAAGTGATGAAAAACGTTGCGTCCGGATGCGTCCGTCCGTTCGTGCGGTCGTTTCCGTCCGAATGGAGGCGGTCGGCGCATCGCCGACGGGGCTCCGGAGCGCAGTCAGCCGTGCGAATTATCAACAATCTGTTCAGAGGGAAATAAAATACGTGAAAAAAACGTTATCTTTGCGAATCTTTTATTTAATTCATGTGGGGCGTTCGCGTGCGCAGAGCTTTTGTTCCGCGACGCGCAGGAGCGGATGCGGCCTCCCGCCGCCGCATCGGCGGAGGAGGTTCGCAGAGACCGGAAAACGCCCGCCCATGAGGAAGGAAACGATTTATGAGTAAGAAAGATAAAGTAGTGGAAACCATTGAAATCGACGACCTGAATGCACTGCCCGAACTGGTGGACGGCAAGCATCACGTAATTCCGATCGTTACGGGCGGCGACGAAATGGCCGAAGAGGTCGACGTGCCCGAGATCCTGCCCATTCTGACCTTGCGCAGCTCGGTGCTGTTCCCCGGGTCGATCACGCCCATCACCGTAGGCCGCGACAAGAGCATCAGTCTGGTGCGGGCGGTGAATGCCGAGGGCGGCATTCTGGGCGCCGTGCTCCAGCGGGAGAGCGACGTGGAGGATCCGGCGCCGGACGACATGTACAAGGTCGGCACGGCGGCACGGATCATCAAGATACTGGAGATGCCCAACGGCAATCTGACGGTGATTCTGAACGGTCTGGAGAAGATCGAGATCAAGGAGTACGTGTCGGTCGAGCCCTATTTCAAAGCCCGTGTAACGCCATTGCGCGATTCGACGCCCGACCTGAAGAGCATCGAGTTCGAGGCGCTGGTGGACTCCGTGCGCGACGTGGCGCTCGGGATCATCAACGTCTCGCCCAACATGCCCAAGGAGGCGGCCTTCGCCATCAAGAACATCGACTCCAAGCGGGGCATCATCAACTTCATCTGCTCGAACCTCGAACTATCGGACGAGGACCGGCAGTCGTTGCTGGAGGCGCCCGGACTGCTGGCCCGAGCCCGCAAACTGCTGGAGATTCTGATCCGCGAGCAGCAGCTCGCCGAGCTGAAGAGCCAGATTCAGGAGCGCGTGAAGCAGGAGATCGACAAGCAGCAGCGCGACTACTATCTGCAACAGCAGATGCGCACCATACAGGACGAGCTGGGCGACGGCGAGGACGCCGACATCGAGAAGATGCGCGAACAGGCGGCCAAGAAGAACTGGCCGAAGGAGGTGGCCGAGACCTTCGAAAAGGAGCTTTCGAAGGTCGAGCGGCTCAACCCCGCCGTGGCGGAATATTCGGTGCAGATGACCTACCTGCAACTGATGCTCGACCTGCCGTGGAACGAAGTTACGCAGGATAATCTCGATCTGGAGGCGGCCCGCGCGCGGCTCGACCACGACCACTTCGGACTGGAGGAGGTGAAGGACCGGCTGCTCGAACACTTGGCCGTCATCAAGCTCAAAGGCGACCTCAAGTCCCCGATCCTGTGCCTCTACGGCCCTCCGGGCGTGGGCAAGACGTCGCTGGGCAAGTCGGTCGCCGCGGCGCTGGGCCGCAAATTCGGCCGCATCTCGCTGGGCGGTCTGCACGACGAGTCGGAGATCCGCGGACACCGCCGCACCTACATCGGCGCCATGCCGGGCCGCATCATCCAGACCATCAAGCGGTGCGGGTCGTCCAATCCGGTCATCATCCTCGACGAGGTGGACAAGGTTACGGTTTCGAACCACGGCGATCCTTCGAGCGCGCTGTTGGAGGTGCTCGACCCGGAGCAGAACACGACTTTCCACGACAACTACCTCGACATGGAATACGACCTGTCGAAAGTGCTCTTCATCGCCACGGCCAACAACGTGGGCAATATAGCCCCTGCGCTGCGCGACCGCATGGAGATGATCAACATCGCGGGCTACCTGATGGAGGAGAAGGTCCGCATCGCGCTGGACCACCTGCTGCCCAAGCAGCGTGCCGCGCACGGCATCGGCGAAGAGCAGCTCACGCTGACGCCCGAGGTGGTGGAGTGCATCGTTGCGGGCTACACCCGCGAGGCGGGCGTGCGGTCGCTCGACAAGCATCTGGCCAAGATCGCCCGCGCCCGCGCCAAACAGATCGCTTTCGGCGAACGGTTCGAGCCGGCACTCGCGGCGGCCGACGTGGAGAAGATTCTCGGCATGCCCAAGTTCCTGCGCGAGGAGTACGAGGTGGCCGACATGGTGGGCGTCGTTACGGGGCTCGCATGGACCGAGGTGGGCGGCGACATCCTCTATGTGGAGTCGGTGCTGACCCCGGGCAAGGGAAAGCTGAGCCTCACGGGCAACCTCGGCGACGTGATGAAGGAGTCGGCCACGATCGCCCACGAATGGGTGATGGCCCATCACAAGGAGCTGGGAATCGACCCCGCGATGTTCGCCGAGAACGACATCGACATCCACGTTCCCGAGGGAGCCATCCCGAAGGACGGACCGTCGGCCGGCATCACGATGGTTACGTCGATCGTCTCGACCTATACGGGGCGCAAGGTGAAGGAGCGCATCGCCATGACGGGCGAGACGACCCTGCGCGGACGGGTGATGCCCGTGGGCGGCGTGAAGGAGAAGATCCTCGCCGCCAAACGCGCCGGCATCACGGAACTGATCCTCTCGGAGGACAACCGCAAGGACATCGCCGAGATCAAGCCCGAGTACATCGCCGGGCTGACGTTCCACTACGTGCGGAATAATTCGGACGTGCTGCGGCTGGCATTGCAGTAACGACGGGACGACGACAGACGCATCCGTATGAATATCGAGGATTTCAGAGCCTACTGCCTCTCTTTCGCCGGAGCGCACGATGCGTTTCCGTTCGGGAAGGCCGTGTCGGAATACGACCGGAACCTGCTGGTCTTCTATGTGGGGGACAAATGGTTCTGTTTCGTGAATGCCGTGGAGTTCGATTGCTGCAACCTGAAGTGCGATCCCGGGCGGATCGCCCGATTGCAGGAGCGGTACGAAGGGGTGGGGCCGGCCTATCACATGAATAAACGGCACTGGATCGGCGTGCGTTTCGACAGCGACGTGCCCGATCCGGTGATCCGCGAACTGGTGCGGGACGCCTACGAACGTGTGGCCGGAAGCCTGACGCGGCGGCAGCGCGCAACGCTCGGGGCCGCCGCTTCTGCGCTCGGCACCGACCTCGCGCCCGACGCAGGACTTACGTCCGGGTTCGGGACCGGTTCGGAAAAGTAGGGGCGTGCACGACGTGTGCCGGCGGACTGCGGGGCGTATAGGTGTGTACGACGTATGGAATACGGGCGGTCGCATGCATTTCCGTACCGGCGTCCGATCGGTTCGGTCTTGCGGCGCAGCCCGGCGGAAGTCCCTCCGTGAGGGGGATTGCGAAGCGAATGCCGTTTTCCCGGCGGGCGGTCCGGCTGTACGCACGGGATACGATCGCCCCTCCCTCCTCGGAACGGCGAAGGGGAGGGGGTCGCGGTCGCAAACCGCGAAGAGCGGCGGCCGTGAGCGGAACCCGCAGTCCGGAATTTCCGGCAGAGCGGAGTATGTGGATGTTTGAAACGATTTAGCCTATGAAATTCATAGCGATCATACCGGCTCGGTACGCTTCGACGCGCTTCCCGGGCAAGCCGCTGGCGATGCTGGGCGGCAAGCTCGTGATCCGTCGGGTCTACGAACAGGCGGCCCGCGTGCTGGACGATGTGGCGGTAGCCACGGACGACGAGCGGATCGCCGAGACGGTGGCCGCGTTCGGCGGGCGTGCCGTGATGACTTCGCCCGACCACCGCAGCGGCACGGACCGTTGCCGCGAAGCGTTCGAGCGCTTGGGGGGCGGATTCGACGGCGTGGTCAACGTGCAGGGCGACGAACCTTTCATCCGCCCCGAGCAGATCGAGGCGCTGTGCCGTTGCTTCGACGATCCCGCCACGGAGATCGCCACGCTCGTGAAGCCCTTCGCCGAGACGGACGGACTGGCGGCGCTGGAAAATCCCAACTCCCCGAAGGTGGCGCTCGGCGCCGGGTCGCGGGCGCTCTATTTCTCGCGTTCGGTGATCCCCTATCTGCGGGGCGTGCCGAAGGAGGAGTGGCTGCGCCGACACACTTTTTACAAGCACATCGGCATGTACGCCTTCCGCGCGGAGACGCTGCGCCGCATCGCGTCGCTGCCCCAGTCGCCGCTCGAAGTGGCCGAGTCGCTCGAGCAGCTTCGCTGGCTGGAGCACGGCTGCCGCATCGGGGTAGCCATCACCGATGCCGAGACGGTCGGGATCGACACTCCCGAGGACCTCGTACGGGCGGAGGAATTTCTGAAAAAGAGGACCGGTTGAACGCAGGACCCGCTGCGCCGGAGGGGGGCGGCGGGCTTTTTTGCAGAATAAGCGAATTATGGACAAAGTATTTATCGCAGGCCCCTGCGTGATCGAATCGGCCGAGCTGCTCGATACGGTGGCCGCACGGCTCGCAGCGATCGGCCGCACGCTGGGTACCGAAATCATTTTCAAGGCCTCGTTCGACAAGGCCAACCGGACGTCGATATCGTCGTTCCGCGGCCCGGGTATCGACAAGGGGCTCCGTATGCTGGCCGACGTGCGGTCGAAGTGGGGCCTTCGGATCCTGACGGACATCCACGAAGCGTGGCAGGCCGCGCCCGCGGGCGAAGTGGCGGACGTGATTCAGATTCCGGCGTTTCTCTGCCGTCAGACCGATCTGCTGATCGCCGCAGCGAAGACGGGCCGCACGGTCAACATCAAAAAGGCGCAGTTTCTTTCGGGGGCCGACATGCGGTATCCCTACGAGAAGGCGTGCGATGCCGGTGCGAAAGAGATCTGGCTCACCGAACGAGGCAATATCTACGGCTACAACAACCTCGTGGTCGATTTCCGCAATATCGCGGATATGCTGCGGATCGCGCGGACGGTCGTGATGGACTGCACCCATTCGGTGCAGCGGCCCGGGGCCGCTGGCGGCAAGACGGGCGGCGACCGCGAGTTCGTGCCTGCGATGGCCCGTGCGGCCCGCGCGTTCGGTGCCAACGGTTTCTTTTTCGAAGTGCACCCCGATCCCGACCGCGCGCTGAGCGACGGACCCAACATGCTGCGGTTAGACGATTTGGAGGGGCTCGTCGCTTCTCTCGTGCGGGATTGAACATACGTCGGCCCGTTTGCCCTGACGGCCGGAAACGCATGTTTTGCCGCTTGGCGCCCGTCCGGGGGGCGCTCTTCTCTGCCGGGGACGGGATTGCGGAGCGGAGTAGGCTGCTCCGGAGACGGCGGCATCCGTGTGCGGGGCGCCGTTCGGGGCGAGCCCGGATTCGCGGCCGGTCCCGAAGGCGGCGGACGAGGGCCGGCGCGACGGTGCGGAATATATATGGTTGCTTAAAAAACTGCATATGACCGATACGAAGAAAGCCCAGATTCTCGATGTGGCGCGCAAAGCCGTCCACACCGAAATGCTGGCACTCGAACATTTGGAAGAGACCCTCGGCGACGCTTTCGCCGAAGCCGTGGAGACGATCCTCGCCTGCCGCGGCAAAACGATCGTTACGGGCATGGGTAAATCGGGGCTCGTGGGGCGCAAGATCGCGGCGACGCTCGCTTCGACCGGCACGCCGAGTTTCTTTCTCCACCCGGGCGAAGCCTTTCACGGCGATCTGGGCATGATTTCGAAGGAGGATGCAGTGGTGGCGCTCTCCTTTTCGGGCGAGACGGACGAAATCCTGAAGATCGTACCCTTCATCCACTCCAACGGCAACAAGCTGATCTCTATGACGGGCAACGGCGAATCGACGCTGGCCAAGAACTCCGACGTGCACCTCGATGTCGGGGTGAAGGAGGAGGCTTGCATCCTTCACCTCGCGCCCACGACCTCCACGACGGCCCAGCTCGCCATGGGTGATGCGCTGGCCGTGGCGCTGATGAAGCTGCGCGGCTTCACGAGCGTCGATTTCGCGCGTCTGCACCCGGGCGGCAGTCTGGGCCGGCGCCTGCTGATGACCGTCGGCAATGTGATGCACAAGGAGAATCTGCCGGTCGTGCGGCCCGATTGTCCGGCCGCGGAGATGATCCATACGATCAGCAAGGGCGGACTGGGACTGATCGTCGTCTGCGACGCCGGACGCATCGAGGGCGTCGTAACCGACGGCGATATTCGTCGTGCGATGGAGCGCCGCCAGTCCGAATTCTTCGGCATCCGTGCCGCGGACATCGCTACGCGAAATCCCAAGACGATCCGCCCCGACGCGAAACTCATCGCCGCCGAGAAGGCGATGACCGAGAACAAGATCACGTCGCTGCTCGTAACGGACGAAGCGGACCGGCTCGTGGGCGTGATCCAGATCTACGACATCAAGTTGTAGCCGGCGGCGGACGAGATGGGGCGGTCGAGACGTTGCGGCCGGTTCGTTTCTGCGCCGAAATCGGTGTGCGATCTTTTTCGTTCCGGAGGAACTTCGTCGGATGCTGGTCGGTTTCGGTTTGACGCAAACGCCTCCGTCAGGAGGTGGTCTTCCCGCCTCGGCTGTCTTCGGACGAGTTCGGTTTGCCGAAAAGGTTTTGCTCCCTGCGGCTTTCGGGCCGTGCGGGCCTCGGCTTTCGATCCTCGTCTTCATACTGTCTTTATGCCGCACACATCGCGCATTGCGCGCTTTTTTTATTGCATCCGGATCGCTTGCGGCCGTCCGGCGGCTGTCAGTCGCTCTCTTCGAGCTGGAAGACGGTCTCGACGGACTTGCCGAAGCACCGTGCGATCTTGAGCGCCAGTACGGTCGAGGGTACGAACCGGCCCGCTTCGACGGCATTGATCGTCTGGCGGCTCACGCCGACGGCGTCGGCCAGCTGTTGCTGCGTCATCCGCACTTCGGCGCGCTCGACGCGGATTCTATTCTTCATCGCGCACCTCCTTTCCGAGCCGCCACAACTTCCAGCGGAAGATGCCGAGGAAGAGCAGGAGAAATCCCAGCATGTCGTACGTGATGACGAGCACGTAGCTCAGATCGTAGATGAAAAGCGTGGCCAGAATCACGAATGCATAGTTGATCCACAATGCGGCCATCAGCGATTGCTGGCGCAGCTGCATCGTCAGTTCGTCCTCGATCCGTTCGCGCGAGCAGGTGGTGAGGAAGGCTCCGATCACCATGCCGATGATGATGAGGTTGTTGATCCAGCGGTCGGCATTGGAGGTGAAGGAGTCGGGACCCGTCCGGACTTCGAGACCGAGCCAGCGGAAGATGTGCGACGGCTCGATCCCGCAGAGGGTGATGATGATGCCGAGGATCAAGAAGGGAATCAGAATCGCCCAACCCGTTTTCTGAAAGCGGTGGGGCAGTAACCATGTGTTGTGCATAATTGATGGATTTTTAGGGTAATCGTTTATTTCGACCTAATTTCCGTATTGTGTCTGCTTGCGGCACGGAGTTTCCGGTTTTCTGCATCGGAGGGTGTCTTCGGTCGTTTTTCGCCGTAACCGTAACGGGACCGTAACCGGGACCGCCGGCTGCCGGCCGTTCGGTTCAGTAGGTGCGTACCAGCCGGTCGAGCTGTGCGGCTGCGATGGGATCCTCCTCCGCCAGCAGCCCGACAAAGTCGGCGTAGGTGAGCGGCCGATAACGGTACGCGGTGTAGAAGCGCCGCATGAAGGCGATCCAACGTTCGTATCCCATGGCGGAGGCTACCTTTTCGAGAACGACGGGCCCTTTGGCATAAACCGCGCGGTCGTTGTTGTTGCGGCGCATGTCGATCAGCCGGCGGTCGTCTGCCGTGCCTCGCAGCGCTTGTGCCGGTCGCAGGTACTCCGTCTCGAAAAGGATGCGGAACCGCTCCCGGTCGTAGTAGCTCCTTGCGAAGAGAAGCGTCATGTATTCGACGAGCGACTCTTTGAGAAAGTAGGCAGCTTCGGCTCCGTCGGGTACGAACAGCGTCCACTCGCCGAGCCATCGATGCCCCAGTTCGTGAGCTACGGGCAGCAGGTGCGGTTTCGCGGCGACCTTCGCCTGCGACAGCGAGATCAGGTTGAGGTTGTTGCGGTTCGAATATCCGTTGCCGTGGAACAGATAGACGGGCGGAGCCGAAATGCCGGCATGGGGATCGTCGTAGGGGCCGAGGCTCCGTTCGAAAAAGGCGATGGCGGCGGCGGTCAGCCGGTGAAGCTCTTCGATCCTCGACTCGGGGACGACGGGTTCCGGCATGAGCCAGTAGCGGAGCGTGTCGCCTTCGAGTACGTGCGTGCGCTCCCGATAGCGTGTCGTATCGACCAGTGCGAACACGAGCGAGTGGGAGGTAAGGGGATGCGTGCTTCGGAACACGAATCTGCGGATGGCTGTCGAATCGCTTCCGCAACTATTCGCAGTGCGACTGCCGGAGATGGGCTGCACGGCGTGGGTGTCGGGACCGGAGGGGGCGAACGGCGCACGGAAGGGAGCCGAGGCATCCGGAGTGCCGGAGCGTTGCCGGGCGGAGAGGGGGCCGGGGACGGACGGGGCATGGAACTCATCGGCCGGATAGCCTCCGACGGGACGGCAACCCTCCGGCAGTTCGAAATGCGCCTCGAACCGGCAGCGCTCCCCCGGGAGCAGCGGATAGTAAAATTCGTCGTAGGAGGTCTCCCACAATTCGCAGCCGCAATCCTGATAGATGAGGGCTGAGTGCAGGTTGAGGTAGTCGTACTCCATCCGGATGCGGCAGCGACGTTCGGAGCCGGATACGAACGTGATGCTCTTTCCGTCCGGATCGCGGTGCCATATCGTTTCGGGTTCGGTCCTCACTCGCAGGTCCGAAACCGAGAATTCCGGGGCGCCTCCGAAGCGCATGGCGATCGTGTCTTCGTCGCCGAAGTGCAGCGTGAACCGGCAGACGACGTGCAGACCGAAAGCCTCTCCCGCCTTTTTCTGAAAAAGAATCGCATAATCGTCGGCACGGTTTGCTGCCGATAAGGGTGTATCCGGATCGGTTGGGAGTGGTGTCCGGCCGGGCAGCGGGGACGGTCTCTCTGCGATGTTTTCTCGGGATGCGGCGATGCGCATGGCCAGTCGGTCCGGCCGGCTGTCCCGTCCGTCGTTTCCGCGGTTTCCGCTGCGGCTGCGGTCTCTGTCGTCCCTGTCGATGACAGGGCGCCTCTTGCCGCCGCTTTTCTCCTGCACGATGCTCTCTTTGTCCGCTCCGATGTTTTCCGATCCGTCATTCTCGCGTGCCGTTTCTCTCGGCTCCGCGATTTCCCGCTCGTCATTCTCGTGTGCCGTACTTTTCATCTCGACACTTTCCGCTTCGTCATCTTCTGGTGGCGTTTCTTTCCTTTCCGCGAAGACTGCATGCAGCTCCGGGACATGCAGCATGCGAGGCGCCGCCGGCCGATGCAGGCAGACGGAAGCCGCCCGCAGGGGGGGGCGCATCGGCAGCAGACAGCCTGCAACCAGAATCATGGCGATCCATAAAGTCCGTTTCATATTTGTCGGGTTTTATCGGTTTTTATGCAAATGTAAAACAAAATTTACAAAAAATCAAATAAACACGACATGAAAAAATCTGCGAAATCGAATAGTTACATGATATACAGAATTATGCGAACGAAATTTCCCGGATCGTAAGCGGTTCGCGGATGAGGCATGCAGCGGAAACGTTTTGTCCGGGGATCGTCGCACCGATCCCCGTTCGGCATGTTCCGGCGGGGGGAATGCCTCCTGAACGGAAAACCGGATGCGATTCGTTCCGAAAGCCGTGTCTGCATGTGTATCGGAAGGGGGCGGAGCGGATTGCGCGGAGGTCGAACATCATGGCGCAGGCGTTGCACGGCAGTGGGCGGTACTGAACCGGATTCGGCTGCGGGTGTCAGTCGGGGTGGGGTGCCTTGCGGACGGGGTCCGTGATGGACGGCGCTGCAAAGAGCGCCTGCCGGCTCTGCCGACAATTCTGCGCCCGAGCCGTGCAGCTCGAAGGTTGCCGGACGGTCGGTGGGCGGGGGCTTTTGTACGGAATCTCGCTCCCCTCCCTCATGGACAGAATCTCTCCGTCCCGGGCTTCTGCCGACAGCTCTGCGGACGGTCTTCTGGCCGGGACTGCAGCATCCGGCTGCGCAGGTTCGTTCGCGGAGAAGACCTTGAAGGAGCTGCCTGACGGATGCTCCGGGGAAAAGCTTCGGAAGACGAAGGCCGTAGGGGCGAATGCCCCGCATTACCGCCATTCGCGGACGGACGGTTTCAACTCCGGACGTAGTGGGGCATCTCTTCGGGAATCTCCATCGAGAACTCCACGAGGCCGGCGACGGCTCCCGCGCGGCGCCAGACGGTCTGATAGATCAGTTTGCGCACGTCGCGTTTCTGGATCGTGTAGACGTTGCGGCCGCCGTCGGACAAAAGACGGGCGATGATCGCGCGCGAGCGTTCGTTGTGGCAGGGGATGAGCGAGCGGCCGCGTACGTCGCCGTTCACCTCGATCGAGCGGCGGTTCTGGTAGAGTACGACCCCTTCGCGGTCGCAGACCGTCGTGGCGCAGTCGAGTTCGTCGGCCCAAGGAAAAGTTTCGGTGTTCATGTCGTGTACGTTTTTCGGGTTCCGTGATATTCGGGGCGGTCGGACCTGTCCCCTTTTCTTGGTTTCGTTTGTCGGTCGGCAGCCGGCGCAGGATGCGAGCGAGCCCTTGGATCCGGGCGCTCCTCCGCATCGGACGGTTGCGGGCCGTCCGATTTCGGGCTTGCCCGGAGTACGAACCGCTCCGGGGATTGGATTTATCATCCGGGAAAGTTCGATTCCATTGTTCTTATCGCTCTTTCGGCCATCCCTTCGGGGCGTTTTTGCAATGCCGGCGATCCGACGCCGCCCTATGCGGCGGACTGTGTCCGTCCGAGGCTTCGTGCCGCCATTTCCCGCTCTCCATTTCCTGCACTTCACTTCCCGCACTTCACTCCCCGTTTTCCTCTCCGCCTGTGCCGAACCGCGGAAACGCGCGACCGACCGTTGAAGATCGCCGGTCCTTTCGTCGCATTTCGATGCCGAAAGGATTCCGTCCGGCGCTCGCGGCGGGAGCAAGAAGAGGCGGTCGCCCCTTCGGATGCGGGACCGTTCTGCGGACAGGACACGGCTCCGAACGCTCTTACTGCGAAATCTTCACCAACTGCTCGCGGTAGGCGTTGAGGATGCGCGATTTGGAGATGAAGCCCGAGTAGTGCCCTTGTTTGTCCACCACGGGGAGCATCCACGTGTGTTTGTCTTCGAATTTGGGCAGGATGCTGCGGATCGACTCGTGTTCGAGGATCGTGTCGGGAGGAGGTATCATGTACTGGCTGATCGGTGTGCCGTACTTCTCGGGCTTGAACATGTCTTCGCGCAGGTCGTCGAGCTGGACGATGCCGATCAGCCGGTTGAAGTTGTCGATCACGGGGAAGATGTTGCGATGGGCCGTGGCGATCATGTGCACCACGTCGCCCAGCGTGAAGTGGGGCTTGACGCGCATGAAGTCGGTCTCCATCAGTTCGTCGAGCTTGAGGAAAACGCAGACCGATTCGTCCTTGTCGGTCGTGAGCAGTTCGCCCCTTTCGCGCAGGTGCTTGGTGTAGATCGAGTCGGGGTCGAGCCAGTAGTTGAGTGCGAACGAAATGCAGGCCGTGATCATCAGCGGGATGAAGAGCCCGTAGCCGTTCGAGAGCTCGGCGATGAGGAAGATCGAGGTGAGCGGGGCGTTCATCACGCCGGCCATCACACCGGCCATGCCCACGAGCGTGAACGACACGAGCGAGAGGTGCCAGCCGAAGATGAGGTTGAAGATCAGGGCTGTAACGGCACCGAGGAAGGCGCCGACGAAGAGCGACGGAGCGAACGTTCCGCCCACGCCTCCGGCGGCATTCGTGGAGGCCATCGCCACCACCTTGAAGAACATCGTGGCGAGAATGAAGAGGATCACCACCCAGTCGATGTCGCGGAAGGCATAGAAGAGCGAGTTGTCGAACAACTCCTGCGCATTGCCGTTCATGAGCGACGAGAACCCCTCGTAACCTTCGCCGTAGAGAGGCGGGAAGATGAAGATCAGCACGCCGAGCACGAGGGCGCCCGCGATCCACTTCTTATACTGCCGGTCGAAGCGCTGGAAGAGGAGCCCGACCTTCGAGTTGACCGTGGTGAAGTAGTAGGCCATCACTCCGCACAGACAGCCCAGCAGGATGAACATGGGTACCTGAATGGGCTGGAAGGCGTCGGCCGGCTTCAGCGTAACGGGCAGAATCGGATCGAAGCCCCGCAGCAGAAAAGCCATCGTCGTGGCGGTGATCGAGGCGATCAGCAGCGGTACGATCGAGCCGGCCGTGAGATCGAGCATGAGGATTTCGAGCACGAACATCACACCCGTGATCGGGGCCTTGAAGATGGCGGCGAGCGCCGCGCCGGCGCCGCAGCAGAGCAGCAGGGTGGAGTGCTTGTAGTTGAGGCGTGTCAGCCGGGCGACGTTCGAGCCGATGGCGGCGCCCGTCAGCACGATCGGAGCCTCCGGTCCGACCGAACCGCCGAATCCGATGGTCGTGGCGCCGCCCACGACCGAGGTCCAGCAGTTGTGCGAGGCGATGCGCGATCCCTTGCGCGACATGGCGTACAGAACGCGCGTTACCCCTTCTGAGATGTTGTCGCGCACGATGTAGCGCACGAAAAGCGTCGCCAGTACGATGCCCACGCCCGGATAGATGAAGTAGAGAAAATGGGCCCGGTCGACCGGAAACCAGTTCACGAGGCAGAACTTGATGGCCGCGAGCAGCATCTCGAAGACATAGGTGCCCAAGCCGGCAAGCACGCCGACGACGACGGCCAGCACCATGAGCATCTGCGAGGTGCTCAGACGCCGCGTGAGGTGGAAGAACCACGTCGAGATCCGCTCGGGATGTCGGATCGTCTTCCGTATGTTCCGCAGGAGGGGCTGCATTGCGCTTTCGGGAAGGGTCAGCGGGTTTCGTTGCGGTAGTGCCGCTCCTGCGAGGCGATCAGCTCCCTGTCGGCGAAGTAGTCGATCCTCATCGCGGCGCGGACCTCTTCGAGCGTCGCGGCGGCGGCGGCGCGTGCGGCGGCCGAACCGGCTTCGAGCATGTCGTAGACCTCGCCGATGCGCTGCTCGTATTCGGCGCGGCGGCGGCGGATCGGGTCGAGCGTCTCGTCGAGGATGGCGATGAGGAACTTCTTGACCTTCACGTCGCCCAGACCGCCTCGGCGGTAGTGGGCCTTCAATTCGTCGAGCGAGGGGTAGTCCGGCAGATGGCGGGCGAAGTGCTCCGGACGGCAGAAGGCGTCGAGGTAGGTGAAGACCGTGTTGCCCTCGATCCGGCCCGGGTCCTCCACGCGCAGGTGGTCCGGGTCGGTGTACATGCCCATCACCTTCTTGCGCACCTCCTCGGCCGGATCGCTCAGGTAGATGCAGTTGCCGAGCGATTTGGACATCTTGGCCTTGCCGTCGGTGCCCGGGAGCCGCTGGCAGGCGGCGTTCGCCGGAAGCAGGATTTCGGGTGCGACGAGCGTGGGGCCGTAGAGCGTGTTGAATTTGTGGACGATTTCGCGCGTCTGCTCGATCATCGGCTCCTGATCCTCGCCCGCCGGCACGGTCGTGGCCTTGAAGGCCGTGATGTCCGCCGCCTGACTGATCGGGTAGGTGAAGAAGCCGACGGGGATGCCCTGACGCTGCTGCGTGTCGCCCTCCGCAGCGCTCTCCGAGAAACCGCGGAGCTGGATCTCGGCCTTCACGGTCGGATTGCGCTGCAAGCGCTGCACCGTAACGAGGTTCATGTAGTAGAACGCCAGCTCGCACAACTGGGGAACCTGCGACTGTATGAAAAGGGTCGATTTCGAAGGGTCGAGGCCGCACGCAAGGTAGTCGAGCGCAACTTCCAGCACGTTGCGGCGCACCTTTTCGGGGTCGTCCGCGTTGTCGGTGAGTGCCTGCGCATCCGCGATCATGATGAATATGCGCTCGAACTGGCCCGAATCCTGCAATTCGACGCGGCGGCGCAGCGAACCGACGTAATGTCCGAGGTGGAGCTTTCCGGTGGGGCGGTCGCCCGTCAGGATGATTTTTCCCATATATTTATAGTGTATGCTTGTTCCGGCCCGCAAACATACGAAAAATTGCGTGCGGAACCTAAAAACAGACCCTCTATATAGTTTTTTTTTATATATTTGTTTCCCGAACCAACATACCCGTTATGACGATCATCCAACTCGAATACCTTTTGTCCGTGGCCAACTGCGGGAGTTTTTCGGCCGCTGCGGAGCATTGTTTCGTTACTCAACCCTCTTTGAGTATGCAGGTTAAGGCGCTCGAAGAGGAGTTGGGGGTGGTGCTGCTCGACCGTTCGAAAAAGCCCGTGATCCCCACCGAAGCGGGCGAAGTGGTGCTGTCCCGGGCGCGCGAGACGATCAAAGCCTACAATTGCATCAGGGAGTCGGTGGCCGAGCTCAAGGACGAGACCGCGGGCAAACTCCGTCTGGGGGTGATTCCGACTGTCGCGCCTTATCTGCTCCACAAGTTTCTGCCGGCCTTCGTGCGCGACTATCCGAAGGTCGAACTGGAGATCTCGGAGATGGTTACGGCCGACATCGTCGAGGCGCTGCGGCGCGACCGGCTCGACGCCGCGCTGGTGGCGGGCGGAACGTGCGGCGAGGGGATCGCCGAGCATGAGCTCTTCGGCGACCGTTTTTTCGCCTATGTCTCCCCGAACAATCCTCTGTACGAGCGCTCCAATGTCCGCATCGAAGATATCGACCTGAAGGATCTGGTGATTCTGAGTGCGGGCAACTGCATGCGCGATCAGGTGATCGAGCTGTGTCAGGCCAAACGCAACATGCCGTCGCACTACACCTTCGAATCGGGATCGCTCGATACGCTGATGCGCATCGTGGACTGCACCTCGTGTCTGACGATCATACCCGAAATGGCCGTCGAATACGTTCCCGCCGACCGCCGCGACCGGATCAAGACGCTGGCCAAGGGTGCCACCTCGCGCAAGATCGCCGTGGCGGTGCGCCGCACGTATGTCAAAAATTCGATTATCAGAGCTTTGACCGATACGGTCATGGCCTGCGTCGCCCGCTGATGCCTGTCTGCGGGCCGGAAAGCACGGGGTGCCGCCGCAAATTAGGCGGAAGGCATTTCGGCTTTTCGCCTTTTTTTCATACCTTTGGCTTCGCCTTAGATGCTTCGTCTCCGCAAAATGCAAATAAATTTGCTTTTGCGCGCGACTTATTCGTATCTTTGCCGAGTTATAGACATGTAAGATTTATGGACAAACTGATTCGGACGATCGTAAATGCGATAGAAGATAAAAAGGGTAGGGATATTGTATCGTTGGACCTCACGGGATTCGACGGTGCGATCACATCCCGCTTCGTAGTGTGCAACGCGGACTCCACCACGCAGGTGGCGGCCATTGCCGACGGCATCGAGGAGAAGGTGCTCGAAGAGCTGGGCGAGAAGCCGTGGCGGGTCGAAGGGCAGCAAAACGCCTTCTGGATCGCTATGGACTACGTGGACGTGGTGGTGCATATCTTTCAGACCGAGCTCCGCGGTTTTTACAAACTCGAAGAGTTGTGGGCCGACGCCCCCATGACCCGTTACGAATACGAAGAATAGAATTTTATGGCGAAGAAGAACAATAGCAAGATGAACGTCAATATGCCGCGACCTTCGTGGATGTGGATTTACGGGGTGGTCGGGCTGATGATCCTCGGCTACTATCTGTTCAACGGCTCGAACGAGGCCCCCCTGCCGAGCGACTGGACCACCGTGGAGCGGATGGTCGAAGAGGGCGAGGTCGAGAAGATCCGGATCATGAACCGCGATGCGGCTCAGGTCTTCCTCACGAAGGAGGCCGTCCGGAAATACCGCAATGATCCCGAGGACAAACGGTATCGCCGCATGCCCGAGACGGGTGTGCAGCTCACCTTCACGATCGGTTCGGTCGATTCGTTCCGCGAAGATCTGAGCGCCGCCGAGCGGGCTTCGGGCCACAACGTGCCGGTGATCTACGAGAATCAGGACAAGGGCTGGTCGAATCTGCTCATCAACCTGCTGCCGTGGGTGCTCATCATCGGCGTGTGGTTTTTCCTCATGCGTTCCATGTCGCGCAATGCGGGCGGCGGCGCTGGCGGCGGCATCATGAACGTGGGCAAGGCCAAGGCGCAGGTCTTCGACAAGGACAATTCGAAACGGGTTACGTTCAAGGACGTGGCCGGACTCGAAGAGGCCAAGGTCGAGATCATGGAGATCGTGGACTTCCTCAAAAAATCGGATAAATACAAGGAACTCGGAGCGAAAATTCCCAAGGGCGCGCTGCTTGTAGGCCCTCCGGGGACCGGCAAGACCCTGCTGGCCAAAGCCGTCGCGGGCGAGGCGAACGTGCCGTTCCTCTCGATTTCGGGCTCGGATTTCGTCGAGATGTTCGTCGGCGTCGGAGCTTCGCGTGTGCGCGACCTCTTCGAGCAGGCCAAGCAGAAGGCGCCCTGCATCGTCTTCATCGACGAGATCGACGCCATCGGCCGCGCACGCGGCAAGAACGCCGGTTTTTCGGGCAACGACGAGCGCGAAAACACGCTCAACCAGCTGCTCACGGAGATGGACGGCTTCCAGACCAATCAGGGCGTCATCGTGCTCGCGGCTACGAACCGTGCCGACATCCTCGACAAGGCGCTGATGCGTGCGGGCCGTTTCGACCGGCAGATCGAGGTGGGGCTCCCCGACGTGAAGGAGCGCGAGGAGATTTTCGACGTGCACCTGCGGCCGCTGAAGCTCGATCCGCAGCTCGACCGCGCCTTCCTCGCGCGTCAGACTCCCGGCTTCTCGGGCGCCGACATCGCCAACGTCTGCAACGAGGCGGCCCTGATCGCGGCGCGCCACAACAAGAAATACGTTGCGAAGGAGGACTTCCTCGCGGCCATCGACCGCATCGTGGGAGGACTTGAGCGCAAGAATAAGATCATCACCGACGAGGAGAAGCGCGTGATCGCCTACCACGAGGCGGGGCATGCCACGGTGAGCTGGATTCTGGAGAACGCCAGTCCGCTCATCAAGGTTACGATCATTCCGCGCGGCAAGGCGCTCGGCGCGGCGTGGTATCTGCCCGAGGAGCGTCAGATCACCACGCGCGAGCAGCTGCTCGACGAATTGGCCGCCACGCTGGGCGGCCGCGTTTCGGAGCAGCTCACCTTCGGACAGGTGTCGACCGGAGCGCTCAACGACCTCGAACGGGTTACGAAACAGGCCTATGCGATGGTCGCCTACTACGGGATGAGCGAGTCGGTGGGTACGTTGAGCTACTACGATTCGACGGGACAGAGCGATATGGCGCTGACCAAGCCCTATTCGGAGCGGACGGCGCAGCAGATCGACGCCGAGGCCAAGCGCGTCATCGAGACGGCCTATGCCATGGCCGAGAAGGTACTGCGCGAACATGCCGACGGTCTGCGCGAGCTGGCCGAACTGCTGCTCGAACGCGAAGTGGTCTTTACGGAGGATGTCGAACGCATCTTCGGCAAACGCAAAAAGGACATGCTCCGCGAAGCGAAGGAGGCCGCGGCCAAGGCTGCCGAAGAGGCGGAAGGGAACGTTTCCGGAGGGTCCCGGGCGGAGAGCTCCGAAGCCGGCGGGACCGGAGACGCAGGAGCGAAGGCGTCGGATGCCGCTATGGGGGCCGCTGTCGCAGCGGGGGCGGCGGATGATGCCGCAACGGATGCCGCTGCCGGCGCGAAGACCGCGGCAGCGACCTTCGGGAAGCCCGGCGAGCCCGGGACGGCCGGAAAGAGTGCGGCCGAAGCCGATGCGGGCGCGTCGCGGTCCGAGACCCGATGACGGGCTGCGTGCGCCGCGGATCGTCCGGCGGTGCCGAACGGCCGGGCCATGTAGGCAGGTCGGACTACGCCGCACCCGAAGGGACCGCAGAACCGGAGACCGGTGAGAGCCGGGAAACGACGGGGCGGAGGCTCCGTGAGAACCCGTCAACCGAAGAATTGAGTGTTTGTCTGCAAAATACCTCTTGCCGCAGAGTGCGTGCCGTTCGCCGCTGCTGCGTGCCGGAATGCGATGCGGGCCGCGCGCCCGGACCGTGGAGTGCGACCGCCCGTCTCCGCCGATCCGGAGGATGGGTGAGTGGGCGAGCGAAAGGGAGAGGTGGTTGCGGACAAAGCTGTACGATTTAATTTGCTTTTTGCAATGAGTGAGAAGATGAAGAACCTCGCGGTGCGCGCGCTGAGCGGTGCCGTGCTCGCCGTGGTTACGGTGGGGGCGATCCTGCTTTCGAAGTGGACCTACGGCGCATTGTTGCTTGCGATCCTCGCGGGCGGCATGTACGAAACCTATCGCCTCGCGGCATGCAACGGTGCCAGACCGCAGTACGGGATGGGCTTGGCCGCGGGCGTCGCACTGTTTGCGGTCAACTTTTTCGCCGGCACGGGGCTGCTCGAAACCACCGACCTGCCGCGGTTGCTGACGCTCTATTTCCTCGTGATGCTGCCGGCGGTTTTCATCTGCGAACTGTTCCGCAGGCTCGAACGGCCCGAAACCAACGTTGGCGCGACGCTGCTGGGCGTCGGATACGTCGCGTTGCCGCTGTCGCTCATGTGCTACATTCCGGCTGTCGGAGGTGTGTGGCAGCCGTGGACGATGATCGCGTTCGTCTTCATCATCTGGGCCAACGACGTGTGCGCCTATCTGATCGGCATGACGCTCGGGCGGCATCCGCTTTGCGAGCGGATCTCGCCCAAGAAGACGTGGGAGGGATTCCTCGGGGGGCTCGCGGGAGCCGTGGGCACGGGACTTGCCGCGGCCCGTTTCCTCGATGCCGATCCGTGGCATTGGGCGGGCTTGGCGCTCGTGGCGGCTGTCGCGGGCGTGCTGGGCGATCTGGTGGAGTCGATGTTCAAGCGTTCGGCCGGTGTCAAGGATTCGGGCGGTGCGATCCCGGGACACGGCGGCGTGCTCGACCGCTTCGACGCTTTGCTGCTTGCCGCTCCCTTCGTGTTCGTATATATGGTGCTCGTGCGGATGATCTGAAATCAAACTACAATGTCCGAATATGAAAATCAACAAGGAAGGCTATAAAATCATCTTTCTCTCGGGGCTTTTCTGCCTGTTGTGCTGGTGGCTGATCCGCTACCTGCTCTCGCAGCATGCAGGGTTGAGTCTCATGTGGTTCTCGACGGCGCTGCTCTTGCTGTTCTGGTTCTTCATCGTGGCATTCTTCCGCGAGCCGCGCCGCGTGCGCATCCACGATGCCGATCTGGTTTTCGCACCCTGCGACGGCCGGGTCGTCGTAACCGAGGTGGTGCGCGAACCGGAGTACCTCGGAGAGGATATGATGCAGATTTCGATCTTCATGTCGATTACCAACGTACACATGAACTGGGTGCCCGTAGGCGGTAAGGTGGAGTATTTCAAGTACCATCCGGGCCGTTTTCTGGTCGCGTGGCATCCCAAGTCCTCGACCGAGAACGAACGGACCACGACCGTCATCCGCACGGCCGACGGCCGCAGGGTGCTCTTCCGGCAGGTGGCCGGACTTATCGCCCGCCGGATCGTCTCCTACATGAAGGTGGGGCACGAGGTCGAGCAGAACAGCGTTTCGGGTTTCATCAAGTTCGGCTCGCGAATTGATGTGCTGATCCCCAAGGACAGCGAACTGCTGGTCGAAATCGGCGATCCCGTCGTGGGGTCGCAGACGCCGATCGCGCGGCTGCGCAAACCTGAGGAATGACAACTCACTCGGACTCCGGCTATGACAGCGACACCACAGACTCTCACGAGATTCGTCATGGGTGCGGCGGTTACGGCGGCCATTCTTTTTCTGGTATGGTACTTTTCGTCGATCGTCGTCTACATCCTCGTATCCGCCGTGCTGGCCATCATGGGCTGTCCGCTGGTCTGCCGGCTGACGCACATCCGCATCAAAGGATGGCAGGTGCCCCGCTGGCTGGCGGCCTTGGCGACGCTGGTGCTGATCTGGACGATCGTCGCCACGCTCTGCTCGCTCTTCGTACCGCTCGTTTTCAACAAGGTCTACCAACTGTCGACGCTCGACATCGGCTCCGTGATGCGCACCATCGAGGAGCCTATCGCGCGGACCCAGAATTACCTGCGGACCTTCTTTTCGATCCCCGAATCGCAGTTCTCGCTGCCCGAGGCACTCATCAAGACTTTGAGCGGCATCGTGAACGTCAACTCCGTCAATGCCGTCTTCTCGTCGATCGTGGGTGTTACGCTCCACTCCGTCGTCGCCGTTTTCTCCATCTCGTTCATCACTTTCTTCTTCCTCAAGGACGACGGACTGTTCTATTCGATGGTTACGGCCGTCTTTCCGGCGAAGTACGTGGACAATGTTACGCGGGCGCTGGATTCGATCACCGTCCTGCTGTCGCGCTATTTCGTCGGCATTCTGACGGAGAGCAGCCTGCTGATGATCGCCGTGTCGCTGGCGATGATCGCCTTCGGCATGAAGGCCGGCGATGCCTTTTTCATCGGACTGGTGATGGGCGTGATGAACGTCGTGCCCTATGCCGGACCGCTTATCGGCGGCATCATCTCCGTCTTTCTGGGCATCGTCTCTCCGATCGAAGGGATGAGCGTGGGCCATACGGCTGCCGTCATCGCCTGCTCGCTGCTGGTCCTCAAGGGGCTCGACGACTTCGTGTTGCAGCCGACGCTCTATTCCGAGCGGGTCAAGGCGCATCCGCTCGAAATTTTCCTCGTGATCCTCATCGCCGGTTCGCTCGCGGGGATCGTGGGCATGTTGCTGGCGATTCCTTCGTACACGGTGCTGCGCGTCTTCGCCAAGGAGTTTTTCTCGCAGTATCGGCTGGTGCGTCAGCTGACCGAAAAAATCTGATGTCCGATGGTAGTCGAAGGGACCGTAACGGAAGGCCGGCGGCTGGGACGCGAATTGGGGTTTCCTACGGCCAACATTCCCGTGCCGGACGATTTCCCGGCCGAAGACGGGGTCTACGAAGCGTGGGCCGAGACGGACGACGGTGCGCGTTATCGCGCGATGTCGAACCTCGGCCGCAACCCTTCGGTCGGCACTACGGAGCGGAGGCTCGAAACGCATCTGTTCGGATTCGACGGCACGCTATACGGGCGCGTGCTGCGGGTGGAGCTGGGCTGCCGGATCCGGGGCGAGAGGGTCTTTGCGTCGCTCGGGGAGCTGCGGGCGCAGATCGAGCGGGACAAGCGGACGATCCTGAATCTGCGGTAACGCGAAGCCGGCCGATGGGCAGCCTGCGGACCGAAACGCTGCGTGTCGCGCGCGCGGATGTGCGGGAGCTGTGCGGGATCGGTAAGGCGGGGTGTTGCGGAGGGTGGAGCGGGCGGTCCGGCGGACTGCTACCCCAAGCCGGCGGCAGGACGAGTACGAATCCTCGTGCGGATGCACGCCGCTGCATGAGAGGAGGCGCCGAATCGCCGGCGGTCGAAATGCGATGCCGGACTTGCGGAGGCCGTAAGCCGGAATGGGCCCCGCAGAATCCATCCGCACGGCGGGTGATTCGAAGGCGGACGGGACTTTCCACCTCCCTCTTCCTCCGAGCGGGAGGGGGAGGCATCTGCTGGGGCGGCCGTCGGAGGCGAAGAGCGACGGGGCGGTTTACGATCCGAAAAACTGCGGGCCGTCCGTGTCGCGGCGGCTCCGGCGAACCGCGGGCTGACACCGCGTTCGTCTGCTGCCGCCCTTCTGCGGGATGCGGCGGACGGTCGTCCGTTTCGGGCACCGGACCGCGGCGGTTCCCGGCTTTCCCGGCATTGGACCGCTTCCCGGAGTATTAGGGACGGGGAGCGAGCGGTAAAGGACGGAACCCGGGTTTGCGTAGTTTTGCAGCTTTTGACATCGGACGGCAGGGCGCGGTCTGCGTCGAACGCCTCGGGAAGAGCGGGCCGCCGTCGGGGGCGCCCGCACGGCATTCCGGAGCCGGAATGCATAAGATTGTTCGCGACAACGCCGTTATGCCGGAGCGAGAGGTCGGCAGCAAAGATTGAGAAAAATTATTAAACCGAATAAAGCCATGTTTTTAGATTTATCCATTCCCTATAAGGTGGCCGACATGTCGCTGGCCGAGTGGGGACGCAAAGAGATCGAGATTTCGGAGCACGAAATGCCCGGACTGATGGCCCTGCGCCGCAAATACGGAGCGCAAAAACCGCTGAAGGGGGTGCGCGTGATGGGCTCGCTCCACATGACGATCCAGACCGCCGTGCTGATCGAGACGCTCGTCGAGCTGGGTGCCGACGTGCGCTGGTGCTCGTGCAATATTTTCTCGACGCAGGACCATGCCGCTGCCGCCATCGCCGCCGCGGGGGTGCCGGTCTTCGCATGGAAAGGCGAGACGCTGTCCGAGTACTGGTGGTGTACGGCCATGGCGCTTTCGTTTCCCGACGGCAAGGGACCTCAGCTCGTCGTGGACGACGGAGGTGATGCCACGCTGCTGATCCACAAGGGGTACAAGGCCGAGAACGATGCCTCGACGCTCGATTACGCGCCTTCGTCCTGCGAGGAGGGGGTGATCCTCGATACGCTGAAGAAGATCCTCGCCGAGGATCGTGCGAAGTGGCACCGCACCGTGGCCGAATGGCGCGGCGTGAGCGAGGAGACCACCACGGGCGTACACCGCCTCTACCAGATGCAGGAGGCGGGCGAATTGCTCGTCCCGGCGATCAACGTTAACGATTCGTGCACCAAGTCGAAATTCGACAATCTCTACGGCTGCCGCGAGTCGCTCGCCGACGGCATCAAGCGCGCCACGGACGTGATGATCGCCGGCAAGGTGGTGGTGGTCTGCGGTTACGGCGACGTGGGCAAAGGCTGCGCACGGTCGATGCGTTCGTACGGAGCCCGCGTGATCGTAACGGAGATCGACCCGATCTGCGCATTGCAGGCCGCGATGGAGGGGTTCGAAGTGAAGACCGTGGAGAGCGCACTGGCGGAAGGCAATATCTACGTAACCTGCACGGGCAACTGCGACATCATCACGCTCGAACACATGGAGCGGATGCGCGATCAGGCGATCGTCTGCAACATCGGCCACTTCGACAACGAAATACAGATGGCCCGCCTCGAAAAGTCGGCCGCCGTGCGGACCAACATCAAACCGCAGGTCGACAAATTCACCTTCCCCGACGGACATTCGATCTTCGTCCTCGCCGAAGGGCGTCTGGTGAACCTCGGCTGTGCGACGGGACACCCGTCGTTCGTGATGTCCAACTCCTTCACCAACCAGTGCCTTGCGCAGATGGAGCTGTGGGAGAAACGGCTCGAAGCGGGGGTTTACCGTCTGCCGAAACACCTCGACGAGGAGGTGGCGCGCCTGCATCTGGACAATCTGGGGGTCGAGCTGACCCGTCTGACCCCGAAGCAGGCCGACTACATCGGCGTGAAGGTCGAAGGGCCCTACAAGGCGGACCACTACCGGTATTAGACGTCCGGTAGCCTGAGGAAGAAGAGGGGCCGTCTGCGTGGAATGCGCGGACGGCTCCTCTCGTTTTGTTCGGGGCGGGGTGAGGCGGAGGGGTGGTTGCGTGGGGCGGATGCGTATGAAGCGCGGATGGCTCGCGTTCGGTTCGAGGGGCGGGTGAGGTTATGCAGCGGGTCCGGAGGCGCATGCGGCGGAATCGGTGCCGATGCGTCCGTTTTTCGGCCGAGTGTGAGGACCGGCGATGCGTGGACATTCGTTGATCTGCTTTTTTCGGGGAGCGGATGCTCGATCCGAGCGCCGGAGAGCGAGACGGTCCGATTGTTCGCCGCTCGCCTGCGTCGGGCGCTGGGGAGGTCGGGTTGCCGGACCGACGGCACGGATAACCGTGCGAGGGGCGTTCGGTTCGCTCCGGTCGCAAGTTGGAAGCAGGTGGCTGACGGGCGATCGGAGGGCGGGATATTGCGGTAATGTTTGTTGGCTGCGTGTTTTTTCGCGTAGCTTCCCTTTGTCCGGGCCTGTCCGAACTTGTCCGGAGGACCGATACGAGCCTGTGATGTCGTGCGGTCGGTGGCTGCGTATGCGTGAGGGGGGGGGAGTTTCCGACATGGTCGGACGACATGCGCTCCGTCTCCGTACCGGAGGCGGATATGTGCGGCGATCGGAATGCGGGGATGGTCCTGATTGCGCGCGGCGAATCGCTCGTCCGGCCGGAGCGGCACGCTATCCGAAGAGCGAGACGGTCCAGTCCCGCAGCGGCGGCCATGTATCGGCGACTACATGGACGAACATTCCGACGCAGACCACCAGTTTGATGCCTGTGCCCACGGCGAAGGCGACGAACGAACCCAGACCGCTGCGGAACGCACGGCCGGAGTTCGTGCGGTCGTGGATCAGTTCGCCGGCCACGGCTCCGAAGAACGGGCACAGGATGAGGCTTGCGACCGAGAAGAAAAAGAACATCCCCACCACGAGGCCGATCGTAGCGCCGATCTCGCCGGCGCGCGATCCGCCCATGAGCCGCGTCATGTAGGCCGGCAGGAAGTAGTCGGCCACGGAGACGACGATCGTGGCGGCGAGCCACAGCACGACGGCCGTTCCGGACATCGAGGAGTAGGAGCATCCGTAGGCGCAGAGCAGGCCTGCGAAACTCAGTGCCGGTCCGGGCAGCAGAGGCGCCACGCACCCGACGATGCCGAGCAGCGAAAGCAGAAAGGCGGCTATGGAGAGGAATATGTCCATGATTCGATCCGATTGGAAGGGCAAAGATACCGTGCATGCGGCATCATTCCAAATCCAGCACGCTTTTTTCCTCGGGATTCGCGTTGCTTCCCGTTTCTTTGCATTCCGTCCTGTTCCGTCCTGTCCGGTTCTGTTTCGCTCTGTTTTGTCTTGTCCTGTCTCTGTTTCTGTTTCTGTTCTTGTTCCTGTTCCTGTTCCGTCCTGTTCTATTTCTGTCCCGTTCTGTTCCGGTAACTCTGCTGCTTCTGTCCGATTGGGGCCGAATCGACGATTCTCTCCGCAATCCGGGCGATTGCGGAGGGAGGACGCCGGCGGGGGCGGTTGTGGAGGAGGGTGCATCATGTTTCGGGCGACCGTTTTCGACCGCACGTTTCGGGCTGTCTGCCCGGGCGTTGCGAGCGTGTGGCGGATGCGTGCGTGTGCGGGCGTCTTTTCCCGGTCGTGGATGGTGCGTTGTGCGGCGATCGGCCCGTTCCGGAACTTGCGGCCGCGGCGTGTGTGTGGGCGATGTGTGTGCCGGAATATCGGAAAAATTTTCGTAAGTTTGTTCCCATGATGCGTTTGATCCGAATAACTTGCGGTCCGACCGGCGACCGTGTCGCCAGCCGGACCGCGGAAAACCGTGCGATCGCCGGCCGTCTCGCAGGGACGGTGTATGCGATGGCTCGCCGTGCGGTGAAACGGGCGCTCGTGCTGTCGGTCGGTCTGGCCGGAGCCTGTATCAGCGAGGAGGAGCCCGGAGCGGCTTCGCGCGTACAGGCGGGGGATGCGGCCCCCGACTTCACGGTCGAGCTGTTCGACGGCGGAACAGTGCGCCTTTCGGATTTGCGCGGCAATGTCGTGTTGTTGACCTTCTTTTCGTCGTGGTGTCCCGAGTGCCGGGCGGAGCTGGCAGTCATGCCGGTCGAGGTGCTGGAGCGTTTCGCCGATCGTGCGTTCGTGTCGCTCGCCGTCTCGCGCGGCGAGAGCAGGGAGGAATTGGCGGCTTTCCGCGAGGAGTCGGGCCTCCGATTCCCTATGGGACTCGATCCCGACGGTGCGATCTTCGGGCTGTATGCCGAGCAGACCGTGCCGCGCAATTACCTGTTGGATGCCGACGGATGTGTCGTGGCGCTTTCGTCCGGTTACGATGCGGACGGATTCGAAACGATGTTGCGCAGGGCCGAAAGGATGCTTTCGAACGGCTTCCAATAGAGAACCGTGCCGTGAGAGCGCCGTTGTCCCGGATCGCCGGAGGGGAACCGCTTTTCCGGCTCGGCATGGCTCGAACGGCATTCGGTTCTGCGGCCGGCATGCCGGAAACGCTTCCCCTGATTTTTAGGGGTGTTTTCGTGAGGCGATGTCCGGGTCGCTCCCGAGTGCGCCCGGGATGCCGAAGACGCGCGCCGATGCGCTTACCGGATCAGCCGGTTGGTCGCCGTGTCGGGAAAGACGATCCACGGCTTGAACTGCTTGGCGTCTTCGAAATCCAGCAGCGCGTAGGAGGCGATGATCACTACGTCGCCCACTTGTACCTTGCGGGCTGCGGCTCCGTTGAGGCAGATGCATCCGCTGCCGCGTTCGCCCCGGATGATGTAGGTCTCGAAACGCTCGCCGTTGTTGATGTCGAGGATCTGGACCTTCTCGCCTTCGATCATGTTCGCAGCCTCCATGAGCGCCTCGTCGATGGTGATGCTGCCCACGTAGTTCAGGTTCGCCTGCGTAACGGTTACGCGGTGGATCTTGGACTTGATTACTTCGATCTGAAATTTCATTATCGGATACGTATGTTGTCGATTAAGCGCACGGAGCCGGCCTGTACGGCGATGCAGCCCTGAATGCGGGGCGATTCGTCCCACGTGCGCACCTCCTGCATCGTCCGGGCGTCCACCGTCTGAAAATAGATCACTTTCAGGTGCGGATCGCGTTCCACTTCGGCCGTAACCCATGCTTTCAGTTCGGCGGGCGACATCGAGTGCGACTTTTCGACGCCGGCCCGGAGCGAAGCGTAGATGTGAGGTGCGGCGGCGCGGTGCTCCGCATCGAGCAGCGTGTTGCGCGACGAGAGGGCCAGACCGTCGTCGCCGCGGACGATGGGGCACTCCACGATCTCGACCGGCAGTCCGAGCTGAGCGACCATCGCCCTGATGACGGCGATCTGCTGGAAGTCCTTCTCGCCGAAGTAGGCGCGCGCGGGGCGCACGATGTCGAACAGACGGCTGACGACCTGCGCCACGCCGTTGAAATGGCCCGGTCGCGTAGCGCCTTCCATCACTTTGTCGATCTGTCCGAAGTCGAACACGCGCGTATCGGGTTCGGGGTAGATCTCCTCGACCGATGGCATCAGCACGAAGTCCGCACCGGCCTCTTCGAGCAGACGGGCATCGGCTTCCGGCGTACGGGGATAGCGCCCGAGGTCGTTTTTATCGTTGAACTGCGTGGGGTTGACGAAGACGCTCACCGCCACCGTGTCGTTCTCTCGGCGGGCGCGTTCCACGAGCGAGCGGTGTCCCGCATGCAGGGCGCCCATCGTCGGAACGAATCCGAGGGCCGACTGCTCCCGCCCGTCGAGCGCAGCGCGAAGTTCCTTTACCGTATGGAATATTTTCATTGCGAAATGCTGCTTTCCGTTCAGCGCGGCAAAGTTAGAAATTAGAAAAGATATAACGAAGGAAAATCGGATAAAAAGCGCCGCGGGTAGGAAAAACGGCTCGGAACCGCTTGTCGTGCGGTGGGGCGGGTGAGGCGTTCGAACGGGCGGAGGCGGTAATGCGGGGAGGTGCGGTGCGGGTTGCGTATGACGTGCTAAGTTGTACGATTGCAGGCTTTTGATAGGGTTTTGCGTCTGTCCGAGACGATATTGTTCGGATTTTTCCTGCGAAAAATTTGCGGGGGGGGGGAATTTCTTATTTTCGCATCGTTGCAACACGAACTGTCGGGAACACCCGCCCCTCCCCGGCGGCGGGCGGCTTCCGTACCCGTTTTGTGGAACGGCTCCTCCGAAGCCCGGGAGACTCAAACCGATAATGACGATGAAAAAACTTTTGCTTCTGACCGCGGCCGTGGCCGCCATGCACTTTACCGCAGGAGCGCAGCCGCTCGAATGGGGCGTTCACGCCGGCCTGAATCTGGCTTGTGAACGTGCGAGCGCCACGGGCGGAGCGGTTGCGGCGAACTCGCAACCGCAGTTTCAGGCGGGCTTCACGCTTTCGACGCGCGTGGCGCGTGCCGTGCCGCTCTATTTTCGGACCGGACTGGATTTTACGGGGCGCGGCGGCGAGAGCGACGGCGCGACGGACAACCTCTATTATCTGCAGCTGCCTCTTACGTTGAGCTGCCGGATCGACTGCGGCCGCATGGTTTCGATTCGCCCCGAGGTCGGCTTCTACTATGCGCTGGGACTGTTCGCCAATGCGAAGGAGGAGGGTGTCGTGCTGGAGTACGAAGGCCGCAGGTTCGACTATTTCAATACCAAAGTCGAGGGGCGGAAAGCCTTGAAACGCTCGGATCTGGGATTGCGTTTCGGGGTCGATGCAGTGCTGAAACGGCATTACGGCATCGGCATCGGTTACGATCAGGGATTGCTGAATATCAATAAGAATCTCTATGAGAGCGATGTCAAACTCCGGAACGGCGTCTTCTACATCCGTCTGAGTTACGACCTCTGATCTCGGGATGCCGGTCCGAGGACGGTTCGCCGCGGCAAACCCGCGGCGAACCGTGTATTCGGCGCGGCTCTCCGTACCCGGTATGCGCTCTGCCCGCTCGCACAGCGTCCGCATGCCGGGTTAGAGCGGATTATGCCCGATGTTACGCAGCAAATTTACGCCGACGTCCGTTCCGTGTCGTGCCCCTCGCTGTCCCGCGCCGTCCTGTGCTGCATGCTGGAGAGCTGTCTCGTGCCGGCCTTCCGGCGTCGGTTCCGCGTATTCGCTCCGCGACCGTCCGCAATCCGGAGGACGGCCGCCGGCATGACGGGTGCGCCGAAACGTCGGCGTCTTTGCGGCGAACGTTTTTTTCATTATATTTGTTCCCGGATAAACGCGCGCTCGGACAGAGGCCGTCTCGGCATGACCCCGTACGGTTTGCTCCCGAAACCGGGCTGCACTGTCCTTGCACACCGAAATGAACCCGAACGATATGGAAAAAATCGTTACAATCGCATCTATGGCACTTTTTACCGCTGCTTCGAGCTCCTGCGCCGACGAGCCGCAGACGGCTCCGTGGATCGTCGACCGCTTCGACGACATCAAGGTGATCCGTTACGAGGTCCCGGGCTTCGCCGAGCTTCCGCTCGACGAGAAGGAGCTCGTCTACTATCTGGCCGAGGCCGCGAAGTGCGGCCGCGACATCCTCTACGACCAGAATTGCAAGTACAATCTGCCCGTGCGCCGCACGCTCGAAACGGTCTACGAGAACTATGCGGGCGACCGCGAATGCGCCGAGTGGAAAGCGCTCGAAAAGTACCTGAAAAAGGTCTGGTTCGCCAACGGCATCCATCATCACTATTCGAACGACAAGTTCGTGCCCGAATTCACCGAGGGCTATCTGCTCGACGTCATCGAGACCATTCCCGAGGAGCGGTTCGGCGAGTTGAACACGCTGCGCCGCGAAGTCTGCACGGCCATCTTCGATCCGGAGGTCTGCCCCAAGCGGCTCGATCAGACCGCCGGCGTGGATATGATCGCCGCATCGGGCAGCAACTACTACGAGGGGGTTACGCAGGCCGAAGCCGAGAAGTTCTATGCCGACATGGCCGATCCCCGCGATCCCGAGCCGGTCTCCTACGGGCTCAACTCGAAGCTGGTGAAACAAGCCGACGGGACGATCGCCGAGCGCGTCTGGCGCGTAGGCGGGATGTACTCGCCTGCCATCGAACGCATCGTCTACTGGCTCGAAAAGGCTGCGGAAGTGGCGAAAGAGCCGCAGAAAACGACTATCGCGCATCTCATTACCTATTATAAAACGGGCGATCTGCGCGAGTTCGACCGCTACAACATCCACTGGGTGAAGGATACGCTTTCGAACGTCGATTTCGTCAACGGCTTCATTGAAGACTACGGCGATCCGCTGGGCCGCAAAGCGTCGTGGGAGGCCAACGTGAACTTCATGGACCGTGAAGCGTGCCGCCGCACGGAGATCATTTCGGAGAATGCGCAGTGGTTCGAGGACCACTCGCCCGTGGCGCCGGAGTACAGGAAAAAACAGGTGAAGGGCGTGTCGGCCAAGGTCATCACCGTGGCGATGCTGGGCGGCGACTGCTATCCCTCGACGCCGATCGGCATCAACCTGCCCAATGCCGACTGGATCCGCAAAGAGTACGGATCGAAGTCGGTTACGATCGACAACATCACCTATGCCTACAAACAGGCGGCGCTGGGCAACGGCTTCCTCGAAGAGTTCATGCTGCGGCCCGAGGACCGTGCACGCATCGAGCAGTACGGCAAACTGGGCGACGATCTGCATACCGATCTGCACGAGTGTCTGGGCCACGGTTCGGGACAGTTGGCGCCCGGCGTGAAGGGCGGTGAACTGAAGAGCTACGGCTCGACGCTCGAAGAGGCTCGCGCCGACCTCTTCGCGCTCTACTATCTGGGCGATCCGAAACTCGTCGAACTGGGAGTCGTACCGTCGATGGATGTGGCCAAGGCGCAGTACGCCAACTACATCATGAACGGTCTGATGACGCAGCTCGCGCGTATCGAACCGGGCAAGAACGTCGAGGAGGCGCACATGCGCAACCGCAAACTCATCGCCGAGTGGTGCTTCGAGCGCGGCAAAGACGACCGTGTGATCGAGTGGGTCGAGGAGGCCGGCAAGACCTATGTGGTGGTCAACGATTTCGACCGGCTCCGCACGCTCTTCGGACGGATGCTCCGCGAGGTGCAGCGCATCAAGTCGGAGGGCGACTACGAAGCGGGTGCGGCGCTCGTCGAGCAGTACGGCGTGCAGGTCGATCCGGAGCTCCACCGCGAGGTCCGCGAACGCTACGATGCGCTCGGCATCGAACCTTACGGCGGGTTCGTGAATCCCGAGTTCGAACTCGTGGAGCAGGACGGCCGGGTGGCGGATGTGAAGATCGTCTATCCCTGCGATTACACGCAGCAGATGCTCGGCTATTCGCGCGACTATTCGTTCCTGCCGAATGTGAACTGACCGGACGGCCGGACCGCGTTTCGCGGAAACATGGCCGATCGCCGGATTCGAGCTTGGGATTTCGGGACCGCTCGGCGGGTCTTCGAAAATAAGAAGCACCCCTGACGGAGTCCGTTTCGTCGGGGGTGAGATTTTTGATGCCGGACCGGCTCCGCGTTCATTCTTTCGGTACGTCGGTCGCTTCCGTGTCGAACCCTTTGACGCCGTGCGGGGCGAGTTGGGCGACCAATCGGTCGGCGTCGGCGCATGAAACATAGAGCCGCTCCTCGTAAATATCGGTGATTTCCACGAAGTTGCGCCATTCGGACGCATAGATGCGCACCCGGTCGAAATCCTTGAGGTCAAGGTAGTGGCCGTAATAGCCGAAGAATCCGCAGCCGCCGAACAGGGGAAGCATCCACTTCATCTCACGAGGCGGAACGCGGCGCACGGAGGCGATTTCGCTGAGGCGGAGCTCGGTGATGTCGAGCAGACAGCGAACCTCGATCCTGTCGTCCGTTACCACGATCTTGCGGGGGATCGAGAGCGACATGAGGGCGACGACAGCCGCCACGAACGATGTGAACCATGCCGAGAGATAACCTCCTTCGTAGAGGTGGTAGAGCAGTCCGCCCAGCAGTGCGAAGAAAACGAAGTAGATAGCCGTCCAATAGAGGGTTCGTCGTCCGAACCGGTATTTGTAAATCGTCTCCATGATTCGCGTCTTATCGGATCGCTCCGGCGCCGCCGCCGAAAAAATCGTCGTCGGGGGCGGAGCCGGATGTTTCGGCCCCTGTCGCCGTCGGGAGGTCGGCTGACGTTTCGGCCGGATGCGGGGCGCTCGTCCTGTACTGCGACGTTCTGCTCGTATGTGCGACCGGATGTGCTGCGCCGCTGTTCGATAGCTGCTCCGATGCCGTCTTATCGGCCGGATGCACCGTCGGTGTTGCCGTTTGCTCCGGTTCCGCCGGTTTGGCCGCCCGGCCTGCCGGAACGGTTGTCTTTTCCGGCCCTCTGTTTCCGGATGCCGGTTTGCGGGCTGCCGCACCGGCATATCCGGCGGACGTGTTTTGTTGCATGGCGGTATCCGCTGTGCTTGTATCCTGCGCGACGGTACTCCCTGCAGGCGTGTCCCGCAGAAAGCCGGTCTGCACGGCAGACGCCGTCCGGTCGTCGGAACGTATCGGTTCGCCGTTCGCTGCGGCTTCGCCGGGCATCACGTCCGTTTCGTTCGGCTTCTCGTCCGCATTGGCCGGTTGTCCGCCCGTTTCGTCCCGCTCGTCGTCCGCCGCGAGGAGCGCTTCGGCCAGTACGAGGTCTTCGGGAGCGGTGATCTTGAAATTGCGGCGTTCGCCCTCGCAGAGGAAGACCGGATGGCCGGCGTGTTCCACGACCGAGGCGTCGTCCGTAAAGGCCGGCGAAAATTCCGTTTCGTAGGCTCTGCGCAATAAGGCCGCTTCGAAAACCTGCGGCGTTTGCACGGCACGCAGCCGGCTGCGGTCTGTCGGCCGGGATGCTGTTCCGTCCGTCTCGCGGAACGAATCGGCGGGAACGATCGCGGGGACCGCCGCTCCGTGTGTCGCAGCAGCCTCCGTCGTCCGGCGGATCAGTTCCGCGCTCGCCATGGGGCGTACGCCGTCGTGGACGGCGATCAGCTCCACCGTCTCCGGCAGGGCGGCCAGTCCGTTGCGGACGGAGTGGAATCGTTCGGCACCTCCGGCTGCGACCGTATGTCGGGCCACGTCGAAGCGTGCGGCGAGGTTTCGCCAGTAGGCGATGTGCGCCTCGGGCAGCACTGCGACGATCGGCGCTCCGGGCAGTGCCGCGGCGAGTGCATTGATCGTGCGGGCCAATACGGGCATTCCCCCCAGCAGGCGGAACTGCTTGGGCACGTCGCCGCCCAAGCGGCGGCCGCTTCCTCCGGCGACGACGATCACTCCCGTGCGTGCGGTCATGGCGATGCGGAGATTAGGATGCGGCGGGTGCGGCGGTGTTCTGCGGCAGGACGATCGAGTCGAGCTGTACGATCTTCTCCTCCTCCTTCACATCGCCCTCCAGCTCGGCCACGATGCGGTCGCGGACGAATTCGAACTGAGCGCGGTTGGCCTTCGAGATCGGTTCGGCAGGCTCCTGCGGGATCTTCAGGGGGTCGATCGGCTTGCCGTTCTTCCAGATGCGGTAGTCGAGGTGGGGCCCCGTCGAGGCGCCCGTGCTGCCGACATAGCCTATGAGCTGTCCCTGCACGACACGCGATCCCTGACGGATGCCCTTCGCGTAGCCGCTCAAATGGAGGTAGCCGGTCATGAGGTTGCCCGCATGTTTGATCTTGAGGGTGTTGCCTCCTCCTCCGCCCCAGCCTTTGAACGTAACCGTACCGTCCGCCACGGCATGAACGGGCGTACCCTTCGGTGCAGCGTAGTCCACGCCCGTGTGGGGGCGGTATACTTTATAAATAGGGTGTTTGCGGGCATAGGTGAAACGCGAGCTGATGCGCGTGTATTTGAGCGGCGCCTTGAGCAGCTGCTTGCGCAGACTGCCGCCGTCGTATTCCCAGTACTGTATTTTCTCGTTCTGTCGGAACGGCACGGCGTAATACTCCTTGCCGCCGTGGACGAACTTGGCGCCCCAGATGCGGCCGATACCCGCAGGGATCGTATCGTCGATGAACTTTTCGTCGTAGATGACCGTGAAGCGGTCCCCTTTCTGGATGCCGAAGAAGTCTACGGTCCACTGATAGATGTCTTCGAGTTCGGCGGCCAGCGAGTAGGGCAGGTTTTCATGCATGATGGCTCCCCAGAGCGACGAGTCGATCGTCGCGCTCTTCTTCTGGCGCCGGAGCGAGATCTCCTTGGCGCCTTCGCACACCATGATCGAATCCTCCGCGAAACCGAAGACCACGTAGTCCGTGGCGCTGCGTTCGTAGGCGAGGTATTCGAGATGAGGGGTGAAGAGCGAATCTTCGTGGATGAACGCGACGTACTTGTGCCCCGCGCGGATGTTGCGCAGCGGGAATACGTCCGCCGCGGCTTTGTCCAGCCGGTCGATCGCGGCGGCCGAGACGCCGTAGCTGCCGAGTATCTTGCCGAGCGTCTCGCCGCTGCGGATTTCGGCGCTCTCGGTACGGTAGTTGTCGGCATTGATGCCGTACAGGATGTTCTGCGGCTCGTCGGCGGTCTCCTCTTCCGTGGAGGCGGCATTCTGCGAGCAGGCTCCCGCGGCGAGCGCGAGAGCGCAAAATGTCAGGTATGCGATACGTTTCATAGCTATTGGCAAAGATACGAAAAGTCGGCCGCAAAAACGAATTTCATTCGGTTTGCCGGGACGGAGTATCCAAGACGGAGCCAAAGATACGAAATGTCGGGCGTAAAAGCAAATAAATCCGCTTTCGCCGAACGGGAGTATCCGAGGCGACGCGAAGGCAAGGCAATGCCGCATGCACAAGCGGCCGATTCGTTCTGCCGGGCGTGGGCTCCGAGGCGGAGCCGCAGGTCGGAAAAACGGGTTATTCGGGCGCTTTTGCCGCATGTTCGTCTTTCCCGGCCAATATTTGTCCGTTTCGTTTTGCTGTTCGGCGATTTATTGCTACCTTTGAAAAGTTGTGCAGTTAACCGAATGCGATGATGTTTAATTGGCTTTTGGCCCCTGCGGCATATCTGTATAAGTTGGGAGTAACCTTCCGGCACCATCTGTTCGACTGGGGGATCATCAAGAGCGAAAAGTTCGATGTTCCGGTCGTCTGCATCGGCAACATCACCGTCGGCGGGACGGGCAAGACCCCGATGGCCGAAATGGTGGTGGGCTACATGACCCGTACGCACCATGTGGCGCTCATCTCGCGCGGCTACGGCCGCCGGACCAAGGGCTATCGCGAGGTGCGGCCCGATTCCCACTACCGCGACGTGGGCGACGAACCCTTGCAGATCAAACTGAAGTTTCCCGACGTGGTCGTCGCGGTCTGCGAGAAGCGGGCCGAGGGCATCCGCCGTCTGCTGGCCGAACATCCCGAGACGGATCTCGTGGTGATGGACGACGGTTTCCAGCACCGCTACGTGGAGCCGAAGGTCAACATCGTGATGATCGACGCCACACGTCCCGTGCAGCACGACAAGATGCTGCCGCAGGGGACGCTGCGCGACCTGCCCGAGATGCTTCACCGGGCCCACTACTTCGTGGTTACGAAGTGTCCCGAGAAGATGGCGCCGATCGACCGGCGCATTCTGAGCAAGGTGCTCGTTCAGGTGGCCTATCAGAAGGTCTACTTCACCCGCTTCGAGAGCTTCATGCCGCAGCCGCTTTATGCCGACGAAGCCGGCAGCGAGGGCGTGGCGCTGCACCGCAGGGTGATCGCGCTCTCGGGCATCGGCAATCCGAAGCCGTTTCTCGAGGCGCTGCGCGAACGCTACGACGTGGTGGCGGAGCTGACGCTCGACGACCATCACATCTACCGCGTGAAGGACATGAAACAGCTCGCGGCCCTGCTGGGGCAGTATCCCGACGCCGCGGTCGTTACGACCGAGAAGGATGCCGTGAAACTCACCAACCGCGACAAGATTCCCGAAGCGGTGCGGCGTGCGCTCTACTACGTACCGATCAATATTTCATTCACGGAGGATTCGGCGACGGATCTTCTTCAAAAACTGGAACAGGATGTTAGAGGAAATTAAGAAGACCGCGGCGTTCATCGACGCGCGGACGCAGCAGTTCCGTCCCGAGGCGGGCATCATTCTCGGCACGGGACTCGGAGATTTCGCCGAGCAGATCGACGTGAAATACGCGCTCGAGTACAAGGATATTCCGGGCTTTCCCGTCTCGACGGTCGAAGGACACAAGGGCCGTCTGATCTTCGGTCTGCTCGAAGGCCGCCGCGTGGTGGCGATGCAGGGGCGGTTCCACTACTACGAAGGCTATGCCATGACGCAGGTAACGTTTCCCGTGCGGGTGATGAAACTGCTGGGTATCGGGTGTCTCTTCGTGTCGAACGCTTCGGGCGGCATCAATACTTCGTTCCGCGTGGGCGATCTGATGATTATCACCGATCATATCAATCTCATGCCCAATCCGCTCATCGGTCCCAATCTGGCCGAACTCGGACCCCGTTTCCCGGACATGCACAACTGCTACGACCGCGAACTCGTCGCACGGGCCACGGCCATCGCCGAGCGCGAGCGGATCAAACTCCAGTACGGGGTTTATGTGGGCGGGACGGGCCCGACGTTCGAGACGCAGGCCGAATATCGCTATTTCAAGGCCATCGGCGGCGATGCGGCCGGCATGTCCACCGTGCCCGAGGTGATCGTGGCGCGCCATATGGGGATTCCCGTTTTCGGCGTTTCGGTCATCACGAACTGCGGCCTTTCGGACGAGGCGGGCGACCACGAGGACGTGCAGCGTCAGGGCCGGAAGGCCGGACAGAAGATGGCCGTGCTCTTCCGCGAGATGGTCAAGGGGTTGTAACGTGCGGTTTGCGCGCCGTGGTGCATGGCTCCCTCGGGAGACGGTGCGGCCGGTCTCTCCCCGAAGAGGAGCGCGCGCGACGAATATTCAGATACAAACGAAAGAAAAACGATGGTAAATAAAGTGATTCTGGTGGGCAACGTGGGCATCGACCCCGAAGTGCGCACCCTCGAATCGGGTGCGAAAGTGGCCCGCGTGCGTCTGGCGACGACCGAACGCCTGTTCGACCGACAGGCCAACGAGACCAAGGAACACACCGAGTGGCATACGATCACGCTCTGGCGCGGTCTGGCCGATGTCGTGGACCGCTATGTCCGCAAGGGGACGCAGCTCTATATCGAGGGACGTCTCCGCACCCGCGAGTGGACCGACAAAGACGGCAACAAGCGCTACACGACCGAGATTCTGGCCGATACGATGAATCTGCTGGGGCGTCGCAGCGACAATCCCGCCTCGGACGGCGCCTCTGCCGGAGGGGCTTCGTATGGCGGTGCGTCCGGCGGCTCTTCGTTCGGCGGCGGGCAGCAGGCGCCGGCATACGGCGGTGGGCAGAACGCTTCCTTCGGGGGCGGACAAACCCGACCGACGGCTTCGTCCTATGGACAATCTGCTCCCGCTTACGGGCAGCCTGCCGCACCGTCGGTGCCTGCCGACGATCCGGACGATCTTCCGTTCTGATTCCGGCAGCACGGCCTTCGAAGTCGCCCGGGCTCCGGGTTTCGGCGGCCGGGGCATGCTTCGGACGATTGTCCGTCGATAGTTTCGGACGGCCTTCCGTTCTGATTCCGGCAGCGCGGCCTTCGAGGACGCCCGGGTTTCCGGGTTTCGGCGGCCGGGGTATGCTTCGGACGATTGTCCGTCGATAGTTTCGGACGGCCTTCCGTTCTGATTCCGGCAGCGCGGCCTTCGAGGACGCCCGGGTTTCCGGGTTTCGGCGGCCGGGGTATGCTTCGGACGATTGTCCGTCGATAGTTTCGGACGGCTTTCCGTTTTGTTTCCGGCAGTGCGGCCTTCGAAGTCGCCCGGGCTCCGGGTTTCGGCGGCCGGACAAGCGTACTGCGGAACAGGACCGGCAGGGGGCGCTCGGTGTCCGAAGGCGTCTGACGGGCGAATGCCGGGACTGGCAGCCTTGCGAAACAGGCGGTTCGAAAGCGCGTGTACGGCCGAAGAGCCGCGATTGGAATCCTCTTCGGAATTCGGCCTCTCTGTCGGATGCGAGCGGCTGATGGGGCGTTCGTGTCTCGGATCAAGCGAGAGCCGTTCGGCATAGAGGCGGTCGTTCGGCGATGCCGCTGACCGCGGGTCGTTCGCCGCCGGCTGTGCACGGAAGGAGAACGATATACTGAGGTGTCTTGTTTTTCGTTCTCTTCCGCCCCGTACCGTACATCGTCCGCCTGCGGTGGAGATCCGAGCCGCCCGCACGGTGTCTGAAATCCGTCCGCCGTATCGGGCGACCGTGGACCGGCGGCATCGCCGGGGCAGCCTCCCGATCGGAGGATGGGGCATTGCGGTCGGAGCCGCATCCGTTTGGCCGGCGGCTGTCGGCCGTTTGGCCGAAGTTGCAGGAAGACATGGGGTGCGGGGCATGTATGTCTTCTGTCGGAGCGTATCAAGATCGTCTTGAATCGAGGCGGGGAAGATTCCGGCGAATCGTTTCCCGTTTTATTCCGATTCGTATATACGGGGCCGGAGATGCACGGGGAGGTTCGTGCGTTTCCGGCCGCTTTATGCCCGGAGGATGTGCGGCGGCACGGGGGGGGGCGGAGAGGGACTGCGCCGTGCAGGGAGGGCGGATTGCAGTGGCGACGGATCGGAAAGTCGTGCGCCGGGCCGGCATGTCGGTTCGTGAAGAGCGTGTCGTGCAGCACGGATCGTGGCGACAGAGCGGGGAGACGTGCATCGGAACCGTATGCCGGTTTGTGTGGAGGCGGGCGCATCCCGCGGTTTTCCTGCCGGCCGGAGACCGGACGTGCGAGGATGGCGTAGAGCGCCCTATTCCTACAAGAACGTCCGGATATAAGAGAGAGGGGCTGTGCATCAGTGAGGCGATCTCCTCGGCCGGCGGCCTTCCTCGTGGAAACGGCGTGCGATGGTCCGCATGGATTCGCCCACTTCGATGAGCTGGCCGTCGGGGGCGTAGATGCGTACCGCGCGCTGCTGCCAAGGGTGTTTTCTGGGTGGATGCGCATAGTCGATGTCCTTGCGGGCGGAGAGGCGTGCGACGAATCCGTCGAAATCCTCCGTTTCGAAATAGAGTTCCATGTTGTTGGAGCGGCGCATCACCGAATCCTTCGGGATGCCGGCCAGACGGTCGAAATCCTGCTGTAAGGCGAATCCTCCGCTGAGGCTGAGGTTGCCTCCCAGATCGAGCACCGCCTCCTGTTCGAAAAGGCCGCGGTAGAAACGAAACGACCGTTCGAGATCGGCGACGGCCGGAAGAGGCGTCGTAAGCTGCATGTTTCGCGTGTTTTATTTGCGGCCGGCGGATTGCGGAAGCCTGCGGTCCGAGAGCAGTGCGGCGTGCGTGCGGCGCAGTCGCTCAAGTGCCGCGGTTCATCGGAGTGTCGTGCGTCGGCGGTTGCGGATCGGGAGCCTCTCCCACAGCCATTCGGGGATAAGCCGCCAGCCGAAGACCATAAGGGCGTAACGACGGTCGATCACCGTGCGGCGGCGTCCGCGTTCGAGGGCCTTCACGATCTGCGCCGCGACCCGCTCGGGCCGCATGAGCATCGGGTAGCGGCGTCCGTCGTCGAGGAGAGCCGTGGCGACGAATCCCGGACGGATGTCGGTGATCCGGATGGGCAGCCGCTCCATGCGGGCCAGCTGGGCCAGTGCATCGAGATAGGTGTTTTGCATCCGTTTGGTGGCGGAGTAGGCGGGCGCGGCTCCCAGTCCTTTGGTGCCGGCGATGGAGCTGACGGCAGCCAGACGGCCTCCGCCGTGCGAGCGGAACCAGTCGAAAGCCGCCGCCGTCATGCGGACGAACCCTACGGCATTGGTCTCGGCCGTCGCAATTTCGGTGGCGGGCACGAGCTGCGGATTCTGGCTTCCGATGCCGGAGCAATGGAGGTAGATGTCCATCCCGCCCAAACGCTGCGCGAGTTCGGCGAGCCGCTGCGGCGCATCGTCCTGCGTAATGTCGATGACGGCGGTTTCGACCTGAGCCGGAGCTTCGGCCCGCAGGGCTTCGAGCGGTTCCGTGCGGCGGCCGGCGATGCCGACGCGCCATCCCCTGCGCATGCAAAGGCGGGCCGTTTCGAGCCCGATGCCCGAAGTGGCTCCCATGATGACGATCCGGATGGCGGGATCGTCTCTTTCGGCGGATTCAGAGTGCATCATCGTATGGTCGTGTTTCCGAAGTGTCGGTTGTTTGTTTTTCGGATCGTCGCCGTGTCCCGTTTTTTGATGGGGCGTTTCGTCCTGTTCCGGGTTCCGCAGACGAGCCTGTCCGCACCTGCGTAAATCTCCGGTTCGCAGTCGCTGATGCGCTTTCTGTCCGGATCGGAGGTCCGGCGTGCGAATCGGCCGGCCGCTGCCCGTGGCGTCGAGGTCGCTCGCCGGCCAGTCCGCTCCGGAACGGCGTGCCGCAGGCGAGGTCGGCTGTGCACCGCATGACTTGTCCCTCTGTCCTCGCGGATGCAAAATCCGCTCCATGATGAAGGGGAGCATGATGTTTCCGCGCAACGGAACCGACGCCTCCGGCCGTCGGTGTGAAATGTCCGTGAATGCCGGCTGCATTCGGATAAGTCCCCTGTGCGATACGGATCCCTGCCTTGCGCGTCGGCCCGATTCCGGTTCAGGGCTTCGCCGTCTGCGACGCATCCTTTCCGCCTTCTGCCCCCCCCCTTCGGTTCCTGTGTCGCTCCTCCCGCATCGGCAGACGGCCGGTGCGGTCCGTCGTGGCATGCGGTCCGGAAAACGGCCGGGCTGTATTTCGGCCGGGCGGAAACGATCGGAGTGGCCGGCGCATGCGCAGTTTCTCCACCTTTTCCCGAACATTCCCGTATTCTGCGACCGTTCCCGGTCTTGGTCGGCTTCTGTCGGTCCGCTGCGATCGGGGGGGGGGCGATTCGTCGGCCTCGTGCGGTTCGCTGCGGTTCGCTGCGGTCCGGCAAGGTTCGGCATACCGCGGCCGGCCGCGGCTCGTCGCCCTGCTGAACGGTCTGCTTTAGTGCGCTGCCGGGACGTCGGGCGTGGGGCGGTCATCGGCACACGCCACCGATTCGGCATCCGTACCGACCGGCGGCGGGGGCAGTTGCGAGCGCAGCCGGTCGGGAATCTCCTCGGTGCGGATGCGCAGCAGATAATGCGTTTTGTCGTTGTCGTTTCCGGAGGTGTAAGCTTGTACGAATTCCCACCGCTGACGAATCATGTAATTGAGTGCTTCGACCATCGAGTTGAAAAGGATTTTACGTCCCTTTTCATCGGTGATCCAGTTGCAATTCAGGGCAGCGGCCGACTGTCCGAAATCTAAGATCACTCCGTCCCCTTTGCAAGAGGGCAGATGGCTGCCGATCAGTTCGGCATAGAGGTAACGTTCGGGCTTGGCCATGATGGCGCCCGTCTGCGGATGCCGCTGCATCGCAGCCGGAGCCGTTGCGGCCTGTGGCGTCTGCGTCGTTTCCGAAACCCGTGCAGGCTGTCCGTCCGTCGGCGGACGGTTCGGCATCGCCGGTTGCGTAGGCTGTGCGCTGAGCGTTCCGCCCATCCACAGAGCCAGCAAAAGAAGTGTACTCTTTTTCATGATCTTTCGATATATCGGTTCGTTTGTCCCGAGTGTGCCCCTCCCTTATCGTGCGGTCTCGGCCGTCGCCGCGCCTTGCATCCGTCGCCGAAACAGAGGCTATCGGACTGTCGTGTCCGTTCCACCTGCCGTTCCACCTGCCGTTTCGGCTGTTGGAAAGTTTCGGTACGGTTCCGATGCAGCCCGGATCGCACCCAAGAGGTCGTGTCGTCGCAGCGATTCGGCCGCTGCGCAACGCGGTTCGTTCAACCGGACGATATTCGGCTGTACGATTTCGCTGCCGTCGACCCTTCGTGCAATGACCGGCGTCAAAAGGTTCCGACAACTCGTGCCGCCGTTTTACTCGGCCGTTCCGAGAGGCGAGGCGGGCACCTTCTCCCATGGTCGTTCCGGCCTCTGCCGCAGGCTCCGGTTCTGCATGCCCCGCCTCCTCCTTGTGCGATCGCTGCGTCATGTGGAGATGCGGCGCCGTCTGCATCGTCGTTCAATATCCGGCGCTCACTCTTCGATCTCGCGCTGCACGCACTCGATTCCGACTTTGCGCAGCAGGTCGAGGCCCTCTTCCGAGCGGTATTCGTCGCAGTAGACCACGCGCCGGATACCTGCCTGTATGATGAGTTTCGAACATTCGATACAGGGGGCAGCCGTGATGTAGAGGGTCGAGCCGTCGCAGTTGTTGGCGCTCTTGGCCACCTTGGTGATGGCGTTGGCCTCGGCGTGCAATACGTAGGACTTGGTTTTGCCCGTCTCGTCCTCGCAGATGTTCTCGAAGCCCGACGGTGTGCCGTTGTAACCGTCGGAGATAATCATTTTGTCCTTGACGATCAATGCCCCCACCTTACGGCGCACGCAATAGGAATTCTCGGCCCAGATGCGTGCCATCCGCAGATAGCGTATGTCGAGCTGACGCTGTTTCTCTTCCTGATAGCCCATCTTTTTGAAGGTGAAATTATATGTTTCGATCTTCGTCGGCAATGCCGTTTTTCCGGATTGCCGTAATTCGCGGAGTGAGGCTGCACAGGACGAACAGACAGTCCGTATCGTCGGGGAGAGACGACTTTTCTTTTCTCCCGCCTCGTGCGGAACATCCGATTCGGTTCGTTCGGCGAAGTTCTTGCCTCGCAACCTTTCCTGCCTCTCGCCCCCCCCCTCGCCCCGACCGGACCGTTGTGCGCCCTTCCGAGCTGTACCCGCTTCCTTCCGGAGTTTTCTGCTTTATGCACGGGAACGTACTGCACCGAAGGAACGGAGACCCTCCTGCAAAGGATCTTCCGCGGTTTCGGGAACATGGGGCCATGACGGGTCTGTGCGGCCCTCGCCGCCTACAATCCCTTGCCGTGGCACTGCTTGTATTTCTTGCCGCTGCCGCAGGGGCAGGGATCGTTGCGTCCCACCTTCTTTTCGGCGTGCAGAGGCATCGGCTTCTGTTTCTCGGCCTGACCGGCCTGTGCGGCGGCCTGCATGCGCGAAGCCTGCAACTTGTTGACGTCTACCTTGGCACGCTCCTGCTGCCGGCGCTGCACGGCCTCGGGGTTCTGCTCCCGCACGGGGATGTACGCCTTGTTGAGGATCGAGAGCACTTCGCGGTTGACCTTGACGAGCATTTTCGAGAAGAGACCGAACGATTCGAACTTGTAGATCAGCAGCGGGTCCTTCTGTTCGTAGGTGGCGTTCTGCACGCTTTGGCGCAGGTCGTCCATCTCGCGCAGGTGTTCGCGCCATGCGTCGTCGATCGAAGTGAACATCACCACCTTCGAGAAGACCTTGTAGATCTCGGCGCCGTCCGTGTCCCTGCAGCGCCGGAGATTCACCGGCACGTTGAAGCCGAGGTGTCCGTCCGTCAGCGGGAAGTAGATGTTCGAATCCATCTGCTCCTTGCGATCTTCGTAGACGCGCTCCATCACGGGCCGCACCATGTCGGCCACGGCCTTCGCACGGCGGTCGTAGGTCGCTTTCAGGTCCTTGACGATCCGCTCGGCCAGCTCCGCGGGCTTGGCGTTTTCGTAGATCGCCGCGTCGAACGAGGGGTCGGTCGCCACCTCGCGGATCAGCTCCATGCGGAAATCCTCGAAGTCGATGCCCCGGTTGGTCTCCACGAAGTTGTCGGCATAGTCGTACATGATGTTGTTGAGGTCGATCTCGATCCGCTCGCCGTAGAGCGCGTGGCGGCGGCGCGTGTAGATCACCTCGCGCTGCGAGTTCATCACGTCGTCGTATTCGAGCAGGCGTTTGCGGATGCCGAAGTTGTTCTCCTCGACCTTCTTCTGGGCGCGTTCGATGGCTTTGGTCATCATCTTCGCCTGAATCACTTCGCCCTCCTTGAGGCCCATGCGGTCCATCATGGCGGCGATGCGGCCCGAGCCGAACAGACGCATCAGGTCGTCTTCGAGCGAGACGAAGAACTGCGACGAACCCGGGTCGCCCTGACGGCCTGCGCGGCCCCGCAGCTGGCGGTCCACGCGGCGGCTCTCATGCCGTTCGGTGCCGATGATGGCCAGACCGCCCGCGGCCTTCACCTCGGGCGTGAGCTTGATGTCGGTACCGCGGCCCGCCATGTTGGTGGCGATCGTAACCTGTCCCGAACGGCCCGCTTCGGCCACGATCTGCGCTTCGAGCTGGTGCTGCTTGGCGTTGAGGACGTTGTGCTTGATGCCGCGCAGCTTGAGCATGCGGCTCAGCAGCTCTGAGATCTCGACCGAAGTGGTACCCACCAGCACGGGGCGTCCCTCGCCGACGAGGCGCACGATCTCTTCGATCACGGCGTTGTACTTCTCGCGTTTGGTCTTGTAGATGAGGTCCTGCCTGTCGTCGCGGATGACCGGACGGTTCGTCGGGATCACCACCACGTCGAGTTTGTAGATGCTCCAGAACTCCGATGCCTCGGTCTCGGCCGTACCGGTCATGCCGGCCAGCTTGTGATACATGCGGAAGTAGTTTTGCAGAGTGATCGTGGCGAAGGTCTGCGTCGCCGCCTCGACCTTCACGCGCTCCTTGGCCTCGATGGCCTGATGCAGTCCGTCCGAGTAGCGGCGGCCGTCGAGAATACGGCCCGTCTGCTCGTCGACGATCTTCACCTTGTTGTCCATGACGACGTATTCCACGTCCTTTTCGAACATGGCGTATGCCTTCAGCAGTTGGATCACCGTATGCACGCGCTCCGATTTGACCGAGTAGTCGTTGATCACCGCATCGCGCTTTTGCGCCTTCTCCTCGACCGAAAGGCCGCTCTTTTCGAGTTCGGCGACCTCGGCCCCGATGTCCGGCAGCACGAAGAATCCTTCCTCGTTGAAGTAGTTGGAGAGTACTTCGTGGCCCTTGTCCGTGAGTTCCACGGAGTTGAGCTTCTCGTCGATCACGAAGTAGAGGTCGTCCGTGATCTCCGGCATGCGGCGGTTGTTGTCCGCCATGTAGACGTTCTCCGTTTTCTGCATCTGGGCCTTGATGCCCGTCTCCGAGAGGAATTTGATGAGCGGCTTGTATTTCGGCAGCCCCTTGTGCGCGCGGTAGAGCTTGATGCCGCCCTCCTCGTTCTTGCCGTCGCCGAGCAGCTGGCGGGCTTCGGCCACGAGGTTCGTTACGAAGTTTTTCTGGAGATTGTAGAGCTGTTCGATCGCGGGACGGTACTGCTCGAAGAGCTGGTCGTCGCCCTTGGGGACGGGACCCGAAATGATCAGGGGCGTGCGGGCGTCGTCGATCAGCACCGAGTCGACCTCGTCGACGATCGCGTAGTGGTGCTTGCGCTGCACGAGATCCTTGGGCGACGAGGCCATGTTGTCGCGCAGGTAGTCGAAGCCGTACTCGTTGTTGGTGCCGAACGTGATGTCGGCCATGTAGGCTTTGCGGCGCGCCTCGGAGTTGGGCTGGTGGCGGTCGATGCAGTCGACCGAGAGCCCGTGGAACTGGTACATCGGACCCATCCACTCCGAGTCTCGGCGGGCGAGGTAGTCGTTGACCGTTACGAGGTGGACGCCCTTGCGGGCCAGTGCATTGAGGAACACGGGCAGCGTCGCCACGAGGGTCTTGCCTTCGCCCGTGGCCATTTCGGCGATCTTGCCTTTGTGGAGCACCACGCCGCCGAAGAGCTGCACGTCGTAGTGGATCATGTCCCACTTGATGTCGTTGCCGCCGGCGAGCCAGTGGGTGGCATAGACGGCTTTGTCGCCTTCGATCGTTACGAAATCCTTCGTTGCGGCCAGCTCGCGGTCGAAGTCGGTGGCCGTAACGACCACCGTGTCGTTCTGCGCGAAGCGGCGCGCCGTGTCCTTCATCACGGCGAAGGCTTCGGGCAGGATTTCGTCGAGTTTCTCTTCGATCCGTTCGTCGATGCGCTTGGCCGTCGCGTCGATCTCCTTCGAGATCTTCTCCTTCTCTTCGAGCGTGGTCTCCGTGAGTTCCAGCTTGGTTTTCAGCTCGACGATGCGGGCCTCGTCCTGAGCGATGAAATCGGCGATCCGCTTCATCAGATCGCGGCTCAGTGCGCGGAGTTCGTCGTTCGTGAGTTTCTCGACGGTAGGGTAGACGGTCTTGATCCGGTCGACGTAGGGTTGTATCTCTTTGCGGTCTTTGTCGGCTTTCGAGCCGAAGAACAGTTTAATGATGCCTGCTGCTATATCCATTGAAAATGTCTTTTGTTTTTCGTGAATGAAATCTTACAAAAATAGGTATTTTTTGCAATATATCAATCCTCTGCGCGGCTTTTTATTCGGCGCGCTCCGATCGGACACTCCGCGCACCGCCGTTTGGGGCAGTATTCGGTGGCGAGCTGGAGCAGCGCCTGCGATTCGAAGGCGTTGCGGGGCGTCGTGCCCGCGCTGCGCCAGCCGCGCATGTAGACGTTCTCTTCGGCCGGCGTGCGTTCGAGCAGCGTTACGGCGCGGTCGCGCAACAGGTCGTTGCCCGTGTGGCTGCCGTAGGCGAACTGGAGGATCGAGACGAGGTTGATGGCCAGCAGGTTGGCTTTGAAGGTGCCGATGCGCTTGGGCATCTCCTGCGAGCGCACGGCCGGCAGCGAGTGCGTGCACCAGTAGGCCGAGGCTTCGACCCCGAACAGACGGGCCGCATCCTCGGGCGTGCGGCAGTCGAGCATGCGCTCCATCACGAAGTCGTGGCCGGCGAAGAAGGCTGCGGCCTGCGCCACGCGCAGCACGGGGTGGTTGGCCGGGTGGATGCGCGTGAAATCCCACGCCGAGGCGTCCATCGGTTCGATGCCGTATTTCGAGGCGAGGTAGACGAAGTCGCGTCCCAGATCGAGCGTGTAGGTGTCGTGGCGGTAGAGGCCGAGCAGTCCCGAGGCGCCGAGCAGCAGTGCCTCGACGTTGCGCGGCACGGCTCGTTCGCGCAGGACCATGGCATAGGTAGCCCGCCGTGCCAGATCGAGGTAGGCCCGCTGATTGCGTTTGTCGCCCAGCGTGCGGAAGAACATCAGGTAGAAGGTCTGGTTCCAGTTGCGCTCGGCCTCTTCGAAGAGTTCCTCGACCGCGGCAATCTTGCGGCGCAGGCGGTCGTAGGCCGCATCCTTGAGAATCTCGCTGCGGTGCAGCGTGTCCAGCTCCGCGAGGTACTCCCCGCAGGCGAATGCTCCGGCGCCGGTCTTCAGCCGGTCGAGCATCCGTTCGTCGCGGTCCTGCATCGCCTCAGAACATGTTGAGTTCGAGCAGCGCCTCTTCGGACATCATGCTCTTGTCCCACACGGGGTCGAACGTGAGGATGACGTTCACCGACTCCACGCCCCGGACCTTGGCCACTTCGCGGTTCACGTCTTCCACGAGCAGGTCGGCCATCGGGCAGTTGGGGGCGGTGAGGGTCATGCGGATCGTAGCCGCGCCGTCGGGCGTGAAGTCGATCTCGTAGATCAGCCCCAGATCGTAGATGTTGACCGGAATCTCCGGATCGTAGATGTTTTTCAGGGTCGCTACGATCTCCTTTTCGACCCGTAGAATCTCTTCTGGCGTCATCATGCCTGAAAAATTGTATGGCGGTTAGGCAATCTTGTATGCTTGAACGTTCCGGAAATTCACGGTTCCGGACTTCTCATCGTGCTGTTCGTTTTCTGCGTCCGTTTCCTCGCCCCCCCCGAACGAGGGCCCGCGGACGGGGCCGGACGTCGGCTAAGCGTGCTGCTCCTTTTCGAGCCGGCTTTCGAAGGCCAGCGCGAAGAGACGCATCTGCCTGACCATCGCCAGCAGGCCGTTGGCCCGCGTGGGCGAGAGGTTGGCCCCCAGACCGATGGCGTCGATGAAATAGAGTTCCGTGTCGAGTATTTCGCGCGGGGTGCGTCCGTCGAGCACGCGGATCAGCAGAGCGATGATGCCTTTGGTGATGATGGCGTCGCTGTCGGCCGTGAAGCGGACGCGGCCGTCGCGCAATTCGGCGTCGATCCAGACGCGCGACTGGCAGCCCTCGATCAGATATTGCTCCGTGCGGTGTTCGGGCGCGATCGCGGGGAGCGTGTCGCTCAGTCCGATCAGATGGTCGTACCGGTCGAGCCAGTCGTCGAATACGGAGAACTCTTCGATGATCTCCTCCTGCACTTTGTCTTTCATTCGTTATATTGTTTTCGGCGGCCCTCTTTCATGCCGCACCGTTGTGTAAATTCCGCCGGTCGTATTGCGTCTTGCGCGGGCGTCGCCGGGAAGGCGGCCGGCCTCGGCCCCCCCCCTCGCATCGCTCCCTTTCTTGTGGGGTGCACCGGAGCCTGTTCGCGGACCGTCGCCGTGGTCCGTCTTCGGCGGTCTCCTACCCCTCGCCGGTTACTTCCGGCAGCGGCGAGCCCTCCGCGGCGGCGGGTTTGCGCACGCCGAGCAGCGAGGCGAGCGTGGGGGCTACCGCGATCATGTCCACCTCGCGGCCCACGCACTGCGGAGCGATGCCTGTCCCGTAGAAGATGAGCGGTACTTCGGTGTCGTAGCCGTACATCGAACCCGAGGAAGAGCGGCATCGTTCGCGTTCCTCGATCCACCCGGGCTGGAAGTTGAGGATCACATCCCCCGAGCGCCGCGGATAGAAGCTGTTCTGCATCTTGCGGGCGTATCCGCTGCCGAAGTAGCTCGTCCGCATGGCCGTCGCCGAGAGCGCGTGGGAGACGCCGCGGAACTGCATGGCGAAGATCGCCACCTCGTTCTGCACCGAGGCCAGATCGAGACCTTTCTCGTAGATGAGGTTGTGGTCGAGGTAGACGCACTTGTCCTCGTACTCCAGCAGCCACTTGCCCACGCCGTAGCGGACGTTGAGGAAGCTGTTGACGATTACCTCGAACTGCCGCAGATTGAAGCGGTCGCACTCCTCGGCGCCGGCATCGTAGGAGGGGCTGGTGCCGTGGTCGGAGGCGAGCGCCACGACCACGTTGCCTTCGCCGGCCTGTGCGTCGAGGTACGTGAGGAAATCGGCCAGATCGCGGTCCAGCCGATAGTACATGTCTTCGACCTCGACCGATTCCGGCCCGTAGGCTTCGGCGATGCGGCGCGGTGCATCGAGGCAGATGTTCAGCAGATCGGGCGCCTCGTCCGCCCCCAGCTTGTATTGCGCCACGGCGAGCTTGGCGAAGCCCAGCACGGCCGCGTTTCCGGCCGGCGTATGGAGCATTCGATCGAGGTCGTCGGCGAATCGGAGCTCGGGCGTGCGTTTTTCGCGTTTCTCCTCTTTGGTCCGAGGTTGCGGCACGATGTCGAATCGGCGCGTGTTGCGGTATTCGCCGCGGTCGAGCAGGGTGCTCCATTCGTCCCCGAGGTACGAGAGGTTGAAACGCTCGCGGTTGAACTGCTGGATCCACTCGGGAAGCACCCGGTCGTACCACGCCGAGGTGGTCCAGTTGCAATACATCGGATCCATCCAGAAAGCCTGTCCCGCGCGGCCGGCCATCACGACGGCCGAGACCGGTTCGGCGGCCACCGTAACGACCCGGCTTTCGGGCGATTCGGCCAGCAGCGCTTCGCCCAGCGTCGGAGCGATCAGATTGCGGGGCGAGATGCCCTCCTTGCTGCGGACGAGGTCCACCACTTCGTTCTGCACATAGTCGCGCCAGCGCAGGCCGATCACCCCGTGGGTCGAAGGCTGGGCTCCGGTGGTGAGGGTTGCGAGCGATACGGGCGTCGAGGTCTGCTGGTAGTCGTAGCGGCTGCCGGTGAAGACGGCGCCGCCGCGTTGCAGCCGCAGAAACCCTCCGTCGCCGAAGTTGGCGGCGTAGCGGTCGATGTCGTCCGCCCGCATCGAGCCGACGACGATCTGCACGACCAGCCTCGGCTGCTGGGCATGGAGGCTGCCCAGCGCGCCGAGCAGTGCTATTGCGGTGCAAAGAATTTTGGTCATATACATGGTTTGAACCGCAAATTTACGATTTTATTGTAAATATTGTTCAAAATAGGCTCTCTCTTCGCTGAAATCCGCTTCGGGCAGTGCGGCGATGGCCGCTATCTGCCGCAGGCAGAAGGCGCGGAAGGCTTCGCTGCGGGGATTTTGCGGGCGGTGGGCCGCCGCGGCTGCGATCCGCGCCGCGGCCGGGACGATCTGCCGCGCCCGCCGGTCGAGTACGGCCTCGGAAAATTTTTCCCAGACATATTCCGCGGCCTGAGCCGAAGGGTGCACGAGGTCGTCGGCGTAGAACCGGTAGTCGCGCAGGTCGTCCGTGAGGATTTCGTAGGCGGGGAAGTAGCGGATGCGGTCGTGCCGTCCGGCCAGCTCCTCGGCCGCGAGGCGGAGCACGGCCTTGCTCGCGCAGTTGCCTGTCAGTCCGTCGGCCGTGTGCCGCACGGGGCTGACGGTGAGGAGCACCTGCTTGCCGGCCAGCGTCGTGTGCAGCAGCTCGTCGTAATCGGCGACGATCTCCCCGACGGAGAGCCTGCGCCGCACGAATTCGGACGCGGGGCGGCGATGGCAGTTGGCGACGATCCGCCCTTCGCGTTCGTAGACCCATGCCGTGCCGAAGGTAACGAGCACGCGGTCGGCTTTCCGGAGCGCTTCGGCGCCCGCACGGCGGGCGGCGTTCATCCGCGCCAGCGCTTCATCCGCATCGGCGGCCGCGAACGAACTGTGGAACCCGAAGTGGAACCGCAGCCCGTCCTGCTCGTGCAGTTCCTCGCGTCCGACGGGTTCGTCCGCGTCATAGGAGCGGAGCGCCGCCGCCACGGAGGCGGGGTTGAACAGCACGCCCGACGGATTGACCGTGCAGGCGAACCCCAGCCGCCGCAGACGGGCGGTCATCTCTTCGGCGAAGCACGAACCGACGGCGAGCATGCGGTTGCCGTAGCCGATCCGCGCTTCGGGCGGGAAGGGCTCGATTTCGATTTCGGTACGGAATTTCATGCGGCAAAGGTACGAACAAGTCGGGTGCAAAAGCAAATTTATTTGCTTTTGCCGAACGGAAGTACCTGAGGCGGACCCGAAGGTCGGAACGCATCGGGATCAAAGCGGACGCGTTTGCATTTGCCCTTCGCCTGTACTACCTTTGCGGCATGATCCGACATGCCAACTGCAAAATAAATATCGGTCTCGACGTGCTCCGTCGCCGCGAAGACGGTTATCACGATCTGGAGACGGTGATGGTGCCCGTGCCGGGGTTGTTCGATCGGGTGCAGGTCGAATGCGCCGGGGAGGATTCGTTCCGTGCGACGGGCCTCGCCCTCGACTGTCCGGCGGACGACAATCTGTGCATGCGGGCCGTGCGGCTGATGCGGGCGCGCTACGGCGTGGGGGGCATCTCGATCGTGCTCGACAAGCGGGTGCCCTTCGGCGCGGGGCTGGGCGGAGGATCGTCCGATGCCACGGCGGTGATTCTCGCCGTGGACGAACTTTGCGGACTGCACCTCGCGGAAGAGGAGCTCGTCGGGTGTGCCGCGGCGCTCGGCAGCGATACGGCTTTTTTCGTTCGCAACACGCCGCAGCTCTGCACGGGGCGGGGCGAGGTGATGCGGCCCGTCGAACTGGATCTCGCGGGGTTGCAACTCGTGATCGTGAAGCCCGACGAGGCGGTCTCCACACGCGAAGCCTATGCGGGCGTATGTCCGTCCGTGCCGTCCGTGCCGCTGGCCGAGCGCCTCGCACGACCGCTTGAGCAGTGGCAGGGGTGCATCGGCAACGATTTCGAACCTTCGGTCTTCGCCGTTCATCCGGCCATCCGCGACGCGAAGGAGCGGCTGCTCGCCGCGGGCGCCCTCTATGCTTCGATGTCGGGCAGCGGTTCGGCCGTCTACGGGCTCTTCGATCCTCGGCGGTCGGGACCGGTCGCGGCGGAGCTGTCGCCGTATGTTTTTACCTTGTAACCCGCTGTTTCCCGCGGACGGTCTTCGGCCCGGTCCGAATTTCTCGCGGAGTTTGTCGGGACTGTATGCGGTGGCGGATGCACGCCCGTTTCTCAGCCGTTTTGGGTGCGGGGCGCTTCGGAGCCGGCAAGCAGGATTCGTCCTGCGCAAGGCGACGCGCTGCCCGCCGGAGGCAAGCCGCCGGCATTGCGGAGGCGATGTCGCGCAGACGACGGGATTTACTCTTTGGGAAAGCTATGCCCCGTCGGGCGTTTTTACGATCGAGCGGAAAGAGCAAATGGCGGATTCATTCTTTTGCCGCTCGTAGCGGTCGATCTCGTAGTTTACGATGTTGTCCTGCCGGAAGGCACGGCGAAAACTCGGCCGTTTCATCAGTCCGAATGCGGGCCGGAACTCGTCCGGGCTCTTCCGGGGCGGGAAATGGACGGAAGAAATCCGGCCTTTTCGTCGGACCGTGCGCAGGGCCGAATTTTGTCCGAGCTCTTTCCGGAGCGGAAGAGGCGGGAGGAAATTCCATCGTATATAAATAAAAGGAGCTGTCTAACAAATCTTGGACAGCCCTTTTTTATTCGTACTTGCTATTGAGAAGTTTTCCGGATACGCAATTCTCAGAGGGTTGAAAAAACTTGCTGGACAGCCCCGGGAGGGCCGGAGACCGGCGGGCTACTCGCCGCATGCCGCTGCGGGCATCTTGGCGATGCGGGCCTCGTGGCGGCCGCCCTCGAATTCGGCGGCGAAGTAGGTTTCGAGCATCTTCACCGCCTCGTCGTTCGAGATGAACCGCGCGGGCAGAACGATCACGTTCGCGTTGTTGTGGCGGCGGATCAGCTCTGCGATTTGAGGGGTCCAGCACAGCCCGGCGCGGATACCCTGATGTTTGTTGAGCGTCATGGTCATCCCTTCGCCCGAGCCGCACAGCGCCACGCCGCACTCCAGTTCGCCCCGTTCGACGGCCTCGGCCAGCGGGTGCGCATAATCGGGGTAGTCCACGCTCTGTTCCGAGCCGGTCCCGAAGTCGTGCACGTCCCAGCCGTTGGCGCCGAGCCATCCCACCAGAAACTCTTTCATCTCATAGCCCGCATGGTCGCTGGCGATGCCTATTTGCTTTTTCATATGCCGTGTGTTTTAAGTGTCGTTTCACGCATAGCAAAGATAGTGAAAAACTCGGCATAAATCCCTATCTTTGCGAAAAACGGTTGTTCCCCATGACTTTTTTCGAAGAAATTCCGCAGGCCGATCTGCTGCTCTGTATTCTGCAATGTCTGACCATTGCCGTTACGCTGTCGCTCGGCATTTCGAACGTCGTCCTCTCGCGGCGCATCCAGAAAGGCCGCAACATCGTGGACATCACGACCAGATACCGGCTCGAACGGATGAAGGCGCAGCAGGATGCCATGCGCCGCCTGCTGGTGCATGCGTCGCCGGTAGGTATGCGTCTCGATGCGGCCTCCGCTGCGCGGACGGCGGGCGGTGCGATCGAGGCCGCCGCCGCTTTCGAGACGCTGCTCCACGCCCATTTCGACCGCGACCGCGAACTGATCGAGGCGGCGCGACGCACGGCCCTGCTGGCTGCGGAGTTCGCGCAGTCGCTCGCGGCGGACGGCGCGACGCCCGAACAGGAGCGGCTGCTCGCGGAGCAGCTGCACCGGACCTCCCGGTTGAATGATATGTACGTCGCCGCCGAGTGGAGCCGCATCAAGCGCGAAACCGAAGGACGCAACACGAAGACCGAAGAGTGGTACGTGGCTTACGACGACGTGCGCAGACGATGTGCGGATATGGAGCGGAGATTGCAGGTACAGGAGCCGTTATGCGAAAAGTAGCGGGTATCGTCGGCGGATCGGTTTGCGTGGGGTTGGGAGTTGCGGGCATCTTCCTGCCGCTGCTTCCCACCACGCCCTTTCTGCTGCTGGCCGCGGCGCTCTATGTGCGCAGTTCGCCGCGCCTCTATGCGTGGTTGCTGTCCCACTGCTGGCTCGGGGAGTACATCCGCCATTTCCGGGAGCAGCGCGCCATTCCCTTGCGCGTGAAGATCGTATCGCTCGCCGTCATGTGGGCCACGATGCTCTACTGCGTTTTCGGACTGCTCGTCCGGTGGTGGTGGGCGCAGGCGCTTCTGCTCGTCGTCGCCGTCGGAGTGTCGCGGCACATCTTGTCGTACGCCACGCTGCGCCGCGGCGGCGATTTGCCGGAGGAATGAATTTACGGGTCTCGTATTCGGATATTTCATATAGGTGTGCGGGATGACCGCCCGGAAAATTCCGCAATTTTTTCGGGGGGGGGATTTGAGCATGGAATTTTGTATTTTTGTAATGAAATACAAACTTCCAACTCAAACCCAATTATTGCGTATGAAAAAACTTTTCTTTCTCATTTTCTCGTCCGCGATGCTATGCTGCGGGGCGGCCGTGGCGCAGGAGACGCCGATGCAGGACGTCGATTCGCTTCAGCGCGTGGTCGACGACCTGAACGAGCAGGTGCGTGCCGCGGAGGCTGCCGAGCGCGACCGCGCCATTTGGAAAGATCGCGCCAAATTTTTCAATCTGGGCTATGCCAGTCAGAAATTGACGCCGATGGACGTTTCGGGCGACCTCAGCTGGAAGAGCGACATGGGCTTTTCGCTCGTCTGGGGCCGGACGTACTATCTGCACAAGAAACCGCTGGCCCGCATGATCAAGTTCGGCATCGACTTCGCGTGGATGGATATGAACTATGCGAAATATTCGATTCCCGAGACGACGTCGGGACCTTCGGGATACGGCGAGCCGGAGCTCGATCTGGGGGCTCACCAGTTCGAGTACGGCATGCAGGTCGGACCGTCGATCACGATCAATCCGGTCAGCCGGCTCAAGATCAGCGCCTATTTCCACGTCGTGCCGTCGGCGTCGCTGATGGTGCTCGACGACGAGGTGAACGCGGGCTATGCCACCTTCTTCAATGCGGGCGGTGCCGTGTCGTTCAACGTCATTTCGATCGGTGTCGAAGGGCGCTGGGGGCGTGCCAGCTACAACAACTTCTCGCTGGGTGCTCTGGACGAGGGGATGGAAGACGTGTCGGATGTCGTCGAGACGGGCAAGGCCAAGTTCAAGACGGGATCGGTGCGCGTCTATGTCAGCTTCCGCTTCTGACCGTTGGGCCGCTTCGGCGTTTTTATGCGTTCCGCCGTCCAAAAGGACGGCGGAACTCGTTTTTTCGGGCGGCGGAACGTACAGGCCGCCTTCGCTTTGCGCCGGCTGCGGCGAGGCCCACGGTCCGGGTCCGCCCGCTCGTTGCGAGGAGAACCGCCCTTGCGGAAGACATGCCCGCAGAGACGGTTTGCGCGAGGCCGCGTTTCGGCGGAGTGCCGCCGTCCGGGAGCTGCGTCTCGTTTTCGCCCGTTTGCCGGCTGCGTCGATTTCCGCAGTCGGACGAACCGGCCGGAAGAAGTCCGAGGCGGGGCCGGGCGTTCGCCCGGGAAAAGGGCATCGGCGGAATGGGGCGGGCGCGGCCTTGCGCCTCCTGCCGGCGCAGGTCGGCGCGACGGGGCATCGGGTCCGCGGCCGTGCCGTTCGTCCGCCGCGGAAGATCGGACCGGCTGCTGTGGCGGTTCGTCGCTCCGGCGCAAAAGATCGGTTCGGAAGTCGGAACGAAGCGTGCAGTGCCGGTATCGGGAGGGGCGGTTTACGGGATTGTGTCGTTTGTGGCGGAACATCGGTTGCGGACGAGAAGGACGGTTCCCGGATGAATGGATCGCCCTCCCCCCGGCCGTAGAGGCCGGCTGTACGAGTGTTTGTCCGCCGGTTCGGGACCGTTTCGGGCGGGCGGCTTCCGCATCCCGTCCGGAGGCTCATGCCGTGCGGTAGCGTGAAGCGTGCTGTCTCTTTTCGTGCCGGATCGGTTTGCTGCGATCTCATGGATAGGCGTCGTTTCGCTGCATTTCTCTGCTGTTTGCGGCCGTGTTGCGCGGGCGATCGGGGCTCGGTGCGTGTCCGCTGCGGATACGATGCCGCATCTTCGTCGTTGCAAATCCGTGTTTTTCGTAGATATCGTACAACGGTTTCTTTTATTTTTTTAATAAATTTTTATATTTTTTTGCGTATGATATGTGGGCTAAAAAAAATAATGCCGATGATACGTGATTTTTAGGAAAAAATATGTATTATTGTAAACGTAAACGCAAAACATGTTTCACTCTAAAATTATTTAAGGTTATGAAACACTTTTTCAATGTTTGGGCGCTTCTCGGCCTGCTGTTTGTCGGGGGAAGCGTAGCGAGTTGTTCGGATGACCCCGATTCCCCCCCCCTCCCGCCTGTGGAGCCGACTGGCGAACTCGCTGTAAGTAAGGTAGAAGCGAATACTGCCGAATTGGTGCTGAAGTCCCAGCATTTGACCGAGTACGCTTATGTAACCCAATCAGACGGAAGTGCGGCAATGACCGATCCGGCCGTGATCTTCGCCAACGGAACGGGCGCAGCCTGCGAGGACGGGGATAATACGATCGCGGTCAAGAAACTGGAACCGAATACTAAATATAAGGTATACCTCGCTGCCAAGACTGTCGAAGGCGGTTATTTCGACAAGATCCTGACGGCAGAATTCACGACGATCGACTATACGGAGACGCTGACCGTAACCGACCTCACGGGTAAGAGCATAGCTATTCATGTGAAGATGCCTCAGGAGACCGAGCAGAGGGGCAACGTGCTCCGATATGCTTTGACCGATCTTGTGGTATACAACATGAACAAGATGGGATGGATGGCCAATATGGATGCGTCCATGCTCGAAGCCAACGGCCAGCATTATCTCGATGAGTCGACCACGCTCTATTACGACGAGGATCATATGTACGAAACCGATGAGAACGGAGAACCGATCCTCGACGAATCGGGGATGCCGATCTCCCGTTACGATCCGATCGTTCCCGGTCAGCCCATCGTCTTCATGGCCGGCGAATTCACTTGGGGCGAGTCGACGTACGGCTGGGGCGAAGGCTGGTATAAGGCCCTCTTCGATTTCGACGGTTACGTCGCAGCAGGCGGCGGAGGCGGCGGCGAGTTGCTCGCTCCCTCTTCGACACGTGCCGTGAACGAGGACGATTTTTGGACGGGCTATTTCGAGCGTCTGCGCATCTCCGCGACGGAGCCGACCGAACTCAACGCCAAATTCACGATCACGGAGGATCTCTCGCCGATTTCCGCGGTGCTGACCATCACGCCCGACGAAGCGATCAAACAGTACTGTCTGCTGCTGACCGATCATGCGACCTATTTGCAAATCAAGGAGCAGATACTCGAGAACAATGAGAAATATCTCCAGTGGTTCCCCACGTCGTATTATGCGTTCGTGCAGCTGGGGGCCATGACTCTGAAGGAGCCCGCTCAGATCAAAGTGGAGGACTATTATTATATCGAACCCGACGTTACTTATCATGTGCTCCTTACCGGTATGGGGGATGAGAACGGTACGTCGCAGTGTTTCATGGATTACACGTTCACGCTGCCCCAGCCGACGAAGCCCGCTCCGGTGGTCGAGGTGAAGGGCATCGACAATCCGAACGGCGAGGAGTCGCCCTACGAGGTGTGGTTCAATGTGAAAGCGCCTAACAAGGACGTTCTGACGGCCAAATACGTAGCCAACTACGACCGCGATATGGGCGAGATGCTCAATATGGGCTATACGTATTCGATGCTCGTCGATTCCTACGGTGTCGATTTCGGAGTGGAAGAGATCGACAAGATCAATTCGTCCGAAGGTTTGGACATGTCGTTCTCGTCGCGCGAAGATGCCGAGACCGTACTGGTAGTCATCGGTTCCAACGACGAGGGCACAGGCAATAATCCCGACGAGGAGAATTCGCCTGCCGTGGGCCGCAAGCGTACGATCGCGCAGCCCGATGCCGAGCGTGTGGAGTCCGAACTCTTCACGAGCCTTGCGGGCGACTGGACCGCTTCCGCAACGCTCAGCCGGTACGATTCCGACACGCGGGAATGGGTGCCCGACACCGAAGCCACGAAGTTCAAGGTCTCGATCGGTGCCATCCCGTCCTATCCCGAGACGCTGCCCGAAGAGGTGTACGACCTCTATCCCACCATGGAGAAAGAGGAGGTGGATGCACTCTATGCCGAATTCAAGGAGCTTTCCGACACGTACAAGAATAAGGTGCGCGGACAGAACCGTCTGATCTGCTCGGGCTTCGACATCTATGGCAACACGACCACTACGTCGTTCGCCTTCCAGTCGCCATACGACCTGTTCATCAATCCGTCCTATAACGCTTGGAATACCGAGGCGCTCTTCTATGACTTCGGTCCGAAGTGGTTCTTGCAGATCGCAGCCGACGGTACCGTCAGCGTGCCCATGAACATGAATAAGCTCGATCCGATGGCTAATTGGGACTACAACACCTACTACCTCGTGGGTATGGGATCGGACAGCGCTTTCTCAGGTCCGGCGACCGACGATACCGGCAAGGAGACCGAGGCATGGCCTGCATTCCCCGTAACCGTATCGGCGGATAAAGCGACCCTCACGGTGAAACCGATCGTGCGGAAAAACCTTGCAGGGGAGGACGACAACTTCTATCCGACGCCCGCTTATCTGAGCGCGAACAGCTACTATCCGGGGAACGCCAAGGTCGTTTCCGACATCGTACTGACGAAGGGATGGACCGAAACCGCACCTGCGGCGAAGGTTTACTCTGCGGGCCGTGCGGCCGGTGCGGATGTGGCCATGCCTTCCGTGAACGGCGCCAAACTGATGCCGAAGGTTCGTCCGCATGTGAGAACGCGCGTGGCGGAAGGTGCCCCCGTACAGTATAAGCAGGTCGAGATGAAGCCCGTAACGCAGGATATGTTCAAGAATGCGATGATCGAGGCCGTCAAGCAGCGGGCCGAGAATTCGCGCAGAAGATAGTTGCTTTCTGAATATCGCGGCAGGAGCAGCGCTCCTGCTGCGATATCTTCTGAATCTCGGAGCGATGCTGTGCGGACGTTTCTCTGCCGGAAATGTTCCGGACGATATCGCAAACGACGATCGACATGATTCGAACAAAACGAAACAAGACACAATAAAATGAAAATACTTAAATATCTTCTGATATTTTCCGCCGTCGCGCTGACGCTGGGGTGCAGCGGCAACGATCCCGATCCAGAGCCGGATCCCGGTCCGGAGCCGCCCAAACCGAGCGGCGATGTGGAACTTTCGCTCGACCGTTCGGTGATACACGCAAACGGCGAGGATGCCGCGGAGTTCATCGTTATCGTCAATGGAGAACAGGTTACGGAAGGAGTTACCATTTACAATGCACAAACGAACGAACCGCTCTCGGGACTGACGTTCACTACGACCGAGACGGGCACCTACTCTTTCTGGGCGTCCTACGAGGCCAGCAATTCCGCAAGAGTTACTTTGACGGCGATCGCCTTCCCCGTGCCGGAACTTCCGGCGGACCCGAATCCCGACGGACGCGCTTTTGTGCGCAAGGTGCTGCTCACCCAGTTCACCGGTACGGGATGCGGATGGTGCCCGGGTATGATAACGATCATGGGCCAGATGCTCGATGAGGAGGACTATGCCTCGAAAGTGGAGTTGGCCGCCGCTCACAATTTCAATTCGGATGATCCGTGCTATTTGAGCCAGCGTCTCGATCAGGCGATGGGTGTGAGCAGTTTCCCCTACGTCGTGGCCGATATGTACATGGGCTTCAATAATTACAACAGCCTGATCGGCCTCAAGAGAGTCGTGGACGACTCCTATGCACGTTCGGAAGCTCTGGCGGGCATCTGCGCAAAAGCCGAGCTCAACGACAATACGCTGGTCGTACACGTGGGCGTGAAAGCCGGCGAGACTCGTGATTTCCGTGTCGGGGCATGGCTGTTGGAGGACGGCATTTACGGCAAACAAAGCAACTATACGGGTTTACAAGGCGATTTCGATACGCACAACAATGTGATCCGTATGGCCGACAGCAAAGTGTCGTCGGTTGATTATAGCGGCTATGCGCTCGGTCAGATCGAAGCGGGCAAGACCGGCGAACACGTGTTCGTGATCGAGATGGATGAGAAATGGGTGAAGAGTGCTTGCCGTCTGTTGCTTTTCGTTACGACGGATGAGACGGAGCAAAAGCTCGTGGTGAACAACGTCGTCTCCTGTCCGCTCGACGGCGAAGTGGAGTATGCTTACGAATAAAGATTCGTTTTCCGTATGCGAAAAAGAGGTCGTGTCGACTCTCCCCGTGCGTTGTATGTTCGGAAAAGGTCTCGATGGAGTACGGATGAAAGGGGGTGTTTGACGAATATTTAACTGTCTGAGAATTGAAATAGTTTAATAGGAATACGAATGGAAAGAGGGGGTCTGCGGCTTGCGAGACCTCCTCTTTTCGTGTCCAGTCTTTTTTGCATCGTATACGGCGGAGGAGCGGAAGTCTTAGGGTTTCGGACGATGCGGCCCCGAACCCGAAAAGCGCTCCGTCGGACGGAAGCCCTGCGCGGTCTGCGTTCGGCGTGATGATGGTCATGGTCCTGCGTTTTTTGACGGCGAAGGCCGGCACGACGGGGCGCATCGGCCATCGGTGCCGCGGCTATGCCGCCGGCCGGCGGCAACGGTGGCATAGGGCAGGTCGCTGCGAAGATCGGCACGCCGGCGAAAAGAGAAAATGCAGAGGGCGGAAGAAGCGGGAAGGCCGGCTTGGGCCTGTCGTCGGGATCCCGTCGCACATCCGTCGAGTCCTCCGGCCGCGAGCGAGAGGTGAAAAAGTCCGGGATTCGAATGGGCGGATTCGGTTCTCCGCGAATGCGGATCGCGTTGAATTTCTTAATGCCCGTTTTCCGCCTCAGCATGGCGCGCCCTTGTTTCGGGCCGGCTTTCGGGGTTGCGGAGCGATTGGAGCTCTTTCCGTCCGTTTCCCGCCTCAGCATGACCTGCTCTTGTTTTGGGCCGGCTTTCGGGGTTGCGGAGCGATTGAGGTTCTTTCCGTCCGTTTCCCGTCTCAGCATAGCCCGCCCTTGTTTCGGGTCGGCTTTCGGGGTTGCGGAGCGATTGAGGTTCTTTTCGTCCGTTTCCCGCCTCAGCATGGCGCGCCCTTGTTTCGGGCCGGCTTTCGGGGTTGCGGAGCGATTGAGGTTCCTTTCGTCCGTTTCCCGCCTCAGCATGGCCTGCCCTTGTTTCGGGCCGGCTTTCGGGTCTGCCTTCGGTCCTGTCTTCGGGATTATGGAGCGGCGGCTTATTTTCCCGCCCGTTTGCGGTCTACTTCGTGCAGCAGTATCTTGCGCAAGCGTATGGCGCGGGGCGTTACTTCGACGTATTCGTCCTCCTTGATGTATTCGAGCGCCTCTTCGAGCGTGAAGATCTTGGGGGGCACGATCACCGCCTTGTCGTCCGAACCCGAAGCACGCATGTTGGTGAGCTGCTTGGATTTGGTAACATTCACGGTGATGTCGTTCGCGCGGGTGTGCTCGCCGATCACCTGTCCCTCGTACACGGAGTCCATCGGCGAGATGAAAAACCGGCCGCGGTCTTGCAGTTTGTCGATCGAGTAGGCGTAGGCCGTCCCCGTCTCGCCGGAGATGATCGAGCCGTTGGTGCGCATCTCGATCTCGCCCGTCCACGGTTCGAAGCTCCGGAAACGGTGGGTCATGATGGCCTCGCCCGCCGTGGCGGTGAGCATGTTCGACCTCAGACCGATGATGCCGCGCGAGGGGATGGTGAATTCCAGACGCACGCGGTCGCCGTTCGAGGTCATGTTCGTCAGCGTGCCTTTGCGTTTGGTCGCCAGTTCGATCACCGTACCCGAGCACTCCTCGGGGCAGTCGACGGTCATCTCTTCGACGGGTTCGCATTTCCGGCCGTCGATCTGCTTGACGATCACGTGCGGCTGGCCGATCTGGAGTTCGTAGCCCTCGCGGCGCATGGTCTCGATCAGGACCGAGAGGTGGAGCACGCCGCGGCCGAAGACGTTGAAACTGTCGGCCGAGGGACCCGGCTCGACGCGCAGTGCGAGGTTTTTCTCCAGCTCGCGGTCGAGGCGCTCCTTGATGTGGCGCGAGGTTACGTATTTGCCGTCCTTGCCGAAGAAAGGCGAATTGTTGATCGTGAAGAGCATCGACATCGTGGGTTCGTCGATGGCGATCGGAGGCAGCGGTTCGGGATGTTCGAAATCGCACACCGTGTCTCCGATCTCGAAACCGTCGATACCCATCAGGGCGCAGATTTCGCCGCATGCCACCTCGTCCACCTTTTTCTTGCCGAGTCCTTCGAAGACCATCAACTCCTTGATGCGGGTCTTCTGCATCGTCGTGCCGTCGCGCTTGGCGAGCGTTACGTTCTGACCCGTGCGGAGCGTGCCGCGCGTGAGCTTGCCCACGGCGATGCGGCCCGTGTAGGGGGAGTATTCGAGCGAGGTGATCAGCAGTTGGGGCGTGCCTTCGACGGTCGCCGGCTCGGGTATTTCGTCGACGATGGCATCCAGCAGCGGCACGATCGAGTCGGTCGGTTCGTTCCACTTGTGCGACATCCAGCCTTGTTTGGCCGAGCCGTAGATGGTTTTGTAGTCGAGCTGCTCCTCGGTGGCGTCGAGCGAGAACATGAGGTCGAAAACCTGTTCGTTGACCACTTCGGGCCGGCAGTTGGGCTTGTCGACCTTGTTCACCACGACGATCGGTTTTTTGCCCAGTGCGAGGGCCTTCTGCAGCACGAAGCGCGTCTGGGGCATCGTGCCTTCGAAGGCGTCCACGAGCAGCAGCACGCCGTCGCACATGTTGAGCACGCGCTCCACCTCGCCGCCGAAGTCGGCGTGGCCCGGGGTGTCGATGATGTTGATCTTGTAGTCCTTATAGATGACCGATACGTTTTTCGAGAGGATCGTGATACCGCGTTCGCGTTCGAGATCGTTGTTGTCGAGGATCAGTTCGCCGGCAGCCTGCTTGGCGTTGTAGCGCAGGATGTGCCCCGCGAGGATCAGCTTGTCTACGAGCGTGGTTTTTCCGTGGTCTACGTGGGCAATAATGGCTATATTGCGGAGTTTTTGCATAGAAGAGAATTTTATGGCGCAAAGGTACGAAATAATCGCCGAATTTATGCTAATTTTGTATCCTTCCCGTTCAGCAACCAATTCTTTCGGCCGATGGAGTGCGCGTTCGACATCAGACATTGCAGCAGGATATATTTGGGGGCCGTCCCGGAGATACTGCCGCAGGTGCTTCCTGCGGGCCGAGTCGTCGTCGTTTCCGACACCGAAGCGGATCGTCTGCACGGCGGACTGCCGGCTGCGTGCGAGACCGTGCTGATCGGTCGGGGCGAGCGGATCAAGACCCTCTCCACCGTGGAAAATATCCATCGGCGTCTGATCGCTGCGGGCGCCGACCGCAAGACGTTCATACTGGGGGTCGGCGGCGGCATCGTTACCGACATTGCGGGTTTCGCGGCTTCGACCTACATGCGCGGCGTGCCCTTCGGATTCGTGCCGACGACCCTCTTGGGACAGGTCGATGCCGCTGTGGGCGGCAAGAACGGGGTCAATATCGACGGATATAAGAATATGGCGGGCACCTTCGCCCAGCCGCAGTTCGTCGTCTGCGATCCGGCGCTGCTCCGGACGCTTCCCGACCGCGAGTTCCGCGCGGGGCTGGCCGAGGCGGTCAAGGCGGGCATCATCGCCGACGAAGAGCTGTTCGCGGCGATCGAGGAGGCGGATTTCGGGGAGCTGCGGAGCGATCAGGCATTGTTGCGACGGGTGGTCGGGCGTGCCGTGGGAGTGAAGGTCGCCGTCGTCGCACGCGACGAACGCGAGGCGGGCGAGCGCCGCAAACTCAATCTGGGCCATACGCTGGCCCATGCCATCGAACGTACGTCCGGACGGATGAACCACGGCGAGGCCGTTGCCGTCGGGACGGTGCTCATGGCCCGGGCCGCCGTGCGGCTGGGGATGCTCGCGGAGACGGAGTGCCGCCGGATTGCGGGAGCGCTCGGGCGGCTCGGATTCCGACTGACGCCGCCCGTGTCGATGGATCGGATGCTGGAGGCTGTCGCTGCGGACAAGAAACGCGAGGGCGGGACGTTGCACGTGGTGCTGCCGACCGGTATCGGTTCGTGTACGGTGTGCGATATGCCGCTCGGGGAGTTCCGGGCGCTCATGGGAGCCGTCGGGGCCGGGGCGGCGCATGAAGGAGCGGAACGGGAGGATTGCGTGCGGGGATTGCCTGCGGACGTCCGTGCAGAGGCTGTCGCCGGAGACGCGGCGCAGCAGGATGCTTCGATGCCTGTCGGTGCTGAGGCCCGTCCGGCGGCCGTGTCCGTTTCGGATTCCGGCCGGTCGGATGGCTCTGTGGCAGTGATTGCAGCCGATTCTGCCGCTTGTGCTTCGGACAGGGGAATATATGTTCCGGGCGGTGCTACTTTATGCGGTGCCGTCCGTGCCGTTCTCGGGAGCGCTGTCGGTGCTGAGGCCCGTCCGGCGGCCGTGTCGGATTTTCGCTGCGGTCCGTCGGACGCTTGCGGGAGGGAGAATCCTGTGCCGGATCCGATCGTTCGTCCGCTGCGGAAGGGCGAAGAGCCCTTGCTGACCGAATTTCTATACGAAGCTATATGGCGCGGGGCGGGGCAGCCGCCCGTGCCGCGGACGGTGCTTCAGCAGCCTGCGCTGTGGCGATATGTGGCCGGATTCGGCAGCCGGCCGGACGATCGCTGCCTCGTGGCCGAGGCCGGCGGCTGTGTCGTCGGTGCCGTGTGGGTGCGGTGTATCCGCGGTTTCGGCCACATTGCCGACGGGGTGCCGGAGTGTGTGCTGGCCGTTTATGACGGTTATCGCGGCCGGGGGATCGGCACCGCGCTGCTGCGCGGAATGCTGCGGCGGTTACGCTGTGAAAGATACGACCGGATTTCGCTTTCGGTGCAGAAAGCGAATCCGGCCGTGAATCTCTATCGGCGCGAGGGTTTTTCGGTCGTCGCCGAAACGGACGAGGAGTATGTGATGGTCTGCCCTTTGCGCTGATGTGCCGTGCCGCGTGAAGAGGAACCCTTCGCTTTTCGCCTTGGTTGTCCCGCTCCGGCGTCGCGTTCTGCGGCTGAACCCTGAGGGGTCAGATCCGTTCGCGCAGCGCCATCAGGTACCCGTTCCAGTCCGGCAGGGTGCGGCGTGCCGCGCCGGTGGCTACGGCGGCCTGCGCCACGGCGGGCGCCACGTTCCACAACAGCCGGTGGTCCAGCGCCTTCGGGATGAGGTAGTCGCGTCCGAATTCCAGCGAGGTGAGACCGTAGGCCGCCAGCACTTCGTCCGGCACGGGCGTGCGTGCCAGTTCGGCGATGGCTTCCGCGGCGGCGAGTTTCATCGAATCGTTGATCGTCGTGGCTCTCACGTCGAGCGCACCGCGGAAAATATAGGGGAATCCGAGTACGTTGTTCACCTGATTGGGGGTGTCCGAACGTCCCGTGCAGACGATGGCGTCGGGCCGTGCGGCTCGGGCTTCGGCAGGGTCGATTTCGGGGACGGGGTTCGCCAGCGCCATGATGAGCGGGTTGTCGGCCATGGACCGGACCATCTCGGCGGTGAGGGCTCCGGCTTTCGAGACACCGAGGAAGACGTCGGCTCCGCGGATCGCTTCGGCCAGCGTTGCGGCCGGACGGTCCGTGGCGAACTCCCGTTTCAGGGAATTGAGGTCGTCGCGCCGCGTGCTCACCACGCCGCGGCTGTCGCACAGCACCATGCGGTCGCGGCGTACGCCGAGCGAGCGGAAGAGCCGTGCGCAGGCGATGGCTGCTGCGCCGGCGCCGTTGACGACCACTTCCAGCTCTTCGATCTTCTTGCCGGTGATGTAGAGTGCGTTGATCAGCGCCGCCGAGGTGATGACGGCGGTGCCGTGCTGGTCGTCGTGCATCACGGGAATGTCCAGCTCTTCGCGCAGGCGGGCTTCGATTTCGAAGCATTCGGGAGCCTTGATGTCTTCGAGGTTGATGCCTCCGAAAGTGGGGGCGATGTTTTTCACCGTCTCGACGAAGGTGTCGGGATCGGTCGCCGAGATCTCGATGTCGAAAGCGTCGATGTCGGCGAATGTCTTGAAGAGCATGCTCTTGCCCTCCATCACGGGTTTCGAGGCCGCGGCTCCGATATTGCCGAGGCCGAGCACGGCCGTACCGTTCGAGATCACGGCCACGAGGTTGCCTTTGGCGGTGTAGGTGTAGCTCAGGTTCGGATCGCGGGCGATCTCCACGCAGGGAGCCGCCACGCCGGGCGAGTAGGCGAGCGATAGGTCGTATTGCGTGGCGTAGGGTTTGGTCGGTGCGACCTCTATCTTACCGGGGCGACCCTCGCTGTGATAGGCGAGGGCCTGCTGTTTATAATCTTTTTCCATCGTGTGTTTCTGTTTGCGCCGTAAAGATACAAAATTCACGCCTTTCCTGCTATGTTTTTCGATACGGATTCAGCCTTTCCCTCGATTTCGGGGCACGGCATCGGCGGGACGGTCCGACGGGAGGTTTGCGGCCGGATAACCGCTCCTTCTGCGGAACAGCCCCTCAGAAGGGAAAGGGGCGGTCGGCGACGGCCGCCGCCGGATGCGGTTACTCCTCTTGCAGGTCGATCGGCCGGCGGTCGATGTAGTTCGGATAGAGAAACTGCGGCATGCCGAGCGCCATGCCTGCATGGACGATCCCGTCGATGCCCAGCTCGCGGCGGAAGCGTTCCGCTTTGCCGTGGCGCAGGGCCATGTAGACGAAACCCGTCCAGAACTGGCTGACGCCGAGCGCCTCGGCCATCAACGATCCGTTCTGGTAGGCGAGGTTCGAGTCGATCGTGCCGAAAGCATTGTCGCGCGGCGTATGGATCAGGATGAGGGCTGTGGCGCCGCGCAGGATCATGTCGTTTCCGCGTTCGTATTCGCGCTGCATCCGGTGGAAGGAGGGCAGGTATCGGTAAGCGTCGGGTGCGATCCGCCGGAGCAGAGGCCGCAGCAGCGGATTTTCCAGCTTGCGGGCCACTGCGGTGAAGGTGTCGAGCGTGAAACGGCTCACGAAACGCAGTTTCTCGGGATCGGTTACGAGCGTGAATGCGACCTGCTGGCGGTTGCTGGCCGTCGGTGCCCGGTGGGCGGCTTCGAGGATTTGCAGCAGCTTTTCGTGCGGCACGGGTTTGCGGCTGAAGGCCCGGTTCGAACGGCGGGTGCGGCAGAGGAGCATCAGCGCTTCGGGCGACGGGAGCAGCGTGCGGTCGGCGGAATGGACCGTTTCGGGCGGAAAGAGACCGTGCCGCACCGATGCGGTGGGGCATACGGCTACGCAGTGGCCGCACCGGATGCAGTCCGCGGGCCGCGGCACCGAGACGGGGCCGCCGGGCTCCTGCTGTACGATGACCTGCGAAGGGCATACCTTCGCGCATTTGCCGCACCGAATGCAGGTCGCGGCGTCGATTTCGAGTGTGAAAGTCATGATGTCGGTTTTTTATGTCCTTTTTTCCGAGCTGTGTCGGTGTCTGCGTCTCGATCTCCGGCCGATGGGATTCGACGGTTGCAGAGCTCCGTCTCGATGTTGTCGGATGTACTTCCGCAGCAAATTTCCGTCCATGCGGGCTCGGTCGTGCGACGGATGTCGCTGCGCCGGCCGGCGGCAGCGGCGGAGCCGGGAAGCGACTGCATCCTCTTCGGAAACGGATTCGGTACGGCGGTCGAGTCCGTAACGGCCCGAATCGGAGGCGTCATCAATAATTAAGCGGTGCAGGTTCCGGGTCTCGGGCCGATGTGCAGAGCGGTGTGGGGCCGGAGAACCGTCCGATCGTTCGTGCGGCGTCCCGGTTCCGTTTTCGGCTCCTGTCGGAAGTGTCGGGCGTTCTTCGTAGATATTCCGTAGACTTCGGGACCGGGGCTTTCGGCACGGTCCGGCGCCGGATCAGAACAGCGTCCCGCTGTCGTTCGGGGCCGTGAAGCCCAAATGCCGGTAGGCCAGCTCGGTCGCTTCGCGGCCGCGGGGCGTGCGCTTGAGGAAGCCCTCCTTGATGAGGAACGGCTCGTAGACCTCTTCGATCGTGCCGGCCTCCTCGCCCACGGCCGTGGCGATGGTGTTCAGTCCCACGGGGCCGCCCTTGAACTTCTCGATGATCGTACCGAGAATGCGGTTGTCCATGCGGTCGAGCCCGCGCGCGTCGATGTTGAGGGCCGCGAGCGCCACCTTCGTGATGGCGAGGTCGATGTGTCCCTCGCCCTTGACCTGTGCGAAGTCGCGCACGCGGCGCAGCAGGGCATTGGCGATGCGGGGCGTGCCGCGCGAGCGGAGCGCCACTTCGCGGGCCGCGTCGTCGTCGATCGAAACGTCGAGGATGCGGGCCGAACGTGCGACGATGCCCGCCAGCACTTGTGCGTCGTAGTACTCCAGATGGCACTGGATGCCGAACCGCGCCCGCAGGGGCGAAGTCAGCAGTCCGCTGCGCGTGGTGGCGCCGATGAGCGTGAAGGGAGCCAGTTCGATCTGGATCGAGCGGGCCGATGGTCCCTTGTCGAGCACGATGTCGATCTTGTAGTCCTCCATCGCCGAATAGAGATACTCTTCGACGATGGGGCTGAGGCGATGGATCTCGTCGATGAAAAGCACGTCGCCCGGATTGAGGCCCGTCAGCAGCCCCGCCAGATCGCCCGGCTTGTCCAGCACGGGACCTGAGGTTACTTTGAGCTGCGAATGCATTTCGTTGGCGATGATGTTCGCCAGCGTGGTCTTTCCCAGCCCGGGAGGGCCGTGCAGCAATACGTGGTCGAGGGAATCGCCCCGCATCAGTGCGGCTTGGATGAAGATGCGCAGATTCTCCGCGATCTTCTCCTGTCCGGCGAAGGCGCCCAGCTGTTGCGGGCGTATCTTATTCTCGAATTCGAGATCGCTTTCGGTATTTCGTACGATGGACATAACGAGACAAAGATAGTGCAAGCCGAGCGCAAAAACAAGTTTACTTGTATTTTGCCGAGGCGCCGCCTATCTAAGGCGAAGCCAAAGTAGTGCAAGCCGAGTGCAAAACAAGTTTACTCGTATTTTGCCGAGGCGCCGCCAGCCGGGGATGGGGGCGAAAATCGCATCAGGTGCGGGACTGAGGCGCATTCATTCGGAAATTTCCGGTTGCCGTCCGGTCGGACCGAATCCGGCGGTCGTATGAAGCGGCTGCGAAAACCCGTTCCGAGTGTCCTTTGCCCGAAAGGCCCGGAGGCATTTGCTGCGGTTGAGGATTTCTATTCCGTCTTGAGGTCGTAGTCGAGTTGCAGATAGGTCGGCTCCCCGTCGGGCGGCACGACCTTGAGGTAAAGCCCTTTGCCGCCTGTCGATGCGGAGCCGTACTCGCCGAGACGGTAGGAAATGCAGCTTCGGCGGATGTTGAGCGGAGAGGTTTCTCCGTTGGTTTTGAGGCGCAGTTCGAGATAGGTGTAGCCTTGGGGCATCTCCGTGGGCGGCTGGACGGTGCGGTTGTCGACGAGCGAAATTCTGTTTTCGGCGGACGAAGTGGCGTTCTGCGCGGGATAGTAGCAGCAGATGTCGAGCCAGTCGCCGCTGATGCGGGCTTCGTCGATGCCGACGGGAGAGTCGCCCAAGGTGAGCAGCGAGCCTGCGTTGTCGGCCATCACGATCTCTTTGCTGGTGATGTCCACAACGTCGTAAAGTGCGATATTGTGATCGAAACCCGGGACGGAACTTGCGAGGAAATTGTAGTAGATGACGGCGCGGTTGCCGTTCTTGCCGTTGGCATTGTACATGATCCGATCCTTGTCCGAGGGGTAGACCGTCGCTCCGTCGTCCAGAACGAAATAGTAATTCCGGGAGGATTGGGCCGGAACCGCCACCGTGGCGAAAGAAATATAGGAAGGATAGTCGCTTTCGTCCTTGTCGCAAGCCGGGATGAAAGCAGCGAGGCAGAGAAGCGACAGCAGCAGGTATTGTTTTTTCATTTTTTTGTCGTATATTCGTTTCGTTTTGCTTTCCGGTAATTTTCATTATGCGCTATCAAAAACGTATCGGATGCGGATTTACTGCACCGGAACGGAAAAATAATATCTGCGGCCGTATGCAGTATTTCACGATCGCGGCCGTTTGTTGAATGAACGGAACGACAGGCATGGATGAACCGACACTGGCCGAAAGGTGCAGGCAGGGGGACAATACGGCCCGGAGGATGCTCTACGAACTCTATGCCGGACGCCTTCTGTCGATCTGCAAACGATATACGGGCGACCGTGCTGCGGCGGAGGATCTGCTGCACGATACGTTCATCAAGGCTTACGGTGCGATCGGGAAGTTCGTTTACAGAGGCAAGGGGTCGCTTCGGGCATGGCTCGAACGGATTGCGGTCAACACTTCCGTCGAATACCTGCGTTCCCGGGCGCGGATGAGGCTCTCGCCGCTCGACGAGCGCAGACCGCTGCCGGATTACGACGAACCGTCCGGCGAAGAGGCGGTGCAGGTGCCTGTCGCGGAGTTGATGCGTATGGTCGGCGAACTTCCCGCAGGGTACAGGACGGTGTTCAACCTTTTTTGCGTGGAAGGATTTTCCCATCGGGAAATAGCCCGCATGCTGGGTATCAACGAAAAATCGTCTTCGTCGCAGTTGACGAGGGCCAAGGCGGCTTTAGCGGCGAAGATAAAGGAGTATTTGGAAAAGAACAGGGCATGAGACGGAAAGATGAGGCGGAGTGGACGGAGGTCGTGGGAAACTCGTTGCGCGAAGCGGAGGAGGAGGCGTTGCCGTCCGGAGGCTGGCGACGCCTCGAACGGGAAGCGGATATCCGGTTTTCTCTGTCGGCGCAGGCCCGGAAAAGAAGATGGATAGGATATGCCGCCGCAGCCGCTTCGGTGCTGATTTGTGTTTCGATCGGAGTGCAAGTTCTGCGAATGAATCATAATGTGATGAATAATGGGGTTGTTTCGGTATCCGGAGCGGCTGCCGGCGGGTCTGAAGAGGGAACCGGAACGCTAAGTGTTCCGGGACCCTCTTCGCATATCGGACGGTCCTCGCGGGATCGTGCGGCGTCCGCCGGTCTTCGTGCCGCTGCCGGACATCCGCCCGGCAGCGGAAACGATGCGGAAGACATCCTGTCGGCGGGGGAATACCTCAGCCGGACGGCAGGCGCCGGATTTCCCGATGCGAAGACCGCTCCGTGCGGGATGCCGGGAACGACGGCAGCGGATGCGTTCGGCATCCGCAAGAGGAGCGACGGCTTGTATGCGGGCCGTGCCGGTCGTGAACTGCTTGCGGAATTGCAGAGCGTGGAGTGGGCCGGGATGCCCTCGCCGGCGCCTTTCGGGGCGCACTCCGGCGGTGCGCCGGACCGTGAAACTTCCGGAAAGAGCGGCGTGTCCCGCTACCGGACGGACGACTACGACGGTCTTTTTGCGGATGCCGCCCCTGCGGTGCGTAAACGCAGAGGGGCGGCCGGGGTATTCGTCGCCGGAATCATTGCCGGTGCGGGAAGCGGAAGGAGTCCGGAGGGGCCGTCGTACAGCGCTGTGCTGGTCGAAAAGAAGCAGGTGGTGCACATCAGCGATGCATATGAGAGCTATTCTTTCGAACACAAGCAGCCGCTCAGCTTCGGTCTCACTTTCCGCAAGGAGTTCGGATATGGGCTTTCGCTCGAAACGGGCCTCAACTATACGCTGCTCCGCTCGGATGTGGGCGTTACGGGTAAGGTACGGGAGATTCGGCAGCAACTTCATTTGGTGGGAGTTCCTCTGCGGGTCGACTGGCAGTTCCTGCACGCGGGACGTTTTTCGATGTATGTCGGGGCGGGCGGCATGGCCGAAAAATGCGTCAGCGCACGCTTCGGTGCCGAAAAGATGACCGAGCGCCGCGTGCTGTGGTCGCTGTCGGGTGTTGTGGGCGCGCAATACCTGCTGGGACGTTCGGTCGGCCTCTATTTCGAACCTTCGGTTACCCGTTATCTGACCCACACCTCGTTACGAACGGCCTATACCGATTCGGCGGCAGCTCTCGATCTTCGCATCGGTTTGCGATTCAACTATTGATGCGGTGCGGTGTGTCCGAATATGCTATTCGGCCGCTCGAATATACCGTTTTTTTTATTGTACAATCAAAATTTGTTACTATTTTTGTTCGACGAAGGTGTCCGGATGAGCTATTCCGGATGCGAAAAATGCTATGGTGAATTGCCGAAAATGCTACTGATTCGAAAAATAAAATATGGGTATACTACCGTTGAATAGTGTACCCATTCGAGTAGTCCCGGAAGGATTCGAACCTTCATCGTAAGAACCGGAATCTTAAATTCTATCCATTGAACTACGGGACCTCGGGCACAAAGATACAAAAAATTTTGAAATATGCGAGAAAAACAAGATAATTGGCAAAGAATCGAGAGCATAATAAAGTGGGCGAACATGTCTACCAATTATTTTGCACGTTACATCGGCCTTCCGCGCGGTGAAAACCTCTACCAGATCAAGCGCGGCAACAACGGCATCTCCCGCGACGTGGCCAACCGCATCGTCGCCAAATTTCCCCAGATCGACAAACTCTGGGTGCTCACGGGCGAGGGGCAGATGTTCGCATCTACCGAGCTTCGCGGAGCGCAGATACCTTATTATAATATCGAAGTGGGACAGGGGATGCTCTTGCGCGAGCGGCTGGTGCCGGCATGGAACTTCATCATTCCGGGTCTTTCGCAGTGCGATTTCGCCATGCGCTACGACGGGAGCGAAATGGGCGAAGCCCTTCCGCCCGGCACCATCGTATTGCTTGCCGCCGCCGAAAAAGAGATGATGATTCCCGGGGCGGAATATGTGATTGTCAGCCGAAAAATAGTAACTTTGCGTACGGTTTTCCCCGCAACGGACGGCAAACGCTGGCGTCTGGCGGCGGCCGACAATACGAAATTCGATGATATTGTGCTCGGTGCCAATGATATAGAAGCTGTGTACAAGGTCGTCGGCAAACTGATTTTAATGCAATAGACCTATGTTTTCGGGTATCGTGGAACGAACGGGGGAGGTCGTGGAAATCCGCAGCGACCGCCAAAATAAGGATTTCGTGCTCCGGGCGGACTTCTGCGGCGAGCTCAGGATCGACCAGAGTATAGCACATAACGGCGTATGTTTGACGGTAGTGGACATCGCGGCCGACACCTACACCGTAACGGCTATGAAAGAGACGCTCGACCGCAGCAATCTCGGTTCGCTCGCCGTGGGCGATCTGGTGAATCTCGAACGTTCGATGAAACCCGATGCGCTGCTCGACGGTCATATCGTTCAGGGCCACGTGGACCAGACGGCAGTCTGCACCGCCGTGGAGGATGCCGGCGGAAGCTGGTATTTCACCTTCGAGTACGAACCGCAGGGCGGCGGACTGTGCACCGTGGAGAAGGGGTCCGTAGCCGTGAACGGCGTGAGCCTCACGGTCTGCGACTCGAAGCCGGGCAGTTTCCGCGTGGCGATCATCCCTTATACGTACGAGCACACCAATTTCCGCCGCATCGGTGTGGGATCGGTCGTGAATCTCGAATTCGACATCGTGGGCAAGTACATCGCCCGGTTGATGGAAAATTATAAATAGACGGACGATGTTGGCAATCAAAACCAAGGAGGGTGCGTCGCTTCGCATCGCCCTGCTGGCGGCCGCGATCGTCGCCGTCGTCGTTTTGACATTCGGCGACATGACGGGCGGTCTGCGCTGGGCTGCGGCGGCCGCAATCGTGCTCGGCACATTCTGCGTCGTACTGTTCGCTGCGCTGTTCATCATCCGCAAGTATGTGGCCTATAAGCTGAAACCGATCTACTCGATCGTCTTTTCGCGCAATGTGCGCACGGACGAAATCCTCGACGAACTGAAGGACAAGCATGTCGAAAATATCGGCGACGAACTGACGGCGTGGGCCGATACCAACGACAAGGAGATCGCCCGCCTGAAGGAGACGGAGCGTTTCCGCAAGCAGTATTTGGGCAACGTGGCCCATGAGCTGAAGACCCCGATATTCAATGTTCAGGGTTATATTTCGACCTTGCTCGACGGCGGATTGGAGGACGATCTGATCAACCGTCAGTACCTCGAACGGGCCGAAAAGAGCATCGACCGCCTCATCAACATCGTCAACGATCTGGACACCATCTCCAAGCTGGAGAGCAATATGAACCGTCTCGACATGGAGCGATTCGATATCGTGGCTCTTACCAAGGAGATCGCCGAGCAGGCCGAGATGGAGGCGGGCCGCAAACGGATCCGGATCGTCGTCAAGGGGGCCGACAATCTGCCTTCGCCCTTCTGGGTCTACGCCGACAAACACTACATCGGTCAGGTGATGGTCAATCTGATCATCAATTCGATCCACTACGGCAAGGAGGGCGGACAGACCCGTATCAAGTTCCGCGACATGCTCGATAAGATCCTCGTCGAGGTGGAGGACAACGGTCAGGGAATCGGCAAGGAGGATATTCCCCGCATCTTCGAGCGCTTCTATCGAACGGATAAAGGACGTTCGCGCGAGCAGGGCGGCACGGGTCTCGGGCTGGCCATCGTCAAGCACATCATCGAGGCCCACGGCGAACATATCTCCGTGCGCAGCGAGGTCGGGGCGGGTACCACCTTCTCGTTCACGCTCAAAAAGGTGAACTTGCAGGACGTGAAATAGAGCCGTTCCGCCGCTCCGGCCGGCGGAGCCGACCTCCGTTCGAGCTCTGCCGGGACGGGAAAGGGCGGACGGAATTCGGAGTTCTTCTCCGTCCGTAGCGAAGGCGTTCGCTCTTCGATGCCTGCGGCAGAAGGGCGGCGCGACATTGGGCGGCGTGCGGTCCGCCGCATCGGCGCGGCAGTCGGCTGCCGACATCGGATTTTGCAATGTCGATGCCGCAGGTGGATGAAGATGGAGAGGCGGACGTTTCGCGGATTTTTTCGGAGCTCTTCCGGCTGCGAAAAGGGCGGGCCGCAACATGCGGAACACGTCCGCGCCGAGGGGGCCTCCGGCGGCGGGGCTTCGGACCGCGCGGCTCCGAAGGAGCCGTAACACGGACCCATTTTCGCTGAGCCGTGTGTCGTCCGAGTTCGTTCGGGGTGTTGCCGAGACGATAAAGGACCCGAAAAACAGAATGTTTAACCTCCGGTGCCGCGACGCAGGATGCAGTCGGCGGACAAACACGTACGAATGATGCATTTACTGACAATAACGTGGGATTTCGATCCCGTCTTTCTGCGGATTTTCGGCTTGGACATCCGTTACTACGGCCTGATGTGGATGCTGGCCATCCTCATCGGCGCCATCTTTTTCGACCGTTTCTGCAAACGCGAGGGCCTGCCGCCGAAAGTCGCCGATTCGATCTTCTGGTACGGCACCGTAGCCACGATCGTCGGCGCCCGGTTGGGGCATTGTCTCTTCTACGACACGATGGACTATCTGCGCGAACCTTGGACGATCATCACGGGATTCCGCGACGGCGGTCTGGCCAGCCACGGTGCAGCCATCGGCCTTCTGATCGGTCTGTGGCTCTTCTCGCGCAAGAACAAACTTCCCTATATCTGGTCGCTCGACCGCATTATGATCCCCGTCGGTATCGGCGGTGCGCTGGTGCGTCTGGGCAACCTCTTCAACTCGGAGATTTTCGGTACGGCGACCGCTCTGCCATGGGGGTTCGAGTTCGTCCGTTCGAACAAATGGCGCTACGAATTCGCTCCCGCCGCCGTGCATCCGACGCAGATTTACGAAGCGCTGTGCTATCTGGCGACCTTCGGCCTGCTTTGCTGGCTCTATTATAAAAAGGATACGGCCCGACGCCGTCCCGGCATTCTCTTCGGCGTCGGTCTGATCGGCGTCTTCCTCACGCGCTTTTTCATCGAGTTCATCAAGACCGAACAGGAAGCCTTCGAAAAGGACATGCTGCTCGACATGGGGCAGTGGCTCAGCATCCCGTTTATCGTGCTGGGCGTCTGTATGATCCGGCGGGGGCTGAAACGCCCTGCCGTTGCGGCGAACGCATCGCCGCAGAGGAAGGCGGCCGAGGTCGTGAACGTATCCGGACGACGTAAAACCAAATATTCGAAACGATGAACGCAAGCCCCATGATCCGAGAGGTCGACAAGATCGTCGCCAACCTGCTGATCGCCGAAGGGGCGGTCTGCATCCCCGGTGCGGGATCGCTCCGCGTCGTGCGGCACGGGGCCCGTCGAATATCGTCCCGCAAAATCGTCCCGCCCTGCCGCATGGTGGAGTTCACCTCCCAGCCTGTCGGCACCTCGCTTGCGGCGGCCGTCGCCCGCGCCGCCGGATGCGACGAGGGGCGGGCTGCGGAGATTTGCGGGCGTTGGCTCGCACAGGTACGCACGGAGGAGGTGCTTACGATCGGAGGGGTCGGCATCCTGCGGGAGAAGAGTTTTACGATGGACGCGGCGTTCGACAAACTGCTCAATCCGCAGGGGCACGAACCCCTGAAACTTCGCGGCGCCCGCGGACATTGGCTCTTGTGGACCGTCGCTGCCTTCGCCATCTTCTGCGGTCTGGGCGCCTGTGGCTGGATTCTTTACGACCGTCTGAATTCCTCCGCGGGCCTTGACGAAATATCCGGCGTTTCTTCGGAGAGAAGGACCGGCGGCGGATCTTCCGGTTTCGCACCGGCAGACGAGGCGTCGGCCGATAACCGGCTGGCGGCGGTATCCGCATCGGGTGGGGCAGACCGCTCTTCCGCCGCCGTTGATGCCGGAACGGAGAAGCGGGCCCGCAGCGGAGGCGCTATGAAGAGTGGGGGGGCGGCAGCTTCCGCCGCCTCGGCAGGTGCCGGAGCCGACCGTTCCCTCCTTGCAGGAAACGTCGGTGCGGATGCCGCCGGTGCGGTCCGTGCGTCGGAATCCTTCGCCGGTGCGACGCCGTCCGGAAAATCTGCGCATTCGGATCGGCATGCTGCGGGTGCCCCGGGCCCCGGTGCGGGTGCTTCGTCCGCCGGTGTTCCGGCCGCAGGCCGTCCGAGTACCGGCCGTTCTTCGTCCGAAGCCGTTTCGTCCGACCCGATGCAGGCCGCCCGGCTCGTTTCGGGGCACACCTACGTGGTGCAAGGGGTATACAGTTCGCTGGAAAACGCCCGTCGGGCACTGCGGGAGCTGGAGCGGCGCGAACCTGCCCTGCATGGACGAATCTACCTTTACGGTCCCAAGTACATGGTCTCCATGTTCTCGTCCGAAACATCCGAACAGAGCATCGCCTTCGTGCGTGCCTATGCGGACCGTTACCCCGATCTGTGGACTTATCGGGCCAAGTGATGCGTCTTGCGGAGCCGATAATACGGGCGCTCGATTTTTTCTACGTCCGTCCCGTCGCCGTTCTGCTGCCGCGTCAGACCTTTCGTTATGCGGCGTGCGGTCTGATGACGCTGGGGCTCGATGCCGTGTGGTATGCGCTGTTTTACAATTTCGTCTTCGACCGCGTCGATTTCAGCCTCGGCCCGATCGTTCTTTCGCCCCATATCGCCGCCTTGTTTCTGGTTTTCCCGATCACGTTTTTCACGGGATTCTGGCTCAACCGCCATGTCGCGTTCCGGACTTCGCCGCTCGCGGCCGGTACGCAGCTCTGGCGATACGGACTTTCGGTCGTGGGTTCGATTCTGCTGACTTATGGATGCATGAAACTTCTGGTCGAACTTTGCGGCATCTGGCCGACGCCGTCGAAGGCTCTTACGAACGTCATTACGGTGATTTACAGCTATCTCACGGCTAAATATTTTACATTCCGCCACGCCGTGGAATGAGGCGCCGCGTCTGCTCCGGGCGGCGGGCGTCTGTTTTCAGCCGTCGTCTTTTCGGCGAGGCGACTTTTGAGCAGGGTTTTGCTCTGCGCCGGTTTGCCGGAAACGCCCGCTTCGGGGCAGTCGTTTGCTCGCTTCGGCACTCTTCGGGCAAAACCCGGATCGTTTTCGGCTTAACGGGAAGGTTGCAAATCATTCGATCCTTTCCCGCCTCGGCGAAGGTCGGACGGAATTCCGGAGTGCCCGGTTTGATGAGAATACGGTATGCGATCTTCGCCGTTCTTCGGATTCCGTCTCGTGGGAACCGTGCGTGCCGTTTGCTGCCGGAGTCTGCTGTCCGTTCTCTTCGGCGGGGGCCCGAGACTGCGATTCCGTCTTTTGCTGCCCGAAGGAATAAAGGCCGCGTTTTCGCGGCTGCGGCTTTTGCCCCGCCTGACGGTGCCCGAAAAGCGGCCGAATGTCGGAGCGTCCGATCCTCGCCGGCCCGACACCGAGACGGTCGCTTTTCTCTCTTTGCGGGCAGGCGGTTCGGCGAAGAGCGGACCGTCCGCAACAGGCGCCTGTTGCTGCGCTCGTTCGCAGATCCGCGAAGCCGACCGTTTCGGCTCGCCCGGCGGTTGTCCCCGCGGCTTCCTGCTTTCCGATCGGGTTCGGTATCTTCAATGGTTAGGGGGGATTCGGAAAGACGTATTTTCCCTTTTTCACGTTTCGTTCTTCGTCGTTGCGGAGGCGATGGCGGAAGTTCGTTGCCGCCCGCCGCAGCGGGCGGCAACCGTCCGGAACACCTGCCGGCCCTCGGCCGGCGCCGGCGGCTTTCTCTTCGAAAACAGTCTGCAAAACGTGAAATTCATCTTGCGTGCTTCCGAATATAATTAAGGTACGGGAAAACAAAGACGGTTATTTCCCGTTCTCGTCCCGCAGTTTTTGCAGCTCGTACATGCGGTCTCGGAATTTGGCCGCCGCGAGGAAGTCGAGCGACTTGGCCGCCCGCTCCATATCCTCTTTAGCCCGGGCGATCAGTGCGTCGAGGTTCCCGCCTGCGGCATACCCTTTCTGCACGTCGGCCGCTATCGGCAGTGAGGCTTGGTCGATCTCCGTGCCGTAGACGTTCATGTCGATCTGCGGCGTATCCGTTTTGCCGGCGAGCAGGGTGCTCTGCCCCGTGCCGCTCTTCTGCGCACGGCGCGGCAGCATTTCGTGCTCGATGTTGTAACGGACCTGTTTCTCGCGCCGGCGGTTGCTCTGCTCGATGGCGAAGCGCATCGAATCGGTGCATGTGTCGCCGTAGAGAATCACATTTCCCTGCGAATGGCGGGCCGCACGGCCTGCGATCTGCGTGATCGAACGCACGTTGCGCAGGAATCCCTCCTTGTCGGCATCGAGGATGGCCACCAGCGCCACCTCCGGCAGGTCGAGCCCCTCGCGCAGGAGGTTGACGCCCACCAGCACGTCGAAAAGCCCGTTGCGGAGGTCTTCGAGAATCTGGATGCGTTCGAGCGTGTCCACGTCCGAGTGGATGTAGCGGTTGCGGATACCCACGCGGTCGAAATATTTCGACAGCTCTTCGGCCATCCGTTTGGTGATGGTCGTTACGAGCACCTTGTCGTCGTTCTTCACCCGCTTGTCTATTTCCTCGATCAGATCGTCGATCTGGTTGAGGGTTACGCGCACCTCCAGCGGCGGATCGACCAGTCCCGTCGGGCGGATCAGCTGTTCGACGACTACGCCTTCGCTCTTCATCAGCTCCCAGTCCGCAGGCGTGGCGCTCACGTAGATCGAGGTGCCCTGCAACTGTTCGAACTCCGCGAAGGTCAGCGGGCGGTTGTCCTTGGCCGCCGGCAGGCGGAATCCGTACTCCACGAGGTTCTCTTTGCGGGCGCGGTCGCCGCCGTACATGGCATGCACCTGCGGCAGCGTAACGTGGCTTTCGTCCACGACGAGCAGGTAGTCCTTCGGGAAGTAGTCGATCAGGCAGAAAGGCCGCGACCCCTCGGGACGTCCGTCGAAGTAGCGCGAGTAGTTCTCGATTCCGGAACAGTAGCCCAGCTCCTTGATCATCTCCAGATCGTATTCCACCCGCTGCTTGAGCCGCTGCGCCTCCAGCATCCGTCCTTCCCGCTCGAAGCATTCGACCTGCCGGCCGAGGTCGAGATAGATCTGCTGCACGGCGTCGTTGATCCGTTCGCGCGTGGTAACGAAGAGGTTGGTGGGGTAGATCGTGAGCGTGTCGAGCGACTGGATGCGCTGGCCCGTGGCGGGATCGACGATCCAGATCGCCTCGATCTCGTTGTCGTAGAACATCACGCGGAAGCATTGGCTTCCGAACTCGCCGAAGGCGGCCATGATGTCGATCGTGTCGCCGTTCACGCGGAAGGTCGAGGGTTCGAGGTCGCGTTCCGTGCGGGTGTAGAGAGCCTCGACCAGTTTGTAGAGAAAGTGTTTGTAGCTGACGATCTGCCCGACCTTCACCGTGATGGCCGTGGCGTGGAAATCCGCGGGATTGCCGCAGCCGTAGAGACACGATACGCTCGATACGACGATCACGTCGCGCCGGCCCGACAGCAGGGTGGCGACGGTGTTCAGGCGCATCTTTTCGATCTCGGCATTGATCGAAAGATCCTTTTCGATGTAGGTGTCCGTGGAGGGGAGGTAGGCTTCGGGCTGGTAGTAGTCGTAGTAGGAGACGAAGTACTCCACGGCATTCTCCGGAAAGAAGTTCTTGAACTCTCCGTAGAGCTGCGCCGCGAGGGTCTTGTTGTGGCTCAGCACGAGCGTGGGACGGTTCACCTGCGCGATGACGTTGGCCACCGTGAAGGTCTTGCCCGAACCCGTAACGCCCAGCAGGGTATTGTGTTTCGATCCGTGTTCGATGGAGCCGACCAGTTGGGCGATGGCTTCGGGCTGGTCGCCCATCGGCGCGTAATCCGATGCGAGTTTGAAATCCATTTTACAAAGATAGGTATTTTTACCGGATATAGAACGGAAATACGCCGCGCGGCAGTATGCCGTCGGGGCCGCGGGAGTAGGGGAATGCCTCGGTGCGGACTGTTCGTGCGGGGTACACGTGCGAGGTCCGGCTTTGTGAAAACAGCCTCTCGTCGGCTTCCGTCGCATCCGGCCGATACATCGTCTTGCGACTCCGGTTGCCCGAGCTATCGGGGAGTTCGGAGCTCTGCCTGCCGGCCGCGCCGGTTCGGGGGGGGCGGTCGGGGCGGCATTCCGTCGCCGCGAACGCCTTTGTCCGCAAGCCGGAGGTGCGGTCCGGTCGCAGCCCCTTCTTTCCGTCCCGGCGTAGGGCGCTGAGCGGTCTGCCGGGCCGGGCGGCGCATGCGCTATTTGCCGGACAGCTCTCCGGCGACTGCCGTTACCAGATCCTCGCGCCGCAGGTAGCGGGCCGCGAGACGCTGCACGTCGGCGGGGGCGACGGCCCGGATGCGGCGCAGGTTTTCGGCGATCGCCGAGTTGTCCGTACCGCAGAGGATGTTTTCGATCGTCGCGTCGGCGATCCCGAACGGACCGTCGAGGATACGCATCATCTCGCCTGCGAGGATATTTTGCACCAGCGCGAGTTCCGCCTCCTCCATCTGCTCGGTGCGGAGCCGTTCGATCTGCTCGTAGATCAGCTTCAGGGCGTCCTCCGTAACTTCGGTCCCGACCTGCGTGGCGAGCGCGAAGTACCCTTCGCGTTCGAAGTTGACCATGGCGGCCGAGACGCCGTAGGTGTAGCCGTGCTCTTCGCGCAGCGTGCGCATCAGGCGCGAGCCGAAGTAGCCTCCGAGTGCGGCCGCCACGACCTGCATGCCGAGGAAATCGGGGTGCTGCCGCGGGAAGAGCAGCCGTCCGATGCGGATCGAAGACTGCACGGCGCCCGCATGCGCGATGCGCGCTTCGTGCGTCGTTTCCGGGGCGGGAAATAGGACTTCGGCTCGTGTGCCGCGGGGCAGCCGTCCGGCCAGTGCGGCTACGGCCGCGCGTTCGGCGTCGCCGATGCGGCCGCTGCATACGACGAAGCAGTTCTCGGCCGTGTAGAGCCTCCGGTAATGGGCTTCGACGTCGCTGCGCGCGAGGGTGTCGTAAGCCTCGGCCGGGCTCGAAACGCCGTAGGGATGGTTCGCGCCGAAAAGACAGCGGGCGAAGGCTTCGCGGGCTTCCGTCTCGACTTTCGTGCGTTCGATGGCGAGTTCCTGCCGCCGCTTGGCGCAGTAGGTGCGCAGCTCGGGTTCGGGGAAGGCGGGATGCAGGAGGATCTCGGCGGCGGTCGCGAGCGTTTCGCGGAAGTAGCGCGAGAGGGTGGCGAAACTCAGGTAGACGAAGTCGCGGTCGACCGAGACGTCGTAATAGGAGCCGTAGTAGTCCAGCTGCTCGGCGATTTCGCGGGCCGTGAGACGGTCGCTGCCCTCGGCGAGCAGGTTGGCCGTGGCCGATGCGGCGAAGGGTACGCGCTGGTGGACGGTGCCCGCGCGGAAGACGAACGTTACGCGCAGCACCTCGAACTCGTCGGCAGGCAGCAGGTAGAGCGCCGTGCCGTTGGGGAGCGCCACGCGCTCGGCGGCCGGCAGGTCGATGGTGTCGGGAATCTGTAAAGGCGGCTGTTTCATCGCTTGGCTGTGTAAAGTAACGTACTGCTGTTCTCGGGGCGGAAGACCCTGCGCCCGAACTCCATGATCTCTTCCGCGCCGATCGACCGGTAGAGCTCCACTTCGCGGTCGACGAGCGAGAGGTCGCCCAGCATCTCGTAAAACCCGAGGTTCAGGGCTTTGTTCATCACGTTCAGTTCGCCGAAGAGGGTGTTCGCCTCGAACTTATTCTTCACCTTCTCGGTTTCGCGCGCAGGCACGGGATCGTTCTTGAGACGGTCGATTTCGTCCCAGATGGCGGCTTCAGCCTGTTCGGGCGCGGTCGTGGGAAGCAGATGCCCCGTGAAGACGAAGAGCCCCGGATCGACGTCGCCCGAAACGTAGGCGTTCGCCGAAGCGAAGAGCCGCCGCTCCTTCACGAGTGTCTGGTAGAGCCTCCCCGAATCGCCGCCGGCCAGCAGGTCGCTCGTCAGATCGCCCGCGAAGAAACTCCGCGAGGTGCGGCCGCCGATGTGGAAGGCGATGGAGATCGCCGTGGCCGGCACGTCGCGCACGACCTCCATGCGTCGCGGTTCGCGTTGCTCGGGTTCCGCGGGCAGCGGAGCGGCCGAAGGCGTGTCCGCCGGATTCTCGATTCCCCCGAACCACTTCTCCGCCAGCGCGAACATCCGTTCCTCGGGCAGATCGCCCGAGAGGGAGAGAATGGCGTTCGAGGGGCGGTACCAGCGCCGGTAGAAGGCCCGCACGTCGTCGAGCGTGGCCTCCTCGATGTGTTCGGGCGCGAGGCCGATCGTGGCCCAGCGGTAGGGATGTTCGCGGTAGGCGAGCGCGCGGAGGAGCATCGTCTGGTCGCCGTAGGGTTGGTTGAGATAGCGCTGGCGGAACTCTTCGACCACCACCCGTTTTTCGAGCGCGAGTTTGCGCGCCGAGATGTCGAGTCCCGTCATACGGTCGCTTTCGAGCCAGAGGGCCGTCTCGACGTTGACGGCCGGCAGGGTGATGTAGTAGTCCGTGTAGTCGTTGTTGGTGAAGGCGTTGTTGTCGCCGCAGGCCATCTGCACGGGGCGGTCGAAGTCGGGGATGCGCCGCGTGCCGCGGAACATGAGGTGTTCGAAAAGGTGGGCGAAGCCCGTGCGTTCGGGATTCTCGTTGCGGGCTCCGACCTTGTAGAGCAGGTTCACCGCCGCGAGCTGCGAGGTGCGGTCGCGATTGGCCACGACCGTGAGGCCGTTGGCGAGCTGATGTCGTTCGTAGGTAATCATTGCGGGACAAAGGTACGAATAAGTCGGGGGCAAAAGCAAATTCATTTGCATTTTGTCGGGTGCGGGCTCCTGAGGCGGAGCCGAAGGCGGGGAAAACATCCGCCGCTGCATGTCGTGTGCGGAGGTTCCGCCGCCGTTTTCGAATCCTCCGCCTGCAAATTCCGCGCAAAACGTATGTCGGGAGGCCGTTTCCGATAGGCCGTGCGCAGAGCCGCCGCGGTGCGGGCTGTGCCGAAGCGGCCCCTCCCGAAGCGGACGTTTTCGGCGAGCCGCGCGCCATACGGGTCCGTACGGCAGTGCCGAGGCGGGGCGGTCGCAAAGAAGCGCAGCCTCCGCGGGCGGGGCTGCGGAGGGCTGCGACCGGTTCGGCAGGCCGGCTTACGGCCGTTCCGCGACCGATGCAGGGGCTCTGGCTGCGACCGGAGCGGGAGCGTGTCCTGCGGTTCGTCTTGCGGTTCGTCCTGCCGTACAGGGGGCTCCGCAGGTTCGGCGGAGATGGCGCTGCGGCGTTTTTTGTGCTTTTTCGGGACAATAAATAGGCGGTTTCATACGAAATTAGTACCTTTGCCGTGCGTTAGGTCCGTACAATGAGTGAAGATTCGAATATAACATACAGATATTAACCTTTTTAGCAAGATTATGGCAGAAAAGAAATTCATCACTTGTGATGGTAACTACGCGGCGGCTCATGTGGCGTACATGTTCTCGGAGGTCGCGGCGATCTACCCCATCACGCCGTCTTCGACTATGGCGGAACTCGTGGACGAATGGGCGGCCCAAGGCCGCAAAAACATCTTCGGCGAGACCGTGAAAGTCGTTGAGATGCAGTCCGAGGCCGGTGCAGCCGGTGCCGTGCACGGATCGTTGCAGAGCGGGGCGCTGACTTCGACCTTCACGGCATCGCAGGGTCTCCTGCTGATGATTCCCAATATGTACAAGATTTCGGGCGAGCTGCTCCCCGGCGTGTTCCATGTTTCGGCCCGTGCGCTGGCGGCGCAGTCGCTCTCGATCTTCGGCGACCATCAGGACGTGATGGCGGCCCGCCAGACGGGCTTCGCCATGCTCGCCACCTCTTCGGTGCAGGAAGTGATGGATTTGGCCGGTATCGCCCACATCGTTTCGCTCCGGGCGCGCGTGCCTTTCCTGCACTTCTTCGACGGCTTCCGCACCTCGCACGAGATCCAGAAGATCGAGCTGATCGACGAGGCGGCGCTCACGGCCATGTTCGACCGCGAGGCGCTTCGGGAGTTCCGTGCCCGGGCGCTCAATCCCGAGCATCCCGTAACGCGCGGCACGGCCCAGAACCCCGACATCTACTTCCAGACCCGCGAGGCGGCCAACAAGTTCTACGACGCCGTGCCCGACATGGTGGCCGATGCCATGAAACGCATTTCGGAGATCACCGGCCGCACCTACAAGCCGTTCACCTACTACGGCGCCGCCGATGCCGAGCGGATCGTCGTGGCCATGGGCTCCGTAACCGAGACGCTCAAGGAGACGGTCGATTACCTGAATGCACAAGGCGAGAAGGTCGGCGTGGTAACGGTGCATCTCTACCGTCCGTTCTCGGTGAAGTACCTCGGCGAGGTGATTCCCGAGAGCGTGAAGCGCATCTGCGTGCTGGACCGCACGAAGGAGCCCGGAGCCAATGGCGACCCCCTCTACCTCGACGTGGTGGAGGCCTTCGCTTCCCGCAAGGACATCCCCGCCGATCGCAAGCCGCTCATCATCGGCGGCCGCTACGGCCTCTCGTCGAAAGACACCACGCCTGCGCAGATGCTCGCGGTGTTCCGCAACCTGAAGGCCGACGAACCGAAGAATCGGTTTACGGTGGGCATCACGGACGACGTAACGTTCCGCTCGCTGCCCGTCGGCGAGGAGATCTCGCTCGCCAAACCCGGCACGTTCGAGGCGCTCTTCTTCGGCCTCGGCGCCGACGGTACGGTGGGTGCCAACAAGAACTCGATCAAGATCATCGGCGGTACGACCGACAAGTATTGTCAGGCTTACTTCGCCTACGACTCGAAGAAGTCGGGCGGCTACACCTCGTCGCACCTTCGTTTCGGCGACCGCCCCATCACGTCGCCCTATCTGGTTACGACGCCCGACTTCGTGGCGTGCCACGTGCCTTCGTACGTGGACAAGTACGACGTGCTGAAGGGGCTCAAGCCGGGCGGTTCGTTCCTTCTGAACTCTGTGCACGACGCCGAGACCACCTGCGCGACGCTGCCCGATCACATGAAGGCCTACATGGCACAGAACCGCATCAATTTCTACATCATCAACGCTACGAAGATCGCTTCGGAGCTGGGGCTCGGCTCGCGCACGAACACCATCATGCAGTCCGCGTTCTTCAAGATCGCCGACGTGATTCCGTTCGACAAGGCCGTGGAGGAGATGAAGAAGGCGATCCTCAAATCCTACGGCAGAAAAGGCGAGGACATCGTCAACATGAACTACGCGGCGGTGGATGCCGGCGGCGACGCCGTAGTGAAGGTCGAGATTCCGGCCGAGTGGGCTTCGATCGCCGACAACGGATGCGAAGACGCCCGTTGCGGCGACGCATCGCGTCCGGATTTCGTGCGCAGCATCGTCGATCCGATCAACGCTCTCAAGGGCGACGAACTGCCCGTGTCGGCCTTCAACGGCCGCGAGGACGGCACGTGGGACAACGGCACGGCCGCCTACGAGAAGCGCGGCATTGCGGTGAACGTGCCCGAGTGGCAGATTCAGAACTGCATACAGTGCAACCAGTGCGCCTATGTCTGCCCTCATGCCGTGATCCGTCCGTTCCTTGCCTCGGAGGCCGAGGCCGAAGCCTCGGGCACGGAGTGGAAGCAGGGCATGGGCGAATATAAGGAGTACAGGTTCCGCATCCAGATCTCGCCGCTCGACTGTACGGGGTGCAGCAATTGCGTCGACGTCTGCCCGGCCAAGGAGAAGGCGCTCGTGATGAAGCCGCTCGAAACGCAGCTCCCGCAGCAGAAAAACTGGGATTATATCACGAAGCGCATCGGCTATAAACAGGTAGTCGACAAGACCCGCAGCGTGAAGAACCTCCAGTTCGCGCAACCGCTGTTCGAGTTCTCGGGCGCCTGCGCCGGCTGCGGCGAGACGCCCTACATCAAGGCGCTTTCGCAGCTCTTCGGCGACAAGATGATGGTGGCCAACGCCACGGGCTGCACCTCGATCTACTCGGGTTCGGCTCCGTCGACTCCCTACTGCACCAATGCCGCCGGGCAGGGTCCGGCATGGGCCAACTCGCTGTTCGAGGACAACGCCGAGTTCGGTCTGGGCATGCACATCGGTGTGGAGAAACTCCGCGACCGCATCCAGCAGAAGATGGAGGAGGCGATCGCCGGCTGCGCGGAGTGCTCCGCAGAGTTGAAGGAGGCCATGCGGGAGTGGATCGCGATGCGCGGTTCGTCGGCGAAATCCGCCGAAGCGACGGCCCGTCTGCTTCCGTTGCTCGAAACGTGCGGCTGCGACTGCTGCCGCGAGATTCTCGCACACAGGGATTGGCTCGTGAAGAAGTCGCAGTGGATCATCGGCGGCGACGGCTGGGGCTACGACATCGGTTTCGGCGGCGTGGACCACGTGCTCGCCTCGGGCATGGATGTCAATATCCTCGTCGTGGATACCGAAGTCTACTCCAATACGGGCGGACAGTCGTCCAAATCGACGCCTGTGGGTGCCGTGGCGAAGTTCGCGTCGTCGGGCAAGCGCATCCGCAAGAAGGATCTCGGCGCCATCGCAATGACCTACGGCTATGTCTATGTGGCGCAGGTGTCGATCGGTGCTTCGCAGCAGCAGCTCTTCAACGTGCTCAAGGAGGCCGAGGCTTATCCGGGACCGTCGCTCGTGATCGCCTATGCACCGTGCATCAACCACGGCATCAAGGGCGGCATGACCCGCACGCAGACCGTCGGCAAGGAGGCCGTGGCATGCGGCTACTGGCACCTGTGGCACTACAATCCGCAGCTCGAAGCCGAGGGCAGGAACCCCTTCGTGCTCGATTCGAAAGAGCCCGACTGGTCGAAATTCCGCGACTTCCTGATGAAGGAGGTGCGTTACACGTCGCTCAAGAAGGCGTTCCCGGCCGAGGCCGACGAATTGTTCGCCGCCGCCGAGGAAAATGCCCGGTGGCGGTACAACGGCTATGTCCGTCTGTCGAAAGCCGCATACTGAAAAGTTCCGCATACGGATGTCGGAAAGCCGGAGGAGATCGTTCCTCCGGCTTTTTTTCGTCGGTTCCGCGGGGAACTGTCGATCGTGTCCGGAGAAAACGCCCGGCGCGGATGCACGCCCGTCGGTGATGAAAAACGCACGGTTCGTTGAAATCATTTGACGATGACGGTGTTCCGGGATACCTTTGGTGCGTGTAAACAACAGATATCCGATCACTTAATTTAATTGATTGCTTTATGAAACGATTTGTCCTTGAATCGACCGCGTGGTTGTTGTGCCTCGCAGCGGTGTCGCTGGCTTCGTGCGGCGACGACGGAAACGACGGAGGTGCTGCCGATTCCGTGCCGAAGGAGCTGAGCGTCGCACCTGCGGAGCTTTCGTTTGTGGCGGCGGGCGAGACGAAGACCCTCGCCGTCAAGGCCCGCAATGTCGAATGGCATGCCGCGACCGCAGCCGACTGGCTGACCCTCGTCAGCGACAGCGGCACGGCGGACGGCACGGTGAGCGTGAAGGCCGACCCCCATACGGGAGATCAGGCGCGGGAGGCGACGATCGCCCTCTCGGGCGAAGGTGTCGAGACCGTTAGCGTGCGCGTGATACAGGCGGCCGAAACTGCCGGGGAGCCTCGGATTTCGGCGAACGTGGAGCGGCTCGCTTTCACCTCGGGTGATTACCATACCAAGGTGTTCGAGGTCGAGTCCGATACGGATTGGGTCGCGGATTCCGAGGCAGACTGGATTACGCTGGATCAACGGATGGAGGAGGGGACCTGCAACGGTACGGTGAAGGTCGCGGTGGCGAAAAACACCGGTGCGAAACGCGACGCGGTCATCGTCCTGCGCGGCAGGTCGACACAGACGCCTCTGGTTTCGATTCCCGTTTCGCAGAAGGAGCGCTTCGAGTCCGAACTGACGGGCGTGTATGGGCCGTTTGTCGCCGATCCGGCAAACCCTGTCGGCGAGTTTTTCATCACGCCGGCCTATCCCGACGGAGCGGAGATTCCGACCGTCGATCTGTCGTTCATCTTGGGTGCTCCGCTGCCGATCGACGCCGTAACCGATCTCGCCGGTCAGATCATCGGCGGATGGTTCTATGCCAAAGGGCTGGATCGCTTCGAATTCCGCGACGACGGCACTATGGCTGTGCGCTACCGCAAGCTGGAGGGATTCGACCTGAACGGTGCCGGTACGATCTTCTCGGAAGAGGTTTTCACCTATCCCGACGAAGAGACGTCGCAATTGCTGCCCGGCGATGCGATCACCTACTATACGGAGAACGGAAAGGTCTGCTTCTGCGTCGATAAAGCCTACCTCACGGCTGTCGGCCAGTCGGAACTTCAGACCGACCTGACGGCTATGATCGAGGCGCTGCTGTCGCAGTATCCCGGGATCGGCGGAGCCGTCGTTTCGAACGAAACGATTTTCGGCCTGCCGCTGAACTATCGGATCGACGGCGGTAAGGTCGAGCTTTGGGTCGACCGCGGGATGATGATGCCTTTCATCCCGTTGATTTCCGAGTTGGCCGAAACGATGCTGCCCGAGGAGATCACCGTGCAGATGGACCCGAACGATCCCCAGACGGCGATCGCCGTGCCGGTGAAGAATCTGGTGCGGGAGCTGCTCGAAGGTCTCTTCACGAAGAGCGAAACGCTTGAAATCGGCATCTCACTGGCGAAGCAGTAGGTCGCGCACGTCCGATCCGGGCCGTCGGAAGGAGGCTGTTCGACAAGGTCCGAAAATTGGAAATCGCCCCGGCCGGAATTTGTTCCGACTGGGGCGAAACCGTTGGACGATGCTATGTCGGACAGCCTCGTTCTTTTGGGTGTCCGGATCCTTCGGAGCGTGAAACCGAGCCGAAAATCAGCATCCGTATTGCTGTTCAGGACGACAGGCGGTCCGCTCCCGTCGGCAGCGGACCGCCTGCCGTGCGATGTACATCCCGTCGCACGGCGCACAGATGCAATGCCGCGCCGTGCGACCGGCTGTTCGGGTCGATATGCGTTTTATTCCGGCGGCGGGATGCAAATGCGCCGAATCGTCCGCAAACAGATGCGATGCGTTTCTGCGGACCGGGGGGCTGTTTGCATGCCCGCACTCGAAGGAATGCGGACGCGTACGGCCGGCCGTGCGGACATTTTTCCCGGTGTTCCGCACCCTTGCGGAAAGATCGAATATCGGCCATCGGACCATCCGACCGTATCCCGTGCTTTCACCGCCTCTGCGGCAGGAGGCGTATGGCATGAAAAAACGGGCTTCCGTTACCGGAAACCCGTTTCTTCGTTATCGGAAAACTTACTCCGAAAGGGGAGTAACGCTTACGTACGATTTGCCTTCGCCCTTCTTGCAGAACTCCACGGTTCCGTCTACGAGAGCGAACAACGTGTGATCCTTGCCGATACCGACGTTCTCGCCGGGGTTGTGGACCGTACCGCGCTGACGGACGATGATGTTGCCGGCCTTTGCGAACTGACCGCCGAACAACTTGACGCCGAGACGCTTGCTTTCGGATTCACGACCGTTCTTCGAACTACCTACACCTTTCTTGTGTGCCATGTTTCTCTGTCTGAATTAAAAGGTTTATGCAACGATGTCTTCGATCAGAACTTGCGTCAGATATTGGCGATGACCATTGCATTTCTGATAGCCTGTTCTGCGTTTTTTCTTGAACACGAGGACCTTGTCGTCCTTCAGGTGTTTCAGAATCTTGCATTTTACCGAGGCGCCTTCTACCACAGGTGCACCTACTTTGACCTGACCGTCGTTGTCTGCGAGCAGGACTTTGTCGAAGCTTACGGACGAATTTTCTTCGCCCTGAAGACGGTGGACATAGAGCTTCCGACCTTTTTCAGCCTTAAATTGCTGACCTGCAATCTCTACTATAACGTACATTATAAATTATGTGTTGGAACATAAATTCAGCGTGCAAATATACGTAATTTTTATTTGAGGAACAATACTTTCGATTTAATTTTTTCGGGGTTGTCCGCCGATTCCGGCCTCATGGCACGGTTTTCGGGGTGTGGCGGGCGGAAAAACGAGCCTTGCGCATGCACAGAATACTGATCGTTTCGGACGACCCTTTCCTCAGGGACATGGTCCGGTTCGCCCTCGGCGGATTGGATGCCGAGGTGCGTTCGGTTTCGGAAGCGTGCGAAATCCGGCGCGTGAGCCGCAGTGTGCTCTTCGACGTGGTGATCCTACTCACGGTCTCTCCTTTCGCATGCTGCGATTGTTTCGACCGGCGCCGCAACGGATTGCGGAGGCCCGTGGTCTACGTCGTGGCGTGGCAGCACTCCGAGCAGACCGTGCTGAGTCTGCTGGAGAACGGCGTGGATCAATACATGACCTTCCCTGTGAATCTTCAGCGGCTCCGGGGAAAGGTCGCCGACGAACTCAACCGGTTGGTGCCATGACACGGATCGTGATGCTCTATTGCGCTTTCGCGGCGTGCGTGGTCGTGCTGCTGTCCGGCGCGGTCGTCGTGCGGCGCCTCGTCGACGGCCGCCGCCACCGGCGCGATGCGCTGCTGTCGCGCCAATATCTGCATATCGTCATTCTCTCGCTCATGTCGGAAACGGACACCGTCCCGCATTTTCCGCGTCTGGAGAGTGCCGGTGCCCGCATGGTGCTGGCCGAGACGCTCGCCAGACTCGTCTCTTCGACCTATGGGCTCGATCTCGGGCCCTTGCGCCGTATTTTCCGGGACGCGGGACTTCAGCCGTTTCTGCTCCGCTGCGCACGCCGCACGCGGGGCTGCCGGCGTGCGCGCTACCTGTCGCTGCTTTCGCGGTTGCCGGCAGACGCCGCCGTCGCCGCCGCCGTCGAACGCTATGGCTCCGACCGCCACCGGGCCGTCCGATTTTATGCCCTCATGGTGCAGCTCGCCGCCGATCCTTCGATGGCTTTGCAGCTCATCGGCGCCTATCCCGATCCGCTCTCGGCTTTCGAACTGTCGGAGATCGTCTCCATGCTCCGGCGCGGCGTGCTCCCCGTGGCCTACGAGCCGCTGATCGAATCCCCCAATCGCAACCTCCGGAGTCTCGGCATAGCCATCGTGCGTCAGTTCGGGATCGAGGAGGCCGAAGAGAATCTGCTGCGGATCGCTTCGGAAGATACGACGGGCGAACTGGGCCGCGAAGCGCTCTATGCGCTCTGTGCCCTGCGCAGACCCATGGCTCGGCGCGAAGTCGTGCGGAGAATGGGGCTGATGAGCCGTGCCGAGCGTCGGGCGCTTCTGCGCTGCATGGCGCTCGAAGGGTACTCCGAGACGGCCTTCGGCTCCCCGGTCGGCGACGAGGAGACGCCCTATTTCGAATCGTTCGTACTCTCCTATAAACGCTGTCTCGTATGTTAGCCGCCGGCCAGATCGTGTTCGTCGCAGCCCTTGCGGCCGTCGTCGCGGGAGCGTTCGTCGCGCTCGTGAGGATCGTCTGTGCGGCCGACAAGCGCCTGCTGCTGGCCGAGACGCGCGGGATGCTGTGCGACGCTCCCGACGGACGGGGCATCTCCGTGCTGTGCAGCGGCGTGGCGGGCGTGGAGGAGGTGCGCCGTCTGCTCGACGAGGGATACCCGCGCTACGAGGCCGTGGTGGTGCTCGACAGCGTCCGCCGGCCCGAAGCGTTCGCGGCGGTGCTGGCGGAATTTCACCTGATCGACGTCAATTACGATCCGGCGGACGACCTGCCCGCGGAAGGGGTGCGGGGGCTCTACCGCTCCCGCAAACGTTGTTACAGGCGGCTCGTCGTCGTCGACAAGGCGTTTACGTCGTGCAGAGACGATTTCGACGCGGCGGTCGGCGTGGCGATTTACGACTACGTATTGCCTCTGCGTCCCGGTATCCGGATGATGCCCTTCTGCATCGGTCGTCTGGCCATCGAGCTGAGTCTGGAGCCTGCGGGGGCGGTGGAACTCGTGCGGTCGCCCGTCGGAGAGCCGCTGCTGCTGGTCGCGCGCGAGGCGGCGGTCGCTGCGGGCGGCTTCGGACCGGATTTGGTGCGGAGCATTCCGCGGAGCCGCCGGCGGACGCTCTGCGAACCTTTTCTGCGGGCTGCGAAGCCCTCGGTGCGGAGACCGGTCCTGCGTCGCGGTGCGGCCCTGCTGCTCGCGGCGGGCATCGCCGCGACGGCCGCGGCAGGGTGGTGGGAGGTGTGCGCCGTGCTGCTCACGCTGGCTGTCGTGGCCGCCGCCGCGGAATACGCCCGCACCTGTGCGCCCGAAGAACGCACGGCACGGGCCGCTTCGCGCAAATCGGTGTGAATAATTTCATTTTTGTCAACTATTCTTGTTACCTTTACCCTCGGAAAACCGATGACGGACTCTAAATGTAGGGAGACGATGATTAGCGACGAAGTGAGAAAGTATCTGCTGGCGAGCATTTTCAATGCGGCAGTACGTGCCGGGGCAGCCGTAATGGAGATCTACGAGAACCGCGAAGACTACGACATAAGCATCAAGGACGACAAAACCCCCATTACGGTCGCCGACCGCACGGCGCACCGGATCATCAAGGAAGCGCTGGGACCGACGCGCATTCCGATCCTTTCGGAAGAAGGGCGCGAAATGCGTTACGAGGAGCGCTGCAACTGGGAGCTGTTCTGGCTGGTCGATCCGCTCGACGGCACGGTCGAATTCATCAGGGGCAACAACGAATTCACGATCAACATCGCTCTGATGGAGAACAACGTGTGTCAGGCGGCGGTGATTTATGTGCCCTATCTGCGAAAAATCTATGTCGCGGGACGCGGTTGGGGGGCCTATGTGAAAGAGCCTGTGATGCCCGATCCGGCGGCGGCGTTTACCTACGATCGTATCGTGAACGGCTGGCGTCGTCTGCCGCTGTCCGACAGGAGGCATGCCGTCCCGCGCGTGGCCGTGTCGCGTTCGCACCAGACGCCCGAAACGTTCGCCCACATCGACGCGCTGCGCGAACGGTGCGGTGCCCTTGAGGTGTTCGAGCAGGGCAGCTCCTATAAGTTCTGTCTGCTGGCCGAGGGGACGGCGGATTACTACGTGCGGACGTCCGACACCTACGAGTGGGACACGGCGGCCGGCGAATTGATCCTCGCCGAGGCGGGCGGCTCGACCCGTACGCTCGCCGACGGAGCCGTGTTCCGTTACAACAAGGAGGATCTGCGCAATCCGTGGTTCGTCTGCCGCTCGAAGTACTGCGCGCTCTGACGGGGATACGGCCGTCGTTCGAAGCCTGCCGAGACGCTTTTGCGTCCGCGATGGTCGTGCGGTTCCGCGCCGGTGTCGGTGGGGATTTCCGGGCGGCGGGAAACGACCGTACCGGCCGGTGCGGCCGGTTCCGGTTTCCGGCGGCGTGCGTCCTTCGAAGTGGCTGCGGCTCCGTGCCGCAGGGAGGACGGGACTTTCCGGAGCCGTCGGATGGCGTCCGTGCGGAACCTGAGAATCCTGCGGCCCCTGAGGGAGAAGGCTTCCGGCGTTCTATCGCTTGGGCGAGGGTGTCTTGTCTGCCTTGTCCGCCTTGTCCGCTGCCGTTTCGCGGTCGATGTCGCAGCCTGCACAGTTGCCCGAGCAGCCCGGGGCCGCGCAATCGCCGTCGGCCATCTCTTCGCGGGCTTCCTGTACGGCGCATTTGATGCCCAGCCGCTGCATGTTCTTGTTGGTCGAGATTTCGGAGTCGATGTGATGGCCCTTGATGATCAGCGTGAGCGAGAGACCCGCGACGAACAACCCGACACAGAGGATCGAAATGAGAACGACTATCAGCCAAGCCGGCATGGTTTTACGGATTCGATGTTAAAGTTGAAATTCAATTAAAGTTCCCCGAATTTTGGGTATTACGGGACAAATGTATACATTTGTGTGGTAAATTGCAAAAATGCTGCCGTCCGGCCTGCCGCGGAATCTGCGGCGTGCGGCACGGCGTATGCGGAGTTACGGTTAAACTGCATCGGATCGAATGAAAATAGTTATAGCGGGCGCCGGGGAGATGGGCAGCCATCTGGCCCGGATGCTGAGCGGCAACGGACACGACATCACCGTCATCGACAGCGATCCCAAGCTGCTGGCCGACGTGGTCAGTCTGGCGGACGTGATTACCGTCGAGGGCGACTCGACGACCTTCGCCGTGCTGCGCAAGGCGTCGGTGCGCAAGTGCGACCTCTTCATCGCGGTGAATCACGAGGAGAACGACAATGTCGTGGCCGCGATGCTCGCCAAACAGCTCGGGGCGAAGAAATCCATCGCCCGTATCGACAACAACGAGTATCTCGAACCCAACAACAAGGAGATGTTCATCGACATGGGCATCGACTACCTGTTCTATCCCGAGAAGGTGGCGGCCCGCGAGGTGATCAACCTGCTGGGGCATACCTCGACCACCGAATACGTCGATTTTTCGAGCGGCAAGCTCTCGCTCGCGGTTTTCCGCCTCGAACCGGCTTCGCCGCTGGTGGGGCAGCCGCTCGCGGGTTTCGACGACGACGAAGCGGCCCTGAGCTACCGCACGGTAGCCCTCTCGCGCGGCGGTCAGACGATCATTCCCCGCCGGGGCGAACGCTTTGCCGAGGGGGACGTGGTCTATGTCATCGCGCGGCAGGACGCCGTGCGCGAGGTGATGGACCTCTCGGGACAGTCGAACATCCGGATCAAGAATCTGATGATTCTGGGCGGTTCGCGCATCGGCATCCGCATCGCCATGGAGTTGCAGGACGAGCTGAACATCAAGCTCGTGGATTACAACGCCGATAAGGCCTACCGGCTGGCCGAGTTGCTCGACAAGACGCTCATCATCAACGAAGACGGCCGCAATACGGAGGCTATGCTGGAGGAGGGGCTGTCGAACATGGACGCATTCGTGGCCGTAACGGGCCGCAGCGAAACGAACATCCTCGCGGCGATGCTCGCCAAGCGCATGGGGGTGAAGAAGGTGATCGCGGAGGTCGAGAATCTCAACTACATCAACCTCGCCGAATCGATCGGCATCGACACGATCATCAACAAGAAACTGGTAACGGCTTCCAGCATCTTCCGCTTCACGATGTCCACCGACGTGCAGGCCATCAAGTGCCTCACGGGCAGCGATGCCGAGGTGCTGGAGTTCATCGTGAAGCCCAACGCTCCGGCGACGAAGGCCCGCATCCGCGATCTGGATTTTCCCGAGGACGCCATCATCGGCGGCATCGTGCGGGGCGACAAGGTGTTCATCGCCGTGGACAGCATGTCCATCGCGCCCTATGACCGCGTGGTGGTGTTTTCGATGCCGGAGTCGGTAGGCACGGTGGGTTATTTTTTCAATTAGCAATTCGATAGGGACGTGTCGCTGAAAAGCATCATACTGAAAGGGTATTTCTCGCGCCGCGAGGCTGCCATAGACTATTTCCGCCGCCATCCGGCCGAGGTGCAGGAGCGGATGCTCCGCTATCTGCTCCGCCGGGGGCAGAACACCGAGTTCGGCTGGCGCTACAACCTGAAAGGCATCCGGACGCCGGAGCAGTTCGCCTCGTCGGTCGAGACCTTCGACTACGATACGTTCCGCCCCTACCGCGAGCGGATGCTGGCCGGAGAGCGCAACGTTACGACCGAGGGTCGTGTCGAGCTCTTCGCCAAGTCGTCGGGCACCACGTCCGACCGCAGCAAATACATTCCCGTTACGCGCGAGTCGCTGTGGCGCAACCATACGCTCGGCATGCGCGATGTGGCGACGCTCTTTTCGGCGGCCTTTCCGCGGTCGTCGGTCTTCGCGGGCAAGACGCTCACGCTGGGCGGAACATGCTGCCGCGAAGGGCGGAATCTGGTGGGCGACCTGTCGGCCGTGCTGATCCACGAGACGACCGTGTGGAGCGGCTGGTTCCGTGCTCCGCGCACGGCGACGGCCATTCTGGACGATTTCGACCTCAAGTGCGAACGCATCTGCCGCGAATGCACGGGCGAGCGGATCACGGCCTTTGCGGGCGTGCCGTCGTGGAACCTCGAACTCATGCGCCGCGTGCTGGAGTATACGGGGCGGCGAAATCTGCTGGAGGTGTGGCCCGATCTGACGCTTTTCGCCCACGGAGGCGTGGAGTTCGGCCCCTACCGGCGGTCGTTCGAGGAGCTCGTCCCCTCGCCCGACATGCACTACATGGAGACTTACAACGCATCGGAGGGTTTTTTCGCCATCGCCGACGATTTCACGCGCGACGACATGCTGCTGATGCTCGACTACGGCACCTACTACGAGTTTCGCCGGGACGGGCGGATCGTGCCGCTCGAAGGGGTCGAGTGCGGCGGTGTCTATGCCATGCTGATCTCCTCGAACAACGGCTTGTGGCGCTACGAGATCGGCGACACGGTCGAGTTCACCTCGACGAATCCGTACCGCATCCGCTTCGCCGGACGCACGACGCAATACATCAACGTCTTCGGCGAGGAGGTGATCGCAAGCAACACCGATGCGGCGCTGGCCCGGGCCTGCGACCGCACGGGGGCCGTGGTGGACGAATATACCGTCGCGCCGCTCTATATGAGCCTCGACGAGCGCGGCGCGCACGAATGGGTCGTGGAGTTCGCCGTGCCGCCTGCCGACGAGAGGCGCTTCGGCGAGGAGCTGGACGGGGCGCTGCGGGAGATCAACTCCGACTACGACGCCAAGCGCCGCACGACGCTCGATCCGTTGCGCATCACGCGCGTCCCGCCCGGTACGTTCCTCGCGTGGCTGCGCCGGCGCGGCAAGAACAAGGTGCCCCGCTTGTCGAACGACCGCCGCGTGGCGGAGGAGATCGTCGGTGCGACCGCGTGATGCCTCTCGGGGGTGTCTTTGCGTTTCGGCGTCGTCGAAGGAGCGGCCCGGGCCGCGAAGCGGCGTGCGGTCCGCCGCAAGCGGCGAACGGAAGGCATGGCCGAGGCCATGCCGGAGAGGCGCCGAAAGAGGGAAAAGAGATGTATCATCCGCAGTGCGGAGGCAAAAGATCGTGCACGGTGAAAAGCGTGGCGTGGGGACGGAGCGAAGGCGGGTGGGAAACGCGAGGAAGGAGCGGCGCGAAGAGCCCGTATCGTTCGACCCGCGGGCGGCCCGGCGATCCGTACAAAGCGTGCAAGGACCGGCCCTGCCTCCGCGACCGCCCGCAGACCCGATCGGTCGGCCCGTACGATTCCGAATGGCCGGAGAGCGCAAAGCATTACCGCTCGGTCGTGCGCGGTTCCGGAGCCGGGTTCGGGCTTCGCAGGAGCGGGAGAACGAATGAAAACAACAGATCGAGTTTATGTATATAGCCATCGCAGGGAATATCGGCAGCGGCAAGACCACGCTGACGGAGATGCTCACCGAGCGCTACGGCGCCAAGTCCTATCTCGAAGAGACGGACAACCCCTACATCGGGGATTTTTACAACGACATGAACCGCTGGTCGTTCAATTTGCAGATGTACTTCCTCGGGAGCCGCATCCGGCAGACGATGGACATGCTGGGCGATCGCTCGAACGATATTTTTCAGGACAGGACGGTCTACGAGGACGCCTACATTTTCGCCGACAATCTGCATCAGATGGGGCTGATGTCCACACGCGACATCAACACCTACATGAAGATTTTCAATTTGGTAACCAACCTCATCCCGCGGCCCGACCTGCTGATCTACCTCAAGGCGAGCGTCCCGACGCTCATCGCCCAGATCCGCCGCCGCGGCCGCGAGTACGAGATCAACATCGACGAACTCTACCTCAAGCGGCTCAACGAGAAGTACGACGACTGGATCGAGAACCGCTACGACGGCGAGGTGCTGGTCGTCGACAAGGATCACGAAGATTTCATCCGCAATCCGGCCGTCGTGGAGAAGATCTGCGCCCGGCTGGACGAGGTGAAAGCCCGCACCGCGAGCCGCTGATGCCGGCCGGAGGCTGCTGGATGAATCCCGAACCGTGTTGTCGGGCCGCGTGCCGAGCCGAATGCACACGAGCCGGGCGGGGCGGAAAAACGATTGCGGGAAAGCGAACGTACATGAACCCGATGAATAAAAGAGACGAAAGATATGCTGCCGCTGCCTGAACGATTCGTCGCCCGCGTGTTGTCCGATCTGGGCGAAACGGAGGGCCGGGCCCTCTGCGCCGCGCTGGACGGCGTGCCGCCCGTGTCCGTGCGGCTCAATCCTGCGAAAGCGCCGCAGCCGGAGGGACCGGTAAGGGCCGGAACCGGCGCCGCTTCGTGCGGTGTCGGACCGGAGGCTGCCTGCTGCGGATCGGGGGCCGATGGCGCGGCAGGCGTGCGGGGGGCTGCCGCCGGGACGGATGCTTTGCGCGGACCGGAGGCCGCGGCCGTTGCGGAGAAACCGGATGCGGACATTCCGTCCCCCGTTCCGCGGCGTGAAGTGCAGACCGGGTCGGCGTCCGTGTTCGGTGCGAACCCCTTTGCCGCCGAAACGGCGGATGCCGATTCCGCCGCCGGGGATTCGGCCGGCGCTTCGGTAGCGGCCGCGGCTTCCGCGCCGTGCACCGGCGCGGAAAAGGTCCCGTGGAGCAGGTGGGGATACTATCTGCCGGTACGGCCGCAGTTTACGTTCGACCCTGCGTTCCACGCCGGCACCTACTACGTGCAGGAGGCCGGTTCGCAGTTCGTCGACCGCATCCTTGCGCCGTACGATCCGACGGGGTGGCGCGTACTCGACCTTTGTGCGGCTCCGGGCGGCAAGACCACTCTTTACGCCTCGCTCGTGGGAACCGACGGGTTGGTCGTCGCCAACGAAATCGACCGCCGTCGGGCGCAGACGCTGGCCGACAATGTCCGCAAATGGGGTACGGGCAACGTCGTGGTTACGGTGAACGAACCCCGCGAGGTAGCGGCCTTCGAAGAGTGGTTCGATCTGGTGGCGGTGGACGCTCCCTGCTCGGGCGAGGGGATGTTCCGCAAGGACGGGGGAGCCCGCGCCGAGTGGAGCGAGGGCAACGTGCGTGCGTGCGCCGTGCGGCAGTCGGCCATCCTGCGCGAGGCGTGGCGGTCGTTGAAACCCGGCGGCGTGTTGATATACAGCACTTGTACCTTCAACCGCACGGAGAACGAGGAGGTGCTTGAGGCTTTCGCCGGAGCGTGCGGGGAGGAGCTGGCCGAGGCGGCCGAGGTGGCGACCGACCCGGCATGGGGCGTGGCGTGCGGCCGGGTCGGGGTCTTTCAGACCTTCCGTTTCTATCCGCACAAGGCGCGCGGCGAAGGATTCTTCGCGGCCGTGGCCCGCAAGACGCCCGGTGCCGGAGGTCGCATGCGGACTCCCAAGGCGCGGCGAGCGCTCTTCGGAGCCGTAACGCGCGACGAGGTGCGTGAGCTCGGACGCTGGGTGCTGCGCCCGGAACGGATGCGCTTCCTGCGGTTGGACGAGACGTGTTACGCCTATCCCGAGGCGCAGGCCGATGCGGTCCGCGCGCTGTCGGAGGGGCTTTCGGCGATCGCGTCGGGCGTGGAGATGGGCCGCTTTTTCAAAGGGAGGCTCAAGCCCGCTCCGGCGCTGGCGTTTTACGCCGGACTCGACCGGAGGGCGCTGCCCGCGGCCGAACTTGGGGCGGAGGATGCGCTCCGCTACCTGCGCCGGCAGGAGGTCGGGGCCGCACGGTTCGCCGAGGGGATGAATCTGGTGTGCGCCGGGGGGCGTGCCCTCGGGTTCGCCAAGCGGATCGGCGGACGGGTGAACAATTTGTATCCCGATTCGCTGCGCATATTGAAGAACGAATAGACACAGAACGATATATGGCCGAAAAACTCTTTTATACGATGGGCGAGGTGTCGGAGATGTTCGACGTCAACCCGTCGCTGCTCCGTCATTGGGAGACGCAGTTCAGCGTGATCCGTCCCAAGCGCAACAAGAAGGGCAACCGCCTTTATACGCCTCAGGACGTGGAGCGTCTCAAACTCATCTACCATCTGGTCAAAGAGCAGGGGATGACGCTCGAAGGGGCGAGGAAAGCCCTTCGGCGCAAGAGACCCGAGGCGGGTGCCGACCGGGATTTGGAACTGCTCGAACGCTTGCAGCGGGTCCGCGCCCTGCTCGAAGAGGTGCGCGAAGAGCTGAAGGCGGACGACGGGGAGATCGTCGTCGGCGTGGCGGCGGACGGTGCGCGGGACATTGCCGCAGCGGCCGCTCCGAAGCCGGCGAGGCGTACCAAAGCGGTGGTGCGACTCGCGGGTAGCGCTGCTCGGCCGGACGATGAGACGCCGGAGGACGGTGCGGACGAGGGCGTGGATACCGGCGCGAGGAAACTCCGCCGTGCCCGTCGCAAGAAGGAGGAGGCGGAAAGCAAGGAGCTTTTCGCGTTTTACGAACAATCGTTGTTCTGACTTTTTTTCGTGAAGGCCGGACCGGGCCGCGGCGTCGGCGGATGGAAATCGGGTCGGACCGGCCGGCTGCGGGCTCGGAGCTGCTTCGGGGGGCAGAGGGGAAACGGCGGGAGCGGCGGTCGGTCGCGGGGGAGCGTCGGGCTTGGAACCGGAATCGGGGGGGCGGCACCTGTAGGACCGTACAGGTCGTGAGCAATCGTTGCGTGCGGCCGGGAAAAGGGCCGGACGAGAGGTGCGCGATCCGAACGGACGGCGGCCCTCGATCGTATTTCGGCAGTCCGGAGGAAACGCAGCGGGAGCGGCGGTCGATTGCGAGGGGCGTCGGGACGGGAGCTGGGCAGGCCGGCGCCGGACGGATTTTGCTCCGGCTTGCGGACTGCGGCCGAAGCGGAGGATGCGGCAGACCGTTCCGGTCTGCGCAGTCCCGCCGAAAGCTGCTGTAAGAGAGCGTATATCCGGTAAACCGGGTTTGCTGCCCGGCGAAGGGCCGGGACGGAGGCTTTGTTGCGGCGCGGACAAGGCGTCGAAGACGGCAGGGAGTGCTCTGCGACACGGGGCGGTGAACGGCGAGGGGCCGCAGGAGTGCGGTCGCGGAAATGAAAACCATTGTTAGAAACGATATTGCTATGAAAATAAAACAGATAACCGATGTAATCGAGCGGTTCGCACCGCTCGCCCTGCAAGAGTCGTACGACAATGCGGGGCTTGTCGTGGGGCGGCCGGATTCGGAGGTGAGCCGCGCTCTGCTGGCGGTTGACGTAACCGAAGCCGTGCTCGACGAGGCCGAGCGGGAAGGCTGCGGACTTGTCATCACACACCATCCGATCGTGTTCCATCCCCTCAAACGGTTCAACTCGGCGGACTGCGTGCAGCGATGCGTGGAACGAGCCATCCGCTCCGGCATCGCGCTTTACGCCTGCCATACCAACCTCGACAGCACTCCGCACGGCATGAGCTGGCGTCTGGCGTCGCTCGTGGGCGTCGGGGAGCTCCGCGTGCTGGAGCCGTCGCCTTCGGGAGTGCCCGACGCGGGGTTCGGCGTAGTCGGCGAACTGTGCGAAGCGATGCCGGCCGAGGCGTTTCTGCGCCGTGTCATGGAGCGGACGGGGGCCCGGGTCGTGCGCCACAGCGCTCTGGGGGATCGGCCCGTGAGGCGGGTGGCCGTCTGCACGGGGGCCGGTGCGTCGCTCATCGGCGCGGCACGCTGCGCGGGTGCGAACCTTTACGTTACGTCCGACCTCAAGTACAACGATTTCATGACCCCCGACGGAGCATTCGTCGTGGCCGACATCGGACATTTCGAAAGCGAATATTGCGCAATCGAACTTTTATTTGACGTTTTGTCGAAAAATTTACGTACCTTTGCGGTTCGCAGGAGCGAAGCCTCCCGCAATCCGGTACACTATATGGTTTAAGTCTAAACATTCAAGACAATATATGGCGACACAGAAAAAGACAGCCGAAGTTGACTATTCGATGCAGGAGAAGATTCTGGCGCTCTACGATCTGCAGAAGATCGACAGCAAAATCGACGAGATCAACAAGGTAAAAGGTGAACTGCCGCTTGAGGTGCAGGACCTCGAAGACGAACTGACCGGTTTGAAGACCCGTATCGACAACATCAATGCCGAGATCGAGGAGCTCAACACCCTCACCAAACAGCGCAAGCGTGAAGTCGATCAGGCGAAGATCATGATTGCGAACTATAAGGAGCAGCAGAACAACGTCCGCAACAACCGCGAGTTCGATGCCATCAACAAGGAGATCGAGTATCAGGAGTTGGAGATCGAACTGGCCGAGAAACGTCTCAAGGAGTATGCCGCGGCGGTCAAGGGCAAGAAAGCCCAATACGAGGAGGCCGACAGCGCGATGAAGGAGCGTGCGATCGACTTGTCCGCCAAGAAAGCCGAACTCGAAGGCATCGAAGCGGAGACCGCGCCTCAGGTCGAGGAGTATACCGCTCAGGCCGAACGCGCCAAGTCGAAAATCGACGACCGTCTGCTGGCGGCCTACGACCGCATCCGCCGCAACGTGCGCAACGGGCTGGCCGTCGTTACGGTGAAACGCGATGCTTGCGGTGGGTGTTTCAACCGCATTCCGCCCCAGCGTCAGGTGGATATTCGTCAGGGCAAGAAGGTGATTATCTGCGAATACTGCGGACGCATCCTCGTGGCCGATCCCGATTCGGCCGAGGAGTAGCATTCCCATAGCCACGATGCCCCGAAGACCGCTTCAAAACGGTCTTCGGGGCGTTTTTGTCGTATGAGCCGGCCGTCGGTCCGCCGGACGGATCGTTTCGGAGAGGGGCTTGCGACAGGGCCGGAACGGAGGTGCCGCCGGGCGCGGCGGATCATGTCCGCCTGCATGGTCTGTCGTCCGTAGCGGTCCTGCCGACCTGTTTTCCGCACGATTCGCCTGCAGCTCTTTCGTTTTGCGCTTCCGGCTCTCAGTTGCCTGCGGCAGCGCCGCGACATGTGCAGTCCGTCGCCTGCGGCGGAGCGGCGGACTGCCTGCCGCCGTTTTGTGCCGTGAAAGTGTGCGGATACATCTCCGTGGACGGCCCATGTCCGCTGCCGCCTGTGCCGTGGCGGCTTGCGGCTTGACGGGATCGTGATGCCGGCCGCCGTCCCGTGCCGGGGACGGGTTTCGGCTTGTCGATGACCGGACGCGATGTCCGGTCGCACACCCTTTTCGGAAGAGTCATCCGGAGGGGGCTCCGGCCCCTCGTTCCGCACGGGTTCCCGCAGTCGGAAAAGGCAAAATTACCCCTTTCTTCACGCTGATAATTGCGATTTTATTGTTATATTTGCAAAATCATATATTCGGAGTCTTAATTCACGATAGATGAAGATAGCAATTGCTCAGTTAAACTACACGGTCGGCGACATCGACGGCAATACCTCGAAGATCATCGGTGCCGTCCAGAAAGCCAAGGCGCGACATGCCGACCTCGTGATTTTCGCAGAACAGGCCGTCAGCGGTACCCCCGCATTCGACCTGCTGCGCAAAACGACCTTCCTCGAACTGTGCGAAGACGCCCTTGTGGAAATCGCCTCCTGCTGCGACGGCATCGCTGCCATCGTCGGCCTCCCGCTCCTCACATCCGACGGTACGGTCAGCGCCGCGGCGCTGATCGAGGACCGGAAGGTGCTCCGTTACGTCGGAAAGAAATACATCACCGCCCGCCGCGAGATGGGTTTTCTCGTACCCTCGAAAGGCTATGAATACGCCACGATCAAGGGCCATAAGTGCGCGATCGTCGTGGGCGACGACCTGAGCCGCGTGCACGACTGCGACCGGTCGGTGGAGACCATCGTTTCGATCAATGCCCGCCGCTACGGCCGGGGGATGATGACCTACCGCTACGAAATGATGCGCCGCATCGCGTTCGTCGAGGGCAAGAACCTCGTGCTGGTGAATCATGTGGGCGGTTCGACCGAGATCGTTTACGACGGCACGTCGGGCGCCTTCGACCGCAGAGGCGATTTGTGTCTGATGATGAAGAATTTCGAAGAGGATTTCCAGATTTTCGATACCGAAGCCGCCGTGCAGGCGGTTCCCATTCCGACCGCCGGCGACCGGACGCGCCTCGTCTACGAGGCGGCCGTGTGCGGTCTGCGCGATTTCTACCTCAAGAACGACTACCGCAAGGCCTCCATCGGTCTTTCGGGCGGCATCGACTCGGCGGTAGTCGCCTGTCTCGCGGTGGCTGCGCTGGGGCGCGAAAACGTCCGTGCCCTGCTCATGCCGTCGCACTTTTCGCCGGACCGTTCGGTCGAGGACGCCAAGACGCTGGCCGAAAATCTCGGGATCGAATTCAACGTCATCCCCATCAACGAAATCTATACGAGCGTAACCGATACGCTCAAACCCGTGATCGGCGGCACGGATTTCGATGCCACGGAGGAGAACATCCAGACACGTATCCGGACCATCCTGCTCATGGCTCTGCAGAACAAGACGGGCTACGTGCTGCTCAACTCGTCGAACAAAAGCGAGAATGCGCTCGGCCTCTGCACGCTTTACGGCGACACGGCCGGGGCGTTCAGCCCGACGGGCGATCTCTACAAAACCGAAATGTACGATCTGGCGCGCTACATCAACCGCACCCGCGGCAATGTGATCCCGGACAGCATTCTCGACAAGGAGCCTTCGTCGGAACTGCATCCGGACCAGAAGGACAGCGACATCCTGCCGCCCTACGAGGTGGTGGACGCCATCCTGTTCCGGATGATCGAGGAGGGACAGCACCGCGAGGAGATCGTCAACGCCGGTTTCGATTCGGAGGTCGTGGAGAAGATCCATGCGATGATTATGCGCAACGAGAAGAAACGCTATCAGTTTCCGCCCGTGCTGCGCCTCTCGACCTGCGCCTTCGGACACGAGCGGCTGATGCCCCTCACGAATAAATACGGCGATTAGAGAAGTGTGGCGAAACTCGTCGAACATAGCGGGGTCGTGGTGCGGACGGCGGCCGACCGCATATACGTGAGGATCGCCGCTGCGGGTGCCTGCGGTACGTGTCGTGCACGCGAGGCATGCGGGATGGGCGAAGCCCGGGAAAAGATCGTCGAAGTACAGACGCCGGATGCGGCCCGTTATGCTGCCGGAGACGAGGTGGCGGTCGGCGTGCGGCGCGGCATCGGAGCCCGAGCGGTGATGCTGGCTTACGTGGGGGCTCTGGCCGTGCTGGCGCTTCTGTTGGTCCTTACGCTGCGCGTGCTGGGTTGGAGCGAGGGGCTCGGCGCCCTTGTTTCGCTGTTCGGAGTGGGGCTTTACTACTTCGCGCTGTGGCTCTTCAGACATCGGATCGAACACACGATACATTTTACAATAACGAGACGATAATGGAAGTATTGCTATTTACGGTTCTGACGCTCTGCGCGTTGGGTATCCTTTCGGCAGTCGTGCTCTACTTCGTGGCCCGGAAATTCAAGGTCGACGAAGACCCGCGCATCGACGAGGTGGAGAAGATGCTGCCCGGCGCCAACTGCGGCGGCTGCGGTTTCGCCGGCTGCCGCGGCATGGCCGACGCACTGGTGAAGCGGGACGACATTTCGGCCCTCTACTGTCCTGTGGGAGGTGCGGCCTGCATGCGTGCGGTCGCCGACTATCTGGGCAAGGCCGCTCCCGAGAAGGAAGCGCAGGTGGCGACGGTGCGGTGCGGCGGCAGTTGCACCAAGCGGCCCCGTACGAACGTATACGACGGAGCACGCTCGTGCGCCGTGGCGGCAACGCTCTATGTCGGCCAGACGGGTTGTTCGTTCGGGTGTCTGGGCTACGGAGACTGCGTGGAGGTCTGCGCGTTCGGCGCCATCCGCATCGACCCAGCGACCGGACTTCCCGCGGTCGATCCGGATCGCTGTACGGCCTGCGGGGCCTGCGTGAAGGCTTGTCCGAAGAAAATCATCGAATTGCGAAAAAAATGGCCCAAGAACAGGGCGGTGTATGTCGCGTGCGTTTCGCACGACAAGGGCGCCGTGGTGATGAAGGCTTGCAAAGCGGGTTGCATCGGCTGCGGCAAATGTGTGAAAGTCTGCCCGTTCGGGGCCATCACCCTCGAAAACAACCTCGCTTATATCGACCCTCAGAAGTGCAAGCTTTGCCGCAAATGCGTGAACGAATGTCCCACGGGAGCGATCGTGCTCGAAAACATGGAGCCGCTGTCGCGGGAACCGAAACCCGCCTCTGCGGGCCGATCGGCGGCTTCCTCTGCGGTTCCCGCACCTCCAGCGGCATCTGCAGAATCCGGATCGCCGGCTGCTTTTGCCGCACGTGCGACCGAAACTTCGGCGCCTGCCTCCGCGCCGGGCGTCTTTGGACCTGCGGCACGTCCCTCCGCACCGGCCGCCTCCCCGCTTCCCCCGGAACCGGCCGAATCTGCGGCAGCCCCGGCTTCCGGCGCGGTATCTGCGTCGGGAGCACATGGGGCGAATGTCGATCGTCCGGCCGCCGTTGCCGATGAGACGGTCGTCTCTTCCGCTTCCGTCCCGGATGCGAAATCGTAAACCTTAAATCAGGAAAAAAGCTATGAAGACATTCCCGAAAGGCGGCATCCATCCGTCGGATTGCAAGCTGAGCCGCGGCCGTGCCATCGAGGCGCTGCCGCTTCCCGAGGTGGTTACGATCCCGCTTGCACAGCACATCGGCGCACCGGCCAAGGCCAAGGTCGCCAAAGGCGACAAGGTGCTGGCAGGCCAGCTCATCGCCGAAGCTGCGGGTTTCATGTCGGCCGACATACACGCCTCCGTTTCAGGTACCGTTACGGCCGTGGACATGGCCGTCAACGGGCAGGGATTGCGTCAGGCGGCGATCACGATCCGCCGCGAGGGCGACGAGTGGGCCGCGGGCATCGACCTCGCGGATACGGTCGTGAAAGAGTGTACGCTCGCGCCGCAGGAGATCGTCGCTAAGATCAAGGCGGCGGGTGTCGTCGGCATGGGGGGCGCCACGTTCCCCACGCATGTGAAACTCGCGGTGCCTCCGAGCCGAAAGGCCGAGCGGCTCGTCGTCAACGGCGTCGAATGCGAACCCTATCTCACGTCGGATCACCGCGTGATGCTCGAACGGAGCGAGGAGCTGCTCGTGGGCGTTACGATCCTGATGCGGGCCCTCGGAGTGCGGAATGCTTCGATCGGCATCGAAAACAACAAACCCGACGCCATCGCCCGTCTCGCGCGTTTGGCCGCGGAATACGACGGGGTGGAGGTCGTGCCGCTGAAGGTGAAGTACCCGCAGGGGGGCGAGAAACAGCTCATCGCAGCCCTGACGGGCCGTGAGGTGCCCCCTCCGCCGGCGCTTCCGATCGACGTGGGGGTTGTCGTGTGCAACGCTTCGACCGCGGTGGCGGTGTACGAGGCCGTGCAGAAGAACAAACCGCTCGTCGAACGTGTCGTAACGATCACCGGCAAAGGTCTGAAAGAACCTAAGAATCTGCTTGTACGCTTGGGGACGCCCGTATCGGCGTTGATCGAGGCCGCCGGCGGCCTGCCCGATGGCGACTGCAAGATCGTGAACGGCGGTCCGATGATGGGGCGTGCGATGTCCAATCCCGAGGCTCCCGTAACGAAGGGGTGTTCGGGCATCACGATCCTCGGCGGTGCGGATGCCGAACGCCGCACTTCGTCGAATTGCATCAAGTGCGCCCGGTGCGTGGCGGCCTGCCCGATGGGGCTCGAACCCTACCTGTTGTCGAAGATGGCGCAGAAGCGGGGGTGGGAGGCGCTCGAAGCGGGCGACATCGCCTCGTGCATCGAGTGCGGCTGCTGCTCGGCGTCGTGTCCGGCCTATCTGCCGCTGCTCGACTGGATCCGTCTGGGCAAGCAGACCGTGATGGGCATTCTCCGTGCCCGTGCGGCGGCCAACACTCCCAAAAAGTAAACGTAAACCGACTTATGATATGGCAAACAAACTGATTGTCGCTCCCGCGCCCCATGTGCAGTCGTCGCAGTCCACGCAGTCGATCATGCGCGACGTGCTGGCGGCGCTGCTGCCTGCACTGGCGGTCTCGACATGGGTGTTCGGCTGGAGCGTGCTGCTGCTCACCCTGCTGTCGGTGGCGTGCTGCGTGCTCTTCGAGTTCCTGATCCAGCGGTTTCTGGTCAAAGGTCCCTGTACCGTGGGCAATCTTTCGGCGGCCGTAACGGGCGTTCTGCTGGCTTTCAACCTGCCCGTCTCGATTCCGTGGTGGATCGTCGCGGTCGGGGCGTTCGTTGCGATCGCCGTAGCGAAGATGACCTTCGGCGGTCTGGGCAAGAATCCCTTCAATCCCGCGCTCGTGGGCCGCGTCTTTCTTCTGGTGGCCTATCCCGTGCAGATGACCTCGTTCGCTACGGATGCCTTCACGGGCGCCACGCCGCTGGCGGCGATGAAATACAGTCCCCTGTTCGCAGGCGCGAATCTTCCGGACCTCTTCATCGGCAACGTCGCGGGTTCGATGGGCGAGGTGGCGGCCGCGGCGCTTCTGCTGGGTTTCCTCTACCTCCTCTGGCGCCGGGTCATCACGTGGCATATTCCGGTCGTGATCTTCGTTTCGATGGCCCTTTTCGCCTTCTTCGCAGCGCTCGGACGCGGTTGGACGGGGGCGGCACTGTGGGAATTCCCGCTCTTTCACCTGCTGGCGGGCGGAGCGATGCTCGGCGCGATCTTCATGGCGACGGACTATTCGACTTCGCCGATGACGGTTCGCGGAGGGGTGATCTATGCCGCGGGCATCGGTGCGCTCACGATGTGCATCCGCCTTTGGGGGGCCTATCCCGAGGGCATGTCCTTTGCGATCCTCATCATGAACGCCGCGGTTCCTCTGATTAACAAATATGTCAAACCCCGCCGCTTCGGCGTAAGACAAAGGAGGGCGCAAGGATGAAAAGTACGCTTTTTAATATGGTGGCGGTGCTCTTTACGATCACGCTCATCACCTCGGCCGGCGTCGGTGTCGTGAACCGGATCACCGAGGAGCCGATCGCCCGTGCGAAAGCCGCCGCAGTGGTCGAGGCGCTCAACAAGGTGCTGCCGCCCTTCGAGACGACCGTAACCGATTCGCTGACGATCGACGGCCTGCCTATCACGGTCTATACGGCGACGGATGCGGCGGGCGACGTCGCGGGTTATGCCGTGCAGACGGCGACCAAGAACGGCTTCAGCGGCATGATCCGCATGATGGTCGGTTTTGCGCCCGACGGCGAGGTCGTGAATATCGACGTGTTGGAGCAGAACGAAACGCCGGGCCTCGGCACCAAGATGGCCGACGAGGACAATCCGCTGCTCGGAAGCATACGGGGCAAGCGGCTCGAAACGATGCGGCTCGTCGACGGTCGGCTCGCCGTGGTCAAGGACGGCGGCGACGTGGATGCGCTGACGGCGGCGACGATCTCGTCGCGGGCCTATTGCGATGCGGTCAACCGTGCGTGGATGGCCTACCGGAGCGTAGCGACCGGAACGGTACCCACGGACGTGGCTTCGGGTGCAACGGACGCCGCTTCGGGCGCCACGGCTGCGTCCGGCGAAAATGCGGATCATGCGGACGAAGCATCGGGCGCTGCGAACCGGACGCCGGACAGCGTGGCGGACCGCAGAGGCCGTGTCGGCGACCGTACGGATATCCGGGACCGGGAGGCGGGGAGCCGTATCGTGAACAGAAACGCTCGTGAGGCGGACGGCTTCGCGGCGGACAAGGAGCCCGGGGCTCGGAAAGGAGACGGTAATGAGTAAATTTCAATTGATTCTGAGCGGCATCGTCCGCAACAATCCGACATTCGTGCTGGTGCTGGGCATGTGCCCGACGCTCGGTACGACCACTTCGGCCGTGAACGGCATGGGCATGGGGCTGGCGACGATGGCCGTGCTGATCCTGTCGAACATCGTGATTTCGCTCATCAAGAACCTGATTCCCGACAAGGTGCGCATTCCGGCCTTCATCGTCGTGATCGCTTCGTTCGTTACGATCATCCAGATGCTCATGCAGGCTTTCGTGCCGGTGCTCTATGCCGCGCTGGGCGTCTTCATTCCGCTGATCGTGGTCAACTGCATCATCCTCGGCCGTGCCGAGGCGTTCGCGTCGAAGCACGGAGCCTTCGACGCGGCGCTCGACGGATTGGGCATCGGCCTCGGATTCACGCTCTCGCTGACGGTGATCGGTGCTGTGCGCGAGGTGCTCGGCAGCGGCGCCATCTTCGGTTATCCGCTGCACCTGACCTATCTGGATGCCGCGGGCAACGAACTGAGCTACATGCCGCTGACGTTCGTACTGGCCCCGGGCGCCTTCATCGTGCTGGGGTATCTGATGGTGCTTTTCAACAAATTAGCCAAGAAATAGATATGGAGCTTTCGTATTTCGCGATCATCATAGGCGCCATCTTCGTCAACAATGTCGTGCTGGCGCAGTTCCTCGGCATCTGTCCCTTCCTCGGCGTCTCGTCGAAGGTCGAAACGTCGCTCGGCATGGGAGCCGCCGTAACGTTCGTCATGGCCATCGCCTCGGTGGTGGCGTGGCTGATCCAGACGTATGTGCTCGTGCCGCTGCACATCGAATACATGCAGACGATCGTTTTCATCCTCGTCATCGCGGCGCTCGTGCAGATGGTGGAGATCATCCTCAAGAAAGTTTCTCCTTCGCTCTACCAAGCGCTCGGCATCTTTCTGCCGCTCATCACGACCAACTGTGCCGTGCTGGGCGTAGCGATTCTCATGATTCAGAAGGAGTTCGATCTGTTGCAGAGCGTAACCTATTCGGTGGCTACGGCCCTCGGGTTCGGGCTGGCGCTGGTGTTGTTCGCCGGTATCCGCGAACGGCTCGAATTCGAGGATGTGCCGGAGGCGTTCCGCGGTGTGCCGGTCGCGCTCATCACGGCGGGTATCCTCGCCATGGCTTTCATGGGCTTCTCCGGGCTCGTTTAGCGGGGGATCGGAGGAACCGGTTGCGCGGCCGGTTTCGTTTTTGCGATTTCGCCCTGCCGGAAAATTGTTTCGACAGGGCGTTCGCGTCATCGGAGAGTTGTGGAGAAGGGGCGTCTCTTTTTTCGGACACGGACGACGGATCGGGGGCGCTGCGCCGGATATTCGGAGGCGGAAGTGCGGGAGGCCGGCGTGCCGGGAGAGGACCATCCCTCCATCCTTCAATTTGTTCTGTCGTCCTTTCATCCTGCCGTTATGCCGATACGGCGGCCGGGCGGCAAAGGGGCGTCCCGATGCGTGCGGTGCGTCGTCGGATCGGGGAGTGCCGGCGTGCCCTTTCCGGCGATGCCACGGTGCGCACGAGGCCGCGACGACGGACGAAACAGCGGATCGGAGCGAATAAATTTGTGCGGAACATGCGTTTCTTGCGCGCAATTCGTTATTTTTGCACCAATAACCAAAACCGAACCGAATATGATGAAGAATGTCATTCGACTCCACGACAAGACGTTTCGGGTGATGATTCCCGCTGCGCAGATCGACAGTGCCGTGGCGGCCGTCGCGGAGCGGATCAATGCCGATTACAGGGATAAACAGCTGCCGCTTTTCATCGGAGTGCTCAACGGTTCGTTCATGTTCATGAGCGACCTGATGAAAAAGATCGAGTTCGACTGCGAACTTTCGTTCGTGAAGCTGGCCTCGTACTGCGGTACGTGCACGACAGGCGACGTGCGCAGCCTGATCGGTCTGAATAACAGCATCGAAGGCCGTCATGTAATCATCGTCGAGGATATCGTCGACACGGGCGAGAGCATCGAGCATATGGTCCGCGACCTCGAATCGCGCAAGCCTGCGAGCATCTCCGTCTGTACGCTCTTCTTCAAACCGGCCTCCTATTCGAAGACGGTGCCGGTGGAGTACCGTGCGATGGAGATCGGCAACGAATTCATCGTCGGCTACGGTCTCGACTACGATCAGCTGGGCCGCAACCTGAAGGACGTGTATGTGGTAACGGACTAACCGTCGGACACCGATGCGCATCGACATTCATAGCGAACTGCTCGACGGAGGACGGCTGCTGCCTCTGGTCGAAGATTTCTACACCATACAGGGCGAGGGGTTCCACGCCGGCAAACCGGCCTACTTCATCCGTCTCGGCGGCTGCGACGTAGGGTGCAGCTGGTGCGATGCAAAATATACGTGGAATCCGAAACTCTATCCGCCAGTCCGGATCGAAACGATCGTGGAGCGGGTGGCCTCCTGCGCGGCGCAGGCCGTCGTCATCACCGGCGGCGAACCGCTGCTCTACCCGCTGGGAGCGCTCACGGAGGCTCTGCATGCGAACGGGTTGCGGATTTTTCTCGAAACATCGGGTTCGCACCCCTTCAGCGGGTCGTTCGATTGGGTGTGTCTCTCGCCCAAACGCCGCCGGCCGCCCCTTGCGGAGGTCTGTGCGCGGGCGCACGAACTGAAGGTGATCGTGGAGAGCGAAGCGGACTTCGAATGGGCCGAGCAGCATGCCGCCCGAACCGCGCCGGAGTGCCTGCTCTACCTCCAGCCCGAGTGGAGCGTCGCGGAGCGGATGATGCCGCTCATCGTGGAGTACGCCAAGGCTGCGCCCCGCTGGAACGTCTCGATCCAGACGCACAAGTACATGCACATTCCTTAGCACGTTCCGGCATGGCATTCAGGATAGGCAGGCGTTTCTGGATCGTAACGACGGCGATCATTCTCGTATTCACGGTGTTGCTCGTGGGGCGCAATCTGCTGCACACGGTCCGTATCCGCCGTCAGATCGCCGTGCTGGAGCGTGAGAAAGCGCTCTACGAGGAGCGTATCGCACGGGACAGCGCCCTTCTCGAACGGCTCCGTTACGACGATTACCTCGAAGAGTATGCCCGCGAACGCTACCGCATGCAGCGGCGCGGCGAACATGTCTATCTGTTGGAGTAACGGCCGTCGGAAACCTCCCGCTCTCGCTTCCTCACGAAGGCCGTTCAATCTATGTATTTGATGTGTAGCAGGTAGCGATCGTTCGAACTGCCCGGTTCGTCGTATGCCTGCATGATTTTCACGACGCCCCATGCACCTGCGCGCGCGGATGTGTCGCCGGCTGCGACGCTGTCGGCGCCGAGAGGCGCTTCGCGCCCGATGAGGATGATGTCGTCAGCGGTCAGATCGTCCACATAATCGGTGCGGACCGAGGCGTCGTAGACGGCGCGCAGCGAACGGTCGGTCGCAGCGGCGAAATCGAAGCGGTTGACCTTGGCGAAGCGTATGTCGGTGCGGGTGCGCCATTGCCGGGGCAGCGCGTCCTCGGGTGCCTCGGGGTCGGCATAAAGATAGAAGTCCACCTCCCCGGGAGCTGCCGTGGCGGTGCGGACCGGCTGACGGGTCGTGAGCGAGAAGCCGTCGGGATTGCCGGAAGCGGGCGCATAGAGGGTGATGCCGCTCAATTCGCGGAGCGGCGCGGCACTCCCGCGAACGAGAAACGCAATGTGCCGTTCGCGGCTCTGTCCGGCGGGATCGGTGGCTCGGAACGTCAGCTCCACGTCGAGCGAATCGCGCGCAGTGGCGGGAACGGACCAGTAGAGGCGGTGCGTGTAGCGCTCCGTTCGGGGACGGTCGGAGAAGAGGGGGAGCGGTCCGTTCTCCTTGTCGTAGGTGCGGACGCTCACCGTGTCGATCCGGCTGTCGAGACTGCGGGCCTCGATGTCGAAGTAGACGATCTCTCCGGCGGCGGCCGACGTGTCCGACGCCGTTACGAAGAGCAGCAGTTCCGTGGCGTCTTTTTCGGAGGTGCAGGCGCCCGAGAAAACGCAGAGCGCGAGAATCGGAAGTAGGTGTTTCATGTGTTTGCGGATGATGGACGGAGAGAGGATTTCCGCCGTATCCCGCTTCCGGGATACGGCGGAAACCGTTTATTTGAAGGAGTAGGCCTTGACCACGGCCTTGTCCGTGATTTCGGCTCCGAGGAAGAGCCGGTTTTTGTGGCGGATCTGTTTCACGACGACGAAGTAGTCGGCGTCGGGAAACTCTTCGAGCAGTTTGACGGCCGCGCGCCGGAGTTTTCCCCGCAGCTGCGGATGCGTTCCGTCGCCGCCGACCCGGGCGATGAGCTGTTCGCGTCCGTCGTAGGGCGTTCCGTTGAGCGCGTCGGTTACGCGGATGAATCCGAGGTAGGTGCGGAAATCGACGCTGATTTCGGTCTGTCCGATGTAGTTCAGGTCACTCATCTGCAGATCGAGTTTGGTCGAGGCGGGTGCGTAGGTGCGCGTGCGGGTTACGCTGCATGCCGCGCAGCAGAGGGCCAGCAGCCCGCACAACAGGAATTTGGGAGTTCTCATGAGTGGCGCGGGTTTTATTTGAAGTAATAGGTCAGCGTGAGGCGGAACTGACTGCCGATTTCGCCCTTGCGGGCCTTGAGTTTGTCGTACTGTTCGTCTCCGGGATCGAGGTTCGGAAAGCTGGTGATGTCGGTCGAATAGAGCGTCTGCGTGCCGTCCTCGTCGGTCATCTCGGATTTGTATTTCAGTCCGGTGTCGAAACGCGACGAAATGCCGTATTCGACGCCTATGGCCAGCGGCAGATTGGCGATGTAGGCTTGCAGACCGATGAATGCGCCCAGACCGATGACGAATGAGTTTTTCGAGGTCTTCTGTTTCCAGTCGTCTCCCTCCTCGATGTTGCGAGTGCTGTCCCATCCGATAGGCAGTTCGGCCCCGACATATACGTCGAGCAGATTCCGTTTCGAGAAGTGATAGGCGATACCCGGATAGAACAGCGCCGACGAATTGGCGAACTTGCTGTCGCCGAAGACCGGCGCCGCGTTCTCTTCGAAGGAGTGCAGGTCGCCCTTGATACGCTCGGAGGTCTTGTAGAGTTCGATGCCGAGGCGTGTTTCGAACTGGTCGGAAACCATGTATTTGAGGTTGATGAGCGGCAGACAGTTGATCTTGACGTCGCTGTCGAAGAGATCTTTGAACATGTTGCTCGTGGCGCCGACATAGAGGCCGAAATCGCCGGCTTGGGCGCGGTTGCCCGTGCGGATGACTTTGGCGGAGGGTTTGCCCGTGGTCAGCTGTGCGAACGAATCGACGGTGCCGAGACCGAGCAGTGCGAGCAGAAGCAGTGTAAATCTTGTTTTCATGGATTGAGCGTGTTTGGGTTGCCTGTCCCGTGGGCGTTTTGTTTGAAACGGGTGATTCGGGGTGCGCGGAACGCGGGACATGGACGTCGCCGGCCGGGAGCGTGCGCTGCTCGGCGCATGCGTGCGGACCGGCAGGGGTCCGTTCCGGTTTCCCCCGTGCCGGCAGCTGCGTCGTGCCGGCACTCGGTGCATTTCGGTGGACGGTAAGGGGTCAGTGTTTCATAGGCAGCGCTTTGTTTTTCGGGTTCGACTTCGCGGAGCGGGACGGTTTCGTCTGGCCGGAGGCAATCCGGGCTTCGTCCGGAAATCGCCGGGGTGGGTAGAGAGGCGAAGAGAAGTCGGGGTTCCGACGATCCGGATGCCGGGCCGCACTCGTCCGGACTATGCCGGGCGGGAAACGGAAGAAAACGATTCGACGTTTTTCGACGCCGGGCGGCTCCCGAACGGAGGGGCCGGAATTCCCTTCGACGCGATAAGCGTCCCGATTCCGGGGGCAAAATTAGGGAATTCCCCCCCCCACCAAATTTTTGGTCGAAAAAGTGCGGATGAAGCTGAAAATAGGAAGAATAGATGAAAAAATGCGGTAAAAAGCACATCGAAAACCGCTCCGGAATCGCATGTTGCGGAGCGGATTATCCGTTCGGACCGTCCGGATCTTTTCGTGATATTGTGTCGGTGCCGGAGCTTCGGCCTACGTGTCGAACGTCCGGGAAGCGTCTCGCCGTATCCCAATGCGCTGTGCTGCCCGCGTGTCGTCCGGCCGTTTGCCGATTCGCCGTGGGGTGCCTTTTGCTGCCGTTCTTGCGCGCCGAACGTCCGGGAAGCGTCCCTCCGTATCCCCATGCGCTGTGCTGTCCGCATGTCGTCCGGCGGTTTGCCGATTCGCCGTGGGGTGCCTTTTGCTGCCGTTCTTGTGCGCCGAACGTCCGGGAAGCGTCCCTCCGTATCCCATGCGCTGTGCTGTCCGCATGTCGTCCGGCCGTTTGCCGATTCGCCGTGGGGTGCCTTTTGCTGTCGTTCTTGCGCGCCGAACGTCCGGGAAGCGTCCCTCCGTATCCCCATGCGCTGTGCTGCCCGCATGTCGTTTGCGGGATGTTCCTCCCTACGCTGCCCCGTCTTTCGGGTCAGTGCTGGGGGCCGTTCTTTCGCGGACGGCGGTGAATCAGAAATGTTCGAAGCCCTCGAAACGGAGGCGCTGCCGCTCGCCGCGAAGCAGCCAGACGGGGCCGGACTGCCCCTCTTGCGAAGGGGTGATGCGCCCCACGGGGTAGAGCGGCGTGCCGAAATGTGCGAGGAAGTCGGCGCAGAGAGTTTCGGCGCCGTGCGGCGCCGCCGTGAGCAGCAGTTTGTAGTCTTCGCCGCCGCAGAGCGCTGTGCGCAGGTCGGCCCCGTCGTCCGTCGGTATCCGTTCGAGGTCGATCTCTGCGCCCGTGTGCGACTGTTCCATGATGCGGCATATGTCCGAGGCGAGTCCGTCGGAGAGGTCCATCATCGCGTGGACTTCCGGCCGTGTGCCGAGCCATGCCCCTTCGGCCGTCTGCGGCACGGGGTTGCGGTGGATTGCGGCGAGAGGCGTGTCGAGACGGCCGGCGAGCAGGTCGCGCAGGCCGGCGGCCGAAGCACCCAGCCGGCCGGCCGTGAGGATCACGTCGCCTGCGCAGGCGGCGCTGCGGCGCTTGATGTGTGCGTCGGCCGCACGTCCGATGGCCGTAACGCTGACGGTGATGCCCGAGGCCGAAGCCGTGGTGTCGCCGCCGACGAGGGCCGTGCCCCAGCGGGCCGAAGCGTCGCAATATCCCGCGGCGAATTCCTCGGCCCAAGGGCCCGTAGCGTCCGGGGGCAGCGAGAGCGAAAGGAGCGTGGCGACGGGCGTCGCACCCATCGAGGCGACGTCGCTGAGGTTGACGGCGAGGGCTTTGCCGCCCAGTTCGCGGGCGGTGGTCGCATGTCTGAGGAAATGAACCCCTTCGCACAGCAGGTCGGTCGTGAATACGAGCGATTCGCCGCCGCCGACGGGCAGTACGGCGCAGTCGTCTCCGATTCCTTCGAAGTCGCCCGGGGGCTGAAGGCCGCAGAGCCGGCGGATGTGTTCGATCAGTCCGAATTCGGTCATGTTCTCTTTTCCGGCTTTGCGGCCGGTGCATAACGGTTGAACGGTTTGGACGGGGCGGTTCTCCGAAACGTCCCGCGCCGGAGCGGTATTTGCTCCGGTCCGGTTTCGTCCGGTCGGCGGATTGCGGCCCGCCGTGCGGCCGAACGGGGAGGGCCGTGTCCCGACGGCCGCCCAATGCCGCTTCGCTCGGGACCGTGCTCCTTCCCTTTTCCGAAGGGGTGCGGGCGGACCCCGCGCATCGGGTGAAAGGAACCCGTCCTCGGGACCGTTTTATCGGCCGGCGCGGGCAAATATATCGAAAATATGTGGAATTATCACTATATTTGCGCGGCAAATCCCGACGGCCGCGAGCCGTTGCAACGTTCACGTTATGAAGAAAATTTTGATTCTCAACGGCCCGAACCTCAATTTGCAGGGGCGGCGCGATCCCGAGATCTACGGCCGCGAGCCGTTCGGCTCGCTTATGGAGCGGCTGCGTGCGTCCCGTCCCGATGCGGAGTTCGGCTATTTCCAGTCCAATGCGGAGGGCGAACTGATCGACGCACTGCACGGGGCCGAAGGGGTCTGGGACGGGGTGGTGCTGAACGCCGGGGGCTACACCCACACCTCCGTGGCGCTGCGCGATGCCGTGGAGGCGGTCGCGGTGCCCGTCGTGGAGGTCCACATCTCGTCGATCCTCGCCCGCGAGGAGTTCCGCCGCGTGTCGCTGCTGGCCCCCGTGTGCGCGGGGTCGATCATGGGTTTCGGACTTCTGTCTTACGAATTGGGCGTCGAAGCGCTCCTCAGAATGGATCAGGTTAATTAGGACAAGATATGTACAGAATGAAAAAAACGAAGATCGTGGCCACGATGTCCGACTTCCGCTGCACGGAGGAGTTCGTGCGGCAGCTTTTCGACGCGGGGATGGACGTCGTGCGCATCAATACGGCTCATGTAACGGAAGAGGGTGCCGCACGGATCGTCGAGACGGTTCATAAGGTCAACGACGCGATCCCCATCATGATCGACACGAAAGGACCCGAAATCCGCGTAACGACCATCGCCGACGAATACGGCAACGGCATCCGCTTCGCGGCCGGCGACCGGATCGCCGTGCGCGGTTCGAAGGGCGAAGACCTCACCACGCGCAAGGTGGTCTATATGAATGTCGAGACCATCGTGGAGGACATTCCCGTGGGTGCGCGCATGCTTATCGCCGACGGGGAAATGGAGATCCGCGTGGTGGAGAAGAGCGAGACGGAGCTCGTTTGCGAGTTCACGACGGGGGGCCTCATGCGCTCGCGCAAGAGCGTGAACGTCCCGGGCGTGTCGATCGGCTTACCCTCCGTAACCGAGAAGGACCGCCGTTTCATCGAGTGGGCCGTGGCGCACGACGTGGATTTCATCGCCCACTCTTTCGTGCGCAACGCCCGCGACATTCAGGCCGTGCAGGATATTCTCGATGCCCACGGCAGCCCCATCAAGATCATCTCGAAGATCGAGAATCAGGAGGGGCTGGACAACATCGACGAGATCATCGAAAAGTCCTACGGCATCATGGTCGCGCGCGGAGACCTCGGCGTGGAGCTTCCGGCCGAAGCCATCCCCAATGCCCAGCGCCGCATCGTCGAGAAGTGCATAGCGGCCAAACGCCCCGTCATCATCGCCACGCAGATGCTCTATTCGATGGTCCACTCGCCGCGTCCCACACGTGCCGAGGTGAGCGACGTGGCCAGCGCGATCTACGAACGTGTGGATGCCGTGATGCTCAGCGACGAGACCGCCATGGGCGATTACCCGAAGGAAGCGGTCGAGACCATGGCGCGCATCGCCCGCGAGATCGAACGCGACGAGACCCATTTCGCGCCGATGATCGACATGAACATGGTCTCCGTGAACCACGAGATCACGGCGCAGCTGGCCCGTTCGGCCGTCCGGGCCTGCACCAATCTGCCGGTGAAATACGTCGTGCTCGATACCAAGACGGGTCGCACGGGGCGTTACCTCGCGGCTTTCCGCGGTCGCAAGACGGTGATGGCCGTCTGCTATCGGCTCCATGCCCAGCGCATTCTCGCACTCTCCTACGGCGTGGTCCCCATCCTGCGCCGTCAGGAATTGACGGATAAATATCATTTCCTCGTAGATGCGCTCGAATTCATCGACCAATACCGCAAACTCGAACCCGCCGACCTGCTGGCCATCGTGGGCGGCAGCTTCGGACCCGACGGAGGCGCTTCCTACGTGGAGCTTTCGACGGTCGAAAACATCCGCAAGCGCATGCGGGAGATCGAAAACGCGACATGTAACTGACGCATCGTATGAGGGCGCAGCCGGATCGGGGCGGGCCTGAAAACCCGCTGAAGGGACCGAAAGGGGAGCTCAAGAGCCGGATCGCGCGCGGAGTAGCGTGGGGCATTGCCGAAAAGGCGGGGTCGGCGCTTCTGCAAATGGGTGTCAGCCTCGTCGTGCTGCGTCATCTGGTGCCCGACGAAACCGGCGCGTGGGGCATCCTCACGGCCGTGGTGGCCGTGGCGTTGATCCTCGTGGACAGCGGTTTTTCGCAGGCGCTGATCCGCAAGCCCGATCCTACGGCGGCGGATTACAAGTCGGTCTTCGTGCTCAACTTCGCCGTCGCTGTCGTGCTCTATGTATTGCTGGCCGCGGCCGCACCGCTCGTGGCGCGGTTCTATGCCATGCCGCTGGTGGCGAACGTGGGGCCCGTGCTGTTTCTGCTGCTGCCCGTCAGTGCGCTGTGCACCATCCAGAATACGATCTTCGCCCGGCAGATGCGTTTTGCGCTGATGTCCAAGGTCGTCTTCGCCGCTTCGGCGGCCGGCGGCGCCGCAGCCGTGGGGCTGGCCGTGTCGGGCTTCGGCTTGTGGAGCTTCGTCGGCCAGCGCATAACGGCCATGGCCGTGCGCACGGGACTGCTGTGGTGGCTGAGCGACTGGCGCCCGCGCGGGCGTTTCGACCGTAGCGCACTCCGGCGGATGGCCCCTTTCAGCCTGAGCCTGATGACGACCGATCTGATCTCGGCCGTCTACACCAAGATTCCCCAATTCTTCATCGGGCGGCTCTATCCCGCCTCTGTGCTGGGCTTTTTCGATCAGGCCGTGAAGATCAAGGATTTGCCGCTCACCTCGGCGATGCAGTCGGTGCAGGGTGTAACCTATCCCGCACTGTCGAAGATCGGCGGCGACGCGATCCGGTTCGCCGAGGGGTATCGCCAGCTGGCGATGATAACGGCGTTCGCCCTTTTCCCGGCGATGGCGGGGCTGATCGCCGTCGCCGACGAACTGTTTCCGGTTTTGATCGGCGAACAATGGCTGCCGACGGTCCCCTATTTCAAGGCGGTGTGCCTCACCGGATTCTTCTATCCGATCGCTATTCTGGCCTACAATGTGCTGAAAGTCGAAAGCGACGGACGGATCATCGTGCGGCTCGAAGCGGTCAAGAAGACGGTGATGACGGCGATCTTCGCCCTTACGATTTTCCACAGCGTAACGGCGGTCGTGTGGGGGCTCGTGGCGATGTCGGCGATCGAGATGGGGCTCAATGTCGGGGCGGCCCGGAGGTTTACGACGCTCACCGTGGGGAGGCTTCTGCTGACCCTGCTCCCGATCGTGCTCCTCACGGCGGCGATGTATGCTGCCGTCTGGTGGGTCGGCCGGCTGATCGAGGCGCCTTTGCTGCGTCTTTTCGCCGAAATGGCCGCCGGAGTAGCGGTCTATGTCGGTCTGGCCGCATCATTTCGCATGGAAGCTTTCCGCGAGGTATCCCGCATGATCCGCCGAGAGTTTCTGAGAAAAGAGCAGGGGGAGTGCTGACCGATTCCGGTATTTAGGGACGATGCGGACCGGAAATGCAGCGAAAGCCTGCCGTTTCCTCCTCCCGCCGCTCGGCGGGGCGCCGCCTGCGGGAGGGGGCGGAGCCGTGCGGGCGGCAGCCTCCGGCGGACAGTCCGTCCTTTTCGCGGGCGTGCTTCGCTGACGGCGTGTTCGCCTTCGTTCCCCGAAGAGAGTTGCGAAAACGATCTTTTTCCTGTGCTTCGGGAGGCCGGAAGCTATCCGCCCGGTGTTTTCGGCACGGACGATGAGGGCTCCGATCTCTCTCGGCCGCCCAGAAGAACCATCTGGGGGCCGTGCCGGCAACTCGTTCTCAGTGCGGGATGCTGCCCTGTCCGCCGTACGGGCCGACCGATCGGGTCTGCGGGCGGTCGCGGCAACGGGGCCGGATCCTGCGCGCTTTGTGCGGATCGCCGGGCCGCCCGCGGGTCGAACGATACGGGCTCTTCGCGCCGCTCCTTCCTCGCGTTTCCCACCCGCCTTCGCTCCGTCCCCACGCCACGCTTTTCACCGTGCACGATCTTTTGCCTCCGCACTGCGGATGATACATCTCTTTTCCCTCTTTCGGCGCCTCTCCGGCATGGCCTCGGCCATGCCTTCCGTTCGCCGCTTGCGGCGGACCGCACGCCGCTTCGCGGCCCGGGCCGCTCCTTCGACGACGCCGAAACGCAAAGCCCCCGACCGCGGCAAGGCGGGACAAAGCGGTCTATATCATTGTGCCGTATTTTGTCGCTCTCGCTCTCGGCTGTCTTAACTTTCCGCCGTTCCGCCCTGTCATTCCGTACAAAAGGGAAGGGGTTGTCCGACAAGTCTTTTCAACCCTCTGGGAATTGTCCGTTCGGGAAAACCGCCGAATGGCGGGACGAATAAAAAAGGGCTGTCCAACAAGTCTTGGACAGCCCCTTCTCCTTTCGTAGACAGTCGTGCGCCTTATGCGTAGACGCGGGGTGTGATGACGCCGCGCAGCACGACCAGCGCATTCAGATTCAGCGACTCCAGCTCGTTTTCGCCCGGGTAGATATAGATCGGGGCGATGAACGAAGCGTGTGCGCGGATCACCTCGTTCACCGGCTCGTTGTAAGCAACGCCGCCCGTGAGGACGATGCCGTCGACCTTGCCTTTCAGGACGGTGGCCATGGCGCCGATCTCCTTGGCGATATTGTACCCCAGTGCTTCGATCATGGCGCGGCACTTTTCGTCGCCTCGGTCGGCGTTGATGCACAGCTGTTGTACGGAGTTCAGGCCGAGGTGAGCCACCATGCCGCCTTTGCCGGCCAGTTTCTTCATCACCTCCTTCTTGGTGTATTTGCCCGAAAAGCAGATCTCCACCAACCCTTCGGCAGGCAGGGTGCCGGCACGCTCGGGCGCCAGCGGCCCGTCGCCGTTGAGCGCGTTGTTCGTGTCGATCACCCGGCCGCGGCAGTGGGCGCTGACCGAGATGCCGCCGCCCATGTGCGCGACGATGAGGTTCGAATCCTCATAACGGAGCCCCGTTTTTTCGCAGTGCAGACGCGCCGTGGCTTTCTGGTTGAGGGCATGGAAGATCGAGCGGCGGGGACATTCCGGCAGACCGCTGATGCGGGCCACGTCCTCCATTTCGTCCACCACGACGGGATCGGCGATGTAGGCCTTGACACCCGCCATGCGTGCGATTTCGTCGGCGATCAGACCGCCGAGGTTCGAAGCGTGCTCCATCTGAGCGTGGATGAGGTCGTGGCGCATGGCGTCGTTCACTTCGTAAACGCCTGCGGGGATGGGCTTGATCAGTCCGCCGCGGCCGATGACGGCCGACAGCTCGCGGATGTCGAATCCCTGTTCGGCGAGCGCTTTGAGGATGATCTCGCGGCGCCACGGCAGCTGGTCGGTGATGTTGGCGTAGGCTGCGATCTCCTCGGCCGTATGACGCAGCGTGAGGTCGAGCAACGGACGTTCGTCTTCGAAAAGTGCTACCTTCGTGGAGGTGGAACCCGGATTTATGGCTAAGATCTTGAAGCTCATAAAGTCATTGCAGAAGTTTAGGAGGTTGGTGTCTATTTCGCTGCGAGGCAGGCCAGTGCGATCGAGTAAAGTTTGGTTTTGCTGGTGTCGCCGCGCGAAGTGAGCACGCACGGAACCTTCGTGCCCATCACCATCGCCGCGATCTCGCCGTTGCAGAGGTGCGTAGCCGACTTGAAGAAGACGTTGCCCGATTCGAGATTGGGGAAGAGCAGACAGTCGGGGTCTCCGGCAACGCTCGAACCCTTCACCTTCTTGTGCTCGGCCACCTCCTTGTAGAGCGCCACGTCGATCGACAGCGGACCGTCTACGACGACGTTCCCGAGCTGTCCGCGGTCGCCCATCTTCGCCAGTATGGCTCCTTCGGTCGAGGAGATCACATTCGGCAACACCTGCTCCGACGGGGCGATGCAGGCGATCTTCGGGGTCGGAATGCCCAGCAGGCTGGCCGTCTTGGCGAGATAGCCGATCTGGATGGTCTTTTGCTTGAAGTCGGGCTGCGGAATCACCGCCACGTCCGAAATGGTGAGCAGTTTGTGATAGCAGGGCATTTCGATCACCGAGACGTGGCTCAGCACGCCTTTCGGGGGGAAGAGACCCGCATCCTTGTTGAGGATGCCGCGCATGTACTTGTCGGTCGAAACCAGCCCCTTCATCAGTACGTCTGCGTTGCCTGCGACGACGGCGGCCACGGCCAACTGCACGCACTTCACGTCGCTCTTCTCCTCGACGATGTTGAATGCCTTGATGTCGATATCGTTCTCGGCGCATACCTGCTCGATCACGGCGCGTTCGCCGTAGAGCGTGGGCTCCACGAGCCCCTCTTTGTATGCCTCATAAACGGCTTCGAGCGTGTGCGAATCCTGACCGTATGCGACGGCCAGACGTTTCTTGCCTTTTTTTCTCGCTTCTGTTACGATGTCTGTGAGATGCTGAATCATAATTCTTTTATTGTGTATTTATTGTGGTATTGTCGGATCTTTTCGCTCGTCTCTCCTGCCCGGTGTGCTCCGGACAGGGAGCGATGCGCATTCGGCCCTGCGGGAACGGGCGTTATTTCACGAGGTTGTACGTGTCCGTCGCGATCACCAGTTCCTCGTCCGTGGCGATCATGGCCACCTTGACGCGCGATGCGGGCTTCGACAGGAGCTTGTCCACGCCGCGCGCGCCCTTGTTGGCCTCAGCGTCGAACTCCACGCCCATGAATTCGAGACCCCGGCAGACGCCTTCGCGCATTTCGTCCGAGTTCTCGCCCACGCCGCCCGTGAAGACGATGAGGTCCAGACCGCCCATCTCGGCGGCATACTGGCCGATGAATTTGCGGATGCGGTTGTCGTACATGTCGCGGGCGAGGATCGCCTTCCCGTTGCCTTCGTGATAGGCTTTGTCGATGTCGCGCATGTCGCTCGACAGTCCCGTGAGCCCCTGCACGCCCGACTTTTTATTCATCATGGCGTTCAGTTCGCCGTAGTTCATGCCTTCCTTTTCGCCGATGAAGGTGATGGCGCTGGGGTCCACCTCGCCGCAGCGGGTACCCATCACCAGTCCGTCCACCGGCGAGAAGCCCATCGACGTGTCGAACGAACGGCCGTCGAGCACGGCCGTTACGGAGGCGCCGTTGCCGATGTGGCAGGTTACGATCTTCGAATGCGCGAGGTCGAGACCTGCGAGTGCGGCCCCCTTGGCGGCCACGAACTTGTGGCTGGTGCCGTGGAATCCGTATTTGCGTACGCGGTATTTCTCGTAGTATTCGTAGGGCAGCGCGTACATGTAGTTGATGGCCGGTATGGTCTGGTGGAACGAGGTGTCGAACACGGCCGCCTGCGGTACGCCCGGCAGTACCTTTTCGATCGAGAGGATGCCTTCGAGGTTGGCGGGATTGTGCAGCGGCGCGATTTCGAAAAGCGCGCGGATCTTCTCCTTCACTTCGTCGGTTACGACGCAGCTCGCGGGGAAGAACTCGCCGCCGTGTGCTACGCGGTGGCCGACGGCTTTCACCTCCGAGAGCGACGCGATCACGCCGTGCACGGGATTCGTGAGCGCCTCCAGCACGAGCCGGATGCCGGTCGTGTGATCCGGAATGGGGCGGTGGAGTTCGAAACGCTCCTTGCCGACGGGTTTGTGGGTGAGGTCGCCTTCGGGAAGACCGATGCGCTCGACCAGACCTTTGGCGAGCAGGGTGTTCGTGCCGGCTTCGATGTCGATCACCTGATATTTGATCGACGAACTGCCGCAGTTGAGTACCAATATTACCATGTCGTGTGCTATATTATGTTCGTTAATTTCTCGTCAACTCTCCGAGCCACATCCCCAATGCCGCGCATGCCGTGCATACCCCGACGCTCAATCCGGCATAGAGGGTTGCGGGACCGTACTGGCCGTCGCGGAGCAGGTGTACCGTTTCGGCCGAAAAAGCCGAGAAGGTCGTGAATCCGCCGCAGAATCCCACCGCCAGCAGTCGCATCAGCCACGCCGAACTGCCCGCCGCACCGGCCAGCAGGCCGATGAGCAGCGATCCGAGTGCATTCACGGCGAAGGTGCCGGCCGGAAAACCGCACCACGTGCAACCTGCCATGAGATTGCCCGCGAGCAGATAACGGACGACGCTTCCCGCAGCGCCGCCGGCTCCGACGGTCAGAATTTCCCGAATCATCAATTAAAGGTAGGACTAATTTTACAATAGTGCAAATTTAAGCAAAAAATAGTTACGAATTATAATAATTCCTCCGCTTTTTTGGAAAGAAATTGTCGTGTAGCGGCGTATTTCGTGAATTGTACGTTTCGCAAACTCCCCGGCAGCGCCGGATAGAGAGTCCCGACAGACCGTGCGGTCCGGAGCGTTCGGGGACTGCCGGGACGGGGAAGCGACTGCGGGCCGCTGAATGTTTTCGAGGCTGTCGGATGCGGACCTTTTCGCTGTTCGTCGCCGGCGTCGGGGCCGTCGCGAGTTTCGGCCGAGTGCGCTCCGCCGCGGGGCGGCAGAGACGGCGAATGGCCGGCAAAGCCCCGGCGATGCCGGGGACGGCGCGGTGAATCCGTAATCTGCAATGGTTGCGGACGATGCCGGATTTTCTTCGGTCGAACCGGGAAGGATAGATCGCGGATCCTCCCTGTTCTTCGTGCCTTCCGTCTCGCCGAAACGTGCCCGGGAAACGGCCGTGTCGGGGAGGCTGCCCCGGCCGGCCGATGTTCGAGACGGTCGGTGCTGTGCAGATCGGCGGACAGGCGCCTTCTCAGGTGTGAGCGGTCGGGTTTCGCATGGATTGCCGGGACGCCGCAGTACGAGCGTCCCGGTGTTTTGCGGGCCGTGCACCGTCTCCGTTCTCTGTCGTTCCCGTTCCGTCCCTTTTCGAACGCCTTTGCCGATGTCCGGAAAACGCAGGTCATGCGATGCGGCGATGTTTTTTCCGGATGCCGCAAACCGTGCGGACCTGCGGCGGAATGCGCTCCGCAGCATCGGGGACCGAGACGCATTGCCGCTCGGTCTTCGGCAATGCGGAGGCTTTCGGGAATCGGACGGACAGGGGCGTTTCCGGTGTGTCGGATGCGGAGAGCGCATGTTTTATTTGCCGGGGCCGGGACTGTGGAGCGAAATTCAACTTTTTTTGCTATCTTTGTCAGTGCAATCTGTGAGGGTTGCAACATACGAACGATGATACATCGGCTTTTTCCCGACTCACGAAACTTCGACATTTTCGCAACACGGTAAGAGAGAAGCACGGTGTTCGCGCTGTTTCACAGCGTGGGCATACTTCTTCTTGTGATTCTACTGTGTGGGTGGTCGAAGACCTCGTGGGTGAATGGGGAGTTTGTCCGCGCTTCTTTGTTCGTCTCCGCAAGCCCTCCCCTTCGTACCGGCCGCCGTTTCGTCGTTCGCACTTGTCCGCCGATCGCCCCTGTCCTCGGACAGGACTGCATATCATCGGTTCCGTGTTGTTTTAGTCAGCCTCTAATTCCATGCACGGAACGGCCTGCGCAACCATTGTGCAGGCTTTTTTGTTCCATGCGGCTGCGGTCGTCCGTTTCGCCCGTATGCGAGCCGAGGACGCTTGGGGGATCGGGAACCTCCGGCATTCTGAGGATCGAAGAATGCCCGCGCTTTCGGGATCGAGGACCTGCGGGCGGGAGATGCGGAGGTCCGAAAGCGCATGGCAGGAGTGCGGCAGTAAGATTCGGTGAGGCATCAGGTCGGAGAGAGGGATCCGGTCTCGGCACCCGATTCCAATTATTGGGGGAATGCCGGAATGGAACTTTGCTTTCGAGACTGGGAACGACTGCGATATGGATTCCGTTTATATTTACTGAATGCGGTTGTACGGTGTACTTTTTTTTACGTCTGGATTTCCCGCTGCGAAAGTTTAGAGCCGCGAAATCGCCGTAAGACGGACAAGCTCTCCTGCCGCTTACCTGTCGGCATCATCGTCCGACAGGATGTTTTTTTCGGTGCTTTTTCCTTAAAATCGCACATTTGAATCGGATGATAGAAGACCCTTTATAGGTTGTACGAACGGTTGGTAGGGACTGAATCGGACGATTTCCGCCCGGTCTCTTCGGAGCCGGAGAATTCCGGCACCTCGGGAGCGAGGAACTCGGGATCGGGGAATGCCTGTGCTTATGGGATTGGGGACGAGAATGTGTTCTGAGCAGGCAATCGTATTGTGATTAAAGATTCATATCGTTCTGCCGCTGCCGTTTTGTGCCAGCCGGTTCATTTCTATCGTCTCATCCTTGCCGGTTGCGTTTCTGGCGTTTCGTTCCCCGGTCTTCCGGTCCGTGTCGTTTTGTGCGTGCCGTTTCATTTTTGTCCTTGCGTTTCAGTTGTTCGGTTTTCGCCGTTTCGTCTCGGGAATTTTTATTCCTGCCGGGGCCTCCTCACTGTTTCGTCTTTGATCCTCCCGCTCCGATATTCCGGTCCGTGTCGTTTTGCGCGCGCCGTTCTTTTCGGGCCGTTCCTTCCCTGTTATTTCCGTCGCTTCGGTGGAGCGAAGCCGGGCTGCGGAGCATAAAAAAAACGGAGCGCCCTGTATCGGAACGCTCCGAATATCGAAAAAAGCAGGTAACCGAACTATTAGTGACGCCTCATTGTAGAATTGGATTCAGTTGACTATGAAGAATTGGGATAGAGAATCCAGTGGTTACCTGCTGATCGTGTGTCTTGTCCGTTTCGTTTTCAATTTTTGTTCAGCAGAGCCGGCGAGTAGAGGTAGCGCTTGATGCTCCGCTTGGGTGTTTTTTCGAATTCCGTAGGATAGATCGTGAAGTCCGCCACCTGTTCGTATCCGGCCACCAGCTTGTTCAGCTCGCGGATGTTGTTCTCCATGATCGCGGGCAGTTCGCTCTTGTCCACTCCCTCCTGCTCGGCTTGTTCGAAGTCCGGGACCACGAGAGCCTTGAGCCGGCCTTCGCTCTCCATGATGAGCGACTCGAGCACCAGATACATGTTGTTGAGTTTATCCTCGATCTCCTCGGGGTATATGTTCTGACCGCTTCCGCTGAGAATCATGGTCTTCGAGCGGCCGCGGATATAGAGCGTGCCGTCGGGGTCCATCGTCGCCATGTCTCCGGTGTGGAGCCAGCCGTCGGCATCGAGCACGCGCTCGGTGTCTTTGTCGTTCTTGTAGTATCCTTTCATCACGTGCTCGCCGCGGACGAGGATCTCTCCGGCTTTGTGCTGCGGATCGTCCGAGTCGATCCGCACGTCGATGAACTGGCTGAGGTAGCGTCCGCACGAACCCGCCTTGAACTCGTTGTCGGGCGTGAAGCTGATCAGCGGTGCGCATTCGGTCATGCCGTAGCCGATCGTGATCGGGAACTTGATCGTCATCAGGAACGCTTCGGTCTCCTGATTCATCGGGGCGCCTCCCACGATGAAGATGTTGACGTTGCCGCCGAATGCATCCATCAGCTTTTTGCGGATGACCGAGTGGATCGCGCTATTGAGCAGCGGGATCTTCATGGCGATGCTCATCGGTCCCTTTTCGAGCAGCGGGAGGACCTGTTTGCGGTAGATCTTCTCCAGAATCATCGGCACGCAGCAGATGATCGTAGGCTTCACGACCGACATAGCCTCCAAGAGTATCTTGGGCGAAGGGATGCGGCCCAGCAGCGTGATATGCCCGCCCACGGCCAGCGGGGCGAGAAAGTCGAACGCGCAGCCGTAGGCGTGGGCCAGCGGAAGGAACGAAAGCGTCCGCCCGCCCCGCTGGAAATACTGCGTCCCGGTCTGGGTGTTGACGGCTCCTTTGGCGAAAAGCACGTTGCCCGTGAGGTTGTTCACGGTGAGCATCACCCCCTTCGAATAACCTGTCGTGCCGGACGTGTAGTTGAGCAGCACCACCCGGTCGTTGGGAATTTCCGGATATTTGATGTCGTTGACGCTGAATCCGCGCGGGTATTTCGAACGGTAGTTTTTCAGAATTTCTTTCTGAAATTTGGTGAGCGACTTGCCGTTGCGTTCGTACACCGCATGGAAGTCCGTGAGCGAAAAGACCGCCTCGATCTGGCGGATCTGATCCTCCTCGATGATGTCCCAGAAGTTGTCGCCCAGAAACAGCAGCCGGCTCTCGGAGTGGTTGATGATGTGGATGACGTCGTTGGGATTGAAATCCTGCAGGATGGGGACGATGACCGCGCCGTAGGTGATCGTTGCGATGTAGGTGATGCACCAGCGGGGGTTGTTGCGGCCGATGAGCGCGATTTTGTCTCCCTGCCCGATGCCCGCCTTTTTGAAGAGCAGATGCAGCTTGGCGATCTCCTTGGCCATCTCGTAGTACGAAAAGTGCTCTTCCTTGAAATAATCGGTCAGCGCCGGCATTTCACGGTTTTCACGAAAACTCGCTTCGTAGAGTTTGATCAGGTTCTCCTTTAACATCGTTCGGGGCGCGCCCGGCTGCGGGCATTCGCTACAAAGGTAATTCAAAAAATGAAGTTTGCCAAAAACGCGGTATTCTTTTTAACGCCGGGCGCTCTTTTGCGTTACGAATCCTGCGTTTTCGAATATCTGCCGGGGCGTATTCCGCTACCCGCGTTTCTCCCTGCGTTCGTCCGGGTCGATTCTGATCTTGCGGGGTCGCCAGATGTAGGTTTTCGATTCGGTGCCGGCTCTCAAGCGCTGGATGTTTTTTCGATGGGTGAAGATCAGCAGAAAGGCGATTGCGAACGAGAAGATCACGAACGGCACCGACTCGTTGACCTTGGGCGAGAGCAGCGTGAAAACCGGGAAGCAGCAGCCCGCGACCATCGAAGCGAGCGAGACGTAGTGCGATGCCATCAGCACCACGAACCAGACTCCGAAGCAGAGCAGCACGACCGGCGGGTAGATGCCCGTGATAGCCCCGACGAGCGTGGCGACGCCCTTGCCGCCCCTGAATCCCGCGAAGATGGGGAAGATGTGCCCCAGCACGGCGGCGAACACCGCCACGATCTTCAGATTGATGAGCCACACCTCGCTCACGTGTTCGTCGTACTTGAGCATTTCGATGATCGTAACGGCGACGAATCCCTTGATGAAGTCGAGCGCGAAAACCGGAATCGCGGCCCGTTTGCCCAGTACGCGAAGCATGTTGGTCGTTCCGGCGTTCCGGCTGCCGTGCTCGCGGATGTCCACGCCGTAGTATTTCTTGCCGATCCACACCGCACTGGGGATCGACCCCAGCAGGTAGGCGATGATAATCATCGTGATAGCGCAATAATAGGTCAGTATCATAGTGCGTTTAATGGGGGTATAGATTATGCAAATATAATAAATTGTCTGAAAAACGAACCTGATCTCGAAAAATTCCGCGCCGGCTTCTGGGCTTTTTCACCGGAATCTATTATCTTTGCGAACGTTTTCGATAAGCCGAGTGCAATCCGAGTTTACTCGGGTATTGCCGAGGCGAGAAAACGAAGGAAAACCTCAACGTTTTCGATAAGCCGGGCGCAATCCGAGTTTACTCGGGCATTGCCGAGGCGGGAAAACGAAGGAAAACCCGACGTTTTCGATAAGCCGTGTAGTACGGAGCCGATTCATTCGGTCGCTGCCGCGGAGGGAAACGGCTGCGGAGGCAAAACGTTTTCGATAGACCGTGCGCAGAGCCGGATTGGTGCCGCGTCCCTGCGGGCGGTTTCCGACCGTCCGACCTGAAACCTGAAAATAATTAACCTTAAAACTGACCGTTATGTTCAAAACGAAAGCATTGCTCGAACCGATGGGCTCGTGGTCGTGGTGGCGCTCGTGGATTCTGATTTTCGTGGGGTGCTCGATCATGGGGGCGGGATTCGTCTTCTTCATCAATCCCTACAATTTCGTCCCGGGAGGCGTCTACGGCGCCGGTATCGTCCTCCACAACATCTTCCCCTCGATCCAAGTGGGTACTTTCGGCTATATGTTCGACGTGCCCCTGATGATTATCGCCGTGCTGGTTTTCGGCGGAAAATTCGGCGCCCGCACCGTGCTGGCGGCGCTCTATACCCCGGGCTTCATGAATATCCTGACCCGTCTGGTCTACCCCAACGAGGAGGCCGTGCATTCGCTCGATCCGGCGCTGCTGCTCGGCGGACGGCTCGATCTGTCGAACGATTTGCTGCTGACCTGCATCATGGGCGCCGTGGTCGTGGGGGTCGGACAGGGGCTCGTCGTGCGTCAGCAGGCGACCACCGGCGGTACGGATATTCTCGGCATGCTGTTGCAGAAGTTCGCGGGGATCAAGTTCTCGACGGGGATCTTCCTCGCCGACGGCGTCGTGGTGCTGTCGGGTCTGATCGTCATCGGCTTCGGACTCGGCACGGGCGAAGCTGCGCAGGGCGGCTGGATGCTGACGCTCTACTCGCTCATAACGATCTGGGCGGCTTCGCGCGTGGTGGCCTATATGCTCGACGGAGCCTCCTACGACAAGCTGCTGTTCATCATCAGCGACAACCACCGCCAACTGAAAGATTTCATCCTCAACGACCTCGACCGCAGCGCGACCTATCTCAAGGCGAAGGGCATGTACACCGAGGCCGACCGCGACGTGATCTTTCTGGTGGTGAGCCGCAAGGAGGTGCGTCTGGTGCAGCACAAGATCAAGGAGATCGACCCCAATGCATTCGTGGTCGTAACGGATGCTTACGATACGTACGGCGAAGGGTTCAAACCTTTCCCATCGGCGGACGAGATACAGGCCGAATAGCGCGGATTGCGCTTCGGACGACGGCTTTGCGCGGACGGGCGCTTCGTGCGCAGGGGCGTTTTTCCGGGATCGGATTTTCCGGGATCGGACCTGACCGCAGCGGATATACTTATATAGGTCGGTTTCGTGGGGCCTGCCGGGACGGTGCGAACGGGGGAGCGCCTGCCGGGGACGGTGCGATCGGGGCCGCCTTGCCGGGAGGGACCCGAACGGCAAATCGGGCTTTCCGGAAGCGGAGTTGCTGAGAATAAGTCTGTTTCGGAGCCGGTTTGCCGGACAGGTTTGCCGGATACGGATAATTTTTATTGAGAGATAATTTTGAATTTCGAACCGAACAAATTGCGTCCGCTCGAAGGGGTGGGCCGAAAGCTCTTCATCGAGACCTACGGTTGCCAGATGAACGTCGGTGATTCGGAGATCGTCGTGTCGCTCATGCAGGCCGCGGGCTATGTCTACACGGATCGGATCGATCAGGCGGATGTGGTGCTCATCAACACCTGTTCGATCCGCGACAATGCCGAGCAGCGCATCTGGGGGCGTCTGGCCGAGATGCGGCGGCTGCGCCGTGCGAAACCCGCGCTCGTCGTGGGGGTGCTCGGCTGCATGGCCGAGCGGCTTCGGGAGCAGCTCACGGAGGGCGGCCACGGCGTCGACGTGGTCGCCGGGCCGGACGCTTACCGCGATCTGCCGCGTCTGGTGCGCGAGGCCGAGGCCGGCGGAAAGGGGGTGAACGTGATGCTCTCGGCCGAAGAGACCTATGCCGAGATCGCGCCCGTGCGGCTCGACCGCAACGGGGTGAGCGCTTTCATTGCCATCATGCGCGGGTGCAACAACTATTGTTCCTACTGCGTGGTGCCCTATACGCGGGGCGTGGAGCGCAGCCGCGATCCGGAGACGATCGTCGCCGAGGCGCGGAGCCTTTTCAAAAACGGCTACCGCGAGGTTACGCTGTTGGGGCAGAACGTCAACTCGTACCGCGCGGGCGAGGTGGACTTTCCGGAGTTGCTGCGCCGTGTGGCGGAGGTCTCTCCGCGGCTGAGGGTCCGTTTCGCTACGTCGCATCCCAAGGATATGAGCGACCGCCTGCTCGAAGCGATGGCTTCGATGCCCAACATCTGCCGTGCGATCCATCTGCCGGCCCAGTCGGGCGCGTCGTCGATGCTCCGGCGCATGAACCGCAAGTACGACCGCGAGTGGTATCTCGGCCGCATCGCCGCCATCCGTCGCTATATGCCCGACTGCGCCATCACGACCGACCTGATCGCCGGATTCTCCGGCGAAACGGAGGAGGAGCACGCTCAAACCCTCTCGCTGATGCGCGAGGTGGGCTACGATTCGGCTTTCATGTTCAAATATTCCGAACGGCCCGGAACCTTCGCGCAGCGTCATCTGCCCGACGACGTGCCGGAGGAGGTGAAGTCGCGGCGTCTGGCGGAGATCATCGCCTTGCAATCGGAGCTCTCGCTCGCCGGCAACCGCCGCGACGTGGGGCGGGAGTTCGAGGTGCTGGCCGAGTCGGTTTCGAAAAAACGCGACGACCAGCTCTCGGGCCGTACGTCGCAGAACAAAGTGGTCGTCTTCGACCGCGGCAACCATCGCATCGGCGAATACGTGCGGGTGCGGATCACGGATTGCACGCCCGTAACGCTGATCGGCGAAGCGATATGAGTTCGGGCAAGCCGGTCGCCGCCCGGGGGTGCCGGTGCGGACGACGACGGCGGGAAAAGCAAATGTTTTGTTAAAGATATATTAGGTTATGAGATTCGACGAACTCGACCTCGAGGATGAGATTCTCGACGGTCTGTACGATATGCATTTCGAGGAGATGACCCCCGTGCAGGAGGCCGCCATTCCGATCATTCTGGAGGGGTGCGACATCATCGGCTGCGCCCAGACCGGCACGGGCAAGACGGCGGCCTATACGCTGCCGCTGCTGAACCGGCTGCTCATCGAGGGCAACGAGGACAATGTGGTGAAGTCGCTCATCATCGTACCCACGCGCGAGCTGGCGCAGCAGATCGACCAGCAGTTTCAGGGATTCGGCTACTACCTGCCGATTTCGACCACGGTGGTCTACGGCGGCGGCGACGGCAAGGGCTGGGACGCGCAGAAACGCGGCATGCTGATGGGATCGGACGTGGTGATCGCCACCCCGGGCCGCATGATCGCCCACCTGCAGAACAGCGGCATCGACCTTTCGCATGTGGAGTGTCTGATTCTCGACGAGGCCGACCGCATGCTCGACATGGGTTTCAGCGACGACATCATGAAGATCGTCTCCTACATGCCCCGCGAGCGGCAGACGATCATGTTCTCGGCGACGCTTCCTCCGAAGATCCGCGAGCTGGCCAAGACCATCCTGCGCGATCCGGCCGAGGTGAACATCGCCATCTCGAAACCCAACGAGGCGATCGACCAGTCGGCCTATGTTTGCTACGAACGGCAGAAGCTGGGCATCGTGCGCAGCATGTTCGCCGAGCCCCTGCCCTACAAGACGATCGTCTTCTCGTCGTCGAAGATGAAGGTCAAGGAGCTGGCCCATATCCTCAAACGGATGAAACTCAACGTGGCGGCCATGCACTCCGATCTGGAGCAGGCGCAGCGCGAGGAGGTGATGCTCGATTTCAAGAACGGCAAGGTCGACATCCTCGTGGCCACGGACATCGTGGCCCGAGGCATCGACATCGAAGATATCGGACTGGTCATCAACTACGATGTACCGCACGATCCGGAGGACTACATCCACCGCATTGGCCGCACGGCCCGCGCCGCGGCGACGGGTGCCGCCGTTACGTTCGTCAACGAGGAGGAGCAGGGCAAATTCCATCAGATCGAGAAGTTCATCGAGAAGGAGATCCGCAAACGCGAATTGCCCGAGGAGGTGGGCTCGGGGCCCGTCTATGATCCGGCGGTTAACAACGGCCGCGGATTTCGCGGACGGGGCGGCAACGGAACCGGCCGCAACCGCGGCAGCGGCGGGCGCGGGGACGGCAAACGTGCAGACGGCGGACATAGCGGCGGGGGGCGCGGCGGAAAAGGCCGGCGCGCCGGCCGCCGGGGCGAGCGGTCGGCCGACGGGCTTCCGGATGCGGCCGTCGCTTCGTCCGCATGCAGTGTCGACAGTCGTAGCGGCGTTGCACCTGCCGACGGTAGCCTTGTCGGAACGACGCAGTCCGAGGCTCCGCGCGAGGAAAGCGCCCGCAATGAAGGGAACAGAGGCGAAGACAGCCGCGGTTCGCGGGATCGCCGCCGTCGCCGCCGCCGTCGCCGCGGAAAAGGCGGCGAGGGCGAAGCACCTGAAAAGACTGCCGGCGGCGGAAGCGGCGGAGCGGAGGAATAGGTGTCGGACCGAAAGCCGGAGGACCGTCGTGCGGTCCTCTTTTTTTGCGGGGGGGGAGGCGGAACGGTGCGGCTCGGCCCGGACGATGCGCCCGTTCCGTCGTCATGGATGCTGTCGGCCCGATGTCTTTGCCGGCCGGGTTAAACCGCTCGATAGGCCAAGGGGAGGCCAGCTAAGTCGAACAGGTTCGGCTGTGCCGGAGCTACTGCATGGCGTGCCGGGCCGAGTGCCGGAGAGGAGCTTGAACCGGTGCCGGTGAAAGCGGGACACTGTTCGAAACCGTGCGTTGGGCGAAAAAGCGACTGTTTCGAAGCGAAAGTTTCCATCGCGTCAGCCTCGATTCGGCCCTTGGACGAAATTCGTCGGCGGATGAATGGATATGATTCATAATTCGATGTTATTCAATAAATTATTTATTGTCTAAATGCCGGACCGAACCCCGATCGAACGAAAGAAAATCGTTCGATAGGAATTGTCGAATCGTCTTTCGGCTGACTGCGGCCGGTTGTTCGCCGCCGGTTCTGCGGGCTTGTCGGAGACGGGAGGCGGATGAGGCCGGCACGGTCTCGGACTGCTGTTCCTCGACCGCCGTGGCTTTTGTTCGGTGCGGTTTCGAGACAGTTCTTTCTCGGCATGTTTGTTCGGTGCGGTTTCGGAAGATTCGGTTTCCGTAGCATTCGCGATACGTGTCTTTTCCGGACGATGCCGACAGTTGCAGCCGTCTCATACGGTGATTATGCTTCGTCGCCGGCCCGTGCGTTTCCGCCGTCGGCGGCCGGGGCGCATGATTTTCCGAAACTTTAGGGTGGCAAATTCGTCTTTTTTCCTCACGAATGGTGCAACGTCCGCTATTTGCTGTTGTCCTTTCCGCCTCGGCGACCTTCGGGCCGTACCGCGGGGCATCGTGTTCGGCTTGGCAATCGCGTTCGTTTCTGTCTGCCGTTTTCTTGCATCGGCACAACTCGAATCTTGTTCGGGCTTTCGGCCAGCCGAAACGCCGGGGCGGTTCGTTACGCAGATCCGGTCGTCGAATCGCCGACGAGGGGAGAGGCGGTCGGCGGGAGACTTGTGCGTGGCGTCCCCGAGTTGTCGAATTGTGATTTGAACATGCGGTCGGCTCCGTATGCCGAACATGGAGAGGTCGTTTCGTGGTTGTTTCGACCGGAAATGCGGAGGGGCGATTCCGGGGTCGTATTTCGTCCGGACGAAATATCGGTTTTTTGCCCTTGTTCTTTTCCGATGCCGGTCGCGGATGCAACTCTTTGGCGCGGCAGTCCGATCCTGCGGCCGCCGCGCCGGATCACGAATCGGTCGACTCCGGGATTCCGCAGTCTCGCGTCCGCGGTTTCGGGTCTGTGCCGTTGCCCGCGCTTTCGGCGGCGGATGCCGCTCTGCGGCATGCTCCTGCCGTCGGCGCTCCCAGCACATCCGGTCCTTGCGGCCTCGGGGGGCGTTCTCGTCTCCGCCCGCTGGCTGACCGGACTTCTTCCCGCTTATTTCTGCCGGAAGTAGATCTGGATCGGAACCCCCGAGAAATTCCAGTTCTCGCGCAGCTTGTTTTCAAGAAAGCGGCGGTAGGGCTCGCGGATGTATTGCGGCAGGTTGACGAAAAACGCGAACTGGGGCGTGGGAGTCGGAAGCTGGGTTACGTATTTGATCTTGATGTACTTGCCTTTCGTCGAGGGGGGCGGCCAGTTCTCGATGATCGGCAGGAAGTAGTCGTTCAGCTCCGAAGTGGAGATGCGCCGCTTGCGGGCCTGATGGACGAGAATGGCCGTCTGGAGTACGTCGAGGATGCGCTGTTTGTTGAGCACCGAAGTGAAGACGACCGGAATGTCGCTGAACGGCGCGAGTTTCTTGGCGATGAATTCGCGCCACTCCTTCATCGTGTTGCTGTCCTTCTCGATGAGGTCCCACTTGTTGACTACGATCACGCATCCCTTGCGGTTGCGGACGATCAGGTTGTGGATGTTGAGGTCCTGCGATTCGAGCCCCTGCTGCGCATCGAGCATCAGGATGCAGACGTCCGACTCCTCGATGGCGCGGATCGAGCGCATCACGGAATAGAATTCGAGGTCCTCCATCGTCTTGCCTTTCTTGCGCATGCCGGCCGTGTCGACCAGATAGAAGTCCATGCCGAATTTGTTGTAGCGCGTGTGGATCGAGTCGCGGGTGGTGCCGGCGATCGAGGTTACGATGTTGCGCTCCTCGCCCAGCAGGGCATTGGTGAGCGACGATTTGCCCACGTTGGGGCGGCCGACGACGGTGATGTGCGGCAGATCGTCCTCCAGCTCGCTCTGCGCATTGGCGGGCAGTGCCGCGAGGATGGCGTCCATCAGATCGCCCGTGCCGCTGCCGGACATCGAACTGATTGAGTAGGGGTCGCCCAGCCCGAGTGAATAGAACTCGTGAGAAGCGTAGAGCTGGTCGTTGTTGTCGACCTTGTTGCAGACGAGCAGTACCTTTTTCGTGGTGCGGCGCAGCAGGTCGGCCATCATCATGTCCAGATCGGTGATGCCGGTCGAGACTTCGACCATGAAGAGGATCACGTCGGCCTCTTCGATGGCCAGAAGCACCTGACGGCGGATTTCGTCCTCGAAGACATCGTCCGAATTGACGGTGTAGCCGCCCGTGTCGATCACCGAGAACTCCTTGCCGTTCCAGTCGGTCTTGCCGTAGTGGCGGTCGCGCGTGGTGCCGGCGGTCGAATCGACGATCGCCTGCCGCCGTCCGACCAGACGGTTGAAAAGCGTGCTTTTGCCCACATTGGGACGTCCTACGATTGCTACAAGGCTCATATCTTTCGTTTTAATTGGCGATTACGCTCCGCGGGCGCGGCGAATGCCGTTCGCAGTCTTGGGCCGCGCGCTCGTGATTTAGCCTTCGCCGAAATCCTCGTGCCCCTGCTCCGAAGGCGAACTGCCGGCATGCTCCGCGCGCATACGCGGCCGACGACAGGGAACGTGTGTAATCTTGCGTTTTATTATAGGTGTGCAAAGATAACGCAAATTCGGGAAGTAAAAAAGTTTTCGGACGCTTTTGCCGGCTCAGACCTACAATCCGAAGCGGTTGGAGTCCTCGCCCGCCTGCACGGGGTAGATGAGGATGCAGCTCCGGCGGCTGAAACAGCGCTCCAGATAGTCGGGCAGACGTCCCATCGCCGGCAGATAGGAGCTGCGGTCGCGGCGGCTCATCACGAACCACAAGGCGTCGTCCGTGCGGGTATCCGCTGCCAGATCGGGCAGTGTGTCCCAATCGTCGAGCGTCCGGAAACGGGCGTTGACGGGCGACTTTTCGGCTTTTTCGCGCAGGTAGTCCAGTGTCCGGTCCGGTCCGCAGAAGTGCATCTCGGCGCCCGTGTTGCGGCCGAGGGTCCACAAGCGCTGCACCCAGTAGGGGAAGCCGGCCTCCAGCTCGGCTCGGGCGGGGATCACGATCCAGTGGCGCTGGATGGTCGAAATGGGCTGCACGGGCTTGTAGATGAAGGTCGTGATGTTGTTGCGCGCGAGAATGCCTTCGGCCGTCTTGCCGAGGTAGTGTTCGGTGAGACCGTGTTCGCGGTGGGCGCCCATCACGAGGTCCGAGACGTTGCGTTCGAGTACCGTACTGGCGATGGCGTTCACGATGTTCACGTCGTAACGGAAGAGCCCTTGCAGGTAGTCGTCCGAGGCGGCTGCGGCGCGCACCGCCGCGTCGAGGAGCTTCTGGGCCCGCTTTACGTCGCGGGGATCGCTCTCGGTGTTGTTCACCGCATGCAGGGCGCAGAGGGCGTTCTTGAGCTTGCGGGGTTTGAGGAGCGTGGCGAGACTGACGAGCTCCGGCACGCTCTCTTCGTTGGCGAGCGGGATGAGAATCTGCTCGGCAGGGTCGGCCTCCTCCTTTTCGCGGACTTCTCCGAGGGCGATGTTGTGGGCGCCCCGCTGCGTGGCGAAGGTCGAGACGGTGCAGGTGGCCAGAATCATCAGGATCGTGCCGTTCAGCACGCCGTCGTCGAGCAGGCGTATCGGGTCGCCGTCGGGCGTGTGGCCCAGAATGACGTTGTAGCCCACCATCACGGCTGCGAGCGTGGCTGCGACGTGGGCGCTGCTCAGACCGAAGATCAGGGTGCGTTGATCGCGCGAGAGGCGGAAGGTTTTCTGCGTCAGTACGGCGGCGAGGTATTTGGCCGCCGTAACGCCGACGATCATCACCGAGGCGACCTCGATCGTCTCCCAATCCTTGAAGAAGGCGCGGTAGTCGATCAGCATGCCCACGCCGATCAGGAAGAAGGGGATGAAGAGGGCGTTGCCCACGAACTCGATGCGGTTCATCAGCGGCGAGGTGGCGGGAATGAGCCGGTTCATGGCCAGTCCGGCGAGGAAGGCGCCGATGATCGGTTCGAGTCCTGCGGCTTCGGCCAGAAAAGCGCCGAGAAAGACCATCACCAGTACGAACACGTATTGCGACACGTTGTCGCTGCACCGCTTGAAGAACCAGCGGCCGATGAGCGGGAAGAGCACGAGGATCGCTGCGATGCAGACTGCGACCGAGATGCCGAGCCGGTACCAGAAGGCGTTGTCGGCGCTGCCCGTGGAGAAGCCCACGACGACGGTCAGTACCGAGAGGGCCATGATGTCGGTGATGATCGTCCCGCCCACGGCGATCGTTACGGCCTTGTCGCGTGCGATGCCCAGCTTGCTGACGATGGGATAGGCGATCAGGGTTTGCGAGGCGAACAGGGCTGCCAGCAGAATCGACGAGAGGATCGGGTAGCCGAGGATCCAGTGTCCGGCGAAGATGCCGAAAGCCATCGGGACCGAGAAGGTGTAGAGCCCGAAGACGAGGCTGCGCCAGCTGTTGCGCCGGAAGTCGTTCATGTCCATTTCCAGCCCCGACTGGAACATGATGTAGAGCAGGCCGGCCGTCCCCGAGAGGATGATGCTGCTGTCGCGCAGCACGAGGTTGAGCCCGTGCGGACCGATCACGGCACCGGCGATGATGAGGCCCAGCAGGTAGGGGATGCGGAGCCGGTTGAGCAGCAGCGGGGCCGTGAGGACGATCGCCATGATGAGCATGAACTTCAGGATCGGATCTTCGAGCGGAAGGTCGATAGGAAGGAGGGATGCGATCGGAAACATGGCTTTGCGGAATTTGTTTACAAAAATAAGAAAAAAAAGTAGACTTGCGACATTCCCTGTGCTTTGCTGGTTCGGAGAGGTCGCCCGGCACTGCCGGACGAGGGCGGCTTCCGGCATGCGAGGCCGTAAGGGTGCGACGGTCCGAATAGCGTGCCGGATGACATATTGGAACCGAATCATGAAAAAAAACGATCGGAATGTAGGAAAATCGGATGAAAAAATTGTGAATGTGAGATTTTTCGCTCCCCCCCCCTTAGTTCGGGTTTCCTGATATAAGGAATTTGAGTTATTTCGGAAAATTTCTTAGGACTGAGTTCGTGTTGCTTCTCCGGTGTCGGTTACGTAGGTTTTGAGAACCGCATACTGGACATTTCCTGCTTCGGCAGCGTCATGCTGCGATAAATCGGACGCGGTATTCCGGTCGTCTGCGGATGCGGCGGACGACGCGGGGCTCGACGGGCCGTTGCTTGGCCGTAAACTGTTTCGGGACACTTCCTATTCGCGACATGCGGCGCGCAGGGGATTGCCGCGGCATTGGAAATCCGGTATGGGCGTTTGCAGCTGGAACAGGCCAAAGCAGGGGCGTTTGATCGGCGAGACCGCTTTGTACAATGTGATGGAGCGTATGGGAGGATATGCGGGCCGAATCGTTTTTTACGAACAGACGGGCGAGGGCGGGGAGTTGCTTGCGGTACATGGGGTGATGCTGCGCAGGACGGGTGGAAAACTTATCGGACAGTCCGTGCCGATTCCGGAATCCGTATCTTCGAGGGGGTTTCCCGTCGATTGCATATGTTATGAACTAAAGATTTCGAGGGATAATTTGTCGCTGGTCGGGTCTTACGAAATGGAGGGGAAGGTGTCCGGTAAAATTCTTGCGGTTAAAAAACTGTGAAATCCAACGGGGAGGGCGGGCGCTCTCCCCGTTTCGCTGGGGGCGGACGACGGGAGCGGTTTCCGGCGCTCTTCCGCTCTGTCCGTATTGGTATCCCCTCCCCAGCCTTCTTGGTGCCGGGACGTTTCCGCCCGCTGCGCTTTCTGTTGCCGCTTTTGCTTTGATCCTTCGGTTTGCCGGGAGGCGTCTTTCCCGAGCCCCGGTTTTTCGTATGCGGCGTTTCCTCGAACCACTTCGGGGCTTCGGCTCTATGCTCGTTTCGGGTCGTCGATCTGCCGGTGCTTCGTCTTCCTCCGCATTCGGATTCAACTCCGCATCGGTTCGGGTGCTCGCCCTCCGATCCGACGGCACGGACGTCGGATCGCAGTCGGGAATCGCGTCGCCTTCGGGGCCGAAAAGCAGATGTGTGCAATAAAAAATAGGAAGCGTTCGGATTGTTTTTGGGCGAGAGCGCAATTCGACGGACTTTTGCCGCCGAACCGAACCTTGGAATAATTATGACGACAGCTCGTTATGGATTCCGGAACGATCGAATTCGTCCGGATCCCGCCTCCGGCCTGCACGGAAGAATTATGTTTCGAAATCCGATATCGGAGCGTGCATTATCCGATATAAATCGTGCGATTCCGCTTATCGTATCCGTGCGAATAATCCCTACATTTTAGTGAGCGATTTTGCCCGACTAAAATATCGACAGTATGTCTTACAATAATCGTTATCAGCGGTTGCGCGTCAAGAGCGTTCAGATTTTCGACCGGATGTATTACGAAAAGGAAAATCAGCGGAAATGCCACAAGCGCAACTGGGCTAAAATGGGTTGTTTCATCTTCGGAATCTCTTACGATACCTACCTGTCTTATCTGAAAATCGACACTTCGGACGTTCCCGATATTCCTTCGCGGGCGATCGACGAATTGCAGCGGATGACCGACGAACTGTTGGCGCGCGAGAAGGCCGGTTGTGCGGGGAGGCGTCGTAGGGCCGGGATCGAAACGGTAGAATGACAAACGGCAGAATTGGGACGAGAGAGTGCCGTGCGGCGCTCCGTGGGACGGGACGGCCTGTGAGGGCCGTCCCGTTGCGTTCGAACGGGGACACTGTCCGGCTCCGTGCGCCGCACTTTTTTTCGGGTCGGGAAGCCTCCCGCGCACTGTTTTTGAGGGAGCTTCGTGCGGGTACTGCGGTTCGTCGGGATGTGCGTGCAATGAGACGCAAAGCGGCGGACCCGGAAAAAATCGACGGCTTTTTTTCTACTTTTGCACGAAAAAACGTAACTTTGGAAAATATATGGACGGAGCGATGCGAAAAAAGAATGGCAGAGAGGTCGACCGCCGGCTGCTCGGACCCGTGCTGATGGGATTCTTCATCATGGGATTCTGCGATATCGTAGCCCCTATTTCGGGGCGGATCGCCGACGAGTTCCCGGCGGAGGCGCAGGGGGCCGTGAGTTTCCTGCCGACGATGGTGTTCCTGTGGTTCCTGCTGCTTTCGACACCGATGGCGGGGCTGATGAACCGCATCGGCCGCAAGGCGATGGCGCTGGCGGGCTATGCGTTCACGGTCGCGGGCCTCGTGGTGCCCTATGCGGCCGGCGAAGGGTGCGCGCTGGGGTGGTACTTCTTCGGCTTCGGACTGCTGGGCGTCGGCAATACGGCCATACAGGTGGCGATCAATCCGCTGCTGGCGACCATCGTGCCCGGCGAGCGGATGACGAGCTACCTGACCGTGGGGCAGATCTTCCGCAACACGTCGCTGCTGCTGATGGCGCCGATCGTTACGGCGCTGGTCGCCGCCACCGGATCGTGGCGTCTGCTGCTGCCGGTCTATGCGGCTCTTACGGTGGCGGGCGGCATCTGGCTGCGGTTCACCGGTGTCGAGGAGCCGCAGACGCGCGGCGGTGCCGTCGGGATGATCGACTGCTTCCGGCTCTTGGCCCATCCGACCGTGGCGCTCTGCGCTTTCGGCGTGGCGGCCTTCATCGCCGCCGACGTGGGCATCGGATTCCTTTCGTCGCGGCTGCTGGACAACCCCGATTCGATCCTCACTTCGACGGGTTTCTATGCCTGCCGCATCGTCGGTACGATCGTCGGAGCGTGGCTGCTGGTGCGTTACTCCGATGTGAAATACCTGCGCTGGAACATGTGCGGAGCACTGGCGCTGGCGACGGCGCTGCTCTTCGTGCGCAGCGATGCGGCCGTCTATCTCCTCGTCGGCCTGCTGGGTTTCGCCATGGCCTGCGTCTTCGCCACGGTCTATGCCGTGGCGACCAAGAGCGCCCCGACGAAATCCAACGAGGTGGCCGGGCTGATGATCATGATGATCGCCGCCGGCGCCGTCTCGGGCCCTGCGGTCGGAGCGCTCATCCGCGTTGCCGGCGACGTGCATTACGGACTGCTCTTCGTGATGGCCTGCATCGGCTATCTCGTGTGGGCTTCGTTCCGAATCGAAACCGAAACAACGACAGAAAAAACAGATAGTCATGCGTAAATTCATCCTTGCCGCGCTGCTGGCGCTGGCGACCACGGCCGGAGCTTCGGCCCAGAAATTTCTCGAATACGGTCTGACGGCGGGTGTCAATCTGCCCGATTACTCGACCCGAACGGCCGACGCCGGGATCGGCAACAAACTCGGTTGGCAGGCGGGCGTCGTCGTGCGCATCAACACGCCGATCGTGGCCATCCAGCCCGAACTGCTCTTCGTGCGTCAGTCGATGGACGTGAACTGGAAGGGCGACGACATCCGTGTGCGTTCCAATTCCTTCAGCCTGCCGCTGCTGGCGTCGTTCAGACTGCTGCGGATCCTCCATCTGAATGCGGGACCCGTCTTCTCGCTCACGAACGACTGCAAGTACAAGATCGACGGCCACAAGTACGATTTCGGCCGTTTGCAGCCCACGGTGGGCTATGCCGTGGGTGCGGCCGTGCAGCTGCGCCGCATCCTGATCGACGCCCGTTTCAACGGCCAATTCAAGAGCAAGCAGAGCCTCAACGAACACGGTATCGACGTGAACGTGAAATCCTACTCGGTGGCTTTCAGCCTCGGATACCTCTTTTAGCCTATGACGGAAACGGTCGGAAAGGAGATCGGGATCGAGGGGGTCGATCCGCGCGAACTCTACGGTGCGCAGAACGTCTATCTCGATCAGATCAAGGAGCTGCACCCGCAGCTCAAAATCATCGCACGCGGCTCGTCGCTCAAGGTGCTCGGCCCGAAGGGCGAGACCGAGCGGTTCGAGCGCCGGCTGGAGGGGCTCGTGGCCTACTATCTCAAGTACGGCCACATTTCGGCCGAGGTGGTCGGACAGGCTTTCGCGGGCGGCATCTCGCCGGAGAACGCTCCCGCGGACAAGGATGTGATCGTCTACGGCAACAACGGCAACATCATCCGCGCCCGCACGGTCAATCAGCAACGGCTGGTGAAGCTCTACGACCGCAACGACCTCCTTTTCGCCGTGGGGCCCGCCGGTTCGGGCAAGACCTACACGGCCATCGCGCTGGCGGTGCGGGCTCTCAGGGAGAGGCAGGTGCGGCGCATCATCCTCACGCGGCCGGCCGTCGAAGCGGGCGAAAAGCTCGGTTTCCTGCCCGGCGACATGAAGGAGAAACTCGATCCCTATCTGCAACCGCTCTACGATGCCTTGAACGATATGATCCCGCCGGCCAAACTGGTGAAGTTCATGGAGGACGGGACGGTGCAGATCGCGCCGCTGGCCTACATGCGCGGGCGGACGCTCGACAACGCCTTCGTGATCCTCGACGAGGCGCAGAATACGACCTTGTCGCAGATCAAGATGTTCCTCACGCGCATGGGGCGCAACGCCAAGTTCATCGTTACGGGCGACGTTACGCAGGTGGATCTGCCGCGCAAGAGCGACAGCGGACTGGTGCGCGCGATGGAGCTTCTCGGGGGGATCGAGGGGATCGGTGCGGTGGAGTTCGACCGGCGCGACATCGTGCGTCATCCGCTCGTGAAGCACATCGTCGATGCGTTCGACGGTCGGGAGGCGACGGTCGGAGCGGCTGCGCCGGATCGCCCGGCGTCGGACGAGGAGGCCTGACGGAGCGGTTGCGGCGGTTGAGGAGCAAGACCGCAATGCGGAGGATGGTATCGGTCGGAGGTGCCGTTCGCAGACGACGACCGTTCGGAACGGCGGCCGGCAGTCGGGCGGGCGGCTTGATCCGCAGCGGACGCCGGCACTCTGCGGATGCGCGGGTGCGCCCGCTTGCCGGACGCGGTTCGGGGCGGGAGACGCGCGGCTGCGGGCTGCGGGTTGCGAAAAGCGGCCGGTCCGGAGCCGGATTCTCTCCGGTATGCTTGCGTTAGACCGTATGGAAGAGATACTTAACCTAAATAAAACACGTAATGGATAAGAATTTATCGGCTCTGAAGCCGCAGCAGGTCTGGAAGCATTTCGCACAGATCGTCAACATTCCCCGTCCCTCGCACCACGAGGAGAAGATCCGCAAGTACGTCATGGACGTGGCCCGTTCGCTCGGACTGGAGTGCCGCGAGGATGAGGCGCACAACGTCTATGTGCGCAAACCGGCGACCGAAGGCATGGAGGACCGCAAGGGCATCGTCCTGCAAGCCCATCTGGACATGGTGCCGCAGAAGAACAACGACAAGAAGTTCGATTTCGAGAAGGACCCCATCGAAGCCTACGTCGACGGCGAGTGGGTAACGGCCGACGGCACGACGCTCGGAGCCGACAACGGCATCGGCGCGGCGGCGATCCTCGCGGTGCTGGAAGACGATACGCTCAGGCACGGACCGATCGAGGCGCTCTTCACCGCCACGGAAGAGACCGGCATGGACGGTGCTTTCGGCCTGAAGAAGGGGCTGCTCCGCGGCGACATTCTGCTGAATCTCGACTCGGAGACCGAGGGCGAACTCTATGTGGGCTGTGCCGGAGGACTGGACGCCAACATCACGTTCGAATATACGCCCGAGGCGGCTCCGACCCGCAACCGCACGGCCGTGAAACTGACCGTGAAGGGGCTCAAGGGCGGCCATTCCGGCATACAGATCGGTACGCAGCGCGCCAATGCCAACCGGCTGTTGTTCCGTTTCCTGAACAGGGTCTCCGCATCCTGCGAGGTGCTGCTGGCATCGGTGGACGGCGGCGGCCTGCGCAACGCCATCCCGCGCGAAGCGGAAGCGGTGGTGCTCGTGAAGACCGAGGATTACGAGACCTTCGTGAAGGGGTTGAAAGCCTATGAGGAGACCGTGAAAGCCGAGTTCGCCGGCATCGAGGATTCGATTTCGATCGAAGCGAAGGAGTGCGAGGTTCCCAAGGAGATCATCGCCCGCGAGGTGGCCCGGAATCTGACGAAGGCGGTCGTCGGCTGTCCCGACGGCGTGCAGCGCATGTCGGTGGCGATGCCCGGACTGGTCCAGACCTCAACCAATCTGGCCCGCGTGGTGTCGGACGGCAGGACCGTGAAGCTCCAATGTCTGCTCCGCAGCTCGGTGAACACCGAGAAGGAGGCGCTGGGCGAAGCGCTCGCGGCGGTTTTCGAACTGGCCGGTGCCGGGGTCGAGCTCTCGGGCAGCTACGACGGTTGGAATCCGAACATGGAGTCGCCGATCCTGAAGGCGATGACCGAGTCGTACAAGGCCCTCTACGGGACGGAACCCGCCGTTACGGCCATCCACGCCGGGCTGGAGTGCGGCATCATCGGCAGCAAATACCCGAAGCTCGACATGATTTCGTTCGGCCCGACGATCTGCTACCCCCACTCGCCCGACGAGAAGGTGGAGATCGCTTCGGTGGGCAAGTTCTACGAATTTCTGGTCCACACGCTCGAAAACAGCCCTAAGAAATAGCGCGCATGGAGAGCTCCGCCAAGGAGGTGAAATGGTTCGTGATCGTCAATCCCGTGGCCGGTTCCGGCCGCGGGCTCGATCACTTTCCGCAAATCTCGAAGCTCCTGCGCGACGAGCATATCCTCTGCGAGCCCGTCTTCACCGAACATAAGTTCCATGCCACGGAGCTCACGGTGTGGGCCGTGAAACAGGGCTACCGCCACATCATCGCCGTGGGCGGCGACGGTACGCTGCACGAGGTGGTGAACGGACTTTTCATCCAGCAGGAGGCGGATCCCCGCGAGGTGCTGCTCGGCGTAGTGGCTGTCGGTACGGGCAACGACTGGATGCGCATGTTCGGCGTCCCGAGGCGCTATCAGGACGCCGTGCGCGCCATCAAGGAACAGTATTCGTTCCTGCAGGACGTGGGAGTGATCTCCTACGAGGAGTCGCACTACTGTCAGAGCCGCTACATGGCCAATGTCGCGGGCGCCGGGTTCGATGCGGCGGTCAACCGCCGCTTCACCCATCTGCAAAAGAAGGGACGCCGGGGCGGCTGGCTCTATGCGTGGAGCATGGTCCAGACGTTCTTCGGCTACAAGTCCACGGGCGTGAAGGTGTGGATCGACGATCGGCTGGTCTATAACAACCTGCTCTTTTCTGTGGCGATCGGCATCTGCAAGTACAACGGCGGCGGCATGCAGCAGTTGCCCGATGCCGTGGCGGACGACGGCATGTTCGACGTGTCGCTCATCCGTCCGATCCACTTCTGGCACGTGCTGTTCCGTTTCCGCTACCTTTTCAACGGCGGCATCTACCGCATCCGCCACGTGTTGCAGGAGCGCGGCAGCCGTGTCCGGATCGAATCTTCGCCCGAGGTGTCGGTCGAAGTCGACGGAGAGCTGCTGGGCGAGTCTCCGCTCGAATTCTCGATTCTCCACCGTGCGATCCGCATCGTGGTCTCGAAGGAGTTTCTCGAAAAGTAGCGACGGAGCGGCAGCCTTTTTCTGTACCGTTGTCTTTTCGCCAGCGGCGGGAGGCTGCGACTGCTCTTTCCGGCCGTGCAGCGACGGAGTGCATGCGTTCGGCGCGAATCGGGGCATGGGCGCGAATCGTCCGGCGGGCCGGTCCGTTTCGGGTATGTGTTGTTTCCGGTGTCGTCGTCCTGCCGACGGCGGCGCTCGTCGCACATGCTGCATCGGAGGGGGCGCGGCAGTCGTTCCCGAATCGTATTTCCGTCTGCGGAAGCGGTCGGAGCGGACGGAGGGGAGCTGCCGGCCGGGATTTCGCCCGTTTCCCGATATTTCGCCGTGCGGCCTGCGGTGCGGTCGGTATGGGGCGTGCAATGCCGGACGAAGCCGCTGTCCGCTCCGAAAGCGGGGCCGGAGGGGAGGATCGCATGGATAAGCGGGTGTCTGACGAGATCGTTCGACCCTCCGGGAATCGGGTGTTCGGAATGGCTCTCGAATAGGAATACGAACGAAAAGAGGGTGTCTGCCTGCGGTCGGACACCCTCTTTTTCTAATAAAGCGCGGGCCGATTACTCGGTCTCCACTACTTCGACATCGGTCAATACCCAGTCGAAGAGGTCGTTGGCGCACTGCGCCTCCATTTGGCGGATCTGCGACTGATCGGTGGTGTCGGCCAGTATGGCGTTGAAGAATTGGCCCATGGTCGCATAGGCGGCGTTCACCTTCGATGCGAAGCAGTTGTAGAAAGATCTTTGCTGCTGGTGATCGAGCCCTGCGGGCAGCACTCCCTGAGAAACGAGGTAAGCATAGGGGTAGATATGCCGCATGTTGTGTGCGTCGGCGTTCAGTTCGTCGACGATCGTGGTTACGACGACCATCTCCACCGTGTCGTCCACGCCCGGCATCTGGATGAAGGTGGCGTACACGGGGTAGTCGCCTTCGAGCGTCTCGGTTACGCCGTCCGTGAAGACCATGAATTCGGCATCGTCGAGGTCTTCGAGATAGGCCATCTGACGGTAGCTGCGCAGAGCTTCGCGCATCTCTTTGCGCTGTTCGTGGTTCCACCGGCGCTGTTGCGAGCAACCCATGAAGCCTGCGGCGAAGAGGGCCAGTGCAGGCAGTAAAAGGAGCATTTTTTTCATCGTATTCCTTGAATTTGGTTTTATTGCGTGTGGGTTGCAATTCGTGTGCCGTTTTTTTAGGCTGCGGCTTGCCGAATGTCGTGCGGCGACGCTTGGTGCGCGGGAGGGTATCGTGCTCGGAGGCGTGCGGCCGAAAGAACGACGACCGGACGGAGGGTGCGGATGTTCGGCGTGCGAGACATTATGTCGCGGCGGATTGCGCGTGCGAGGCGTGCCGGCGGCCGGGAATTGCGGCGGTGCGGGTTGCGGGTCGATGATAAGAAGCGGAAAATCGGAATTGCGTCTTGTTTTATGCGTTATCTTTGCCGGGGGGGGAGCTTCGGGGTCGGCCGCGGGTGCCCCGGTGCAGCGGACCGTATCCGATGCAGCCCTCGGCCGCCGCATCTTTTTGCGGCACGACTGCGGCGCGGAAGCTCGCTTTCGGCCGGACGATCCGAGGTCGGTTCGGCCGGCGGACACGCTTCGATCGCGCCGGAAATCCGGAGGTTATGGATTGTTCTCGGGTTCCGCGATTACTGCCTCTCGCTTCCGCTGAGCGGGGAGCCGACCCCGTTCGACGAGACGACGCTCGTCTGCAAGATCGGCGGCCGCATGTACGCTTGTGCCGATAGGGCGGAGTCGGTTGCATTGCGGTCGAGTGCGACCCCGGGGCGGCGATCGCCTTGCGTGAAAGATATGCCGAAGCGGAGCCTGCCTGTCGTTTCAATAAAAAGCATTGGACCGGCATTTGTACGACGGGCGATCTGCCCGATGCGTTCATCCGCGAGCAGATTCGCCGCTCCTGCCTGCTCGTTCTCGAAGGCGTTGCGCCCCGGGCCCGCCGGGAAGAGATCCGCGCCTGCATCGAAAAATCGGGACTGCTATTCGGGCAGTCCCGATTCGTTTCGGCCGGTTTCTCGCCCTGCGCTTCGGGGCAAGCCGCGCCATACTCCCGCTCGCGGTTCGTTCGTCGTGCCGACGGCGTACTGGGGGCTGTCTTGCGCTGGTATGCCTCTTTCCGCATATCCTTTCGTCGCTTCGTTTCTTGCGAGACCTGCATGGATGCGTTTTCGGAGCGGCGTTTCCCGGCTCCGGTTTTCCAAGTGCTTGCCTCCTCGATGTATTCTCGTGGCAGACCGGTTTCGCTCTGTTTTCGCGTTCATATATTCTCCTTGCACGGCTTCACCCGGTGCGGATTCCGCAGCCTTCCGTCGCAGGGACGGTTTCCATACGTTGCGGCCGTGCCTGAGACGAGCCGGACCGCAGAGGTGTCAGAACAACCGGTAGACGATCCCGCAGCCGGCGATGCGCAGCGTGAACTCCGCACCGGTAGCTTCGTTGAGCGTGCCGCACCACCAGTTTTTCAGGTGCGGCGGAAGCGGGTATTTCAACCCTTCGCCCGAGATTGCGGTCGCGGGATCGGGTGTGAAGATCGAGATCTGCTGTCCCGCACGGCTCTCGAATACGGCTTCACCCGCTATCGGGTCGAATACGCCGTAGTCCGTTACCATCCGCACTTCGGCCCCCGCCGCCATGTAGTCAGCCAGAAGGCTGATGTTGCCCAGCGTGTGGTCTTCGCGGCGGCCCGTGGCGCCGAGAATCACGAGCCGGCGCTCGCCTTCGTTCAGTGAGAATCTCACGGCTTTCGAGAGGTCGTTCGTGTCCTGTTCCGCCTCGCGGCGAAGAATCGGGGCGTAGCGTTCGGCCAGCGCCTCAGGCAGCGAGTCTCCGTCGCCCGCGATGGCCCACGGCTCGCCGCCTTCGGCGAGGAAGCGGGCGGCCGCTCCGTCGCAGCAGACGACCCGTCGGGCATTGCGGAGCAGCGCGGCGGCGACCCGTCCCGTGGGGTAGTCTCCGTCGGCGAGAATCACGACGGTGGGGCGGTCGGATTCGGTGGGGAGTTTAAGCATAGGCGTTCTGTGTTTTCATCATCCGCAGCCATTTGAAGTATCCGAATACGGCGATCACCGTGTAGAGCGCATACAGCCCGGCCGTGGGATAGAGACCCTTGTAGAGGTAGAGACCCACGCAAACGACATCGACGGCGATCCAGACGAGCCACTGCTCGACGTATTTCTGGGCCAGCATCCACATTCCGACGATGCTCATGGCCGTCGTGAAGCTGTCGCCGTAAGGTACGGTGCTGTCGGTCCAGCGGATCAGCACGAAGGCGATCGCCGCGAAGGCGACGAGAAAGGTGCCGGCCAGCGGCAGCCAGCGGTGCACGGGCGTGTGCGTGATCGGCCGGACGCCCGTGTCCGTTTTCTCGGGGGACCCGTGCCGCTTCTCGGCGGCTGATGCCGTTGTGTCCGGCTCCGAAACAGCTGCGGCCGGCGTTGCTTCGGCATCCGTAGCCGTTTCGGGTCCGGCAGATCCGGCTGCATGCGCCGAACGCGCGTCCGGTGCGGAAATCGTTGCCGTTTCGGCGACCGCGGCAGCCTGCGCCGCCGGGGCGACTGCTTGCGTGCTGTTCGCAAGGTCGCCGCCCGCACCGGTTCCGCTTGCGCTTGTCGCGGCCCCGTGTCCGTGGCGGTGGTCGGCGTCCGTGCCGTCGGAGCCGGGGCGCTCCGGGCCCGGTCGGTTCGTTTTCGACCGGGCCGTTCCCGCGCCGACCGCCTCCGCATCCTGTCCGAAGGCCGGGGAGTGGCCGCGGCGCGACCGCCGCAGCCACATCGCCCAGCCGTAGCCGCTGGCGAGGAGGTAGTAGACGTTGATCCCCATGTCGGCGTAGAAGCCTGCATCGTGGTAGACGAAGATGTAGATCGCCGGCATCACGATGCTCGCGGCCCAGAGCCAGATGCTGGCTTTGTATTCGAAGTAGAGGTAGAGCAGCCCGACGAGCGTGCCGATGATTTCGAGCGTCTGCATCCGGTGCGTGTCGTTAGAATTTGACGGTTACGTTCGCCAGCACGTTGGTCGGCGCCTGCGGGAAGTAGTAGGCCACGTCGGTCTGCACCCCTTCGTAGGCTTCCGAATAGCCGTAGCCGTTGCTGCAATATTCGGCGTTGAAGAGGTTGTAGACCGCCACGCCCAGCCGCACGCTCTTCGCCGAGCGGGTGCGGAACGTGTAGCCCAGATTGAGGTTCGTTACGCAATAGGCGTCGAGCTTCATGTTCGGATTCTCGTAGTTGGTGAAGTACTGGTCGCCGACATACTGCGTGTGCAGCACGGCTTCGAAACCCGCGATGTGGAAATCGAAAATCGTGCCTGCGATCACCGACGGCGAGTAGGAGATCGTCGTGGTGCCCATCTCCGTAACGGCGTAGTCGTAGAAGTTCGTGGCGTCGTTCCACGTGCCGTAGTCGATTACCTTGTTCACGTAATTTTCGATGCGGTTCTGCGAGAAGGTGGCGTTGCCGCTCAGAGAGAACCACTTGAGCGGGCGGACCGTCAGCGATAGCTCGATGCCGCGGCGGTAGCTGTCGGGGACGTTGATGTTCAGTGCGTCGTAGTTGTCGTTGATCTGGCCCGTCTTCACGAGCTGGTTGTCGTAGTCCATGTAGTAGAGGTTGACGCCGGCCGAGACGTAGCGGCTGTCGTATTGGTAGCCGATCTCGTAGTCGTAGAGCTTCTCGGCCGAGGGGAACGTCTCGCGGAAGCGGTCGGTGAAGTCGTTGCGCGTGGGTTCTTTCTGGGCGATGGCGAACGAGGCGTAGAGCGTGTGGTTCCGGGCGAAGCGGTAGCTCAGACCGGCCTTGGGGTTGAAGAAGTGGTACTGTTTGTCGACGTCGATGAGCTGCATGCCGCCCGTCGAGCCGTCGGGGTTCGTCTGATTCTCCACGTAATTGTCGTTCACGCCCCACGCCTCGTAACTCACGTAGCGGTACTGGAGGTCGGCGAAGAGCCGCAGCCCCTCGGCCACCTGCCAGTTGGCCTTGACGAAGAGATTGGCGTCGTGTTTCCTGACGTCGTTGTCGTACCAGCGGTCGCCGCGCTCGCGGGCGTCCGGAATGTCCTGCACCCAGTCCATTTCGCCCCAGTGGGGGCAGGTGTAATAGCTGTACGAACCGCCGAACAGGAGGTCGAGATTGCGCACCGTGTAGCCGGCCGAAGCATTGAGGCCCCCGAAGTGATTGCGCATCAGCTTTTCGCGGATCAGGTCTTTGCGGACCTTGATCTTTTCGCCTTCCTCGTCGAGCACCCAGTCGCCCTTGTCGTCCGTAACGTAGGAGTAGCGGTCGGCGAAACCGGCGTATTCGAGCATCTTGGCGTCGTCCTTATATTGTTTGTAGTAGCCGTAGCCGTAGGTGTAGAATCCCGTGAGGTTCATCTGCCAGCGTTCGTTGAAACGGTGGTTGAGGATGAGCTGGTTGTTGATCTGGAGGTAGTTGTCGGTGTGATCGTCGTAGTAGTCGACGTGCGTGCCGTCGGCCAGTACGTGCGGACCGTCGGAGGTTACGTACTGGCCGTCGGTGTGGTAGCGGCGTCCGTAGAGCTCCATCTCCTCTTTCGTGGCGCCCGTGTAGGTGAGGTAGGTCCGGGCCTTGCCGCCGAACGAGAGGAACTTGACCATCGTGTTGCCGCCGTAGTAGGCTCCTTGCAGCATGTAGGATTTCAGGTCGGTGGCGCCGCGGTCCACGTAGCCGTCCGAGCCGATGTGCGTCAGGCGCGCGTCGACCACCCAATGGCCGCCCATGAGGCCCGAACCGATGTGGATCGCCTGCTTGTTGGTGTTGTACGAGCCGTACGAGAGCGAGGCGTCGCCGCCGAACTCGGTGCCGAGCGGCGCCGTGGTCATGTTGACCGCACCGCCGAAAGCGCCCGTGCCGTTGGTCGAGGTGCCGGCGCCGCGCTGCACCTGCACGTCGCCCACGGCCGAAACGAAGTCCGGCGTGTCGTAGAAGTAGGTCGAATGCGAGTCGGGGTTGTTCAGCGGTACGCCGTTGGCCGTAACGTTCAGGCGGGTGGCGTCCGTGCCGCGCATGCGCATCGAGGTGGCACCCACGCCCACGCCCGCTTCGGAGGTGGCGATCATCGAGGGGGTCGTCGTCAGCATGAACGGTACGTCGAGGCCGTAGTTGTTTTTCTCGATCGTTTCGCGCGAGATGTCGGCATAGGCCACCGGAGTTTTCTCCGAGGCGCGCGTGGCGGTTACTTCGATCTGCTGGAGATCGTACATGCGCAGCGAATCCTGTTCGGAGTGTTGGGCGCGTGCATTCAGAGCGTTCGCGCAGCCGAGCGACGCGAATGCGAGGAGGGTAAAGATCCTTTTCATGTTACATTTTTAATGGTTAAAGAACTGAAAAGGGGTATGTGTTATTGATTATGCATCCCGGTCTCGGCATTACCCGTATCCGGTACAATGGGTATAATCTCAGCCCGACGGTAGGGCACCCCTTGGAAATATCGGCCGCAAAGATAGCGAATAAAAAGCGAAATGATGCAATTTTTTTGCATTTTATCGTTTTGTGCAGTTGTTTTGCACCGATTCGTAAGTCCGGTGCGCGGACTGGGAGGCTTTCCGCGGCGCTGTTCGGCCGGTTGCTGGTCCTCCCGAATTATGCGGGTTTTGCGTGCGGCGGGCGATCGCCGTATGCCGATTTTCAGCTCCCGGGGTGCTGTGCGGCCCGCACTTCGGGCCGCGCGGGTGCGCCTCATCGCGGGCGTGCGCAGGCGGCGTCCTCTTTCGTGGCGGGAACGCAGCCGCCGGTTCGGGGCGAAGTCCGTTGTTTTCGGACCTCAGCCGGCGGATGCAGCGGCCGGTACCGCACGTGCGGCTGCGGACTTCCGCTGCGGACTGCTGCGGTTCACGCTCGGTCGAAGCACGTACCGACCGCCGGATCGCTGATCGGGACACGAAGTCGGATCACTCCGTGTCTCTCTTTTTTCTTTTTTGCTCCCCCCTCTCCTGATCCCTCGTCATCAATGATTGCTTTGCTGTGTCGAAGGCTCGATGGAACGGTGAGAAAAATGCGCATCCGTAATTTTTCCCTTTCGGATTGACTGCAGAGCCTCCCGGCGTCGTTGATAGCGCTTGCTCGGAACGGATCACTGCCGCGTCTGCGGCCTTACGGAGCCAATGTCGGCAATCCGCCGCCGTATCGGTGCCGCAGACCGCATGTAGCTCCGGAAGCTCGTGCCCGTCCTGTGCCGCCGGTGCCGGTAAGGGCTGTTCTCGTACTGTTGCAGATCGGTTTTTGCGTCGTCGTCAGGGAGTGCCGCATGTGGCCTCCCTCCCGACGACAACCGTTGAGAAACCCTCAAAAGGTGCCGAAGCGGTAGACGGTCTTCTGGCAGTAGAGTTCGTCTGCGCGCAGCAGCGGCGAGGGGAATGCGGGGTGATGGACGGCATCGGGGTAGTGCTGGCATTCGAGCATCACTCCTGCGTGATCCGCGTAGCGCCCGTCTGGTTCACAGCCGCCGGCGAGGCGGTTGCCCGTGCGGAGTACGATGCACGGCTGCGAGGTGAGCACCTCCACGCGGCGACCCGATTGCGGATCGCGCAGCTCGGCCGCCTCCGCGAGGATGTTGGGCCGCCAGCCGTCGATCGGAAAGGGGTGGTCGTAACCGCCCAGAGCACGGATGCCGTAAGGATCCGGGCCGATTCCCGGGCCTGTTCCCGAGGCTGTTCCCGGGCCGGCCTCCTCGCCGGTCCTCGTGCCGGTGGCCGCACGAAGCTCTGTACCGTATCCGGTGCCGGGCTCCGGGACATTTACGGAGCCTGTTCCTGCACGGAGGCTGCCGCCGGCCGTCGGACAGGAGGCCGCACCGATGCCTTCGCCGATCGTGCGGAACGAGCGGAAATCCAGCGGCGTACCCGCCACCTCCGTCGTACGTCCCGTGGGGAGCTGCCACGTATCCAGTTCGAGCGCCCGCGAAGCTGCGAGCCGCAGTTCGTGGCCGAGGATGTCGCCGCGGCCCGCGCCTGCGAGGTTGAGGCAGAGACGGCTCGTGAGGTTCACGACCGTGGTACGGTCCGTGCGGGCGAGGTAGGTGATCTCCAGTGCGTTGTCGTCGCCGAAGTCGAAGACGGCCTCGACCGCGAGCGTCCCGGGATATCCTTGGTCGCCCTCTTCCGAGAGGAGCGACATCACCACGCGGTTGGTCTCCACACGTCCCTCCCAGAGCCGGTCGGCGAAGCCGCGCGTGCCGCCGCCGAGGTGGCCGGGGCCGTTGTTCGTTTCGAGACGGTACTCCGTGCCCTCGATCCGCATGCGGCCGCCGGCGATCCGACCCGCGCAGCGGCCCACGCTCTTGCCTATGGCCGCGGGGTCGCCGAAATAGCCGTCGTAGTTCTTGCAGCCGAGCGCCACATCGTCCATGCGTCCGTTGCGGTCGGGGACTGCGACCGAGACGACGGCCGCCCCGTAGGTGCCGAGACGCACCTCGGCGCCCGATGCGTTGCGCATCGTGTAGAGCACGACGGCTTCGCCTTCGGGCGTCATGCCCCAGATGTGCTGTTCGATCTCCATCATTCGGCCGGTTCAAGCGCGTCGAAGAGGCGGTCGATGCGGCGCAGGGTCTCCTCCTTGCCGATGAACGACGTTACGTCGTACATGCCCGGTCCCTTGCCGGCGCCGACCAGCGCCAAACGCAGCGTGTTCATCACTTGCCCCATGGCATAGCCTTTCTCTGCGATCCATGCGTGCAGGATCCGCTCGGTGTTTTCGAGCGAGAAGTCGTCGATCCCGGCCAGCACCTCGCGTACTTCGCGCAGGATCGCGGGGTTGTCGCCTTTCCAGTATTTTTTGGTCTGCTTCTCCTCATATTCGGCCGGAGCCGTGAAGAAGAACGACGTGAGATCCCACAGGTCGGTCGTGAGCGTGGCCCGCTCCTTCATGAGCCCTGCCGCGCGGCCCGCCCACTCGTCCGACACTTCGATGCCGTGGGCGCGGAGCACGGGTTGCAGCACCTCGGCAAGTTCGGCATCCGTCTTGCGGTGCATGTACTGGGCGTTGAACCACCGGGCTTTCTCGGGCTGGAACCGTGCGCCCGACTTCGACACTCGGTCGAGCGAGAAACCGTCGATGAGCTGCTGCATCGTGAAGAGCTCCTGCTCCGTGCCCGGGTTCCACCCGAGCAGGGCCAGCATGTTGACGAACGCCTCGGGAAAGTAGCCGTCTTCGCGGTAGCCGCGGGCCGTCTCGCCCGTGGCGGGCGACTTCCAGAAGAGCGGGAAGACGGGAAAGCCCATCTTGTCGCCGTCGCGCTTCGAAAGCTTGCCGCCGCCCGTGGGTTTGAGCAGCAGCGGCAGGTGGGCGAACGCGGGTCGCGCATCCTGCCATCCGAGGGCTTCGTAGAGCAGGTAGTGGAGCGGCAGTGAGGGAAGCCACTCCTCGCCGCGGATGACGTGCGAGATTTCCATCAGACGGTCGTCCACGATATTGGCCAGATGATACGTGGGCAGTGCGTCGGCCGACTTGTAGAGCACCTTGTCGTCGAGCGTCGAGGTATTGACCTCCACATGGCCGCGGATCAGGTCGTTCATCCCGACGATCCGGTTTTCGGGCATTTTGAAGCGGACGACCCACTGGTCGCCGCGGGCGATGCGGGCTTCGACTTCTGCGGCGGGCAGTGCGAGCGACGTGGCCAGCCGTTCGCGCACGGCGTGGTTGTAGGCGAACGTCTCGCCGCGAGCCTCGGCTTCGCGGCGCAGGGCGTCGAGTTCTTCGGCCGTGTCGAATGCGTAGTAAGCCCGGCCCGCCTCGACGAGCCGAAGAGCGTATTCGAGGTAGATTTCGCGCCGTTCGCTCTGGCGGTAGGGGGCGTGGGGGCCTCCGACGCCGACGCCTTCGTCGATTTCGATCCCGCACCATGCGAGCGATTCCATGATGTAGGCTTCGGCACCCGGCACGAAGCGCTGCGAGTCGGTGTCCTCGATGCGGAGGATCATCGTGCCGCCGTGCTGGCGGGCGAAAAGATAGTTGTAGAGCGCCGTGCGGACGCCTCCGATATGCAACGGCCCCGTGGGGCTGGGTGCGAAGCGCACCCGTACAGGTCTGGACATGGTTTCCGTCTGATTTATTTTGAGTTATATGTAGGGCGACGTATCCTTCGATACGGCTTGGGTTTGGATTCTGTGCGCACCGGTGCCGCCGTCAGTCATTGTCTGCCGTCGGGCCGGAGTGCCGGAGTGCCGGACTGGGCTTCTGCCTCGGTAGAGGGGCGTCTGTTTTGCCCCCCCCCGCCGCCGCAGCTTGCTGCCTTCGGGGCGGGGTGCCGGGCTTCGCTCTTTCCTGTCTGAAGAAGGGGCGCCTGCATCCGCGGTCCCTCTCCGTCAGAACATGAGCGCGATCGGCGACGTTCCCCTTTGGGCGGGTTCTCCGCCCTCCCCCCCCCGGCGGTTGTTCCGTTCTTTGGAGACTGCTCCGGTTCCGGCCGTTTTCTGTTGGGGCGGTTACTCGGTTTTCAGCAGCTTCCCTCCGTCATGGAACCTGCACCGGACCGGGTATCCGCATCCGGCTATGCTGCTTTCCCGCTTTCGGCCTCGGCTTCGATTCCTGCCGTTACTCCGGTCCCTGCGGACGGTCCTGCTGCGGGGCGGGATTTTCCCGTCGGGACATCTTTTTATTATTTTTTACGTTCCTCATCGGATCGCTCCTTTTCGTCCCGTCCGGCGTCGTATCCGCCGTATTGGGTCGCACCGGCGTCTTCTTCGCGGGTGCCGGGCGTGCGGAACGTGCGGTGCAGGAGTTTCGCCGCGATGGCGAGTATCACGAGTACCGCCAGTCCGATGGCCGTGAAGAGCAGCCACCGCTGGCGGAATTGCAGCGCGGCGAGCCAGAGGAGGATTACGGAGGCCTGCAGCCAGCGCGAGGAGAGGATTCCGAGCAGTTTGAACATAGGTATCGGTTCGATAGGTTATTTGATGCGGTATTCGATGCGCATGGTGATGCGGGCCTTCTTCTGGCGGCTCGACGTGTTGAACGATCCGCCGGCCGAGAACTCCTCGTTCGTGTTCGCGCCCGTGATCTGGAAAACGCCCATGCGGGCCGAGCGCACCTTGCCGATCTTAGCGCCGGCATTGACGGCGATCTTCTCCGCACGGGTGCGGGCATCGGCCGAGGCCCGCTCGATGAGCGAGAGCTTCACGTCGTCGAGCCGCGTGTAGTAATAATCGGGCTGATAGGCTTCGATCGAGACGCCCTGCGCGATGAGCGACGACATCTCGCGCGAGACGGCTTCGACCTTGTCCACCTCCTCCGATTCGACGGTGAAGCGCTGCCGCAGTTCGTAGCCCGTGAAACGCTGTCCGGCCCAACTGCCGCCGGCGTTGTAGACGGGTGCGAACTGCTTGTTGACATTCACGAAGTCGAACACCACGGCTTCGGCCGGGATGCCTTTGGCCGCCAGATACTCCTGCACTTTGCGTTTGCTCGTTTCGATCTGGGCGTAACCGGCGGCGGCATTGGCCGCTTCGGCCGTGATCGCGCCGCTCCAGACGATGAGGTCCGATGCGAACTCCGTTTCGCCCAACCCCGTTACCACGACGGTGTCCTGCGCACGGAATTTATAGGTGTAGGCGTTGCCCAGCACGAAGGCGCAGACGATGGCCGCGATGCCGGGAATGATGAATTTCGCACTTTTCATGGTCTTGCATATTTATTCGGTGTCGTCGTTACACGTTGAACAGGAAGTGCATGATGTCGCCGTCCTGCACGACGTACTCCTTGCCTTCGATCCCGATCTTGCCTGCGTCGCGGCACGCCTTCTCGGAACCGAGCGTTACGTAGTCGTCGTATTTGATCACCTCGGCGCGGATGAAGCCCCGTTCGAAGTCGGTGTGGATGATGCCCGCCGTCTGCGGGGCCTTCATCCCCCGCACGTAGGTCCATGCGCGGCTCTCGTCGGCGCCGGTGGTGAAGAACGTTTCGAGACATAGCAATTTATAGGCCGCTTTTATCAGACGCGCCACGCCCGACTCCCGCAGACCGAGCTCTTCGAGGAACATCTGCCGTTCCTCGTACTCCTCCAGCTCGGCGATCTCGGCCTCGGCCGCCGCGGCGACGACGAGCATTTCGGCCTTCTCGTCGGCGATGGCCGCCCGCACGGCCTCGGTGTAGGCGTTGCCCGCGGCGGCGCTCCGTTCGTCCACGTTGCAGACGTAGAGCACCGGTTTGTCGGTCAGCAGATTCAGGTCGGCGAGCAGCTTGCGGTCCTCCCTGTCGACCTCCACCGTGCGGGCGCTGCGGCCCTGTTCGAGGGCGGTTTTGTACTGTACGAGCAGTTCGGCCTGCCGCTTGGCGTTCTTGTCGCCGCCGACGGCCGCCTGTTTCTGGATCTTGCCCAGCCGCGCTTCGACGGTTTCGAGGTCCTTGAGCTGGAGTTCGGTGTCGATGATGCCCTTGTCGCGCACGGGGTCGATCGAACCGTCGACGTGGGTGATGTTGCCGTTGTCGAAGCAGCGCAGCACGTGGATGATGGCGTTCGTGTTGCGGATGTTGCCGAGGAACTTGTTGCCCAGCCCTTCGCCTTTCGACGCCCCCTTGACCAGTCCGGCGATGTCGACGATCTCGATCGTGGTCGGGATCACCTTCTTCGGGCGGTCGATCTCGGCCAGCCGGACGAGCCGCTCGTCCGGTACGGTGATGACGCCCACGTTGGGTTCGATGGTGCAGAAAGGGAAGTTGGCCGCTTGTGCCTTCGCGTTGGACAGACAGTTGAAAAGGGTCGATTTGCCGACGTTCGGCAGACCCACGATGCCGCATTGTAAAGCCATTCTATCTCGTTTGATCTAAATTCGTTATCCGGGGCGGCGGCCGCGCCGTGCGCTCCCGGCACGCAAAGATACGCAATCTTTCGCAATCTTCGCGCTCGGGCGGCGGGAGATTCTCCGATCTTCGGACGGCTCCCGCTTTCCGGCGGACGTTCGGCGGCCCGCACATGGCCCGGGCATTCGTCCGGCTTGGCGTTCGACGCGGCGACGACACGGTCCGAGACCACGGTGCGCGGACGTGCTTTGCGGATTGCGATCCCGTTGTTTGTTGCTAAAGTTCACAGGACTTTCGCCTCTTGTGCTCCCGGTCCGAAGAGGTCCGGAAAACAGCCGGATGTCGGGGATGCCCGGACCTGTCGGACCAATGCCCGAAACGGGCGGCCGCAGCGGGGGACACATGCCCCGTCCCCGTTTCCCGTCGTTTTGGGGCCGGCGGTTGCCGGAGCGTCTTTCCCGACGGTTCGGGGAACGCAAGACGTTTCTGTCTTCGATTTATCCGCACATAATTATATCGTTTTCCTTTCGTTTTTTCCGCATCGCCGGCATTGCGAAAGCGATGCCGCGAATTCGCGCCGCCCGGGGGCGCTGCTGTGCGTCGTCCGAAAGGCCGGTGTCTGTCGGCCGATGGAGCCGGTCTGTCGGCAAAGTCTTCGGGAGCACCGGACGGTTCCGGTGCGGGCGCGAAGGGTTCGGGTATTCTATTCGATGCAGCTGGTCAGCAGCCGGATGTGCGACGCGGGGTCGATGCGAAGGCTTCCGGCCGCTGCGGGTACGAGCACCGTCTCGCCCGCATGGATCGGCAGCCCTTCGCCGCCGTCGGCCGCGAGCGTTCCTGAGCCTTCGACGCAGATCGCTGCGACGAACGAATCGAGCTTCGTGCAGTCGAGCGTCAGCGGCCGGTCCAGATCGCAGAGCGACGTGGTGAAGTAAGGGCATGCGACCAGCCGCGTCGCGGCGTTCGGCTGCGGGGTGTAGCGGGTGCGGTAGTCGGGCAGGACCGTGTAGTCGATGGCTTCTTTGGCCAGCTCGGTGTGCAGTTCGCGCAGCTTGCCGTCGGCGCCGCGGCGGTTGAAGTCGTAGATGCGGTAGGTGATGTCGGAGGTCTGCTGGATCTCGGCGATCAGAGAGCCCGCGCCGATGCTGTGGATGCGCCCCGCGGGCAGGAAAAAGAGGTCGCCGCGGTGGATTTCGTATTCGCGGAGCAGCTCTGTCAGGGTGCCGTCGGCGACGCTGGCGGCATAACGGTCGGGCGTAACCTGCCGGGCGAAGCCCGAGCGCAGGCGGGCTCCCTCGTCCGCGTCGATCACATACCACATCTCGGTCTTGCCCTGCGAACCGTGGCGTCTGCGGGCCAGCTCGTCGTTCGGGTGGACCTGAATCGAGAGGTCCTGCCGTGCGTCGATGAACTTGACGAGCAGCGGGAACTCCGTGCCGAACCGCTCGTAGATTTTGCGTCCGACCAGCCGTTCACGCTCTTCGGCGATGAGCTCGGGCAGCGCCGTGCCGGCCCACGGGCCGTCCGCCACGACCGATTCGCTGCCGCGCACGCCCGAGAGTTCCCAGCTCTCGCCGACGTTGTGCAGCGCCGATGCGATGCGTTTGTAAGGGATGATTTTCTCGCCGCCCCAGAGCGTCGTTTTCAGAATGGGTTCGAATTTGAGCAGATACATCGTAATCGTGTTTTTTCAGAAATCGGTATTTTCGTGTCGTTCCGTCGCTTCGCAGCCGCTTGCCCGTTTCGGCGGGAAAAGACCTGCGCTCCGCGATTTTCTCCCCGGGGCCCGGGGCCGCCGTGCGGCGAAGCCGGCTCCTTCCGACGGTTCGACGATCTCGTGTTTTGTCGATCGTTTCGCAGTATTTTCCTATCGTTGCGCGGCTGTGTCGACGGTCCCTGCGGCCCCTCGACCGTCCAGTTCGTTGAGCGCGAAGGCATAGGCGCCGGCCGCGATGGCCCGCTCGGCCCCCAGCTTCGAGACCGTTACGCCGATGCGTTTCTGCGGATCGTAGACGACCGTGCGCTCCGAGCCGTAGACCTTCAGCTCGCGCTCTTCGCCCCGTGCGAAGGCGGCGAATTCGATCTCGTCGTCCAGATCGTAGACCTTCATCCGCATCCGGTCGAGCGTGTCGCCCGCGAAGGTGCCGAGGCGGCCGCGCATCTCGTGCAGCAGTGCGGGCATGAAGTATTCGCGGGCCGCGGTGATGCCGCCGCCGATGACGATCAGCCCGTCGAAAAGCGTGGCGGCCGTGGCCATCGCATCGCCTGCCGTGCGCCCCAGCTCTTCGAAAGCCTGCCGGGCCGCCGCACGGTCGCCTGCGAGCCGGCCTTCGGCGATCTCGAAAATCTCTTTGGGTTCGAAGCGGTGCCCCGTGTCGCCCGACGCTTCGGCGTAGACCCGTTTCACGGCACGCACCGAGACGCCCTCTTCGACGATCATTCCGGAATAGCCTCCGTGGCGCAGGCACCACGTCTCGGCGCACGAGTTGTCGCCCGCGTGCAGGCGCGTCCCCTCGCTGACCAGTCCGAAGCCGAAGCCCGTGCCGAAGGTGTAGCCCAAGAGGTTGCGGTAACGCTTGGCGCTGCCGGTACGACGGAGCCGTTCGTTCACCTCGGGCAGCGCTCCGCAGAGCGCCTCCCCGTAGGCGAACAAGTCGCCGTCGTTGTTGATGAAGACCGGCAGACCGAACCGATCCTCCAGATAGGGACCCAGCGCCACGCCGTCGCGGAACGAGGGGAAGTTGGGCAGATAACCGCCGATGATCCCCCGCGGGTAGTCCGCCGGTCCGGGGAAGGCGAAGCTGATCGCTGCGGGCCGCTCGCCGAGGCGGCCGATGACGTCGGCGAATCCTTCGGTGAGGGTCGCCAGACAGCGGTCGAGGTCGTCCGCCCGGGAGGGCAGGGTGAGGGGTTGTACGATCGGTCTGCCGGCCTGCATCGCCCCGAATACGAAGTGGGTGCCTCCGGCATCGAGCGTGATGACGACGCGCGGGTCGGCGTCGCAGCCGGTTATTTTGTCGGTTCGGTTCATGCCGACAAAAATAGTTAAAAAAAGGAAATTGCGCACGTCCGTTCTGCAATCCGGCCGATCGCTCGGAGCGTTCCGGTCTTCCGGACGGATTATTTCGATCTCGGGATTCGGCGGCTTCGGTTTTCGGATCGGGTCGTTTCGGTTTTCCGGCGGAGCGGTTTTCGGGGCCGGTCGTTGCGATTTTCGGCGAAGGCCGCAGATCGGCGGCGCACCGGTCGTTCCCGTCCGGAGAAGGCTTCGCGGCTCTTGCGTCCCGATCGCCGCAGCGGGTGGTCTCGGTCCGCAGGCGGTGCGGCTTTCGCCTCCTTTTGCAGGGTGCCGCAATCTTTCCGGAACCTGCCTCTGGTCGCCGGATTTTCCGCGTCTTCGGGTGCGTTCGGGAGGTCTTCGCTCCGCAAAATCGAATTTATTTGTTTTCGCACCCGACTTTTTTTCGTATCTTTGATTCGCCTTAGATACTCCGTCCCGGCAAAAACGAATAAAATTCGGTTTTGCGCTTGGTTTTTCGTATCTTTGAGCGCAAAAGCGTATGCGTTATGGTACCATATGATATACAATCCGTGCTCCGACAACTCTCGGCGATGGCCGAAGGGTGGGCGCAGACGGGCCTGATTCCCTCCATCGAACGCGATCTGGCGCTCGAAAAACTGCGGCGGCTCTATGAGGAACTTTCGGGCGGTGCGCCCGCAGCACCCGCAGCGGCGGATGCCGTCTCCGTGTCGGCCGAAGAGCCCGTGAGCATCAATCTGGACGAGGTGCTTTCGGTCGAACTGCAGGTGTCGGAAGAGCCGGAGGCGCTGCCCGTTGCCGCCGCCGGGCAGGACGACGGGACCGTTGCGTCGGACAACTCCGAGGCGGAACGGAAGGAGACTTCGCCGGAAGCCGTCTCCGAACCGGCACGTCCGGTCGTCTCCGGCTCGGAGGTCCGGACCGAAGCAGAGGCTTCCGGACCGACTCTCGGACCGACTTCCGGACCGGCGCATGAGCCGGCGGGACGGGCGGGTTCGGGCCCCGAACCCGAAGCCCCCGGGGGCGTAACTCCCGCCATGGATTCCGGTGAGGCTTCCGAACCGGCGCATGGTCCGGAAGAACGGCAGGTTCCCGATTCTGCATCCGCTCCGGAAACCGGGTCTGCATCCGGTGCGGAAGCGATCCCTTTGCCGGACGGAAAGCCCGCGCCGGAACCTCGGCCTGCGCCGCAGCATCAGCCGTCGACGACGCAGTCCGCGAAGCCTGAGGCGGCCTCGCAGTCCGTGATCCCTTCGCTGTTCGGCCCCGAAGATCCCGAGGCGCTGCGGCGCCATCGGCAGAAACAGCGCATCCTGATGTCGCTGTACGACATGCCCGAACCGGAACCCCGCAAAAATCAGGGGCCGTCGGGCGGTCTGCGTGCGCAGAGCGGCGGCGGAGCGGATTATCCCGCGCTTCGGGCTGAGGTGTGTAGACCTGTTTCGGACGTTTCGGGATGCACCGCTGCGGAACCTCGTGAGGAGGCTTCGCATCCGAACGGGGTCCGGAACGACCCAGACACCCGTCCTTTCGGACATTCGTCGGAGGGCGCGGAGGCGGAAGCCCGGCCGGAATCGGCAGCCGTCGCGGCGGCGGCCGAAAAGATCGAAGTCCTTTCGGTCGCAGGCGGTAATCCGAATCCGGAGACGCAGTCGTCGGGCGGCGCATCGTCCGCGGGCTGCCCGGCGGCGGAGGGTGTGCAGGAGGCTCTTCGGCAAGAGACGCCGAAGGCTCCCGGGGCCGGCGCCGCCGCTCCGGAATCGGCTGCGGCCCGCTCGGACGACGCTCCGAAAGGAGCCGTACTGGGCGACGTAATCAACCGCGAGGTGCGGACGCTGGGCGACGAGCTGTCCGCGCCGGCACGCGGCCGGACTTCGGAAATAGGGTTCCGCGAGCCGGTAACGGACCTGCGCAAGGCGATCGGCATCAACGACCGGTTTCTGCTGATCCGCGACCTGTTCGGGGGCGATGCCGAAGCCTTCGAGACCGCGATCGCTGCGCTCAATGCTTTCGGCGATCTGGACGACTGCCTGATCTACATCGCCGAACACTACGCATGGAATCCCAACTCCGACGGCGCCAAACTGCTCATGGAGCTGATCGAACGCAAACTTTCCTGACACAGCGGACATGGCCAAACTCTATATCGTTCCCACGCCGATCGGCAATTTGGACGACATCACCCTTCGTGCGATCCACGTCCTCGGCGAGGCCGACCTGATCCTCGCCGAAGATACGCGCACCGCTTCGGTGCTGCTGCGGCATCTGGGGATCGAGCGTCCGTTGCGCTCGCACCACAAGTTCAACGAGCACGCCACCGTGCAGGCGGTCGCCGAGACGATCGCCGCGGGGCGCAGCGTTGCGCTGGTCTCCGATGCGGGCACGCCGGGCATTTCCGATCCGGGGTTTCTGCTGGTGCGCACCTGCCTCGAAAACGGCATCGAGGTCGAGACGCTTCCGGGGGCCACGGCCTTCGTGCCGGCGCTCGTGCAGAGCGGGCTCCCCTGCGACCGTTTCTGCTTCGAAGGTTTTCTGCCCCAGAAGAAGGGGCGGTCGAAACACCTCGCGTCGCTGGCGGACGAGGAGCGGACGATGGTCTTTTACGAGTCGCCCTACCGCGTGGTGAAGTGCCTCGAACAGTTGGCCGAAGTCTTCGGCGGGGAACGCCGCGTGGCCGTGTCGCGCGAGCTGACCAAGAAATTCGAACAGACCGTGCGCGGTTCGATCGACGAAGCGCTCGCCCATTTCCGGACGACGGAACCCAAGGGCGAATTCGTGATCGTCGTGGCGGGCAAACCCAAATCCAAACCCGTGCGGGGCGGCGAAGCGTCCGTCCGAGGGGTATATGAAGAAGAGTAAACGAAGCATGGAAAACAATTCGGATACGAAGAAAGTGAAAAATTCGTTCTCCGCGTGGTTCGAGGACCTCAAGGAGTTCATGAGCGGCCGTTTCAGTCTCGAGGAGGACAAGGCCCAGCGCGATGAAGTGGTCGCCACGGTCGAAAAGGGCGTCGTGTTCCGCGGCGTCAACCTTTGGGTACTGATCTTCGCCACGATGATCGCCTCGCTGGGGCTGAACGTCAATTCGGCCGCGGTGATCATCGGCGCCATGCTCATTTCGCCGATCATGGGTCCGATCATGGGCGTGGGGCTGTCGTTGGGCATCAACGACTTCGACCTGTTGAAAAAGTCGCTCCGCAACTTCACGCTGATGTTCATCGTGGCGATCGTCACCTCCACGGTCTATTTTTTCATCTCGCCGCTCGGCGATGCCCGGAGCGAGCTGCTGGCGCGGACCGTGCCCACGACCTACGACGTGCTGATCGCCCTCTTCGGCGGTCTGGCGGGGATCGTGGCGCAGTCGCGCCGGGATCGCACCTCGACCGTGATTCCGGGCGTGGCGATCGCCACGGCGCTCATCCCGCCTCTCTGTACGGCCGGCTACGGACTGGCCACGGGGCAGTTCCGCTATTTCCTCGGGGCGTTCTACCTCTTTTTCATCAATTCGGTGTTCATCGCGCTGGCCACCTACCTGATGGTGCGTTTTCTCAAATACGAGAAGAAAGCGTTCCTCGATCCGGTCAAGGAGCGGAACGTGCGGCGCACGATGCTGCTCATCACGCTCGTAACGTTCATCCCGAGCGTCGTCATCGGATTCCACATGGTGCGCGTTTCGCTCTTCGAAGCGACGGCCGACAAATACGTGTCGCAGGTCTTCGAGTTCCCGCATACGCGCGTGATCGAGTGCGAGAAGAGCTATGCGCAGGGCAAGAATCCCTCGCGGATCGAGGTGGTGCTGCTGGGCGAACCTCTCGCCGAAGAGATCATCGAGAATGCCCGGGCGCAGTTGATCCGCTTCGGATTGAAGGATACGGAGCTCGTGGTGCGTCAGGGTGCCGCGACGGACAAGCTCGATCTGGAGACGCTCCAGAAGAACTATGCCGATCTGCTCGACGAGAAGAACCGCCGGATCGCCGAGTTGCAGGCGCTCATGAGCCGCTATCGCGTGGTCGACGTCGGTGTGGACGGCATTTCGCAGGAGTTGGGCGTGTTGATGCCCTCGGTGGGGACGATCGCCCTCACGAAAGGCATCCGCTTCGACATGAAGGGACGTTCGCAGGATACGCTGTTGCTTTGCCTCGTAACGCCCCGCGATGCCGAGACGGCGATCGACGCCGAGACGCTCCGGCAGTGGTTGCGCGTGCGGACGAAGATCGCCGATGTCAAACTTTATATCGAGACGCCCGCCGATGAGGAGTAGCGTGAAGATGACCTTCGTCCGGCGGTTGCAGGTCGAGGTGCTGTGGGCCCTGTGCCGCGGTTTCGCGGCGCTGCCCTACTGGTTCCGCTACTATGTCGTCGAGAATATCGTTTTTTTCGTGCTCTACTACTGTCTGCGCTACCGCATGAGGGTCGTGAAGGAGAATTTGCGGAATTCGTTCCCCGAGAAGAGCCGGCTGGAACTGCTCCGCATCCGGCGCAGATTCTACCGCACGCTTTCGGAAATTTTCGTCGACACGGTGAGCCTCGCGCGGGCCCGCGCGCAGGAGATGATCCGCTTCCCCAATGCCGCCGAGCAGAGCGCCGCCACCGCAGGCCGCGACTGGATCGCCATGATGGCGCATTTCGGCTGTTGGGAATACGGTTCGTTCTGGGGCCTGTGCGATCCCACGCAGGTGATCGTGGCGGTCTACCACCCGCTGCGGAGCGCAGTGATGGAGGAGCTCTATCAGCGGCTCCGCCGCCGGCACAATACGATGACCGTGGCCATGAACGATTGCCTGCGGTTCTACCTCCGCCACCGCGAGCAGGGCATCGACGGCAAGAACATAGCGATCGGACTGATCGCCGACCAGAATCCGCCGCGGCGGCCCGACAGCCATTGGTTCCGTTTCCTCGATCAGGATACGCTCTTTTTCGACGGGGGCGAGAAACTGGCCGTCAAATGCGGACTGCCCGTCTACTTCGCCCGTGTGGACCGCATCCGCCGCGGATCTTACGAAATGACTTTCGAGCAGATTTACGACGGAACGGAACAGGTCGCCGAGTACGAAATCACGGAGCGTTACGTTCGTCGTCTGGAGGCGATGATCCGCAACCGTCCCGAGCTGTGGATGTGGTCGCACCGCCGCTGGAAGCACAAACGCTGATGTCCGCCGAAATCGTCATACTCAATTGGAACGGAGAGAAACACCTGCGGAGGTTTCTGCCGGGTGTCGTGGCCGCCGCTCCCGAGGGGGTGGGGGTTACTGTCGCCGACAACGGTTCGACGGACGGCTCGGTGGCGCTGCTCCGGCGCGAGTTCCCTGCGGTCCGCGTGGTGTCGCTCGACCGCAACTACGGCTTCGCCGAAGGGTATAACCGGGCGATCGACGAGATCGAGGCCGACTACTGCATCCTGCTCAACTCCGATGTCGAAACGCCCCGCGGCTGGCTCGAACCGATCCTGCGCGTGCTCGACGAACATCCCGACGTGGCCGCCGCAGCACCCAAGCTTCGTTCGTGCGAGCGGCGCGAGCGGTTCGAATACGCCGGTGCCGCCGGCGGTTATATCGACTTTCTGGGCTATCCGTTCTGTCGGGGCCGTATCCTGAAGTGCGTGGAGCGCGACGAGGGACAGTACGACGACGAGCGGGATGTCTTCTGGGTGAGCGGTGCGGCGTTCTGCTGCCGCCGCGACGTGTTCCGGCAGCTGGGCGGCTTCGATGCCTCGTTTTTCGCCCACATGGAGGAGATCGACCTCTGCTGGCGGATGCAGTTGGCGGGGTACAGGGTGAGGATCGTGCCGCAAAGCTGCGTCTACCACCTCGGCGGAGGTACGTTGGCGGCGGAATCCCCGGCGAAAGTGTTTTACAACCACCGGAACAATCTGGTCATGCTCTTCAAATGCGCGCCGCCCGTGCAGCGTGCGGCGGTCGCCGTGTTGCGTCCGCCGCTCGATTTCGTCGCGGCCGTCTCCTACCTCATCAAGGGACAGACCGCGAATTTCATGGCCGTGGGGCGGGCATGGCGCGACTTCCTGCGCCGGCACGACCGCCTGCCCGCGCAGCGGAGGCGGATCCGCCGCTCGCGCCGTGCCGAAGCGACCCGCACGGTCTACCGGTTTTCGATCGTGGTCCGTTATTTCTTCGGCCGCAAGCGGTTCGGCCGTCTCATGTGATTGCGCGCGCCGGACGGAATCCGCAAAACGGGACAAGTGCATGCATCCGCAAACCGCTATCTTTGCTGCGGGATGAAAAACAAACCGACGACAACGGACGATTACGAGCGACGGATCACGAGAGCCGTCGAATGGATCCGGCAGCATCTGGCCGAGAAGATCGACCTGAAGACGCTTGCCGGTATTTCGGCCTTTTCGCCCTATCACTTCCACCGGATCCTGACGGCCCGTCTCGGCGAACCCGTCGGCGAGTTCATCGTGCGGACCCGACTGGAGGCGGCTGCGCGGATGCTCCGCTACACGGAACTCAGCGTGTCGGAGATTGCGTACAGGGTGGGGTACGACGCCCCGTCGTCGCTGTCGAAAGCCTTCCGGAAGTCGTTCGGAGTATCGCCCCGAACATTCAAAACACATAAAACTCTTCCGTCTATGATCGAAAAAAAAGTGGAGCCCGAAGAGGCGCTCGGACGGCTCTCGAAGCCGAAAATCCTCGAAGTCCCCGAAAAAAACGCTGCCTATGTGCGTGCGCAGGGCAGCTACGGCTCGGTCGATTACGGCGCTTGTTTCCTCCGTCTGTGGGAATGGGTGAAGTCGCGCAAACTCTTTTCGGCGGGCATCGAACACATCGTCGTCTACCACAACGATCCTGATATTTCGGCTGCGGAGCATTTGCGCTGCGACGTGTGCCTCGTGCTGCCCAAAGGCCCTGTGCCCGAGGCCGGGATCGGCGTGAAAACCATCGGCGGCGGCCGTTATGCCGTCTTCCGGTATACGGGCCCCTATACCGGTCTGGGGCGGGCTTATCGCCGCATATGGGGCGAGTGGCTGCCGCGGAGCGGATGCACGCTTCGGGATGCGCCGTGCTTCGAGAAATACCTCAACCGGCCCGGCAGAGTGCCGCCCGAAAAACTGAAAACGGAGATTTTTCTGCCTGTGGAATGAGGGAGCCGGCCTGTGGGCCGGCTTTTCGTTTGCGGCAGCGTCGGTTGCGGTCCTGCCGGCCGGTGGGGGCTGCCGATGCTTCGGCCGCGCGGTTTTCTCAGCGCCGGGTGTGCGTATGATGGGTTTTTGTGTAAACTCGTGCTGTGAAATTTGTAAATTACGAATTCATATTTTGCCTTCGGGAAGAAAAAAATCATGAAGAATGAACATTGATCGTTTTTTGAAAACCGGAAAATCACAAAAGTGATGCTTGCCGAACGACCCGGAATCAGCAGAGAGTACTTATACCGCATGCTCGACAATCCGACGGATGCTTTTATTGCCAAACTCGCCGATGCGCTGGGGGCGCCGCGGGCGTTGCAGCAGGCGGGACCGTCCGGTCCGCCCGGGGTGTGCGCCATCGAACTGCTTCCGCTTGACAGGTGGCGGCTTCTCGAACGGATCGGGGGCTTTGTGCCCTATGGTCCGGGCCCGCGATCCGGAGGCGGGATACATACTCTACGAACGGCCATTCGGCGCGGGCTATGAGATGCGTCGTCGCAGAGCGGACGAATCCGAACCGTACTGTCTGCTGACCTTCGACGGGAACGGGAATTTTCCGCACGACCAGCTGGACGACATCATTCTGAAAGGCATCCCGAGGGATTATCCGTCCTCTTGTGTTTCCGACTACCGGATCGCGGCCGACAGCGACCTGAAAAGCGTGGAGCTGCTCCAGCAGCAGCCCCGCTGGGAGTTTACGTTCGCGTTTCACGGATCGGGTCCGCAGGAGTTGCTGATCGCGGATGTCCGCAGGGGGATTCCGCACTACTCATCCGCCGGCAGGTGCCGTTCTGTCTGACCTCTTTCGCTTCGTTCGCCGATCTCGTCGTGAGTGCGGCGGTGTTTTTCGGTTTCGAACACGAGCAGGAGGTGTGCGACCGGTTCGACCGCCGGGAGATCGTTTTCCTCTGAGCGGCGGAAAACGGATGAAACGAACGGACCGTTCCGCATGTTGCCCGTTTGCGGGAGAATACGTTTAGGCTGCGAAACAAGAGGGTGTCGGCCGGTTCGGACGTACACCCTCTCTGCGATATTTGCCCCTACGGTTCAGACGTTGTCGAAGAAACGGAGGAATTCGGTTACTTTGCCGACCATGTTCCGCGAGCCGACGTAAAGGGGCGTGCGCTCGTGCACGTCCTGCGGCTCGATGTCGAGGATGCGCTTGCCGCCGTCCGTGGCTGTGCCCCCGGCCTGTTCGACGATGAAAGCCACCGGATTGCACTCGTACTGCAAGCGCAGTTTGCCGTGGGGATGGCTGTCGGTTTCGGGATAGATGTAGATGCCGCCCTTGAGCATGTTGCGGTGGAAATCGGCCACCAGCGATCCGATGTAGCGCGAGGTGTAGGGACGGCCGTGCCGCGTGTCCTTTTCCTGACAATATTTGATGTACTTTTTCACTCCCACGGGGAACTTCTCGTAGTTGCCCTCGTTGATCGAATAGATCTTGCCGCTGACCGGGATCTTCACATCCGCATGCGAAAGGCAGAACTCGCCGATCGAGGGGTCGAGCGTGAAGCCGTTGACGCCGTTGCCCGACGTATAGACCAGCATCGTCGACGAACCGTAGATTACGTATCCCGCAGCCAGCAGCGCCGAGCCGGGTTGCAGAAAGTCCGTTTTTTCCGCCGGGCTGCCTTCGGGCGAAAGCCGCTTGTAGATCGAGAAGATGGTGCCGACCGAGACATTCACGTCGATGTTCGACGAACCGTCGAGCGGGTCCATGCAGACGATATAGCGGGCGTTCTTGCAGAGACCTTCGTTGAAAATGACGATGTCCTCGTTCTCCTCGGAAGCCACGCCGCAGCACTCGCCGCTGGCTTTCAGCTCTTCGAGAAAGGTTTCGTTGGCATAAACGTCGAGCTTCTGCTGCTCCTCGCCCTGCACGTTTTCCGAGCCGGCCTGTCCCAGAATGTCCACCAGTCCGGCCTTGTTGACTTCGCGGTTGACTTTCTTGGCCGCGATGCCGATGTGGTGCAGCAGCCGCGAGAATCCCCCGGTCGCACTCGGGAACTCGGCTTGCTGTTCGATGATGAATTGGTTTAATGTCGTAACCTTATTCATAAAAATTTATTTCTGTTCGTTATTAAATACAAATTTAAGATAATAAAATTAAATAATCCAAAGAAAATGATCGAAAAATTGATTAAATGAGGCGGTCGAACATGGGGAATTTGTATTTTTACCGAACATTCGAAGACGGCGTTCGCCGGTTTCGACGCCGGCGCACGTTTCGTGCGCGGTCCGTCGCCGCGCCGATCCCCGTATTCCGCGTCGTCGGTCCGGCGGGAGTCCGGCCGGAGGGAACGGTTTCGCGCCGAACGGATTTTCCGCTGCGGCGTCAGCGGCGGTTTCGGTAGCGGCGGTCGGAGCGACGGCGATGAACCGTGTACTGCGTGGTGCGGCGGAAAACCGCCTGCGTCGCCGAAGCGTTGCCGCCTATTCGCTCCTCTGCCCGCACGTTCCGGCCGGATGAAAGGGGCGGCTGGCCGGATCGTATCGGTTCGTGCGGGGCGGGACTGTGCATCCGCTCTTTCCGCAAGCCGTTTCCGCCGGGCGAAACGGATCGGCACGGGGCACTGCGGCGGCATTCGTGAGGTCGGTATCGTGCAAGCCGTTTTCGCCGAACGAAGCAGGCCGGCTCCGAGAGCCGGCCTGCTGCTGTGCTGCAATTTGGATAAATCGACTGTCTACTTATTGATCTTGGCCCACGAATCCTTGAGCGTAACCGTCCGGTTGAAGACGAGATGCTCCGGCGTGGAATCGGTGTCGGGGCAGAAGTAGCCTACGCGCTCGAATTGCACAGCCTGTCCCACGGGAATGTTTCGCAGCGAAGGTTCGAGATAACCCGTGATGCGGACCATCGACTCGGGGTTGAGGTTGTCTTCCCACGTCCGGCCCTCGTCCGCGTCGTCGGGATTCTCTTTCGTGAAGAGCGGGTTGAACAGCCGCACCTCGGCTTCCACCGCATCGGGGACCGACACCCAGTGGATCACGCCCTTCACGCGGCGTCCGTCGCTCGACGAACCGCCGCCCGACATCGGGTCGTGGGTGCAGCGCAGTTCGATGATGTTGCCCTCGGCGTCCTTCACCACCTGCTCGCATCGGATGAGGTAGGAGTAGCGCAGGCGCACCTCGCCGCCCGGCTGGAGACGGAAAAATTTCTTGGGCGGATTCTCCATGAAATCGTCGCGTTCGATGTAGATCGTGCGCGAGAAGGGCACCTGTCGCGTGCCGGCCGATTCGTCTTCGGGGTTGTTGATCGCCGTGAACATCTCGGTCTTACCCTCGTCGTAGTCGGTGATGACCACCTTGAGCGGGTTGAGCACGGCCATGCGGCGCTCGGCCACCCGGTTGAGGTCTTCGCGCACGCAGTATTCGAGTTTGGCGAGGTCGATCACGTTGTCGCGCTTGGCGACGCCCACCATCTCGGCGAAGTTGCGCACCGAGGCGGGCGTGTAACCCTTGCGGCGCAGGGCGCAGATGGTCGGCATGCGCGGATCGTCCCAGCCCATCACGGCTCCCTCCTGCACGAGTTTGAGCAGCTTGCGCTTGGACATCATCGTGTAGGTGAGGTTGAGCCGCGCGAATTCGTACTGATGCGACGGGTAGATGCCCAGCGCCTCGATGAACCAGTCGTAAAGCGGACGGTGCACGTCGAATTCGAGCGTGCAGATCGAGTGGGTGATCCGTTCGATCGAGTCGCACTGGCCGTGGGCGTAGTCGTACATCGGATAGATGCACCACTTGTTGCCCGTGCGGTGGTGTTCGGCGTGGAGGATGCGGTACATGATCGGGTCGCGGAAGAGCATGTTGGGATGCGCCATGTCGATCTTGGCGCGCAGCACCTTTTCGCCGTCGGCGAACTCGCCTTCGCGCATCCGCCGGAACAGGTCGAGGTTCTCCTCCACCGAACGGTTGCGCCACGGCGACGGCGTGCCTGCGACGGAGACCGTGCCGCGGTTCGCGCGGATCTCTTCCTGCGTCTGATCGTCCACGTAGGCCAATCCCTTGCGGATCAGTTCGAGGGCCCACTCGTAGAGCTGATCGAAGTAGTCCGAGGCGTAGCGCTCCTCGGCCCATTGGAACCCCAGCCATTGAATGTCGCGTTTGATCGAGTCGACGTACTCCACGTCCTCCTTCACGGGATTCGTATCGTCGAAGCGGAGGTTGCATTTGCCGCCGTATTTTCGGGCCAGTCCGAAGTTGATGCAGATACTCTTGGCGTGGCCTATGTGGAGGTAGCCGTTGGGTTCGGGCGGGAAACGGGTCTGTACGCGCGTTTCGCCCTCGGCGATGGATTTTTCGATGATCTCTTCGAGGAAATTGAGCGACTTCTCTTTGGTTTCGTCTGCCATGGTGCGGGGAGTGTTATTATATATAGTGTACAAAGGTAACGTTTTTGCGGGCTATTTCGCCTGTCGCCCGAAGATTTTTTCCAGCTTCACGCTCAGTGTGAGCACCTGCTGCGTGCCCAGCCCCACGCCGTCGTAGTGGAAGAGGATGCCGGCGCGGATGTCCAGCGTGCCGCCGAAGAAGCTGTTTCCGTAGCTCAGGTCGGTACGGTTGTAGATGTGGTCGCGCGTGCCGAAAAAGGCGCAACCCGAGTAGAGCGCGCCGCCGTAGCGGTCGTAGAAAGGCATCTGGTTTTCGCCCGCATAGAGCATGTTGCCCAGCGAGAGACCCCAGCGGCTGAACCGGATGTCGAGCACGCCGCCTTTCGGGGCTTCCCAGCCGCCTTCGGCGATGCGGTCGCGCTGGAGGCTTTGCAGATAGCCCAGCCGGATGTCGAAGTCGAAGAAGGCGCTGAAACGGAGACCGGCGTAGGGGTTGACGAGGATGTGGTCGACGATCCCCTCGTCCGCAGCCGGCGCGGAGGTCTTGGCGAAGTGGAGCACCGAGAGCGCATAGCCGCCGTAGAAGCGGTGACCGTGCAATTCGCCGGCCGAGAGGAGGCGGAAGCGTTCGCGCCGTTCGGCGGACTGCATGCCCTCCCAGTCGATGGCCAATTCGACGAAGCCCCCCCCCTCGCTGCGGTATTGGCCCATCACGCCTTGCAGGCGGTTGTTGTAGAACGCATAGGCGCGGTCGAAAAAGGCTTCGCCGTAGTCTCCGCGCAGCTTCGTGCGCGAGAAGATGCCTGCGGCGGCCAGTACCCGCGGCGTTTCGTATTGATACCAGATCTGCGGCTTGGCTTCGGTGAGAAACGTCGAACCGTCTCCGAAGTCCTGCATGAGGTCCACGGCCGCCATGAGGCGGTTGCACTCCGCCCAGCGCAGACCGGCCTCGGGCGTGAGACGGGCGGCGAAGAAGGTCTTCGAGCCGTCGAAGCCCATGCCCGAATATTCGCGGTTGTCGAAGAAGGTCCGGAAACCGATGCCTGCGATCCACTCCTGTGCGGAGGCGGTCGCGGCGCCGAGTGCGGCGAGGCAGGCGAGCGTGCAGGTGCGCAATGACATAGGGCGTTACGTGTGCGTTGGTGAATTAGCGGCCTCAAAATTAGGGATAATTCTCCGAAATAACTACTTTTGACCCCGAAATATCGGAACGGACTATGCGTAAGATCACGAACGAAGAGTTGGGGCGTCCCACGCCCGAGGAGTTCGCCCGCATGGAGCGCATGCCTCTGACGGTGGTGCTCGACAACGTGCGGTCGGCGCAGAACGTCGGCGCCTTTTTCCGCACGGGCGACGCCTTCGCCGTCGAGCGGATCTGTCTGTGCGGGATCACCCCCGCGCCGCCGGCGCGCGAGATCCACAAGACGGCGCTCGGCGCCGAGCTGACGGTGGCGTGGTGCCGCGAGCGGAGCGCCGCCGAATGCGTCCGCCGTCTCAGCGGGGAGGGGTGCTGCGTGCTGGCCGTCGAGCAGGTCGAGGGGGCCGTCCGGCTCGACGCATTCCGCGCCGAACCCGGGCGGCGTTATGCGCTCGTCTTCGGCAACGAGGTCGAGGGTGTGGCGCAGGAGGTCGTGGACCTCTGCGACGGCGCCGTGGAGATCCCGCAGGCCGGTACGAAACACTCGCTCAACGTTTCGGTCTCGGCCGGAGTCGTTTTGTGGGATTTCTTTTGCCGAATCGGACCGAAACGCTAACTTTGCCGCATTCGAAACCTCAAAAACGAAACGATTATGTCTGTTGAAAGCACGGTGCGGGCCGTTACGACCTACCGCCTGACGGAGATGAAACAGCGGGGCGAGAAGATCGCCATGCTCACCTCCTACGACTATTCGATGGCCCGTATCGTCGACGCCGCCGGCGTGGACGTGATCCTCGTGGGCGATTCGGCCGCCAACGTCATGGCCGGCTACGAAACCACGGTGCCCATCACGCTCGATATGATGATCTACCATGCCCGCTCGGTGGTGCGCGCCGTGGAGCGTGCGCTGGTGGTGGTCGACCTGCCGTTCGGGACCTATCAGGGCAACTCGAAGGTGGCGCTCGACTCGGCCGTGCGGATCATGAAGGAGACCGAGGCCGATGCCGTGAAGATGGAGGGCGGCGAGGAGATTCTCGAATCCGTGCAGCGCATCCTCTCGGCCGGCATCCCCGTCATGGGCCATCTGGGGCTGACGCCGCAGTCGATCCACAAGTTCGGCACCTACGCCGTGCGTGCGCGCGAAGAGGCCGAGGCGGCCAAGCTCGTGCGCGATGCGCGTCTGCTGAGCGAAACGGGGTGCTTCGGCATCGTGCTGGAGAAGATACCGGCGTCGCTCGCCGCGCAGGTTACGCGCGAGATACCGGTCCCGACGATCGGCATCGGCGCCGGCGGCGGATGCGACGGGCAGGTGCTCGTGATCCACGACATGCTGGGCATCAACAAGGGCTTCTCGCCCCGCTTTCTGCGCCGCTATGCCGATCTGCACGCGGTGATGACCGATGCCGTAACCCGCTACGTGGGCGACGTCAAGACGGGCGGTTTTCCCGGCGAACAGGAGCAGTATTGAGAGTGGGGCGGGCCGCGCAGGCCGCGATCCCGTCTTTCGATGCCGGGGATGGGCGCAGCATTTTTCTTTTCGACCCTTTTGTCCTGCCGAAACGTATCCGAAACGGCCGAATACCGGAAAAAACGGGGCCGCCGGCCCAACGCCCGAGACGGGCGACAGCGTGGGGCCGAAGGCGGGCGGGCTGCGGACAGCTCGCTGCTCGCCGGGGCGTCGCCATACCCTTGTCCCGCTGCGCGAGCGGCTCGGGTCTCAGGGCCGTGAACCGATCCCGTTACCTATCGGTTCCCGGTCCGAAGGGTTTCGCGGCGTCTTTTCCGACGTCCGGAGGGAAGAGGGTTGTGCGGAATGACAGTTCGCTGCGCCCGGGTCCCTGCTCCTTGCGCGGAAATGAGAGTTTGGGGTTTTCGCGTTTGTGCTGCGGGGCGTCGGGCGGGGACCCTTCGGCACTGAAAGGTCCCGGAAAAATTTTCGTCGTCTCGTCCGAACCGCTTTGGCGATGTCGCCGGTTCGCCGCCCTCCGTCTGCGGCGGATCGTATTTCGTTCCGAAAGATCGTGCTCGTCCTGCCGCCGGCGCTTCGGTCTGGCGGACGATGCGTCGTCTCCGGGCCGTGCATTTCAACCGCCCGTGCCGGACGGCGAATGCCTCCGGACCGGGCGGAACGGGCTTCGGCGTCGTGCGAAGGTCGTGCGTAAGGGGGCTGAGCGCTCAGGCGCAGTCCCGCCGGCGGAGCAGCCGGAGATAGGTCAGCAGGACGACGTTCATCGCCAGCGCGTAGATGATGGCCGGAATGGCCATTTCGCCGCTGCCGTAGAGGAAAGGCGAGGTGGCTATTGCGATCGCCTGTGCGGCGTTCTGCATGCCGACTTCGATCACGATCGTGCGGCGCACGGCACGGCCGAGCCGGAACATGCGTGCCAGTACTCCGCCCGCGGACATGGCCGTGAGAAGCAGCACGACAGTCGCTCCTCCCAGCAGCCCGAGGTTCCGGAGGATCGTGCGGGCGTACTGGAGGAAAAAGACGGCGGCGAGCAGCATGAGTGCCGGAAAGGCGAATCGTTTGAGCAGCGCGGCGCAGCGTGCTGCCGCGGCGGGTCTGAGGTGGCGGAAGAGAGCGCCGGCAGCCATCGGCAGAAACAGCAGCACGATGTTCTGCACGAGCAGTTTGCCTGCCGGCAGGTCGATCGCCAGATCGGTGTGCAGCGAGACGAATCGCGCCGCGAACTCCATGACGACGGGGATCGTGAAGAGCGTGATGACGCTGCTCAGCGCCGTGAGCGTAACGGAGAGAGCCACGTCGCCTTTGGCCAGCAGCGAGAAGACGTTGGACGAGCTGCCGCCCGGACAGCAGGCCACGAGCACCAGCCCCAGAAAGAAGTGGGGCGGCAGACGGAACACCGAGGCTATGCCGAAAGCGAGCAGCGGCAGCAGCACGAGTTGGCCTGCGAGGCCGACCGCCACGGCGGCGGGGCGGTGCAGAACGCGGGCGAATGCCTCGCGGTCGAGTTCGATGCCCAGTTGGAACATCAGTACGAGGAGAATGGGCAGTACGATCCAGATCGTGTTCATCGTAGGTTTCGAGTTGTCTGTTTTTGACTTATGTCGTTCGTTCTATTGAATGTGCCGAAAATTCCGGTCGCGGTCTCAGTTTCGGACAGTTCGTTTTTCGCCTCGTCGAAGTCCATGGGGAGTGCCTCTCCGCGTGCGATTCGACGAAAATGGGTCGTATGATCTTCGTCGTCCTCCGGATTGCGGCTCTTTAGGGATCATGGCCGATGCGGCGATACGGCGGTGCAAAGATAATCGTTTTGCGTCCGATCCGGCTGCATAAAGGGCGGATCGGGCGCAAGTCGGGGCGGAAGAGGATGCCGTACCGGAATTTTTTTTGACAACATCGGTCCCGTTTGTCGGCAGTTCGGAAAAAAATGCTTACTTTTGCAGGCAACAAAAATCCGCGTTCATTATGTCATTTATCAATGAAAGGGTGCAGCCCGAAGGACTTACGTTCGACGACGTGCTGCTCGTGCCCGCCTATTCGGAAGTGTTGCCGCGCGAAGTCTCCGTCGAGACGCATTTTTCGCGCAATATCCCGCTCAACATCCCCGTCGTGTCCGCGGCCATGGACACCGTTACCGAGGCGCCGCTGGCGATCGCGCTGGCCCGCGAAGGGGGGATCGGCGTGATCCACAAGAATATGACGATCGCCGAACAGGCCGCTCATGTCCGCCGAGTGAAGCGTGCCGAGAACGGCATGATCTACGATCCGATCACCATCTCGAAAGAGCACACCGTGGGCGACGCCCTGCACCTGATGCAGGAGAACCGGATCGGCGGCATTCCCGTGGTGGACGGGCGCAACCGGCTGATCGGCATCGTTACGAACCGCGACCTGCGCTTCCAGCGCGACATGGGCCGCCGCATCGAGGACGTGATGACCAAGGAGGGGCTCGTTACGACCCACAGCTCCGAGCTGGAGCATGCCGCCGGCGTGCTGCTCGCCAACAAGATCGAGAAGCTCCCCGTGGTGGACGACGACGGACGGCTGGTGGGGTTGATTACCTATAAGGACATAACGAAGGTGCAGGATCATCCCAATGCCTGCAAGGACGCCAAGGGCCGTCTGCGCGTGGCGGCCGGCATCGGCATCACGCCCGATGCGATGGACCGCGTGCGGGCGCTGGTCGAGGAGGACGTGGACGCCGTGGTGCTCGACTCGGCGCACGGACATTCGGCCAACATCGCCGCGAAGCTCCGCGAGATCAAGGCGGCGTTCCCGGGTCTCGACGTGGTGGCGGGAAACATCGCCACGGCCGAAGCCGCGAAGTTCCTCATCGAAGCGGGCGCCGACGGCGTGAAGGTCGGCATAGGCCCGGGGTCGATCTGCACCACGCGCATCATCGCCGGCGTCGGCGTGCCGCAGCTGTCGGCCATCTACGCCGCGGCCTCCGAGGCGAAGAAGGCCGGCGTGCCGGTGATCGCCGACGGCGGACTGCGCTACTCGGGCGACATCGTGAAGGCGCTGGCCGCGGGCGGCGACTGCGTGATGATCGGTTCGATGTTCGCCGGCACCGAAGAGGCTCCGGGCGAGACGATCATCTACAACGGCCGCAAGTTCAAGTCCTACCGCGGCATGGGGTCGATCGACGCCATGAAGGCCGGCTCGGCCGACCGCTACTTCCAGAAAGGTTGCGAGGGCAACATCAACAAGCTCGTACCCGAGGGGATCGTGGCTCGCGTGCCCTACAAGGGGACGCTGAGCGAGACGGTCTACCAGCTCATCGGCGGCATCCGCGCCGGCATGGGCTATTGCGGCGCGCCCGACATCGCGGCCTTGCAGCGGGCGAAGTTCATCCGCATCACCGCATCGGGCATGAACGAGAGCCATCCGCACGACGTGGCCATCACGCGCGAGGCCCCCAACTACAGCAGCGAGCGCTGATGCATCGGAGGCTGCGACGAACTGCCGAGCTGCCGACCCTGCGGAGGCAACGTCGAACTCGCCGCGCGCAGATTTCCGTACAGGGCCGGACCGGACTGAACTCGGGACCGGGATTTCCGGTGCACGCGGACGCATGGAGTCGCCGGTCGAAAACAAGATACTGAATATAACAGATATGGAAAAAATCCTGATTCTCGACTTCGGTTCGCAGTACACGCAGCTCATCGCGCGGCGTGTGCGCGAGCTGAACGTCTATTGCGAGATCCACCCCTTCGACAAGATACCGGCCATAGACGCTTCGGTGCGGGGGGTGATCCTCTCGGGCAGTCCCTATTCGGTGCGGGACGAGCATGCCCCCGATCCCGATCTGTCGGCCATCAAGGGGCGGCTTCCGCTGCTGGGCGTCTGCTACGGCGCACAATACCTCGCCCACGCTTTCGGCGGCGAGGTGAACCCTGCGCCGAGCCGCGAGTACGGCCGTGCGATGCTGACGGTGGGCGATGCGCAGGACCCGCTGATGCATGGCCTGCCCCGCACCACGCAGGTATGGATGTCGCACGGGGATACGATCACCTCCGTGCCGGCTTCCTACCGGCTCATCGCCGGAACGGAGGATGTCCGCGTGGCCGCCTTCCGCGTGGAGGGCGAGCGGACGTGGGGCATCCAGTTCCATCCCGAGGTCTACCACTCGACCGACGGCACGCAGCTGCTCCGGAACTTCGTGGTCGGCATCTGCGGATGCGCGCAGACGTGGACGCCGGAGAGCTTCGTCGAAGCGACCGTGCGCGATCTGCGCGCGAAGCTGGGCGACGACCGGGTGGTGCTGGGCCTTTCGGGCGGCGTGGACTCCACGGTGGCCGCCGTGCTGCTCCACAAGGCCGTCGGCCGGAATCTCTATTGTATTTTCGTCGATTCGGGTCTGCTGCGCAAGGGCGAGTTCGACGAGGTGCTCGAATCCTATAAGGATATGGGGCTCAACGTCAAGGGTGTCAAAGCGGGTGCGAAGTTCCTCGGCGACCTCGCGGGCGTGAGCGACCCGGAGCGCAAGCGCAAGATCATCGGCCGCGACTTCGTGGAGGTCTTCAACGACGAGGCGCAGCGGATCGAGCACGTGCGCTGGCTGGGGCAGGGGACGATCTATCCCGACGTGATCGAGTCGTGCTCGGTGAACGGCCCCTCGGCCACGATCAAGTCGCACCACAACGTCGGCGGTCTGCCCGAGAAGATGCACCTCGGGATCGTCGAGCCGCTGCGGCTGCTCTTCAAGGACGAGGTGCGCCGCGTGGGTCGTTCGCTCGGCATCTCCGAACGGCTGATCGGACGCCATCCCTTCCCGGGGCCGGGTCTCGCGATCCGCATCCTCGGAGAGATCACGCCCGAGAAGGTCGAAATCCTGCAGAATGTGGACAAGATCTACATCGACGCGCTGCGTGCTGCGGGACTTTACGACAAGGTCTGGCAGGCCGGAGCGATCCTGCTGCCCGTGCGGAGCGTGGGCGTGATGGGCGACGAGCGGACCTACGAGAGCTGCGTGGCGCTGCGTGCCGTCGCTTCGACCGACGGCATGACGGCCGATTGGGTGCATCTGCCCTACGAGTTTCTCTCCGACGTGTCGAACGAGATCATCAACAAGGTGCGCGGCGTGAACCGCGTCGTCTACGACATCTCCTCGAAACCGCCCGCAACGATCGAGTGGGAGTAGCCGAAGCGCCGCATCGTGGCGGTGTTCGAACAGGGATTCGCGTTCGTGCGCGGGTCCCTGTTTTTTTTGCACGGACGATCTCGCCCCTGCCTTCATTGCGGCTTCGTCGTCTCTGTCGCCTCGGACATGTATGCCCGTCGCCTCCTTGTCCTCCCCGGTGCTTAGGGGCGCGGTCTGTCTCCGCACGGCCGAACCGTTCGCAGCGTTGCATGCCGTGCAGGCGTTGAATCCTGCCGGTCGTCCTATCGTCGAACGTTTGATAGGCGTCGCAGCCTGCAAGTGGCTGCGCGAAGCGCGAGGGCGGAGAACCCGCCCGATGAAGAAGGGGTGTCCGTATCGTCCGGACGACCCCGTTGCGCATGCGTGGGACGGATCCGGACCTGCTTTCGCGGTTTTCGGCAATACCCGAAACCTCGAAAAACATCCCTGCGGATCGCCGCGGGGCGGTTTGTCATGGAGGTGCAACCGAGAGGTCTTGCGATCGTAACGGAGCCTTTACGGGCGTGAAACAGTCGGCGGGTACTTTTGCGGCGTAAACAAACAGTGATACGACGTGAAGAGAATTTTACCTAAGACCCGATTCATCCGATCCGTCTTGACGACGGTCCTGCTGTGCGCCGCTCAGACGCTCGCCGCTCAGATGCTTCCCGCCCGGACATCCATCGTGGGCACAGTAACCGACGCCGCCACGGGACAGCCCGTCGTCGGAGCGACGATCCTCGTCTCGGGCACGACCCAAGGCACCGCCAGCGGCCCCGACGGCAGCTATGCGCTGCGCGGTCTGGCGACCGGGAGCTATACGCTCGACGTCTCGATGATCGCTTACGAACCGCAGCGGATCGAAGTCGTCGGGGCCGCCGCCGGCGAGGTGCGGATCGACATCGCACTCCGGGAACAGAGCGAACAGATCGGCGATGTGGTGGTAACGGCCGTGCGCCGCACGGGTTCCGAGGTGGCCGTGAACCGCGACGTGCGCGAGGCCATGACGGTCATGAGCGGCGTTTCGGGTCAGACGATCCGCAAAACGCAGGACCGCGACGCGGGAGAGGTCGTGCGCCGCATCCCGGGCATCTCGCTCGTCGACGACAAGTTCATCATCGCCCGCGGGCTCTCGCAGCGTTATAACAACGTGTGGGTGAACGGCGCGGCCGTCCCCAGCTCCGAGGCCGATTCGCGTGCCTTTTCGTTCGACATCATCCCTGCGGGGCAGATCGAGAACATCATGATCCTCAAGTCTCCCGCGCCGGAAGTCCCCGCCGATTTCTCGGGCGGCTTCATCCGTATCGCCACGAAAGACATGCCCGCCGACGAAACGGTGTCGCTGAGCTACTCCACAGGCGTCAATACGGCCACGCATTTCCGGGGCTTTCTCTACAACCGCGGCACCGCCGCCGACATCGTCGGCTTCGGCAGCGGCAGCCGCATGATGCGGGGCGGTATGACGGGCCGTTTCGACAACGGCGACGCCGCCGTCGTGAACTATATGACCCGCCACGGTTTCCGCAACGACTGGCGCGTCCGCCGGCGGAGCGCCGTCCCCGACCAGCGCTTCACGGCGTCGTTCGGCCGTGCGTGGAACCTGCGCGAGGGCGAACGGTTCGCACTCACGGGGGCGTTGAATTACAGCTACACCGAGCGCACCTGCACCGATATGGAGAATTCGCGCTTCGGCATCTACAACAAGAAGGAGGACAAACCCGAATACCTCTACAAATATACCGACGACCAGTACCGCACCGACGTGAAGGTGGGCGCCATGCTCAACTTGGCCTACGTGCGGCGTTCGAGCCGCTACTATTTTCGCAACCTCTTCAACCGGATCGGACAGAACCGCTACACCTTCCGCGAGGGGTGGCAGAACATCTCGTCGCTCTACAATCAGGAGAAATCCGAATACTACTACTCGGGCCGCAGCTCCTACAACGGACAGTTCGCCGGCGTGCACGATCTGGGCCGCGGACGGCTCGACTGGAACGCCGGCTACGCCTATGCCGACCGGCAGCTGCCCGACCGCCGGATCATCAATCGCCAGCAGAACGACATCTACGGCGACCCCCGCTACGGTCAGATGCAGATCGACCAGAACCAGATGCAGCGCGACTTCACCCGATTGGCCGAGCACATCGTTTCGGCGGCCGTGAACTACGAGCACACCTTCCGCGAAGGCCGTCCCTTCGCCCCGAAGCTCCGCGCGGGCCTCTACGGCGAATACCGCACCCGCTCGTACCGCGCCCGTTCGTTCTACTACCGCTTCGACCCGTCGAATCTGCCGGACGACTTCGCCTACGGCGATCCCGTAACGCAAATCCTCACGCCCGGGAATTTCGGCGCCGACAAACTCTACCTCTACGACGACAGCGACAACCGCAACAGCTACGAGGGCGGCAACGTGCTGTCCGCGGCTTATGCCGCCGTCAGTCTGCCGCTGGGCCGTCTGAACGTCTATGCCGGCGTGCGGTTCGAACACAGCGACATGACTCTGACGAGCTACACACGCACCGACGCATGGACCTCGAAAGACCGCAGCTACACCTACGACGACTTTTTCCCCTCGGTGAACGCCACGCTCTCTCTGGCCGAGAATCACCTCCTGCGCGGCGCCTACGGCATGTCGACCAACCGTCCCGAGTTCCGCGAGGTGTCGGCTTCGACCTTCTACGATTTCGACCTCTTCTCGATGATCATGGGCAATCCCGATCTCACGGCCGCTTATGTCCACAACGCCGACCTGCGCTACGAGTGGTATCCGTCGGCCGGCGAGTGCATCTCGCTCTCGGTTTTCTACAAACACTTCCGCCACCCGATCGAAACCACGATCCGCGATGCGGGCGGCAGTTACACCTACACCTTCGAAAACGCCGACCGGGCCCGTGCCTACGGCGTGGAGCTCGATGTGCGCAAGAACTTAGACTTCATGGGGATGCCCTGCGTCTCTCTGTCGCTCAACGTCTCGCTCATCGAGAGCCGGGTGTTTTTCGACTCTTCGTCGATGGAGCACGACCGCCCGATGCAGGGACAGTCGCCCTACATCGTCAACTGCGGACTTTTCTATCAGCCGCAGCGGGCGGGGCTGACCGTAGGCGTGCTCTACAACCGCATAGGCAAACGCATCATCGGCATCGGCCGCACGGATCTCTCGTCGGGCGGCAGCGTGGACAACGACATTCCCGACATGTACGAGATGCCGCGCAACGCCCTCGATTTCGTGCTCGCCAAACGGCTGGGCAAACGCTGGGAGCTGCGGCTGAGCGCCAAGGACCTCATCTGCGACCGGGTGGAGCTGTGCCAGTTCCCCCAGTTCACGGACGACGGCGGCACGCTCCACGAACGCAAGGAAGTAACCAAAACGTACGATCCGGGCCGCAGTTTCACGATCGGCGCTTCGGTGAAATTCTGAACATGCATCCGCAAGAAGGCTCCGCATGCCGGCCGACGCCGGCGGCACGACGGACACGAACTTCAGGACGAAGTCCGGCCCGCTGCCGAGGAGCGGCGACGAACTGCCGGCATCGCGCCGCGATGTCGCCGGCGGACCGTAAACCGGTTGCACGAGGGGATTGCGGGATGGAGAGAAATTGAACGACATGACCTTTTTATCCAATAAAAAAAAGTATGAAAAAGTTTTTTTATGCAGCCCTTTTGGCTGCTGCGGCCCTTGCGACGGCGGCCTGCGACGATGACAACAACGAAGGCGGCGGCGCCGTGCGGCTCGCCAAACCCGTGCTCTCCTCGGCCGATGTAAGCGAAGAGGCGTTTACGGTGCGGTGGAATGCCGTGGACAATGCGGATTCCTATTCCTATGCGGTCAACGGCGGTAAGGCCGAAAAGACCTCTTCGACCTCGGTTACGGTCGAAGCCGACGAAGGCGTCGCGACTTATGAGGTCGCCGTTACGGCCCTTTCGGCCGATCCGGCGAAGTGGCTCGATTCCGAGACCGCCACGATCCGCGTTTCGCTCGGCGGCGGCCAACCCGGGACGGACAACCTCGACGACATCCTCTTCGAGAACCGCACCCAGATCGGCAACGGCGATCAGGAGTTCGAGATCCGGGGCGACTACACGCTCCCGAAGGGCACTTACCTGCTCAAGGGATGGGTCTACATCTGCGACGGCGCGACGCTGACCATCGAACCCGGCACCGTCATCAAGGGCGACAAGGGCACCAAGGCGGCTCTCATAGCCGAGCGGGGCGGACGTCTCGTGGCGCAGGGCACGGCTGCGGAGCCGATCGTCTTCACCTCGGCGCAGCCTGCGGGCGAGCGCCGGCCGGGCGACTGGGGCGGCATCATCCTCTGCGGCCGCGCCCGCAACAACCAGACCGAGATGACCATCGAGGGCGGACCGCGTTCCAAGCACGGCGGCGACGACGATGCCGACGATTCGGGCGTGCTGAGCTACGTGCGCTGCGAGTTCGCAGGTTATCCCTTCCAGACCGATATGGAGATCAACGGCATCACGTTCGGTTCGGTGGGCTCGGGGACCAAGCTCGACCACATTCAGGTCTCCTACTCGAACGACGACTCCTACGAGTGGTTCGGCGGCACGGCGAACGCCGAGTATCTTGTGGCCTACCACGGTTGGGACGACGACTTCGACACCGACAACGGCTTCTCGGGCAAGGTGCAGTTCTGTCTGGCCGTCCGCAATCCCAAATTGGCCGACCAGTCCGTCTCGAACGGTTTCGAGAGCGACAACTGCTCGACGGGCGCCGACATGCAGCCCTTCACCTCGTGCGTCTTCTCCAACGTAACGTTCGTCGGTCCGATCGGACAGGATCCCGCGTTCGCCAACACGACCCAATACATCGACGGCGGAGCGCTCAATCCGGCCAACGGATCGAAGCTCGGCCAGTTTCAGGCGGCCATGCAGATCCGTCGCAATTCCCGCCTATCGTGCTTCAACTCGGTGGCCATGGGCTATCCCGTAGGATTGATCGTGGAAAACGACAAGGGCTCCGACACGCAGGCGGCGGCCTCCGACGGCAATCTGAAGATCGCCAACGTCTTCTTCGCGCAGATGACCGTGCTGGGCAGCGATAAGAACAAGAATTTTCAGGATGCTTTCACCGACGACTCGGGCGAGCCCGATCCGTCGCGCGCCTCGTTTTCTTCGACATATTTCAAGAGCATCGCGTCGAACAGATACTTCGAGACGATCGACGCCCTGATGCTCGCGCAGCCCAACAGTCTGGCCGCCGGTGCCGACTATCGTCCGCTGGCCGGCAGCCCGCTGCTCGGCGCCGCATCGTTCGACGATGCGATGGTCGCCTCGGGATTCGAAAAAGTGAATTACATCGGCGCTTTTGCCGAGGGCGACGACTGGCTCGACGGCTGGACCGAGTTCGACCCCCAGAACAAGACCTATTGATCCGTTCGCGGGACAGGATTTGCAAAGGGGCCGTCTAATAGGTTTTAGACGCCCCTTTTTTATTCGTCCTGCTGTCGGGAACTTTTCCGAATACGCAATTCTCGGAGGGTAAAAAGACTTGTTGGACAGCTCCTCTTTTTTCGGCATATCCGCAAACCGTTTCCGGTCCCGAGGTCCGTTGTCCCGGCGGTGCGGTTCGGGCATTTTGACCGCTGGGGCGCTTCGAACTTCGTGTCTCCTGTTTCTGAATTTCGGTTCCCTCGCTCCCGTCCCTCTCGGCGCGCTTCGCCGCAGATGTGTCTGCCTGTGCCGAACCGGATTTTTCCGCCTGCGCCGCGCCTGCGAGCGGTGCGTTTGTCTGCCGGCCTCTCCTGCGCCGATCCTGCCGCACCGCTTCTCGTGCCGTACCCGCATGGGTCGGGCCTGCGTGTTCGGTCTCCGCCCGTACCGATTCTTTCCGTTCCGTATCTGCGTGCGCCGGAGCGGGTACGCGACCGCGGCACGGGGCAGCGGCGAACGGGCGATGGACGGCCCGGGCGACGACGCCGGCGGGCGGGGAAAGCAGTCGGGGAGGCTGAATGCCGATGCGGCATCCGGTGTCCGCAGGCCGGATTTTCGGCTGAAAAACGGACCGCGGCTGTGTGTTTTGACGCGAAATGTGTTATCTTTGTCCGTACGATCCTTCAAGTTGAGCGACCATGAAAAGATTGCTGCTGCTGATTTGCTTTCTGTTGCCGGTGCTGACGGCTGCTGCGCAGGAGGGGCTTTCCGAGCCTCCGCGCCCGCCGGTCTATACGGCGGCCGACCTCGCGGTTACGCCGCTCGAAGAGGGCGTGTGGGTGATCGAGACCGACGACCGGACGACGATGTATCTGGTCGAGGGCACGGAGCGCGCCCTGCTGATCGACACCGGCACCCATCCCGCGGAGCTCGACCGTGTGGTGCGCCGCTTCACGCGCAAGCCCCTGTTCGTGGTGCTGACCCATGCCCACTACGACCACGCGGGCGGCATCGGTTTCTTCGGCGAGATATACATGCACCCCGCCGACACCGTGCTGCTGGACCGCCTGCCGAAGTACGAAGGCCGCATCCGCTTCATCGGCGGGGGCGACCGGTTCGATCTGGGCGGGCGGGTGCTCGAAGTGGTCGAGATGCCGGGCCACACGCCGGGATCGGTCGTCCTGATGGACCGTGCCGCAGGCATTTGTTTCTCGGGCGACGCCTTCGGCTCGGGACAGGTGTGGTTGCAGGTGGTGCCCACGGCTCCCGTGTCGCTCTATCTGTCCGCGGTGCGCCGCATGCAGCGCGAGACGGCGGGCGGCATCGAGAAGATCTACTGCGGACACTATCCCTATCAGCGCCGCCCGCTCGGTGCCGATTATCTGGCCGATATGGCTGCGCTGGCGCAGTCGATTCTCGACGGCCGGCCGACGGACGACGCGCCGTTCGAGGTGGAGTCTGCGCTCAACTGCGCCGCGCCTCGCGTCGCATACGGCGGAGAGGTCTCGATTGTCTACGATCCCGCGCAGGCCCGATGAACGATCCGAAAAATTCTGATTTTACCATGAAAAGATTCATTCTGTTCGCCGCACTCCTCGCCGGAGGCTTCGCGGCTTCCGCTCAAGAGGCGATCTGGGGCGGCGGAGAGGTCGTCTCTCCGGAAATCCTGCCCGACAACCGGGTTACGATCCGCGTCTTGGCGCCCGAAGCCCGCAAGGTGGAGGTTACGGGCGATTTCCTGCCTGCACAGCGCGTGGAAACCCCCTTCGGACAGGCCGATGCTGCCGGTGTGGCGGCGCTCGTTCCGGTCGGGAACGGTCTGTGGAAGTACACGACGCCTGCGCCGCTGGCGCCCGAGCTTTACAGCTATACGATTCTCGTAGACGGGTTCCGGACGACGGATCCCTCCAACGTCTACGCGATCCGCGACGTGGCGTCGGTATCCAACGTCTTTCTGATCGAAGGCGGTCGGGCCGACCTTTACCGGGTGGACGATGTGCCGCACGGCACCGTGTCGCACGTGTGGTACCCATCGTCCGTGCTCGGAGAGGATCGTCGGATGACGGTCTACACGCCTGCGGGCTATGAAAATTCGGGGCGTAAATATCCCGTTCTCTACCTGCTGCACGGTATGGGCGGCGACGAGGAGGCGTGGGTGTCGCTGGGGCGTGCGGCCCAGATTCTCGACAATCTGATCGCTGCGGGCGAAGCCGTGCCGATGATCGTGGTGATGCCCAACGGCAACGTGGCCCGTCAGGCCGCCCCGGGCGCTTCGCCGCTCGGGTTGGAGCGGCCTACGCCGCAGCTGCCCCACACGATGGACGGCGTGATGGAGACCCACTTCCCCGACGTGGTGAAATTCGTCGACACCCACTACCGCACCGTCCGCCGCAAGGAGGCGCGGGCCATCGCGGGGCTTTCGATGGGCGGTTTCCATGCGCTCCACATCTCGAAGCAATACCCCGATTTATTCGACTACGTGGGTCTTTTCTCCGCGGCCGTCGAACCCGACGCTTCGGTGTCGTCGCCCGTATACGCCGATTCGGACGGGAAACTGGCCTTGCAGTTCTCGAAGGCGCCGAAACTCTACTGGATCGGCATCGGCTCGGAGGATTTTCTCTATAAGGCCAACGAGGAGTATCGCTGCAAGCTCGATGGGATGGGGTACCCCTATACCTATTACGAGACCGGCGGCGGCCACACATGGCGCAATTGGCGCATCTATCTATCGGAGTTCGTGCGGTTGATTTTCAAATAGCGCGGGCGGGATTTGCCGGCAGGGCGGGTCGTGCCGGCGTCATTGCCGGCGCCTCGTCGCATCCGCTCCGCCGCATCGTACCTGTCGTTTCCGGTTCGTCGTGCTTTTCCTGCCGTGCTCGCCCTGCCGTATCCGGTCGGAGGTGCGGGCCGCACGGGACACCGACCCGAGAGGGATTCGAATGAATTTTGCGGAATTTATTTGGTAGTTCGGCATTTTTGACTTACTCTTGCTCCGCAATCGAGGGCAGGGCCCTTTGTTTTAGTTTCTCCGGAGAGGTGGGTGAGTGGCTTATACCACCGGTTTGCTAAACGGCATAAAAACGGGAACGGCGAAATTTACATAAATAATTCATTTGCACTGAATTTTAACTAATTATCGGTGTCTGAACGTAAGTCAGACACCGTTTTTTTATTGCATTTTCAGCATTTGGAAGGTACATTTGAAGTAAAAAGTTTTCTAATAGTTTTCCAAAATTTTTAGCCGTATGCCGACTTTTAAGACCGTTATCCATCCCCGCTACAAAAAAGCGGACGGAGTTTTCAGAGTAAAGATTCGGGTTACCCACAACAAACAATCCCGGTATATCCCGACCTGCTATTACGCGAGTTCTTCCGAGGTAAACGAAAAATTCGATTTCAAGCGGGGCACCTCCTATGTCCGGGATACGATGCCTATTATCGACGAATACCGGAAAATCTGCAATAAGTGCGCAGACAAAATCGAGACGATGAATGTAGATCAGATCGTAGAACTTATCAAGAATTATAAGGAGGATGAAAATTTCAAATTGGATTTTATCGCTTTTGGAAGGCGGCATATTCAACAATTACGAGATAACGACCATGAAGGCAATGCGGAGATGTATCAATGTGCGCTTAACGCATTTGTGCGATTTCTTCGGCGGAATAATATTGATATTAACGAAATAACATCCAAAGTCATAAAACAGTTTATCACTTTCCTTGAAAACGAAAAGCCCCGCGCAGGCCATAAAAAAGGCCGACGCGCTCCGTCGTTGTACTGTGCCACATTGAAGGCATTGCACAATGCAGCCAAAGCCGAGTATAACGATGAGGACATCGGAGTTATCCGCATTCCTCTCTCTCCATTCTCTCGAACCAAAGTTCCCCCGATTCCTCGGACTGAAAAAAAGCCGATGACATTGGAGCAATTACGAGCCGTTTTCAATGTTCCAGACGACGATACATTCCAGCGCCGAGGCGATTATAACATTAGAAATTTAGGTAGAGACATCGGCTTGCTATCATTCTTCTTGATCGGGATAAACACGGTGGATTTATATAACTGTACCGGCATCCGAAACGGACGCTTAATTTATAACCGTACCAAAACAAAAAATCGGCGACAGGATAAAGCAAAAATCGACATTCGAATCGAACCGGAGGCATTGGCGTTAATTGAAAAATACCGCGATCCTACGGGAGTACGCCTGTTTGAATTTCATCGTAAATATGCAAACAGCGATATATTCAATGCACAGGTGAACAAAGGACTGAAACGGGTAGGAAAAGTAATCAACTTTCCGGATTTGGAAACTTATACCTTCCGGCGTACATGGGCATCCATTGCATGGAATCATTGCGGCATCCGCGATGATATTGTCGATTTCGCCCTCGGACATTCTCCACGAGAAGAGAAGAAGTTGGCACACATTTATATCATCGAAGATTGGAATATCGTCGATAAAGCCAATCGCGCCGTTATTGATTTTGTAAAAAGCAATCAAACCGAAGTTTCATTGACTGATTCAAAATATATTTTCAATGAAACAGCACCGGAAAAGTCCGTACAAAATCTTGTCGCATCGTAGAAATACATAATCGACGGCATTATGCGCCCTCCGATAAATATACGGAAGGGCGCATTTTATTTATTTGTCAGTCCGTCAGATACGCCCAAACAGTAAATCCCCTCTTTCTTATTCACGTCCCATTTTGTAACTTGTATTCACCGTAAACGTGTGATTTTTACATATTTCACTCACTTGAAAAGAGATATACAAAATGGACGATAACGGCAAGACACCTTCGATCAAAACGGAACAATTACCCCGAACATGGAGTGAAATTTTGGGTAGTTTCAGCGTGCGTGAAATTCGCAAATTTCCGCTGGAAGGTCAGGCTTTGACCAATGCCCGCCACGCAATTCCACGCATGGAACGACGGGGCCTGACATTCCGCACCCGTTCCAAAGATAACCATTTTTACATCCTCTGCACCTCGGCTCCTAACGAATCGAAGCTCACTCGAACCGAAATTCTGCGATTATTCAAGAGTATCGGCATACAAAAATAGTTGAGGAATACTTTAAAGATTATGGACGATTTACACGAACAAAAGACCCTAATCATGGAAAGTGCTGCACTCGGAGCCTCGATAGCCTTAAATCGGCTGGGATTGATTAAGGATGAAATATCCCAACGCGAGGCGTATCGGATCTATGGTGAAAGTTACGTGCGCACATGGCTCAATCGCGGCTGGGTACATCGGGTCAAGCCGGGAACGGGAAATTCCAAAGCGACCTACTCCCGTATCGAATTGGACACGGTAAAACGCCTTATTGAATTGGGGAAGTTACGCTAACTGAAATCCGATGGCCGGGCGAAATGTAAAAAGAGGACTTATGTATTTCCGGTTGGACTGCGGCCTGTTCCAAGACCGGAAATTAAAACGGCTGATGCGTCGTTGGCAAAACGACGGACTGGCCGTTTACCTCGCCTTGCTTTGTGAAATTTATCGGGATAAAGGATATTATATCGTTGCCGACCAAGACCTGATCGCCGACATTGCCGATACATGCCTGTTGGACGATGACCGTACTTCCAGCATTTTTCACGATTGTATCGAATTGGGCCTATTCGATCGTCAGCTCTACGAACACAGCGAATTATTGACCTCACGGGGGATTCAAGCCCGTTATCTCGATATTATGGCGGTTCTGCGGCGTAAAGCCGGAATAGATGCCGAATACTCGCTTATTTCTTCGGAAGAAATAGGCGATAATTCGGCAACAATAGACGATGATTCCGAAAGAATCGCCGATTCCTCCGTGAAAATCCGAAAGAATACGCAGAAATGCCGGTTTATGCAGAATGATTCGGAAGATATACCGCAATCTGCCGAAGAAACGGCTATTCCTTCCGATAAGAAAGAAAAGAAGAATAGAGAGAATAATGGCAAAACAGATACACATACACACGGTATTGAAGAAAGGGAAGGGGGTGCGGGGGAAACCATGCCGGAAAACGACCGGCTCGCTCTTGCCTCATTCGGCCGTCGATGGAATGAATTGGCCCGACATGAAAAAATGTTTTTATGGACACGATGCAATTATCCCATCATGTTCGAATTCGAGCGTCCTCTGATATTGGCGAATTGTCGGAGCATTGCGGAAAGAATATCGGATTGGCGCGACATAGAGCGGCTTATGGAGAGCATCGCCAACCGTCGGAACGTATTGGCCACCCATACCAGCGCGATTGCGACCTTCAATTCTTTTGCCCGAATGGATCACATCTTAAAACGCAAGCAAAACATTTAGTAGGGCTCCAAACCTCCATAAATCATTAACTAAAAACTAAATCGTATGACTAAAAAAGAATTAGTAGATCAGATCGCGGAAAAACGTGGTATGAGCGCACAGGAAGTCCTTTTAGTTGTTGAGGACGTAATGAAATTCATCAAAAAGAGTGTCGCCTCGGGAAACTATGTTTACCTTCGAGGATTCGGTGTATTCCAAGCGAAGCTCCGTAGAGCAAAAGTCGGTCGGAACATCACCAAAGGTGAACAAATGGCTGTTCCGGCCAAACGGGTACCGCAATTTCGACCGTATCCAAACTTCAAAAAAGCTGTTGAAAGGAACAACTAACTTAACCCCTGCCTTATAAGGCAGGGCATTTTGCGCAGAAAAGAAAATGGGAGCACTCGAACATAAAATCGCTTACTCGATAGCACTCCTACGACGTGCAGAAACGTTGGCCTTACGCATGTCGCCGGACGGGTATCACTTGGCTTTTTCGGGAGGGAAAGACAGCGTGGCATTATACCATCTCGCAAAGATGGCCGAAGTGAAATTCAAGGCCCACATGCAAATTACGACCATCGACCCGCCGGAACTGATGCGTTTCGTCCGCTTACAATATCCCGATGTCGTATTGCATCGTCCCGAAATCAACTTTTACAAATTGATCGAAAAGAAAAAAATGCTCCCGATACGCACCAAACGCTATTGTTGCGCCTATCTGAAAGAACAGGCCGGAGGCGGAACCGTAACTTTGCTGGGTATCCGAGCCGCCGAAAGTCCACGCCGAGCGGCACGGAACGAAGTGCAAATCGGCAATCATCGTTTTTCCGGCAGCTTCGACCAATTCAACCGCAATAAAGAGCGGGATTTCGCGTGTGTGGGAGGCAAAGATAAAATCATGCTCTTGCCAATTTACCGCTGGCAGGATTCCGATGTATGGAATTTCATTCGGAAAAATAACCTATCCTATTGCCGATTATACGACGAGGGATACCGACGTATAGGCTGTATCTTCTGTCCGATGTCGTCGGTTAAAAACAAAGCAAGAGACCGCCGCCGTTATCCCGCCGTAGAACGGGCCATAAAACGCAGTATTCAATATCTGATCGACACGAACGGCTACATGGAGCGTTTCCACGCCACAGCCGACGAAATTTTCGATTGGTGGGTATCGAATCTTCCGGCCGACCAATATTTCGCCACGTTGAGGTTGCAACAAAAAATAGATTTCGACACACTATGAAACGGATTATCCGAGTGTTTCCCGTGCGTACAAACGCTACGCCCGACGACGAACTGGTGCGTATCGCTACGACACCTTCACTCTTCGACGAAGCAGACGAAGTGCATATTTCCGTCGCATTTACTTGGCATAGACGATGGGCAGAATGGGCTGCGAAACAATGGGCACACATTGCTCCGGTAAAGATCGGAGGCCCAGCATACAACGAACCCTGTGGAGAATTTATCCCCGGAATGTATCTAAAAAAAGGTTATACGATTACTTCCCGAGGTTGCCCTAACCGATGTTGGTTTTGTGCCGTTCCTAAACGAGAAGGAGGCCAGCTCCGCGAGTTGCCAATTGCAGATGGTTGGAATGTTCTCGACGATAATCTTCTCGCATGTAGTCCCGAGCACATTGACGAAGTATTTACCATGTTGGCCAGACAACCGCAACGGCCACATTTCACCGGTGGACTGGAAGCCGCATTGATTACATCAGAAATTGCCAAACGATTAAAAGAACTGCGCCCTCGTTCGTTATTTTTGCTTATGATACACCGAGCGATTTGCCTCCGCTCGTTGAGGCTGGAAAAATCCTTCGTGAAGCAGGCTTCACTACACCCGATCATATCTTACAATGTTATGTTTTGGTAGGCTACAAAGGTGATACAATGGATAAAGCAATGAAACGACTGGGCGAGGCATGGATAGCCGGATTTTACCGTTCGCCATGCTATTTCGGGATGAACAGGGGAAATATTCTGCGGAATGGCGGCGTTTTCAAAGAGAATTTGCCAGTCCGAAAAAGTCCCGCCCGAATTGCATCAAATATTTCGGGAAATCTCAATTCAATGATTAACTCCCAGCCGGCTATATTCTGTATTTCGTCGATGAAAAGCCGGATTTTCCCTTCCGGTTTAAGACGCTCCCTATGAAGCTGCAAGAGCGCCTCCAAATCCTTCTCGATAAACTCCTTGTTGATACAAAGGATATTCCGAGGCTCGACGCCTTGTTCGATCAGACGATGTGCGATTTGCTGCAAAATATAGCTCTTACCGGATCGACGTTGCCCGACCAATACCTTCACCAGCTTATTACCGATATAATCGGCAATTTCATCCGTATAATGCTTTCGCAAATACCCCAAAACCGGAATATTGCCGTCCCAAAAATTATACTTTTCCAGCGCTGCGAATTTTTCGTCCATACTCTAAGATTTAACACAGAAATACATTTTTTTCAGGCACAAACGAAAATTTCGATAAATAATTTTTAATCGGGCGCACTGCGATTCGTAACGTTTCGGAACGGAATGTAACACCCCTACCGCAACCGTTTCGTAAAACGGGGATACCACTCGACATCCACGCCGGTCATCGACAGCCGCTCGTTAGCTGTCAAATGCAGTTTGAACCGCAAGAATTTGAACGACGTAGAGGTACGCCGAAACCGTGCGTCCATATCGCTGACACGACACCAAACGTCGCGCAAGGTTATCCATGTACGGCAGTCGTTCGCCCCTTCGGCGATCACATGCACGAAACAGTCCTGCGACATGATGCGCACGACGGCTGTTTCGAGACGCTTGAAATCGGTCGTTCCGAATTTCAAGGGGCGCGTTACGATGCGGCAATCGACGGAACAGGACATCGTTTCGTCGCCAAATAAGGCGATCGCGCTGCACATGACAATCTGTCCGTTATTAAGTATCCGTCCGTCCATATCGCGCGACGACCACAGGCCGGAGGCCAGCGAATAGACATAGGCATACGGATATTCAGGGTTATAGACGACCAAATCCCCGTATTTGAACCGAAAGCAGATCTGCGCCGTTTTCAAATATTCGGTCAGCTCTCCGGCGTATCGCTCGATCTGTCGGGAAATAAGCTGCGAAGAACGTCCTCGGAGGCTATGTACGCCCCGTGAAGTGATATAAAAGACCGTTTCCAACGCCGTGCAGGTGTTCGGGTTGATAATCTAATCGTGATTGACGGGCAGAATATTGGAGTAGAGAACCTCGCCTGTTCCGCTTTCCAGCGACCACACGCCCCGATCCGTAAAGACATAGAGCGGGAAAGCGCCGAAACGGGTTGCGGAAAGCTCGTCCACGACCGTCGCTATGGCGATGATCCGCTCCTCGCTTACTCCGAAACGGTACGAATTGGCAAAAGGCAGGGAAAACATATTGTTCGTCGCGGATGCCTGTACGCGGTTCGTCTCGATATAGGTATCGTCGTCGTTTGTCTGTTCATATTCTACTGAGGATCGGGACATTCTAAGACAGGGGTATTTCGCATTGCCGGATGGAGTGCCGATGGCATAAGCATAATTATTACCCTCGCAGGCATCGAGTTTGACATTCAGCAGACATTTTCCGCCGTAAGAGCCGGGGTCATCGACCGTAACGGCAAACTGCACGGCCCGATAATCGGGATATGATGCAACCCTGCGGATTTTCGTCGGACGGAACGCGGCCACCGAACGACAAACCTGCTTGCGGGTATTGTCTATATCCAATCGACAAATCAATTTCGTCGTCATCCCCTCTTCCGTCTCTCCTAAACAGAAGCGGGAATAACCGGCAAAGAGGCGGGTACGGATATTTCCCTTGTGTAACCGCCCGTTATATTCATAGTAACACCCGGCAACCTGCGTGTGGAGCGACTGCGTAGGCTCGAAAACCGGCTGGCTCTCCGCATTTTTCAGAAGTGTATAGGTGAGTTTCTCTTTATGGCAGTTTTCGACAAAATCCCGAATCTTGATCTCCTTGATCCGGTATAACGGCTCTTGCAATAAATCCACGTCCTTTGTAAACAGTTTTCTGAAATCCGCTGTCCACGTATAGCTATTATCATCCCCGCTTCCCCGATCCGACAGGCTCCATTTGCCATTCCACGTCTGCTCGAAATCGTAAATAGGGATAATACGGGTAGAGTAAATTGCGACGCTCTCGATGATGCGCGTATCTATCCCTTCCGGAATATTGATAACGATTTCCGGCAGGATATAAAAATTATTGGTGCAGGTCGTGTGTTTGTATTTCGTCCCGATGAAACCCCCGTATCTGATACTCTCCGGGACTTTCGACGGCATTCCGTCCGCCACATAATCGACATACTCCCCGTCCTCGCTTTCCCCGCCGTCCGAGGCGAAAATCTCCAATTCGGAATTGGCGACCGTAGAACCGTCCACCATGCGATAGGCGACCATTACGGCTATGGCTCCGAGCCAATATTCGCCATCGACCGCAGGCAGCAACAAGGTTTTGTTTTTCTTATCGGTGATACGAGTAAAGAAATACCCGCCGTCCGGTGCGATACTATCCACACGTGCCAAGTCATCGCCGGCGATATAATCATACGTGGTACTCCCTAAACTATGATGTATCGCTGCGTAAAAATCGGTCTTGAACCGCGATCTGTTTTCTTTCGATTCGCTTATATCCGGCGGTTCCGACATATTGAAAGCGACATATTCGCTACCGTAGAGGACGTAATACAACTCCCGACCGTCGGTAATAAACACCAAGACATTCCCGAACGAAAAAGTCTGCCGCAGTTCCGACACCCCGCGCATAAGTATCTGCGTCGATAACAGCCGACCGCCGGAAACGCGCACCTCGTGAATCGTGCCGCTTTCGTCCGAGGCGATATAGAGGTCATCGGCCGTCGCGGGATGTTTATACAACAGCGTAAAACCTCCGAAATCGGTTATTTCCGCCACCTGCCGGAAAGTTTCCACGTTCCGCCATGCCCCCGCGTCATATCGTAGGTTGTGCAGGGTTTCGCAACAGCCGTCCTGCACTGTCAAATCATTTTCCGCACGGTTAATTCCCGCTATCGGAATCGTCTGTCTCTGTCGTTCCATGCTCTTGTATGTAATAGTTGTGATTGATTTCGTTGTGAATACGCTGGTTCAACACCATGAACAGGTCGTTCGGTTCGGATTGTCGCTTTTCGGCCCCGCTGCTCATATCGTACAACGTTTTGCAGGCGGCGATCAAATTCTTATCGGACATGGCCCTACGCAGCTTTACATCCGACAACCGCGCCCATAATTCGGCAATAGCCGCATCCCGTGCCTTAATGACCCGTTCAAGATAGTCGCCTGTCAGCTCGTTGCGAACGATCTTCGTCTCGACCTCTTGCCTCAAATCCTCGACCGATGCCCGCAGCACTTGCTGCTGCTCGCCGAGAGCCTCCCACAAACGCTTTACACGCATGGGACTGATACCGTACTCGGAGGCTACGGCCCGCAGACTTCCCGTCTGCGCGTATCTCACGCAGACTGCGTTTTTTTCGTCGTCTTGAAGGGTCTTTCGAGGCATTAAGTATCTGATTTATTGATATATTCCGATCAAAAATAAGGATATTTTCTCACCTGCGGCCGCTAATTTTACAAAGTGATAAAGATTAGACAATTATGTTTCCCGTTGCATTAGCCATAGGAGTCGGAATTTCGGCCCTCTCCTCCATCGCAGGCGGCGTCTCGGCCAATAAACGCCGCAAGAAGGCCGACCAGATGCTCGAAGACCGTCGGCGACGGCTCGACGAATGGTACCAATCGGAAATGAACCGACCGTACCTCGACCGCGCCGATTCGCGGGCGATGCTCAAACGTATTCGGGACTACAATGAAGATGAACTCAAAGCGCTCAACACAAACGCCATCAAGAGCGGAGCGACGGATGAAGCGAAGGTCGCAGCCGCCAACAAGCTCAATAAGAACTATTCGCAGGTCGTCGCCCAAATCGCCGGATTGGGCGAACAGCACAAAGACCAGATAAAACAACAATACCAAGCCCGCCTCGACAACCTCGACAATGCCCGCTACGAAGCCGAATTGGGAAAAATCAGCGGTATGCAAAACATGGTTAGCGGCGTAGGCGATGCGTTCGGGCAACTCGCCATGCTTTATGGCTTGGGAGGGTTCGGCAAATCGGGACTTGCCGGAATCACGGGCAACAATTAGCGATATGGAACCGCAAGAGCAACCGACAAAAGCGATTTTCTCCTTTGCGGATGAACTGCAACGGCGGCAACAGCGTGCCGAGGAACAGAAAGCCGTATGGGAGCAGAAACAGCAACGGGCCGCAGAACTATACCGCAGCGGCCAAAATCCGATTCTCGCCTACATCGAGACGATGAAACCGGAAGCCGATCCCGCACGCACCAAACGCACCGAAACAGCGGCAAAGATCACCGCATGGAGCAATATGCTTACGGCCCTCGGTACGGGAATCGTCGGTATGGCAATGGAAGGTTATGTGCCGAAAACCGGTACCGATGCTCCGCTGCGGATGCTCGGCCGGATCAATGAGTGGGAGAAATTATACGACAGTCAGAACCGCGAATACCGACAACTGAAACTCCGCGCCCTCTTGGGACAGCAGGAAGGCGAGCAGCAGGCCGCGAACATGGAAGCCTCGGCCGCCGGCCAAGCCTATAACCTCGCGCAGAAACAATACGACGCTTTACTGGGAAATGTATGGAAAGCCAGACAGGAAAGGCAAAAACGCACCGACGATCTCCGCGATAAGAAAGAAATCGAAAAAATACGGGGTGAAAACAACCTTAAAGTGGCCCGTACACGAGCCGTAGCGTCGGCTTCAACCGCCAGCACACGTGCATCCGCAGCGGCCAACAAACCGGCCGTGCAATTTCTCGACCGCGACGAAAAGACCGTCGTAAACCTTTCGCCGGCACAGGAAAGTCTGCTTTACGAAAAGGGCCGCGATATGGGTATTATTCCCGAAGACGGAACCCCGACCAAGAAACCGGCCTACACAGGCGAAAAAGTTCCGCAGTTCTCGTATGGCAAACTCAAACCGGCGCAGAAAGCACAACTTTTACGCACTGTTTATCTGAAACATACAGGCGAACAGGAGCCATCGAAACCACCCGTCGATATAGGGCTGCTGTTCCGGCAGCCGAAACGCTATGTTACCGGGCCCTACTCCCCTGAAACATTGAATCTGCTCGAAACAGGACAGGCCGAACAGATGCGCGAAGCCGGTTTCTCCGACCGATAAATCATGGACTACTATCTGAATTATGAATAACTCACTTCCCGACCTCACCCCCGAACAGCTTCGGCAGCTCAATGCCATATCCGGCCTGCAAAAGACCCGCAGACGTGGAGCCGACGCCTCGGTACCATCCGCTCTGGCTGACGAATCCGAATCGGCCGAAGCTCCCGATACGTCTGTATCGTATGCACTTCCGAAACCGGCTCCGAACATGTCCGAAGAGGATTACGAGCGGCAAATTAAAGAGGGTCTTGCCGAACATATCGGAGCGATCTACGATCGTGCCCGCCAGCGTGCCGATGCCCGACGACGGGAAACGTTGGCGCTCGTGGATAAAGGTACGGAAAACGCCTCCTTATGGCAGCAGGCATGGGCTTCTTATGCAAAATCACAAATGTTACGCAGCCCCTCGGCTCTCGGCGGCGAAGATACGCAACTCATGCAGGCCGCAGAGCGGGCCTTGAAAATCCTCAATCAAAAAACCGAAAAGGACAAGCAGGCAGGGGATACCGCATCGGGACTTGCACGTGAAATTTTCGACTGGCAGACGTTGGCGGACTTTGCCTCGCTCGGAACCCGCGAGCTGGCCGAAAATGTCGTAACGACACGGGCGCTGAAAAAGGCAGCCCGAGGCGAACGGCTGACCCCGACCGAAAAAGATATAGTCGAATTGTTCCGCACGTCAGGGTTAATAAACGAGTATATCGCCCGGCGAGGCGGTCCTACCACCGGCGCGAAAGTCGGCAGCGGCGTCGCGGCATCGCTGCCCTACATGGCCGGCTTCGCCACGACGAGCGGGTTAGGCAGCGGAGCCGCAAAAACCGTCGGACGCGCCCTTATCAAGAAAGAGACGAAAAGTCTTGCAGGGCGGGGTCTGCGTAAATTGGGTGAATATACCGTCAGCGCAGCCGCTATGACGCCTTTACAGGCCGGAACCCATACGAACTATCAACAACGGGCGCAACAACAATACGAGGTTAAAGACGACGGCGAGGTTATAGAACATCCCTTACCGAAATACGAACTCATGTATAAAGCCGCCGCCGATTCATTTACGGACGTATTCACAGAACACATCGGCGGAGAACTCGGTAAGGGCGTACAGAAAGTACTGAAATGGCCCGTCGAGCAGCTCGGCCGGCGTATGGGCGTAAAACTGTCGTTCGACAAGCTATTGCCGGGATATTCTCGGAGCAGGTATCTTACCGACTTCCGCAATCGAACCCTATGGAACGGCCCGGTCGATGAATGGCTGGAAGAGGTCGCCGGAGGCATCATGTCGCCCCTTCTGACCGGAGAGCACGAACAATGGCGGGAGAATCTTTCGGGTGAAAACCTCTGGACGACGTTTCTCACCACGTCGCTCATGGGGGCGGGTTTTTCGGCGCTGGAACTTCCGAGTGTCGCAGCATACGTCCACAAAACGCACGTCCTGCAAACGGAGGAGAAGAAAGCGCTCGCCAAAATCGAAAATGAAGAACTGCGCAAACAGGTTTTCGAAGCGATGCACAAGCCGACGATGGCTCAGCAGTCGCAGGCGATGGCTGCAATCGACTGGCAGGCAGCCGGCATCGGGAAAATGGACGCCGCACACGCGGCCGACTATGCCCGCTTCCGTCTCCAACGACAGATTCACGACGGCATGGAGACGGGCGACGCCGAGGGCGAAGCGCTCCGCACCGCCGTACAAACCGCCGAGCGGTGGGCCTACAAAGGACTTGACGGCAAAACGGCGACCGAAGAAATCATAACGGCCCGGCGTGCGGACGGGAAAACCTACGTCGTACTTTCGGGCGACATCGACGAAGCGGCTACGGACGGGACTTTATTCGTCCTCGACCTCGAAACCGACCAGCCCGTACAGATCGACCGGGCGGAACTCGAACATATCGAACGAACGCCGCTGGCGGAATTTTCGGCACAACAGGCTCAAATCATCGAACAACAGGCCGAAGCCGAGAATCGGGCCAAGCAGGAACAATACGACATGGAAACCGGCACCGAGGCGGGCATTGCTTCGGAGGAGGTCGCACGGATCGTTACACCCGAAGCCGTACAATATGCCAACGGCGACGAAGTAATCACCGCAGACGGCGTACAAGGACGCATCACAGGGAAACAAGGCGGCAATTACGTCGTACAGTTGGATACCGGACAATTCGTCCTTACACCGTCCCATGCGCTCACCCCGAAATCCGAGGCGACACCACCACCGACCGAAACGACCACCGCCATCGCACCTGCGTAGCACAATGAAGCCACGGATACCGACACGACGAACAATGAACCGATCGCCCGGCAACTCGCCGAAGCGATTCGGGCAGCCGTAGGAGAGCAGGATGCACAACGAATCATACAACGTATGCTCGACGGGGCGGCCGACGTCGGACAACAGCAAATGTATTCGGACGCCTTGCAGTTTTTACAGCAGCACGCCCCTGCAACGGTTCCCGTCGAAGAACGTCCTACACCGGTTTCGGCCGTACCTTCCCCTGCGGCTCCCGCCCGCATAGAAATACCCAAAATCCGCAAAGAGCGAACGACGCCCTATGCCAAACCTGCGGCCGAATTAGGTGATTTCGTATCTATTGAGGACGTGATTCTACGCGATATTGCCAGCGGGTTGAAATTCACATGGAAAGACAACGGAAACCGACGGGGATTGGCCCATGAGCTCGGATTTACAGGGAAAGAAAACGAACGCCGCTCGCGGTTCAGCATCCTATCTTCGGACGGTATCACCCCCGAACAATACGCCGAGCGGCTTTATTTCCAATACGGCAACGGGAATACGGAGCAGGCGCATTGGGACATGGACGACTTGACGATCAAAGATGCCGTGCTGGATGTACTTTCTCGGATACATTCACCCCGACAAGCATACAAGGCCGCTGTAACGCTGCATAACGGAGAGCAGCAGCCATACGACAATATGGACGACGAGGACTATACCCGAATGCAGGAGTATGAAGCCGAACAAGAGCGCGTCCGCACAGAATTATTATATGATGACGCCTTCGCACAATGGGTCGGACAGACGTCGCAGGATCAATGGGCAGAAATAGATAATTTATTCATCGAGGATGCTTCCGAATCTTCAAAAAACACTAACTTTGGAGCGACAGAGACAGCACCTCTCAATCCAGAAAATTATGACGACGAAACCGAAACCGGAAACGGGATTGACACCTCAGCGTTTGGAACGAATGGCAACGATCGTAGCGAGACTGTCGATGGAGAACAACGTAACGCCGCAGCAGGTGATGATGCGTATCTCGGACAACAGGGCGGCGGGTCGGCCGCAGTTCGACATGGAGGCGGACTGGATGCAATATCCGGCCCCCTCACCGACGACGAACGACGAATAGCGTCCGAGACCGCCGCCGAGGTCGAAGCCCAACTCGACCAATACAGGGCCGAACTACACACGCTTCGCACCCGCTATGCCGCCAAAAAGCGCAATATCGGAACCGCCTACGAAGAGGACAATCAAGCGACATTGTTCGAGCTGTCGCACAAGTCCTCCGATGGCGATCTGTTCGATGCGCCGCGCGATTTCTCCGACCGTAATCTCAACGACATTTTAGCACCTCTGCAAGCGGAAATAGGCCGTTTGCAGGAACGTATTGCCCGTATCGAAGCCTCGAAAAGCAAAGTTATTGCCGAGGCGGTGGAGGCTTATCGTGCACAGGGGACTTTACCGCTCCGAGAAGAACGGCAAAAGGAAATCCCGCAAAACAGCACGTCCGCTGAGGACACGTTCCCACCTGCAATTACCCAAGAATACAATAGATACCTGTATTATACCGTCGCGTCGTTCCCCGACAAGATTCTCAGCGTACTGAACAATGACCTTATAAAAGCCGGATTCGTCCGCGATGTGCGACGGTTGGCCAAGAAAGACGCTCGCGCCGCAATCAAATTGGTCGCGGAAGCCAACGCTGCGGCTCAAAAATATGCGGGCAAACCGATCCTTACGCCTCGCCACAGCATCCATGCGGAGCTGGCAGCTCTTGCCGAAAGTCAGCATCGAACGAAAACCGCGACATCCGACACATCGGTCGAAACCGGACTTTTCAGCCCTACGGAACAAACCCACCACTCCAAGACCGGCGCTACTCTCTACTCTGTCAGATTGGCAGAACGGATCGAACGAGACGCATTTCAAAGTTTGAAAAAGAGGGCCAAAGAACACGGCGGATATTACAGCTCCTTCACTCGCAGTTTTCTGTTCGACACCCCGGAAGACGCCGAGGCATTTCGGGGGACAGCACCAACATCCGACACCACCCGCCCGACATCAGAAGAACCGCCCGCCAGCCGACATCCGCTGTTCGATAAAGCGGCATTGGCTCCGGTAGATTCATACCCTCCGAAGGCATATAATATGTACCGTTTTTATTCGGCAAGGGCCCGTGAGGGACTGGGATATAAAAAACGAAGTATCGTTCAAAATAACGAAGCCCGCGAACGATTCATCGACCATATCCGCAAATTGGCCGAACAAAGTGCAGACGCCGCTATCCGGTTAGTGGTGGAAATCAATAAGGCAGCAGAACAAGAGGAAGGGAAACCCGTATTTCCACCCCAACACAGCATCTATGCGGAATTAGAGGAGGTACACGCCCGACAGATAGTGGAAAAACAACAGTCGAAAACAGCCGACGATTCCGCTTCATCGGCCGGCACAGCGCCCGAATACGGGGCGCAGAACAAATTGGTAACGACCGAGCAATACGAGGAACTGAAACGACGGATGCGCGAGAAACTCGGACAGCTCAATGCCGGTTTCGACCCCGAAATACTCTCCATAGGTGCGCAAATGGCCGCTTACCATGTTGAGGCCGGAGCGCGTCGATTCGCCGACTTCTCCCGCCGGATGATCGCCGATCTGGGCGACGTGATCCGCCCCTATCTGAAACCTATTTACACCGCCGCCCGCCAAATGCCCGGCATGGAGGAATATGCCGTGCAAATGGATAGCTACGAGCAGGTGGAGGCGTTCGACATGGCCGATCTCGACAAGGCCGAGAAAATATCCCAGCCGACAGGAATGGGAGCACAATACCAATTGGCAGGAATATACGACATAACGGGGGCTGTCGGGAAAGACACGGACGAGACAATCAATCTGCGTCCCGAAAAGAATTTCCGCAGAGATTTGGAGCGATTCAGCCGTACTTTGGCCGATGAATTGGGCTGGGAGCATAAAACGGATCGCAAGGGTAAAATCATCTTTGCCCAGACCAATATAGCACCGGCCGGTGGCAACGGTTCGTTTACACTTTGGGCACCCGAAACGGATTTGGGTATCTATGTCAGTGTACCCGTCTCACCGCAAAGTTACAATGACCGCGATGGATACTCGCATGACTTGCAGATAACGGATGTCATGGGTTTCGGGGAGCCGATATTATGGCGGCTCCGAAACAAAGAACAAACCTTTTTACCCAATGGACATAATCGTTATGCCACGGCAGATATTACCGTCGGCGAGCTGGCCGAACTTGTAAAAAAGAAATTAAATGCGTATCTTCGTGTAAATTCGGTCGAAACATCCAGCCGCGAACTACAAAACAACCTAAATTCATACAATGATGGACGACGAGAAGACAGTAACGACGGAAATCATTTCCCTCATGGAGACGGAAGCCGCAAAGACGGCGCTTTGGGAACTGGCGTTCTATCAGCCGAGAAGCCTGTTACAACAGTATCGGGAGAATCCGGCGGAATTACTCGATTCGATAGACCAGACCGTAACACGGGCGATGCGGTGGCGACAGGCAGCACTCGAACGGGACGAAGACCCGGTAGTAGTGGACGAGTATTACTATCAACTTCTCCGGCCGTGTTATTGCCCGGAGGAGCCGGAGCAAATACCGATCAGCGAGAAAATGATGCGGGAGATTATCGCAACGTTGAAAAAAGTGGAAAAAACGAACGGGCGAAAAAAGACAAAAACCATGTAATCGAACGAGGACACGACCTTGCTCCGAGAGGCGAGGTTGGCAAGATCAAAGCCAACCTCGCCGCAATCCGGCTCATTAAAGAAATCGAAGCCGAAGGCTGCGAAGCCACCTCGGAAGAAAAAGCTGTATTGAAGCAATTCTTCGGCTGGGGCGGTCTTTCGGCAATCTTCAAAATAGCCCATCCCTACCACAACGAACTGCGCGAACTACTGACAGCCGATGAATACGAAGCGGCTCGCGCATCCACGACCACCGCATTTTATACTCCACCCGAAGTCATATCGTCGATATGGGATATGGTGGAACGCCTCGGATTCGACGGTGGCCGCATCCTCGAACCATCGGCCGGCATCGGACATTTTTTCGGCCTGATGCCTCTTTCGATACGGTCAAAATCGGATTTGACGGGAATCGAACTCGACGATCTGTCCGGCCACATCCTCCGTGCGCTCTATCCCGAAGCTCATATCCGCATCGAAGGTTTCGAGCAGCAGCGCATCCCTAACAACAGCTATTCGCTGGTGATAACCAACGTTCCATTCGGAACGTTCAAAGTACACGATACGTTCGACCGCGATTTATCCTCACGTTTCGAGATTCACGACTATTTCATTGCCAAAAGCATTCGCAAACTTAAACCCGGAGGATTGGGCGTATTCATTACCTCGACAGCAACGCTCGATCGGAGTGCAAATTTACGGAATTGGGTCGTAAACGACGGTAATGCCGACTTCATCGGGGCAGTACGTCTGAATACCGGCACATTCAAAAATACGGCCGGCACCGAAACCTCGGCCGACATCATCATCGTCCGCAAACGCGACGAAGCAGGGCCGGCACCCTATGCCGCAAATATGCAATCGACAATAACTGAGCGCGAGGCACCCTACGAACGAATCGTTAAACTGCCAAACGGAAAGATAAAGACCGAAGCGGCAACGGCACGCATGAACTATAATAAGTATTTCCACGACAATCCGCAGTTCATGGCCGGCCAGATGCGCTTCGGATTCGAAAGCGGCGTGGAAATACGCCCCACGGAACAACGCTGCGTCCCCACAAGCGACATAGACCAGTCCCGCACGCTCGTCAGTTTCATATCCGCACTCCCCAAAAATATCTACACATCGGCCCCTGCACCCGCAATGGAGCGAATACCGCAAGCGGTCGAGGCCCCTAACAGTACGAAAGAGGGAGGACTTACGATCATCAACGGAAAGCCCTATATCGTGCGGTTCGGACAAGCCGTACCCGCCGAATGGAACTCGTTGAAAATCCGCAACCGCAGTAAAGTCGAAGCGTTAGGCGACTACCTGCGGCTGAAAAGTGCGATCACAGAACTGCTCGATGCCGAACGCAATGATCTGCCGAACATCGAGCAACTACGAGCCGAGCTTAACGATGCCTATGCGACCTTCACCCGTCGTTACGGAACATTATCAAGAAACGCGCGTATTTCATTCCTGCGCGACGACGTGGATTTTCCCTCCATTGCAGCTATCGAAAACGACAAGGAAATCGTAACTCCCGACGGAAAGAAACGACATGACATCCAAAGGTCGGACATCTTCTTTCGCCGAATGCTGGAACCGACACGCGAACTGAAAGCCGATACGCCGAAAGACGCGATTGCCGTCTCGCTCTATCGCTACGGACGGCTCGATATGCCCTACATCGCAGAATTGCTTCATATACCGCAGGAGGAGACAGAAAAAGAACTGCTTGCACAGGAACTTATCTATGTCAATCCGGTAACGGGTCTTTATGAGGAGCGCAACGAATACCTTTCGGGAAATGTCCGCGAGAAACTCGAACAGGCTGAACAAGCCAACGAAAACGGACTATTCGATGCCAACATCCGTGCATTGACAAAAATTATCCCGATGGACATTCCGTTACCGTTGATTAAAATATCGCTCGGCAGCACATGGATACCCACCGCACTATATGAACAGTTTTTCAATGAGACGTTCAACGTAACAGCTCATATCACCAAAACATCAGCCAACAAGTATATCGCCAGAATCTCGAACGAAGGGAATACGGTCGATACCAGTATGGGGATTCCGCAAGCGCCGGGGAGCAAACTCGCACTCGACCGGATGAACAAGACGCAGACCTACATCAGTCGCAGCGAATACGACCCTTTGGCTCAAAAAGAAAAGCGTGTCAAAGACCCCGAAGCGATGGCGCAGGCCGCCATGAAACAGACCGAGCTGGAAGAACGATTCGAACAATGGATCAAAGGACAAGATAAAACAACGACCGATAAGCTCGTCGAAATATATAACAGAACCTTCAATAGCACCGTCGAAAGACAGATCGACGTTTCAACGTTCGACTATTTTCCGAATGCCGTACACACAAAGAAACCGCGCGAGCATCAGAAAATCGGTGTCATGCGAGGTCTGCAAGGTGCAACGCTGCTGGCACACGAAGTCGGCACGGGCAAAACCCTGACCCTCATAACTACGGCAATGGAGATGCGCCGGCTCGGTATCGCCCAGAAGCCGTGCATCGTCGTGCAGCGCTCGACATTCAACCAATTCGCCTCCGAAATAAAATCCCTCTATCCGGCCGCCCGTGTCCTCGTTCCATCCGAAAAAGACCTCACGGCATCGCAGCGGCAGGAATTATTCGCAAAGATCGCCTATAACGATTGGGATATTGTCGTACTCTATCACAGCTATCTGGATGCCATACCGGATGCCCCGGAGCGTGTCAATGAATATATCGACGCGCTGATCGCAGAGAAGCTGCAACAGCTCGAAGAAATCGAAGTCAACTCTCCGGACAATGCCAAACGGCAGGCTTATGCAATTAAGAAACAGATCGAGGGACTGGAAAACAAGAAAATAACGGATAAAACAGTCAAAGAGGAAGAAAAACTCAAAACACAGGCCCGTACTCGTGCATTACGCCTGCTCGACCGCCGCACGGACGAAACGATGACCTTCGAGCAATTAGGAATCGACGCCTTGCTGGTGGACGAGGCACATGCCTACAAGAAACTCGGTTTTACCACCAACCTGCAAAATATCAAAGGCATAGACCCTGCGGCATCGCAACGGGCGCAAAGCATGAGGTTGAAAACCTCTTACATTCTGGCAAATAAACAGAACAAAAACGTCGTATTCGCCACCGGAACACCCATATCCTATACAATGGCCGAGATGTGGACGTTCCTACGCTATCTGCTGCCCAAACACGAACTCGAACAATACGAAATTGCCGATTTCGATTCTTTTGCAAACAATTTCGGAAATATCGAGGAATCGGCCGAGTTTGCCACAAACGGCAAGTTCCGCGTAGTCGAACGCTTCGCCAGTTACTCCAACGTGCCGGAGCTGCTGGTAATCTGGAAGAAAGTCGCGCACACCTTGCGGCCATGCCCGTAATCGACGGGCGGTTCAAAGCCGTACTGTCGGACGTGATCGACATTCAGCGTTACATCAACCGGCTATTGACCCTTTTGGATTTCATCATCGGAGCTTCGGCAAAGGGACTGTTGATGGTACCGCAAGAGTGCATACCCGACGATATGGATATTCGGGATTTCGCACGCGAATACGTCAAAACGAACGGCGTTATCCTTATCAAAAAGGGAGCCTACGACAAACTTCCGAAGCAAATATCCATGAACGGCACCAATATCGGCGCATGGGAAATGTTCGCGCAGGAAATGAACATCATGCAGCAGATCAGCGGCCTGAGCGGAGCGGTACAGGGGCAGACGCCGCGAGCGAACACTCCGTCGAGCCTTTATGCCCAGCAAGCGCAGAACTCGATGATGAATTTCGTCGTGCTGTTCGAGAATTACAACATGTTCAGCGAGGAACGCGACGAAAAACTGCTTAAAGTCCTCATGCAATACTACACCACCCGCCGATACATCGGCACCAACGGCAAGGCCGTCGGTGCGCTGGCGAAATTCTACGAACCGGAAATGGCGCAGAAAATCGAGGATTTCAACCTCACGGCCGCAAAATCGAACGATACGCCCGTATTCCGGCAAATGACCGACGACCTATTGATGAAACTGCTCGAAAGCGGACGCATACCGCTCGAAATATTCCTCAATAATTGTTCGCTGCCGGGGGCCGACAAACTGCTCTCCGAGGTCAAGTCTTTCAACGAACAGGCCGCAGCCGGTCAAATCGACCCCGAAGCCCTTACGCAGTTGCAACAGGCGGCACAACAGAACGCCGACCCGCAAGCTATGGCCATGATGCAACAATATATGGACAAATGAATCCGATTTTTAGCATCATCAAATAAAGCACTATTTTTACTACATAGCTAACTAATGTTAGCTACAAAAATTTAAGGTGCGATGGCAACTATGATTATTAACATCAGCGACAACGGCGATATGAAAAAAATCGCGGAAGCTGTAAGTATGATAAAAGGCATTGAGAAAGTTGCGCTACAAGGCGAGCTCTTCGAGCGTATCCCCGATCTTCCCTATATCGAAGAAGAGTGCATCGCATCTGTTCGCAGATCAATGGAAGATCATCGGTCAAACGGAATAGTTTTCTCGATGGATGAAATGAGAATCAAGCATCCGAAAGCATGAAGATATTTGATAGGCCCCGAATATAACGGCAGTTATTTTAATAAGGGGCTGTCTAACAATAAAATGTTAGTCAGCCCCCTTTGGGTTTTTTCAGAGT